>Ga0180432_10000228_pt1 | contig 90017 bp, 94 predicted proteins | sample SS_ome_10_FD_132414 | JGI IMG/M metagenome (GOLD analysis project Ga0180432, IMG submission 132414) | Hypersaline lake sediment archaeal communities from the Salton Sea, California, USA - SS_1_MS_2 metaG | ecosystem: Environmental > Aquatic > Non-marine Saline and Alkaline > Hypersaline >... | reverse complement strand
GTTCAATTTTTTTTTTAGTTTGGGAAAATTTGAGGTTGGATTTTTTTCAAAATGGTGCATTTCTGGAAAAAATTTTCAGGTTGACTCAGGGTCTGTTCGATAGCACGATGGAGTTTCTTGCGCCGTTTTGGAATCATCTGTTCCTACGATGTGACCTGCAAACGCAGCTCTCACTCTTGCTCGTGTGCCGGCGAATCAACACGGTTGGTATGACAGAGTCGAACCTAATGCGCCGAATCGTGTTGGTAAAACGAGCATACCAATTGAAACACGACCCTTTCCAAGATCGCCGTATCAGACACCTTGGTTTGTGTTACATGCTTCATGAGAATAAGACCCTGGAAAAATGTCTAGATGCCGTGAAAGAATGGGCTCCTGCAATTTATGACATCCCCGATGCAAAAAAACTCCGGAAATCTGTATGGTGGCAGTTGAACAATATGGTTATTGTCTAAGCTCCATTCCGCCAGATAAGCAAACTGCTGAGATTTGTATTGCTGCAATCAGAGCAAGCAAAGGTGGAGCTGTGCCCTATGTCCATCCCAGTCAATTAACTCGGGAAGTGCGAGAAATCGCTGATGAATTCGGAACCACCAACTATTCATCAGATTTTATCTCTTTTGGGACATTGTCGCAGATTGAAATCACGGAAGTGATCAAAAGATTTCCATCACGTTTGAGATATTTACCACTGGAAAAGAGAACTCACAAACTCTGTTTAGAAGCAGTGCGAAGAGAATGGCCTTGTCTGGAATATGTCCCAAAAACACTCCAAACATCTGAAATTTGTCTCGCTGCAATCCGACAAAAAAATAGTGCTGCGGTTCTTCTGTTGCACCCGGATTTGGGATAAAGGTTTTATTCTTCAAAAAGTTTGGTATACAAATCACCCACGGTCATGGTCTGGAACATGAACTCCATGGGAATGTAAAGCTCCCCAAACCGCTTGGTCACGGCTTCGGGGTAAACCTCGGCAATCTGGTCACCCAAATTGAACAGTGACAGCGGGTCCATGTAAAGATCCATGTTGAGATCGGACTCGAACGAAATGGGTTCCATGTCGTCGGTGACGCCAAACTCTTGCGTGAAAAAGTAAATGAAGAACACCAGAAATTTCCGGCGGTGATTCATCTCGTCTCGCGAATCACCCTCCTCTTCTGACACAATCTCTGGAATTTCCACCACGATCGAGTCACCCCGCGACTCTTCGTCATCGTCCGGACCTGGTTGAACGACGAGCGGCTCGTGGAAAAATTGCCAGTAATGCCAGTCGAGCAGTGGAATGAGAAACTTGGTCTGTGCGATTTCTCGCAACAACTCCTTGAGTTCCTCGCGGTATTCGTCCCACTCGCGCAAAACGTCGGTGTGTCGCAACACGAAATCAAGCCACTGCTGAAAGAGCACATACTTACATTGCCGCTTTTTCTCGGCCGCTTTTTCAGCCCGCTCTTTTCCGCCGGCCGTGTTCCAAACCACGCTGGGGTGATGTGCCATGGTCATTTGACCTTGCTCCCAGTGTTTGCGACATTTGCGGCAGTGTCGGCTGGCCGTGATGCGATCGATGAAATCATTGTTTTGGTCGATAAATTCGTCCCACGTGTGCTCAAAGTCGAGCTCCATCTTGTCGCGCTGGATTTTCAGTTTGGCTTGTAACTCTTCCATGGCTGCTTCACTATTCAGTGAGTAATAAATTTTTCGCGCATGTCCGCGGGTGTGAATTAAAAATCATTCTCGCTTGGTAGAAACAGTGCCGATGGAAGAGGGCGATTCGTATGAGGTGAGTTACGAGTTTGACGACGAGTTGGCTCGGCAATACGTGGACCCCAAGTATCGCGATGAGCCGCTCGAGAACGTCTATCTTGGCAAAAAGTTGGGGCGGGGTGCTTTCGGCGACGTGTATGTGGGCCGCATCGGCGGGTTGCCCGATCACCGCGTGGTGGCCGTCAAGTGCATCTCGAAACGCTCCGTCTCCAAACGTGGCCTCTCCACTCAGTTGGCCATGGAGATTGCCGTGCATCAGAGCTTGGTGCACCCAAACATTGTCGAATTTTACGATTTCACGCAAGACGAGCGCAAAGTGTATTTTTTTCTCGAGTATGCACCCTACGGTGACCTGCTCAAATACATGAAGGATTTCAAGCCCGACGAACGGCGCGTAAAGGAAATTGTGTATCAAGTGGGCGAAGCATTGTGTTTTGTGCACAACCACGGCATCGTGCACCGTGATTTGAAACCTGAAAACATTTTGATGGACGCCAACCATGTGCCCAAGTTGACCGACTTTGGATATTGCGATCGCATCGCGCCCGACGGATATTGCGAGAACCCTCTTTTTTGCGGCACCACTGATTACTTTTGTTACACGACCATCGACGACGAGCCCTGCTCGTATTTCGTGGACGTTTGGGCGTTTGGTGTGTTGATTTTCGATTTGCTCGCGGGGTATCCACCGTTCGAATCCGATTCCCACAAAGAGACGTATCGCCGCATTCGCAAATGCCAGCTCGATTGGAATCACCCTGCCATTCAACGCTGCCGCGGGTTGTTGGAGCAAATTTTTGTGCCCTACCCCGAGGACATTCCGTCCATGGTGGAGGTTTTGGGAGACGTGTGGTTTCGGAAATAAATTCTCGTTTCACATCCAAGTGACATCATCATGTGTGATTGTGATAAAAAGAAGCGTATCATATGCTGCCGTGGTCCTCGAGGATTTGACGGTGAAGAGGGTCCTCAAGGCCCCGTAGGGGAAAAAGGCGCCAAGGGTGAACAAGGTATCCCTGGTGGTTCAACCGGCCCCAAAGGCCCCGTAGGAGACAAGGGTCCCGATGGAATGACTGGGGAGAAAGGACAAGCAGGAGACAAAGGTCCCGACGGGATGGCAGGGGAAAAAGGTGAAGCAGGTGACAAGGGTCCCGACGGGATGGCAGGTGACAAGGGACCCGTAGGGGAAAAAGGTGAAGCAGGAGAGAAAGGTCCTGATGGAATGGCAGGGGAAAAGGGTCAACCTGGAGACAAGGGTCCCGATGGAATGGCAGGGGAGAAAGGGCAACCAGGAGATAAAGGTCCAGATGGAATGGCAGGGGAGAAAGGACAAGCAGGAGACAAGGGTCCCGATGGAATGACTGGAGAAAAGGGTGAAGCAGGAGACAAGGGGCCCGACGGGATGGTAGGGGAGAAGGGACAAGCAGGAGACAAGGGTCCCGATGGACTGGCAGGGGAGAAAGGACAACCTGGAGACAAGGGTCAACCTGGTGAGACGGGGCCTCAAGGCCCAGTAGGGGAAAAAGGCCAGCCTGGAGATAAAGGTCCCGCCGGTGAAAAGGGTCAACCAGGTGAATCTGGAAACATTATTGGCTCAAAGTTATTGTGTAGAAACTTTACGGACAATGCAATGGGTGGTGGCTTGGAGATTTCGGCCGGAAGCAATTCAAAAATCAAAACGTTCTACAATGGACCAGTGGACATGCCGATTGAATTGCAACTTATTTTGGAAACAGGCACCGGTGGAAAACGTGTAGCGTTACGCATGTTCGAAGCACCGTGCAGTGAATTTGATGCAATCGATTTTGGTTTGACTGATCCATACACTTTTGTATCGAGTCTTTCAGATGGCGTGTCTCTCCCAACGGGAACGATCAATGTGAGTTCTACTTCAGATTTCCCTTCGAGCGGCACTCTATTGGTCAACACTTCTGCTGGTGTTCAAACGGTCAATTACGCTGGTCGCACGAGCACTAGTTTCACTGGATGCACGGGTGGAGTGGGTTCAATGGAGACAGGATCAAATATCACTGGATCTCCTGCTCCTTCAGTGTTAAGCATTGGAAGTTACTATGGGTCCCAGGACGCTGCGTCTGGATACATTTGTGTGAAAATGACGGTCACGCCCACTTTCCCAGACGCCGTGTGGCAGCTTCGAGTGGATCCTGATCTCGGAGAGAATGTGTTGCAAAACATTGGACTGATTGAATTGTGTTTGTAAAAATAAAAACGAACTTTATTCACAGTGAAAAAACTTTTTGGATGGCGTCGATCGATCGCGAGAGAAATCCACTTTCCTTGGTTTTTTGGGCGGCGGGCCGAGAGAGCTCAATCACGCGATCCATCGGATCGATGGTGGCGGGTGAGGACGACTGTTCCATGGCGAAAAAGCCGGTATCCGGCGAGGTGCTGTAGTAATCATGGATGATCCGTGACGCACCTGCGCCGCCGAGCGTGTTGGAGGACGAACTTTGACCATCATCAAATCGCCATGGTTGTTCACCGCCCGACACTGGTTTTCGTTTGAGCGGGCGCTGCACCGAACGCGGAATGAGCGACGTGTTAATGTTTGAAGGTGCACTAAAAGCGTGCACCGGTTTTTCAGGGTGTGACGGGTCCACGTCAGTGTTACCGACCTGGCACGCATCGAGTCCAATCCAGGTGTTGCCGTAAATCTCATCCCACGTGATGCGGTCAGCTGGGTTGAATTTCAAGAGTCCCTTGCACAGTTGGATCACCGCCGGCGAGAACACTCGAATCACGCGACAAAACATTCCGTCTGCTTCGTAATACTCGTGCACTAGTTTTTGCGGAAACGTAATGCGGGCGCTCTTCATTTTGCGCACCAGTTCACCCTGTGATTTCACGGAGCCCAGCGGGTGATTTCCATAGAGAAACGTATACAACATCACGCCACACGAATAGAGGTCCGATTTATCCGTGTAAGGTTTTCCAAACATCACGTCGGGGCTGATGTAAAGTGGCGTTCCGCATTGGGTTTGCATCAATTCGTTCTCTTCAATCTGCTTGGAAAAAGTGAAGTCCGCGATTTTCACCACATTGTCGGCGGTGATGAGAATGTTTTGGGGTTTAATGTCGCGGTGCATGATGTTTCGTTTTTTCAAATAGCAGAGTCCGGCAAAGATGCCCTTGAAGTAGTGTTTACATTGCTCTTCGTCCAAGGGTCTGTTGAGCGATGCCATGTCGCCGCGTTCGCAATACTCCATGACAATGAAAATGCGCACGCCCATGGTTCCATACTTTTCATACTGGACATCGATGAGACGCACAATGTTTTCGTGGTTCAAGTGACGCATCAGTTCAATCTCGCGCAATAAATGTTTGTTTTTCTTGTCTGTTTTCGGCAATTCCATCACCTTGATGGCGACTTTTTCGCCGACATTATGAATGTGCCGCGCCAAATACACGCGCGAAAAACTGCCACGTCCTAACTCGTCATCTGCCTCATTGTATTGATAATGACCGACGACTTTCATTCATGCCTGCTCTTGTTGAAAACACCGACATTTTTTTCCCTTAAATGAAACGTTTATTACTCAAACTGTATGGTGGGAATTGGTGCGTGTGTGACATTTTGCACGCCTGATTTCTTGGAAGGTGACACGCGTTGGAGGTTGGGAAAGGAGGGCGGTGCCGTGTTTTGCTGCGGCTGATAGGCACCCTCGTCCCGCCAGGTGATGCCGACAATCACCGTGGTGGAGCTCGGGTAATATTTTTCGTTCCACGTGAAATCCTCGCGCTTTTCCAACGTGAGCCCCGAGTCGGCCAGCGGCACCTGATAGAGCTCGTCATCCCACTGGGGCTTTTTGAGGTTATTCATACGCGCGTGATTGTTGTAGTGCACCTTGAATTGTTCGAGGGGCATATACGCTTCGGCGTCATACACCAAGTGTTCGGACTTGAGAAAGTGATACACCGGATGTGTCTTGGCCTTGAGCTGGCCTTGGGTGTTCTTAAAGTAGGCCGGCAGGCAATCCCAAGCCCCGCGGTCGCCGTAGCTCTCCACCATCATGTGATAGGCCACGTTGGACTTGAAAATGAGAGCGGCCACTTCTTGGCGCATGCGGGTGATAATGTTTTGGTCGGTGCGACCAATGCTTTTGAGGCACATGACCACGGCACAACGGCGCACCACACTGCCTGAATTGTCCATCCAAGCGGGCATGTCGTTTCCGGCCAAAAGTCCGGGCACCTTCCACATGACACCGGCGGCATCCTTGAATTTGCGCGCGATGCTCATTTTTTCACCGCTCACCATGGACTGAAATTCTGCTTGGTTCAGCCGGAAATCCTTCTTGACCTCTGGGGCCATAAACACGAGCTTGTCATAAATGGAACCCAATCCAAACTGCTGCTCCACGTTGTTGGAAATCACCGCGACATCATCGCTTTGGTAAAAAATTTGAGCCACCTTGCACATGGTGCTTTTGCCCGTGTTGGCTCGGCCCAAAAACCAAAGCACGATTTGCCAGTCGTCCATTTCGCCCACTTCGTAGAACAGGCGGCCAATCAGGCCATACACCACGCGCTGGGCGTCCTCGGGAATCTCCTGGTCATTCAGGAGCTTGGAAAACGTGGGCGTCGGCACATTGAACCAAGCGTCCTTGTTGGCCATCACCTGCGCGGTGTAATCGACAAAGTCCACGTTAAAATAGTTGGCTGCCGCGTTGGTGCCAAACGGTCGACCGTAACTTTTGCCCTTGTTGCCCACAAAGACGTTGCCCACATCTTCGCGGGGCTTCAAAAAACTATCCGTGCCCCAATCGATGGCACCCTCCGAGTAGGGCCGAAATGTGCGCGTGGCGCAAAAGTAGATGCCGTTCCGGAAAGAGAACACGTGACGGTCCAAGCTAATGAAGGGAAACGACGCGTCAAACGTGGACATCAAGTAGTCTTCAGCAAACTTCTTCGGCCCCATGCTCTTGCCCAAGACGGCATCAAAAAATTCCATGCCGAGTGCTTGAAGCGAGGTTTCGGAATTGACAAACTCGCTAATGCTACTCACTCGTTTCCAAAAACAGGTGGCGTGTCCCTCGGGTGTAATGTGTTGTTCATACACCCCGTCGCGATACCGGCGGTAACCTCGCTGCTCGGCGATGCTAATCAGATAAATCACCAGCTTGGTGTTAGGGTGGGCATCCTTCATGTTCACATGGAAGCGGTTGAATTTCTCAATCATGTAAAGCACGTTGTCCGACGGGGCAATGGCAGACTTGGAAGGGTCAATGGCAATGGTCAGTGACGCGGCATGGTGCATCATGCGATAGGTGTTTTCCAGGGCGACCCGAACACTATTCAAGTAACTCATGCTCTGGTTGTGCTCGTCTTGATCTTGGTCGCAGAAACCATACTTTTTGTGCAAGCTCACCATCTCGTTAATGTTGTCCTTGTGCGGCGCCATCGCTTCGTCCACCATGGACGGCGACAAATTCACGTCAATCACGCGCTGGAAAAACAGACAATACCCAATGGCCACCGGATCAAACGCCAAAGGCACGGCGACCTCTTCACCATTTTCGTCGACGGTGGTTGTTTGGGCTTTGGGTGAGCTGGCGGAACACCCGCGGGTCCAGAGTGTGTAAAGCTCACGAGACAAATATTGCAACTCGGACACGCGATCCTGCCAGAGGTCCAAGTCATCTTTGGCCGAGATGACGGGCAACCAGATGAAACTTTGCAACCGGGTTTTCCAAGCGGCATACGCCTGGACACACTCGTAGAGATCGGCGTCTGACATTTGCCAGGGCCGGGGAATGTGCTGAATGGCTTGCACCTCGATGACGCCTTCACCAGACTCCACGTTGTCCTCGACATCGCCGACGGTCTTGTTTTTCTTGGTGTTCCGCGTTGACACATCGTCGACGATGTCTTCGATATCTTCAACATCTTCGCCATCTTCGATGGCCATGTCATCGACATCTCCGATGACCATGTCGTCCAAGTCGTCGACATCGGCTGGCGTGTTACGTTTTATCCCGCGGGTGACACTCTTCTTCATTGCGAAATTGAACACTGGTCGTTTTCAAAAACGCAAATAATTCATCAACTTTGAAGTAAAAATTGACTTTTCAGAAACATGAGCCTTCCACCCCTATTTCCACCGCCGAGTAATCAGGCGCCTGTTTCGGCGAAGCCGTTGCCTGAAATCGATTTTTCCAACATAAGTTTTGATTACGAAGACGACTCGGGTGATTCTCCCAAGCCTCGCAAGGCCTCGCCGCCGTCTCCGTCGGATGGCACGGCACTCGGAAATTTTTTGCATCAAGCCAAGCAACCGCCTCAAAAGCGCGCCAAGTGCCCCAAAAGCGCCGAACCCAAACCCAAACCAAAAAAACGTAAAAAGTTGCCGCCTAAAATGGAACCCGGTAGTGTGGTGATTAAAAAACGCATCGACACTGCCACGCCCGCCAAACACTTGACCGCCCTGTTTGAGACTTTCTCGCATCATGAACACATGGAGGTGGAAGCCAAGCTGGGCACGTGGAATGGTCGACAATTTGTGTCGGGCATCGAATACGACGACTTTATGAAAATCCATGACCGTCTCTGCTCATACAAGGGCTGGTCGAACAATGACACCTTCATGGTGTGGATACCCACATTCGACTACATGTTGGATAACAACATTCGGGTGACCAAGAGCAGCGCCGGTAACAGTTTCATGAAAAAGACTACCATTCAACACGTGACCTTCAAGTGTGCTGAGCGTAAATACGATTTGCGGGTGTCCATGAAGGAAGAGTTGCCCGTGAAAGTCACACTTCCTCAAGAGCCCAACATGGTGCGCGTGAAGAAACGCAAATCTTTCATCCACAAAGAGAGGTGGCGCTTCGACCTCACCATCGTGTGGACCGGCCGCGACGAACAGGATGCCCAAAGTAAAACACCTTGCTACGAGGTGGAATGTGAATTCGTGGGGCCACCGGCGAGTGCCGGACCCAACCACGAGTATACCGGACGATCACTCCTGGAAAAAATGGTGGATTTCTTGGGTCGCGATACCCCCTTGACACTGAAAAAGGTGTGAAAAAAGTGTGAAAAAAATGTAAATGAACTTTTAAAAGTCATGACCCCAGCTTCCATCGTGCTTTTGCCACATGGCGAGACGGTCACTACTTTTTTGCCTTCGACCGCGCAAGAGGTCTGCTCCGAGTGGCGACACGATTTCTATTTTCCAGAAGGCGTGGTGTTGCACAAAATGATGCACCTCAACACCGATCTGGTGGCACGCTTGGAAGTGTCTCAACACCTGTCACCTTCACGCGTGGAAACGGTGTCGGTGTCATTGTTACTTGATCGGCGGTCGAAACATGCACAACTCGAGCCGAATTATCACGAGATCCCGCGATTTCTCGACACTCAGCTCTTTTACGGCAATGTGTTGGTGATTTTAACAATCGACGGATGCACGGTGATTCCACTGTGCCGAGCTCAATATGACCTGATTTTGCAAGCCAACACTTTCAAGTGTCGCAGCCCTGATCAAATGTCCATTAGCTCCGAGGGTCCGCCGGTGATTGACGAGGATTCGGCGGACATGTCATTGGAGTCCATGAGTGACGACGAGGGGGTCGAATTTCTCAATTTTAGTTTTCAACCATTCAGCGTGCGACGTCCAGTGAGACCAGTGTTTTAAAATTTCTTGCGTGGTGAAATAAAGGCATGTTTCTTGAAATCTGGAAAGCTGCCACTGGCTCGCTCACGTCCACCTTTTCGTTGGGATCGGCCAGTAAACTCGCACTTTTTCTGCTTGGATCAGGTGTTTTGGTGCTCGGAGTGGGTTCTGTGCTTTCGGGAAGCGCCAACCTCTTCAAAGCGGTGAAGAATCGCGCTCTTGATCTCACCGACTCTGAAGAAGATGCCGAAGACGAAGACTCTGGAGAAGCCAACGAGGGATCGGAAGAAGACGAAGCCGGTTCTTCCGCCGAAGGCTCCGAAGAGGTCAATCAGGCGCTGGAAGACCCTTCAGAGGACCACCTGGTGGCTGAATAATGATGTGCAAATAAAGTTTATTGAAATGTTTCTAATGCAACTGCAATGTCCAAAATGGATGATTTCATCGAGCGCTGAGAATCCCGCGCCCGAATACGAGCAGACACTTCAAACACGGACTCAGTTTTCTCGGCGTCTACAAGGGTGATCAGGAACGGAATGCCCAATACATCGGCGCGTTCGATGAGCTCCTCTAGTGTGCCGTGTTCAATCTTGACCGAAAAGCCGACCCCCATCAGGGTCTGGGCATATTTTTTCAGGTGGCCGCCGGAACTCGAATCATTTGCTGCAACAATACAATCCCACGGTGCCACAGCTTTGGGAAAGCGAGACCAAATGTGTTCGCGGGTTTCGTCCTGGCGCTGAGCAGATAGAAAAACGTAATACAGCAGTGTTTCCGCATAAAAACGACATCCAATCCGGTCTTTGCCGTGCGTGAACACCTGACCCAACGGCAACTTGCATTTTCGATGGCGACTGAAAAGTTTGGACTCCAAATTCCAGGTGACGTCGGTCTCGTTACGACCCTCACATGGCAATTGCTCGCGCACCACAATGTCGTGCTGGTGAAACAGGCGGGCAAGAAAATTCAAACACTGAACCAGCAGGTGACCGGCGGCGGCGTGCGAGAAATCAGTCTCCGGCGAGAGCTGATGAGGCTTGGTTCGCTTCAAGTATTGATCTTCGCGCGTAAACACCGGAACCTTTTCACCCTCTGTTCTCTCCACCTGATCGACTGCGGACAGCACGCACAATTCTGTCAGGTTGTGTGCATCATACAGAAACGTCAGCCCTTGGTGCACGCGCCCAATCTGACTTTTCCACACGGATGTGATACTGGCCACTGAACCACCAAAATTTTCTGTCGCGGATGCCAGTTGATTCACGGCTGTGCCAGAGAGGTAATGCGAAAATTCAACGTCAGTGCCCGAAGACGACGCAACCACCTCTTCTTCCAGTTCTCCGGTTGGTGTTGGGACTTCTTCCATTTCCTCCTTACCCTTTTCTTCCGCCGTTGCATCTTGGCACTCATCCTTGGTGTCGTCGACTTCCTCGACTCGATCTTGCATCTTGGCCAGTTCGTCCATTGGGTCCTTGAGTTGCATTTGATTTTGCATCACGGAGCTGGGAGCGAGCTTGTAAAGCGTTGGGTCTTCGATGCGAGCTCCGTCCTCATTCAAGGCACCGGCCACGGTGCCCCCCAAAACCACGGGCACACTCGCCACTCCCAACATCGGGTCGTTGAATTCACAATGAGCACCACAACGGGGACAGTTCACTTTGGTCAAACTCAACTTACGTTGAAGCTGTTCCAGTGAACTGCCGTCATACATCTCGCCGTTGGTTGTTTCGCGGATGAATTCCACCACATCAATGATAAATCCACACGCGGCGCACGTGGAGATCGCCCGACGATCAGGCTCGGAATCAATAACCGGGGAGACTTCAATCTCGGCAGTGTCCATGGTGCAAAACTCTTGTCGCCATACGCTAATGATGTTGTCCTTCACACGTTTGCCAACGGGACCCAACGTCAATCCCTCGTGGGCGATGTTGAATTTTTCAAACACACCTTCCAGATGCTGCTCAGCGTCGGCGCAATCGATAATGTTTTTACAATCATCGGGATGTGGAAAGCTCGACGATTCCGGCGCGGATGGTTGGTGCGTTTCAAGGAACTGTTTGGCCTCTCGAATCAGATCGCGGGCTTCTTGAGCCTCCTTGGAACTCAAAGGTTCTGAAGGATCCATGGGCGAAGGGGCACTGGGGCGATCAGGGGGTGAAATAAATCCAGAAAAACTATCTTTCTCAATCTCCGGCGCGGTAGCAATGCTAGTCACCGGTCCCGCGGGTGCTGAAGCAAAGTCCAACGAGATGGGCGGAGGTCCCGGAATGAAGGACATGTCTGTGCTTGGAGTGTAAAATTCAGTGGTCGTCGATGGAGTGGTGGCAGGTGACGACATCAACACGGGTGGTCCCAGCAACGGCTCCACATCGGCTGATTTCTTGGGTCGCGTTTCAGCCAGAAGCTGACTGTAGTAGTCCATCACGGGCTGCCCTTGAACCTCAGGTTCAACTTGGGTTGGAGGTTCAACTGTTGCCTCTGCCGGAGGCTCAACTATCAGTTGAGCAGGCACCGGAGCTAGGGCCGGCGTAGACACCTCCTCAAAGGTGAAAGAGCCCGACGGCGCCGGAGGCACTATACTCGGGAACATTTGTCTTTATTTGGAGAAATTTCCGTCGCCCTTGTCAACGACCTTGGAGGGCCACGCAGATTTCGACTAAGAGCGAATGACTAGCCCTAGAAATGACGCCCAGATCAAGATCAACCCGGCCAGTGCTACACAAGTAAATCAGGTATTTGCGAATCTCCATCGTGGTCGGTGGCTCCGGCGGAGACGACGTGGGCGTGTCAGAGCAACTTCCTATATCAGCCGTGCTAGTCTGGTCACGAGATTCCTTTTCACCCTGCACGGCTTCCAAGAACATGAACATCGCGGCTACATGATGAGCCATTTTCTAGTCACCAAACAACACAATTTACAGTGAAAGCGTCACTTGGGTGGTTGAGTCCGAAATGTCCATCCGTATGATGGGGTGACTCCAACACTGAAAAAGACGTGTAATAGCCTGCCGCGTTTTAGAATCGCGACGATCGAGAATCACCTTTTTCAAGGGATTCCCGTGGGCCTTGGTCTGGATATCATCCCACCATTGGCACATTTCACTCCAGTGGGGCCAATCGTGTGGAATCGGTCGATTCGGTCGACTCGGTCGACCCTCATTCAAGAGCTGGATAGTAACACACATCTGGCCTTGATTTTCGACGGCATCTTGGAGCCGTTCCAACAAATCCTTGAAAATGACTCGCGCGCACAAGTGAAGTTCACTCTCTGATGCGCACAAATAGTGGGGTTGCGATACCAAGTGATCAATCTCCCGCTCGTAAAACAAAAGTTTGTCTTTTAAACACTTGTCCATTTAATCAGCTGTTTACATTTTTTTCCACCACGTGTCCGGGTCTGGTTGGCTGAAAGGCTCACCATTCAACATTTTCAATGACTGGGAAAACGCACTAATTTCGTTCGGGTTTCTTATCCATAGATGAACCAAGTTGGGAGGAAGGATGAAATTTTTGAGAGAAACCTCGCCACAACTACCCAAATTAAGTTCACGTAGAGTTTCAGGAAATTCAAGGTCCCTGACCAACTGGTTGAAACAATGACCAAAGGTCAAGTGGGTCAAAGTAGGCGGCAAAGCGAGTTGCCCCACCGGCTGGTTGAAACAATGCCCAAAGGTCAAGTGGGTCAAAGTAGGCGGCAAAGCGAGTTGCCCCACCGGTTGGTCAAAATACTTACCAAAGGTCAAGTGGGTCAAAGTAGGCGGCAAAGCGAGTTGTTCCACCGGCTGGTTGAACAACCCACCAAAGGTGAGATAGGTCAAAGAGTGCGGAAAGGTGAGTTGGTTCACGGGATGGTAGAAATACATACCAAAGGTGAGATGGGTCAAAGAGGGCGGCAAAACAAATTGTTCCACCGGCTGGTTAAAGTCATGACCAAAGGTCAAGTGGGTCAAAGAGGGCGTCAAAACAAGTTGTTCCACCGGTTGGTTGAAGCGCTCGCCAAAAGTCAAGTGGGTCAAAGAGGACGGCAAAGCGAGTTGGTCCACCGGCTGATCGAAACACCAACCGAAGGTTAAGTGAGTCAAAAAGGGTGGCAACGTGAGTTGGTCCACAGGCTGGTTGAACCAATAACCAAAGGTCAAGTGGGTCAAAGAGGGCGGTAAGTTCAATTGACCAAATGAGTGATTGCATTGGAGCCTAATTTTTCTGCACGGTGGAACGAAAAAATTTGCAGATTTGATGAGGAATACGTGGTGATTTTGCTTGAATTCCAAGGTGCAATTGTATAGCCGCCGACATACAAGCGACAAGCTGTTCACATCACGCGGCTTGAGAAATCCACACAACAGGTAAATTTCATCTTTCGAGAGGCACTGCATTTTTCAACCCCTGAACACTTTCACGAAATTTTTACTCCACGCTCCGTTTTTAGCGCCATCAGTGCATCGGCTGTGACCATACTGGTATCCCAGGCAGAAATAGTTTGCAGCTGTTTCAGGTGCTGAAGACCAAGATCCGTTACGGAAGTGTAATCAATATCGAGATTTAACACCCGGGATATATGTCGCATTCCGTCATCAGTGACATTCGTTCCTTGAAGAACAAGTGTTTCAGCTGATGATAGATACACGAGGCCCTTGTCGGTAATGGGTGTGTAACTCAGGTTTATCACCTTGACACCGCGTAAATATTGCAGATGCTCATCTTGGACGTCGGTTTCAGCAAGGTTTACAGTGTGAAGTTGTTTAAAATGTCGAAGTCCTACACCAGTGATATCTGTGCAACTCAGATAGAGGTGCGTAAGATCAGGAAAAAACCTCAATCCCTCGTCTGAAACCTTGGTTCTGTGGAGATAAATATGTCGTATCTCGGAGTCCTTCAAATGATAGAGGCCTTCATCTGAGATTTGTGTCCAAGAAAGATTCAACGAGTCAATTTTGACACCCGCGAGATATTTGAGCCCCACGTTTGTAATGTCGCGAGCGTCAAGCTTGAGAGAATGTAAATGTTTCAACTTAGACAAAGGCTTAAGAGATTCGTCTGTGATCAACGTGTTCGACAAGTGCAGAGCCAACAGGTTGTCCAAACACAAAAACTCTAATGCCTCACCCTTAAAATGCGTATAGCTCAAATCAATCAAACGTAATGGAGTGTTTGACAAGGGTTTCAAACCGGCATCCGTGACATCGGTGAAGGCTAAATTGATGTGCTGGACACCTGTCAAATGTTTCAAGCCCTCGTTTGTGACTCGACTGGAACATAAATGGACACTTTTCAAGTTGAGATTATCCACATGCTTCAAGCCTTGATTGCTGATGCGGGTATAACTCAAATCAAGGATTGTCACGGTGGTGCCATACAAATCTTCCAACTCATCATCGGTGATGTTAGAATCTGATAGATCCAAAGTTTCAATGTGTGCACCTGAGAGTGATTTCAACGCACCGTCTGCGAGATTGTCCAGTGATAAAATTTTGATGCGTTCACCCCAAAAAATCTTTAACGAGTCTGCGGTCACAACTCGTTTTCTCATAACAATTTTTCTTGTGTAAAGTCTTCGTTTAAATGCTTTCAGCCACGTGGAATTCACCCGGATGCATTTTAAACACTCCTTGAAATCCAGAAACTTGAGAATTTCTCCCAACACGTCCACCCCTAACGCTTGCATTTTTTACTTGAAACAACCCCCGAATTTGTCACTCATTTCTCGAAACCAGGTCGCCGGAGTTGAGTGAGTTGACACGGTGGGGTGGTCCAGCTGCACTATGGCAGGATCTCCGACGGGCACCTCTTGTTTGTGGGCGGCGCTCAACATTTCTTCGAGCAGCACGTCCAAATTGGTGCCGGAATGCGCAGACACTTGCACGTGTTTCATTTGGTTTGCTCGCGCAAATTCGACCATTTCATCCGACCACCAGGAGGCAGTGCTCCGTAAATCACACTTGTTTCCGACCACGATCCAAGTGGCCTCCAGTGTTTCTGGCTGTTCTTCGACGAATCGAAAACGGTTTGCTTTCACTTTTTCAATGGAGCTGGGATCGCTCACATCATACACCAGGACGATAATGCGAGCGCCGCGCACATACATGGGCAGAATTGCACTGAATCGCTCAGAACCACTCGAGTCCCACATGCACAACTTAATGCCATCTTTTTCCAGGCCAACGTAACCGGCGGCAATGGTGGGACCATGCTCGGTGGTGCTCGCTTGTCCTTCGCGTAAACAGTGCGCGATGCTGGACTTACCAACGTTCACTTGGCCCAAGAAGACCACTTTAAAGTCTTTCATTTTTCTGAAAACGCGACATTTATTTCTTTTCCGGGCGAGCGCGGATTTTGGCCAATGTTTTCCGCCGGCCCATGTTGGGCACTTCGGTAGTGTCGTCGGGTTTGGCCACCTTGCTGCGCGGCGACATGGCCTCGTTGTCGGACACCTTGTATTGCCGGCGGATGTAGTTTTCATACTTGGTCAACTCGTCGTTTTCTTCACGTTGAAGTTGCACCTTTTCCAGACGGGCCAAAAACATGTCGTGCAGCGCCACCGGTTCACTTTCTCCCTTGTCTTTGCCTTTGGGGGGAACCGACTCGCCCCGCTCCATCTGGTCTTCCACGTCGGCGACGTCACCGCGTGCTGCAATATCTGATGTGGTGCCGAGAGCTTCTGATAAATACTCCATGGGAATGTTGAGTTGCAGGCCGCGGTTGTTTGCTTCCACTTTGTGCCGTTTCCGGATGTAATCAGGGATGGGCGGTTGATTGGCGCGGATGGTTTCAAATGTGATGCTCGCATCGTTGGTATATAACAGGCCTGGACGGTCTCGTTCGTCTCGAGGCACACGTTTGATGGATTCAATATTCCGGCCGAGGATGATGTATTCGCCGGCACTGTTTCGACATTCATAGCCCCACGAGTTGAAATCCATGGCTTCAAACACGGTGAACAGGGCTGACCCGAGCGCTCCGCTCACCGCCGAATAAATCGGCAGCCAAATGCCATCTTTGCCCAACGCGATGGCAATGGCCGTGACCAACACAGCGGCGGCGGCCAACCCAATGTTGAGGCCCAAGAAAATCCACTTCCAAATCCGACACGACCGCGCGGTCTCGATGAGCATCACGTAGTGACGGTTGCACTCTTTCTGAATGTCCAAGATCCAGCGTTCCAAGTGATCATTCCAACCATTCACTGAACCCGTCAGGGATGGATCATTCGCTTTGACGAAGCCCGGCAAAATGCGATACGTCGAATCTTCATCCAACATTTTTTCCACTCCCACTTCCGACCCTGCACAAAGGAATGAAAGGACGCCAAGTTTAATTTTCTCCTGGAAATCTCTCCGGCTGAAACCAGATGTCGGACTTGTTGGACGATGATACCATGGACTTTGTCCAGCTATGGGACTATGCGCAAGGTATGCGCGATTTTGAGCAGTGTTTCACGCCCGAAGACATCGTCCTGCTTGACGAGATGGTGGTCGCTCAAAACTTTGCGCTGGCATTGGATATTGTGCGACATCGCCTGGCTGGCCGACACCTGCCCGAAGAAATCGCCCATATTGCCCGGCCCAAAAAATGTATCAAAGTGAAACCACCTGCACCTTACGTGCCGGAGCCCACACTCGAAGAGTTTCGAGCACAACTCCAAATGCCACCGCCGCCGGACCCACAAGAATTCGCTGATTTATGCGAGCCCGGCTCAACACCACCGACACCAATCGACGGCTGGGAAAGTTTGGAAGCCAGGATCGCACGAGAAAATCAGGAGCGACGCCAAGTGCGCGAAACACAAGACATGGAATACATTCAGGCCATGATTGCCGATGCCGAGAAAGAAGCCATGGGTCAGGAGGATAAAAGCGCACCCCCTATGAGCCCTGACAGGCCTGACAAGCAGCTAGGCGCCAATGACGTAATTGGCGAAGTGCCGAGCGAGATTGAGAAATCACACGCGGACGCCGTGTTGGTGCAAGTGGTGTTGCCCGACCAGCGACTGGAACGCTTCGTGCACGGCCAACACACTACGATCGGAGAAATTGCCAATTGGATAACAATGCAAACAGGTGATGACTACCGTGACTCAACATTTTGCACCAATTTCCCGCGCGCTGCTTGGAGCACCGGCGATCATGTGTTGGATATTTGTCAAGCTACCGGCGAGAAAAAGAGGCTCTTGCTGTTTGTCGAGTAACCTGAAATTTTTTTCAGAAAATCCACAAAAAAATAAACTTTTGGAAAAAATCAAATCCTCCGGAAAAAATTTGCATCCTGGTTGACCTCAAAAAAATCCGACCTGAATTTTTTTTTTTATTTGGCTGACCAAGTTGAAAATTTCCAAAAGTGCAAAAAGTGATTTTTTCTGAAAAAGTTTTTTCAGGTCAGGGTCATGGAAAAAGTCAAATCGTTTTACCACGAAAAGCACAAAGAAACGCGCGAAGAACGCGAGGCGTCACCTCTGGTTCACGTGCGCAAATTCAACAACTTTATCAAGTCCGTCCTGATCTCCAACGCCCTCGCCGACTCTGAAAACACGGCAACCCGCGTGCTTGATCTCTGTGGCGGCACCGGCGGTGATCTGCCCAAGTTTCAACACCACGCGTCAGTGAAACACGTGGTTCTCGTCGATGTTTCACCCGATTCCGTCGCTGAAGCCCAGCGACGATTTGAACAGGCGCGGCGGAAGACGTATGATGCCGAGTTTCACGCCGGCAATGCTTTCGATTTGTCAGAGATGTTGAAACGTCACGATCCGTTGCGTTTCGATTTGATCAATTGTCAATTCGCCATGCATTATGCTTTCTCCACGCCTGATCAGGTCGACGAATTGTTCAACATTCTGTCTCACTTTCTGAAAGACGGCGGAAAGTGCGTGGTCACTGTGCCCAATGCCAACTTCATTTTGGATCAAGTCCAAGATGGCCACCGTCTCAAACGCCCGCCTTTCTTTGAGATCCAGTTTCCCGCTGACGAGCGGACTGACCATCGCGCTGGTGCCGGACGGCACAAATACACTTTCTCCATGGGTGATGCCGTCAAAGACGTGCCAGAGTATCTGGTCCGCCGCGAGCAGGTGGAGAAGGCTGCCACCAAGTGGGGTCTAAAGATTAATCACTGGACCCCGTTTCAAGAGTATTTCTCCGCTGCCATGAAAGACCCCGATCACTACTCGTTGGCCACCAAGATGCAGTGTCTGACGCCTGTCGACGGTGGAATGTCAGTTGATCCAGGCGCTTGGATGTGTGCTCAACTCTATGTGGCCATCGAGTTTGAGAAATAAGTTTTTCAGAAAAACCCAATTTTTTTTCAAAATGAAAAATTATCAGCCAGCCCAAAAAAAAATTCCAGCTGACCTCAAAAAAATTTTTGGTCAAGTCTGATTTTTTTTTTGTTCAGCGATCTGCCTGGTCAACTTGGATTTTTTTTTCAAAATGGGCATTTCTGGAAAATTATTTCTGAAACCATTTTTTCTGATTGGGGGCTGAAAAATGAGAAAACGCTCGTGGCCAACGGTGGCTGAAATGATGGAGGCTGTCACGCGGTGCGACCAGATCGACGCGGCCTTGTGGGCATCACCAGGATACGCCGACTTTTGCAAGACCTTTCCGTATGACCATGCATGTGATCATGCACCCGTGGTCGCTCCGAAAAAGTCTAGAAAACGACGGACGCCTTCAGCGAAAAGATGCGTTTCCAAACAACCCCTCGAAAAAACACCGCCGGAAACGGCCATTGCCGCCGGCTTTTCTCAAATCTTTACGGAGCACGCTGCGATCGAACAAGACGGTTCACTTCCCGTGTATGTGAATCTCGACACGCTTTATTGTTTTGTGCCCGCCACCCCTGAACACCCCGCGCGATCGCTGGTGATTTCTGTCGAGTGTCGCGAGTATCACCCGCGGGATCCGACGGGTCGTAACCATGTGGCGGTGACTGCTGAGCACAAGATCATCACGTCGTCGCGTGATTTTTATGAGGCGGTGGCCGCGTTTCAGGAAACACTCGAAGATGCACATTCCACCAAAACTGCCATGTTTCCGGGCAACTTGTCCATTCGCTACAAACGCGGTCGCTTTGATCCACTGCACACGCGCGACGAAGTTTCCCATCTCTGGTGGCGCGTGCAACGCCTGTTAGAACACCTTGCGCGCCGCCATTCAGGCGGTCGAGGTGATCGTGGAGATGGAACCCTCTTTCCGTGGATGGGTAAGCAGTCAGTCGCGGCGTCTTACCGGGGAGATGACTCGAGCATCACGTGTCAGCAGTTGTGCAATGTATTGTGCAACACCCCATGCACCCACATGACGTGGATGGGTTGGTATCAGATGCGATCCCTGCTCGAGTGCCACGACCGTGATCAGGGCGACGAAGAGGAATACAGGGATTTTTAGTGTAAAAACGGGAAACATTCATGAATTTCAGCGTCGATTTTTGTGGATAATTTCATCCACCCTCCCCGACGTGATCGATTGGTGGAATGGTTCGTCATAAGATACATGAGCGGTGTATCTTGAACGCGGACGATTTTCAGCACGCGATCAAGACGATAGGTGTTGGGTTTGTGGTAAACATTGTGAGTTTCTGTGTGACGGTCAAAAATAAAAGTCAGGCCGGCAGATATCAAGCCCTTCTCGCATTGATGCAAGGCATCCCCAGTTTCCAAATCAACAGTGCAACCTCGCGAGAAAGAGAGTAAGACAGTCCCTCTATCACGCTTGTTCATGAAATGTTTCACGCGCGAGACAAATGATGAGTGGAGTGCGTCGTCGTCATCCAAGAGAGTGGTCGCAATACGAGTCACCTGAGGTGGCACGAGATGCAAGAAGTGATCATTCAATGAGAAATCATCACGTGGTGCAGTGGGCAAAAGATGAATGAATGAGTGAGCTTGACACAATGAGACCAAGCGGTCGCGGTATATCCTTGGCATGTTTGGAGAGTAGAAAATGACAACCATGAAGGTTTCGGTTTGATTCTTCAGAGATGGCAAATAAACGCTCTCAAAGTAGTGAAAACGACGTTCCATTCGCGTGTCTTCGTATAGTTTTTTCACGTCGGGTGGATAATCAAAGGATGTTTTGGTGTCCAGACTGAATCTTGTCAAAATAACCACCGCGTTCATGGCAACCCTTCAAATCCAGAAAACATTTTCCTGAAAAACCAAAAAAATTTCCATTTGCAAATTTTGGCTGGTCACTCAAAAAAAAAATTGTGAAGCTTGAATTTTTTGGTTGGCTGAAAAAAAAGTGTTTGGTCAGAATTTTATTTTTTCCAAAAATGTAATTTTCCAGAAAAATATTTATTGGGGCATGCGTTGACGGGCCAACTGATCCTTGAGAGTGGCCACTGTGTCTTGGCCAAAACGAGCGTAGCCATACTGAAAACCCTGCTGGGGGTGCGCCAACACGTCGAAGCGGTCGATGGTCATTCCAGAAAGGGGGTCACACGCGCGGCTGTGATATTCGACGCGGGGCGTGAGATCGACTTGCGCGCATGCCAACGATTGGGGCTGCTGCATGTAAGGGATGAAACACGCGTCCGCCTGGGCCCGATACTCTGGATTTGACGACGACACAAACGACTGGTTGCGCAAAAGCGACTCGGCGTCCACGAATTGCTGGGCACTGCCTTGGCCGTTCACCATGACACCGGCGCCCTGTGGACCCGGGTAGGGGCGAAAGTTGGCGATCGGATTCGCCTGGTAATCGTAGACATTTCGCGAGTCGATCACGTCTTGGCGAATCGCGCTCGCGTCGTTGTGAATGCTGGTCAAACTCATTGTGGGTTGTTACTCTGATATGAGACAAAGAAATTTATTTACTGCTCAATCAAAATTCGCAAATCGAAGCTATGATCGCGGCCGTGAAAATCAATCAGGTTGCCGCAACTGTCCACGAGGGAGACGCTTACTTCATACAAATCCTTGCTGTTGAGCGTGTAGCGATGTTTGCGATAATAACTGCTCGAAGAAAGCAGGCCGAATTCGATGGCCTCCTGCGAAGCTTGCGACAAGGGGATGCGCACAAAAGAGTTGAGCACGTTGAAGCTATACTTGGAATTGCATCCCGAGTCCGAGGTTTTGCAAATGCGACCGTTGTCGGTGTTGCACAACTCTTGGATGTTGATGTAGACGTCTCGTTGGCGGCTCAAGTCCCACTGGTTGGGTGACACGTAATCCACGCAACCGCTCACGCACTTGGTGAATCCCAGCACCTGGTTGATGGGATCGGTCACGCCTGGAAAAAACAGTGAAAACGGCTGAAACCAGTGGGAAGCCACGTAGGCAAACTGTTTTTCAGTGCCCACGCCCCAACTGCAACCCTCGTCCGCCCTGATTTTTGCACCACCCCCGCAAGTTCGTCGCACGCGTCTCTGCCCAGCCCTTCGGCGGGAGTGATCTTCACAACTCGCCCCCTCCTGCCGAGCCTGGTCCTTTTTCGAGTGGCACTGGTCACAGTCAGTGTCTGTTTGCAAACATTGGGCGTCGTCACCGCCGACGATTTTCAGGCACAGTTCGAATGAAAAGGCGTCAATCACTTCTTGGACAACATGCACGCCCACAAACTTGGGTTCCGTCTGAATCACATCCTGGCCCTCGATGGTCATAATGTCACCCACTTGGAAACCATGGGCACATCCGCCGCACTCTTCGGTGTAGGTCGAAATTCGCACGCGGTGCTCGCTGTGTTCGGAAGGCTCCACCGATACGATGGGCGCTTGAAAGGCCCCGCACTTGGTGAAGCGAAAAGTGGAATCTTTCAAGTGTGGTGTGACACTGTAGACTTGGTCCGTGTATCGGCAATTGGTGACCGGGAAAAAGATGGAGTTCATACTCGAGTAGGCACAATCGCCGGTCAAGTCAATCTGTTCAAAGCCCAAGAGGGCGCCGATGGTGGAGCGCGTGAACAACAGTCCGAACGGCTCGCCGATGGTGGAGTCAATGTGAAACGAGCCTGTTTTCAAACAGTAATCACCCGTGAACTTCTCGTCATCACCGCCGGGCTTGATGCAATAGTAGGCGTCGGTCATTTTCCACGTGATGACATCGAGCAAACTCTGTGGGTCATACATGCCGCACGGCACACAAATGTCCACCACTTGGCCCATCAGCTGCACGGTGAGCAAATCGTTTTTGTCTTTCTCGATGAGCGGCCGCTGCATTTCCATGGTGATGGTGTCGGCTAACGTGCCGGCCGTGTAATTACCGCGAGAAACCGACACCAATGCACTTTCACCCACCGTTTGGCTCTGGATGTCTGGACGGATGGCGTCGCACAATGCTTCCGAGGGCAATCGGTTCTGCCCGCTCGTCAGGTGGTCGTATTGACCATAGAAGTAGTCCACACGTGAAAAACCCATGGTCTCGGAGAGAATGGAGCGATCGTCGGACCCAGCCAGCAAATCAAACAGCTGGATACCAAAAGCGCGCGTGAATACGAAACGACCTAAGCAATCGTCAAACGTCACCGAATACTGATTGCGCACCGGCGGACATGCACACTGATTCAGGTAGTCCTGCACCATCTCGGCCAGGTCGTGCGGCGTTTGGATGCGGGGCAAGTAGATCCATCCACCCGTCTCGAGAGGAGTGTCGGTGGGGTTGAGCGTCAAATCGGGCACCTGGCAATGTTTGCTGGGCACGGCCAAGAAGGATTTCTGGTCCAAGATTTCTGTCACTTGGTATTGGCCATTCACATTTTCAAAACTTTTCGAGAGGGCATCGACTACGTAAATCACCGGCGCCCACTTGCACGTAAAGTTGTGGTTGCACGCCGTGGTAATCTTGACACATTGCACGCTGCTGCAGCCGTCGGGCACCGTCGAGTAGGGGGCGATTTCTTGAATGTGGGTGAGCGTGCGCGGCAACTCGACGGAGCTCACCGACACCTCGGGTGGACAAATGGGGTCGGCGCAAAACGGAGTGGGCATCACGGCCGTGGCGCCTTGTCGACCTGAGAGCGGGGCTTTCGGTGGTGTGATCAGGCTGCCGTCGGTGTATTCGCGCACCATGACGCGGTTGTTCTTGATGCCATACAGACTGCCGTCGTCCACAATGTAGCCTTCATTGAAGCGAAGCGAGTTGTTGCCCGTGTTTTGCAGTTTCTCGTCGCGGCACTCAATCAGATACGGCGAGAGAGAAATTTGGGCGCTCAAGAGTTCCACCTCGAGCACACGCTTGTAATTGCGCGACAGTGGCACCACATACTTGCTGGGATCGGGAAACAAAGTGCGATCGCGATTGCTCGAATACACCGTTTCCGTATACCAGTATCGGTTGGCGTCGACGTTGGACACTTGGGTGGTTTCGGCGCGGGATCCAATGTTGGACCCGGCACCATACATTTCCGTGCCAATGTTGAACATGGCTCCTGATCAGAGGCAAAGAAATTTCTCTGCTCGCGTGAGCGAATGAGCAAAGCCCACATGAAAAAGAGTTTTGTGTCAAAGGGTCGACCATGAATTTCTTGGGAAAAGATCTCGTGTGTTTCTTGTGTGAATTTTTGGACAAATCCAGTGTGGACAATTTGTCCTTGACGTCCAAGCAACTGTATGAACAAACTTTACCTTACAAGGAACGTCATTACACTATGGTGTTAGATAGAGCCAACTTGGCAGTTTTCAACCACAGTCATGACCTCAATTTCAAGAGAGTGCGGCTAAATCATAATCTTGATCCGTCGAAGGACCAACTTTTTTTGCCTTCGAAACTGACGCATTTGTGGTTCAATATTCCCTTCAAATGTTCGGTTATCCAATTTAATTTTCCGTCTACATTGACTCATTTGACCTTGGGTTGGTATTTTAACCAGCCGGTGGATAAACTCACTTTGCCGCCCTCTTTGATCCACTTGATCTTTGGTGATGACTTCAACCAACCTGTAGATCGACTCATCTTGCCATCGAATTTGACCCACTTGGAATTTGGCTGGGATTTCAATCAGCCGGTGGATCAACTCACTTTGCCACCCACTCTCACCCACTTGTATTTTGGTCGGCTTTTCAATCAACCCGTGGATCAACTCGTTTTGCCGCCGAATTTGACGCACCTGATGTTTGGGTGTAATTTCAATCAATCTTTGGACCAACTCAATCTACCGACGACTTTGATTCATTGTAATCGACTTCCTTAAAAAATGTTGGCCATTGTTTAGCACAGAAATGTCCTTTTTGTTTGGGTGGTTTTGGAGTGACAAGGCGGTGAACGCCGAAGAAGAGTCGCGAGCGGCAGCCACACAGCGGGCCTTGTTCGCCGAGCTCAACCAAGTGTTTCAGGACTGTGGCCTGGCCAAGTTTGCCGAGCGCAAGTATGACTACGACGAAGTTTACGATGCGCTCACCCAGATCTTGGAGAAAGTGGATGCCTCCTACGTCAACACGCGCCTCGTCGGCGGTCACTGGCAATTTCCCACTGAAGAGCAGCGCGCACAATGCAAAACCTTTAGCGAGCAATACTTGGACACCATTGTGAAACACAAAAACTTTATCGAGGACAATGCCATTTTGAAGTTGGCAATCGCCAAAAAGATTCTGTCCTTTGCCGAGTTTGAGCAGTTTGATTTCGATTGGCATTACTGGCAACTTTTCCGCCGCAATCTGCACGACGACCTGGAAAATCAAGCTGAAGCCCTGCACATGATTGAGCACGACGATGATTCATCGTCGTCGTCCGAATGGGACACCACCTCCGAAGAAGAAGAATAAAGCGACCACGAGAGAATGTTTATTGACTCACCAGCCGAGCTGGTCGGATGCATGGTCCGTAATGTTATAAATGCCCACGTTTTCTTGGCCACTCCACTTGTCCTTGAAATGAGTCTGGCCGTCTTCGACCACAAATTTCTGAAAATTGTCGCGGGCCTCCACCAGATCCTGATTGGGCTGCGGGAAAAAAGTGTAACCAGCCGCCTGACTCGCCGGACTTTCAAAGAGACCGTCCACGAATTTCTCCGAATCACATCGCGGATCCACGGCGCTGCACAGCGGAGGCCGAGCCACGTTGTTCAGACCGAGCGGCACATTTCCGAGCACGTTGTTGGCGTCCGCCGGAAAACACCCCTGTGCGCTGGGCGGTGTCAATGGCGCGCCCGCTTGAGCCAGATTTCGCGGCGTATACTCGGCCGTAGTGAAATTGGAACCGACCGTTCCACTCGGCACTGGCGGCGTCACCGGTGTGCTCGTGTTACCACCGTCCGACATGAAAGCACCCCACGTCACCGCTCCTCCTTCAGAGCCGGCCTGATATTGTCCAGGCGTGGCGGCGGCGATCGCCTGCTGTTGAGCGTTCTCGCGACCGGGCACATTGCGGACAAATTGCGCGGGCGACGGTGGGATGGCCGTGGGTGTCGGACCAAACGCCGTGGGAAATCCGGCCTGATACGGAGCCGAAGCGTCGAATCCATGCATGATGCTGCCGTCGGGGTTCCGCACAATGGTCGAGGGGGACCCGCCGTCGCTGCACGGACCACCCGTGATCGGTCGCGGAAAAGGCGAGCGCAATGTGTATCCACCCGCCTGAAATTCAGTGACGGCCGACGGGGGCACCAAATTGCTGTCCACCATGCCCTCGCCCGTGCCAAATTCACCCATCACTTGTTCGATTTCAGACTGTGATCGGCTCACATGGCCGCCGGTGCTCAACGGAGCCGAACCAGGGCCGCCGAAAAAGTCATTCCAGCCGCCTGCCCCTGAAGGAGCCGAAGCGTTTGCATCCCTCAAAGAAGCCGAAGCCCCTGGAAGGGTAGAAGGCGACGGCGTCTCTTGTGGAAATTCAAGTTGATCCATTTGGGGGGTCACGTTGATGGTCCGGCGTTTCCGCCGGGATTTGCGCGGCTTCGTTTGTGGTGTGCGCAGCATTTGGCTGCTGATCAACACGAGCAACATGCCAAGTCCCAGAAAAGTCACCGATCCAAACACCAAGCTGAGCGTCCCACCTCCCAGTAACCCCAAGCGAGCGAGTGTGTTGGCGAGCTCTGTTTGATTCATGCCTTGGCGCGGGAGCACTTTGGTCCAGTTTCTCCACAACACCGAAGGATCGTTTATCCAAGCTGGCTCCTGATCCATGATGGCGATACTACTTTATGACAAACAAAATTTATTCGCCTTTAGCATCGACAGAGGTAGTGGTTTTCAGCGGACGCCTGAAAAGCATCACGTGTGGTTCAGGCTTGTGAATGGCGTAGTGAATCCAACCCGAGCCTTCAAGAAATGAATCAGGCGGAAAAAGACAAAAACGCGGGAAACTTACGAACTTTGTTGCACTCCCAAATCTCGCCACTCTTTTTCACTCAACAGGCGGTGCCGTGGTAGATTGATTGCACACTTGTTGGACAAAATCACGTGGCGATACTCATAAGTCGCATCGGCATACTTTTGCGAGTATTGATTGTGGGCCATCGTTTCTGGTTGGATGTAAACATTTTTTCAGGTGTGCGTTCAAAATTGTGTTGCGTGACAAGTAGCAATCATGAAAATGCAAACGGGACTTTTGGAGGGGGGCGTCGGCACCGCCGTGCGCGAGCTCACCACCTGTTTTTTGGCAGTCTTTAACCGGCAATGCTTGTCCAAGGCCTTTCTCTACATGTATCACCAGGACGAGGAGGAAGTCGAAGCTTTCAATCAGGCCGTGATCCGAGGCCTCAAGTATGGCACGCTGTCGCCGCGAGGCATTGGAGCCGAACTGAAACCTTACATGGAACTGGCCATGGAGAAGGGATTTCTTGCGCCGGAAGATTACGAAGGAAACGCGTTTGCCACTCGCGCTGTGCAGGAGCTTTACCCGTTGGTTCACGCCGCTTGGCAGAGAGGCGGCGAAGAGGCCGCCAAGAAATGGGCGTTTCAATACGCCATGGAAATGTTGACCAACCCGGAAGCAGTGGCCGACGAAGCCCTGCTCGCAGGCGACATGTCAGACGCCGAGCCTGAACAGGACGACGAGCTTGAAGAGCCTGATGATGCCGGCGATGATGAGCCTGAAGAGTCCGAAGAGCAGGCGACGGAATGTGATTGTGAGTTTTGTCAGGAGATGCGTGCATTCGACCATGTGGACTTGAACAACCTGCATTCCGATGATCCGTTGGCAGCACTGATGATCAGCGGGCTGAGAAATGCACTTGCTCTGTCCATCGAGTAACCTGAAAATTTCCATTTGGAAATTTCCAAAAAATTCAGTTTCTGAAAAAATAAATTTAAGTCTCAGAAAACCATAGAAACGATGTTTTTATTTTCTATCCTGACATTTTCAAATGCGCAAAAAGACGAGTAAACAGGTCTTGATGGCACGGCCAACGTGACTGGTCTGGGCACTTTCGCATGTGCGCCATGTAAATGGTCAGTGCAGCCTCCAAATGACTCCAAAACGTGCCCAAGACGACCATGCTCTCATCGAAAGTCGCATCCGCGGCCACACCGAGAAAATGAAATAAAGACGCCGATCCCATTTTCCAGTCCTCGGTGATTTCATCAGAAAACTCCAAAACAGGATCAACAGAAATAGAATCAGGCGCCTCGCCTCCGCGACTCCGGCTCACAAACAAACGAGTCCAAGATTCGGGATGTGTGTTTCGTTCGTAATCTGCTTTGAGCACGGTTCCATCGTGCAACGTCATGCGAAAAAGTTCGTCGCTGGAGGGACCACCCTGGAGGGAGCTGTTCAAAAACCGACTAGCTGTCACGTTGGACACCACGCTGATTTTTGCTAGTTTCTCGCTGAAAATTACATTTTTCCCCTTGAAGGCGGCTTTGACGCGATCGACACATAAACCTTCAAATTCCGCTTGCTCCTGGCGTTGAAGCGCTTCGAGCTCACGTCGTTTTTCTTCCAAAAGCGCAGACATTTTTTTTGTTGTGACCCTCTCTCAAGTTTTTCAATTTCTGCATTTTTTTTTTTGTGAAATGAGAGGGCTGAATGATTTGCTTCCGGAAATTGCGAAACACGCCACGATTGAAACGCGAATGTGCATGGCGTGTGTGTGTCGAAAATGGTATCATCTGATTAACGACAATCCATACGTGTGGCAAGAACTGATTCAAGTCTTTCAGTCACCGTCACTACTTTCCTTTCGCGAACGCATCTTACCAGAACATTCCCGGCCCAAGCAGTCATATGATTCGGCTACGACCATTACGTTGATAAAGACCTTGCCACAGACCGTTCGAGCCTTGCAGCGTTATCATCAGCAAAGTGGCCTTGAACGCTACATTCGACGTTCCTTTGGTCAACAACCGCCGCAACTGTCCAAAATCTTTTTATTACTTTTAGGCTGGTATTCTCTTGATTTGATTTGCAAAGATGGCACAATTAAGCAAGTCATGTATTCCCTTGGTGGCGTTTACTACAAACACATTATGTCAGTTCCCATGGCACTGCAAATTGTAAACTGGCAATGTCGTTTTAAACTCGACTTGTAATGTTCTGCTTTTTTGTTAAAAATGGGGCGGGTGATGTCGATTTCTCAGAATACATTAGGCAAACTCGAGAATGTAGAAAAACTGGAACACGTGTTGATAAAAAATAAACACACCTGTTAGTCAAAGAACGAGTTATGGAAGAAATTGAAAGCACCACTAAACAAGAAGCTCTGGAAATCTTGGCAGGCAAAGACAAGCTTTGTTTTGAAGGAGGGGGAGTTTTGGGCTACGCTTACGCCGGCGCCATGGTCAGACTTCGCGAACTCGGTGGACTTGCACAACCCATCACCGATGCAGTGGGATCGTCCGTCGGCTCCATCACGGCCATCGCCTTGGCTGCTGGGGCAACACCAGAGTATATCAAGGAGAAAATCTTGGGCATGGACTTGAAACGCTTCGAGGACGGCGGAAACATTGTGTGTCGTTTTTTCCGCCTGATTTTCCGCTACGGGTCGCACAAGGGAGATGAGGTGGAACGGTTCATTGGCGAAATTCTTCACGACTTGCTGGGCAACGCCGACATTACCTTTCGAGAATTGTATGAACAAACGGGCACCATTCTCAGTGTGCCTTACGTGTCCACGCGCTACAAAACCACAAAATATGCCACTCCCTTGACGGAACCCAATCTCCAAGTGAAAAAAGCTGCTCGGTGGAGTTCAACGATCCCGCTCTATTTTCAGGCTGGTCGTCGTTTTTCGAAAAAACACCAGCTCGAAGACCTGCTTGTGGACGGGGGAGTCACCGACAATTACCCCATTCACGTGTTGCGTGATTACGACCCGAAAAAGGTCCTAGGGTTCAAGCTCATTTCTGTGGGGGAAGACGCAGGAGGTCCAGTCCAGGAGGTAGATCACGGCATCCCGAAAAATGTGGTGCAATACGTGTATCGGCTGGTGGAAATTCTGCGAGAGCAGGCCTTGCGGTATCATGTCGCCAGTGAAGATTGGAAAATCACGTGCAAGATTGATGTTGGCCACTTTAAGACTACGGATTTTAACCTTTCCGCAGAAGACAAACGTTGGCTCTACGATTCAGGTGTGGCGGCGGTGGATAAGCACGTGGCGGAAATTGAAGAGATGCTTCGAGAAGGCACTTATGTTTAAAAAAAATAAAATACAGAAAGAAAAATTGGCAAAACTCAGTAAAATTTGTCGAGCCCTCAATTTTCTGGATCAAGCACGGTCAAAAAAATATTGGTTCATCGTTAGAACGTGCAGGAAGATGGGAGTTGCCGTATCGACAGATCAGTGTGGTGGAGGAAAATACAAAGGCATCAGCGGCACAGATGCGCCCGGAAATGACTTGAGAAATGCGGGAACTTCTGATGTTTGTCAGCTGGTCAAGTTGTGTGACGCAGATCCTCGATGTCGAGGTTTCAACTCGAACGGATGGTTGAAGAGTAGCGTCGGGGGTAAGGTTTCACAGCAAAACGTGGATCTTTATGAGAAGACTGCACCGCCGCCACCACCCCCCTCGAATTTTGCGGGGGAATATGCCATCATGAGCGCGGTGATGCAAAGACCAGAGGCAGGCAAAACGGATACGCAAAATGTTGTGGGTCAAAAGGTCATTGTCAATGACAGAGGTGCCTTCTTGGACATTTCCGCAAAGGAAATGCAATTACCAGGTATGCAATGGATTCGCTCACGCATTTTTAATGTCCTGAAACGCACCGACAAACTAATATATGCACAACAAAATACCTCTAATGTTTATGAATCATCGATATTTGAGTCCCAAGACGGCGGCATGACTGCCACGTATACAATTGTGGGCACGGAAAATGGAAAACCATTTGAGGTCACATACACGCTCAGCAATACAGACTGTAACAAGGCGTGTCAAGGTCAGCCCCAAGCCGCATTGTGTGCTTTAACATGTGTTGGAAACACGGCATACATTCCTGCCGCGGCCAAGAATCCACCCTTTGAAACAACTGACACCACACCTGCTACTCCCGCCGCATTTGTCGGTCGGGGCTCAAAGGCAGTGTGGCCACTGGTCATTTTGGGCACTCTGCTTATTGCGGGGGGTGGATATTACATTTACCGACGCCGCCAGAAAAAAGAATAAATCACACATCAGAAATTTCTCAAATTTCTTTTTCTGCTTCTGCTGTTTTTTTGACAATTGCAGAAAAATTTTACAAACAGAAAAATTTGTTCACAGGGTTGCTTACAAAAAAAATGACTGAAATCGTTAAACAGCAAGTGAAAAAAGAACCGTCAATCAAGGCTGAAAAGACAAAGGCCCAAACGACCGCCCGAAAGGCACCAAAGGCCCCGAAAGGCTGGCCTGCCAACGTGTGGTTTTCTCCTGCTGATGCTGCCCGTGCCGCCGAAGAAGCCGGCGTTTCTGCTGATCGCGCCGACGGTGATTTTGAGATGGCCGATTTGCTCATGAATCTTTTGGTGAAACAGCCGCAACTTGCCGACAAGGCACTGGCCAACATGAAACCCCACGTCGTTGATCAAGTGCACCTGCGCGTGGAGCACGCCGAGACCATTGCCATGCTGCGCGAAATGCTCAAAAAGCAAAAGCACGATCGAGAAATTGCGCGGGGTGTGCAGAAAAAGCTTCAGGCCGAAGGCCACGCGGCGGCGGACAAGAAAAAGACGGAGAAAAAGAAGAAGCCCAGAAAGTTGCCGGCCAAATTTTTGACGGCATCGCAGGAAGTCATGTGTGCGCTGGAAAATGCATTCAATATTACCGAAGAAAACCGCCAGCTCCTGCTGGATCACCCCGACGCGCTGAATATTTCCACTATCGGCCGGTTTGCCAAAAATGACGATGACGGCCGCATCATGCAAGCTGCTATTCGAGACCGCCAGGCGGCTGCTCCCCTTTACGCTGCTCTCAACAAGCTCTTTGAATCCCTCATGAACCCTCCAACGGCCGCACCCAAGGCCGCGCCAAAGGCGGACGATGACGATGAAGAAGAACCGACGGAACCAACGGTTAAGGACTGGGCCCTGCAGAATAACCGTGCCATGAACAAGGTGACTCTTGCACTGTGGAAGGACCGTGAAGCTCTGGTCAAGGCACATAAAAAAGCTGGAGAACTGGCCAGTGCACGTGCCAGAAAACATGAGAAAGAATTGTTGGAAAATAAGAAGCGCGAGCGCTCTGACGAATCTGCTGGAGCAGAAGAGGAAGAGCCTAGCAGCAGCAGCAGCGCTAACGAAGAAGACGTGAAAAAGAAGCGTCGAGTCGCCACCGATCAAGAGGAAGAACACGAAGAAGAAGAGTTTTAAGTAAAAAGTTGTTTTTTTATGTGATCGTCCTGCACATTCATCCATTTTTTTTTTTACGGAGTCAGCTAATGTTCAGGACTGTGCCACCGGGGTGAAAATTTCTATGTTGAAAGAATAAAGCAAACAGCCATGGGAAAATGTAAATGTAGAGGCCATTGTAAAAAACATGGCAAACATTCAACAAAACCGTCGCAGCCGTCGTCTGTGCCCGAACCAAGCGTCAAAATGCACCTCGTCCAAGTCCACAAGGAAGAAGTGACGACACGTTCGTCTACACCCTCCACGGAAAATCCCGTGCCCGATAGCGTGTGGATTATCGGCGCTCCGCTCTTTTGGACTTACGAGAATCGCGGCGAAAATGTCAAGGTGGCCATTATTGACACGGGTATTGACGATTCACACCCTGTTCTCCAAGGGAAAGTGGTGCAGCACCGCGATTACGTGAACGACGGGGCATCACGCTCCCAATTCGACAGTCACGCCACCCATGTGGCTGGAATTTTGTGTGCAGATGGACCCAACCTCAAAGGTGTGGCACCAGGCGTGCGCGTTTACGATTATCGTGTTTTGGACCGAAACGGATCAGGGTCTTATGCCAACGTGACACAAGCCATTAACGATGCCGTCGCGGATGGTTGTCACATTGTGAGCATGAGTTTAGGTGGATCGTCACCTTACGAACCGATGCACACCGCCATTAAAAATGCCGTCAACAACGGCGTGCTCGTGGTGGTGGCTGCCGGAAATTCAGGCGCCGGCCAGGTCTCCTATCCTGGCAATTATCCGGAGGTCGTGTCGGTGGGTGCGGTGGAGTATCATTCGGACACTGGAAATCTGACAGTCCCACAAACGCCGTGGTTTTCCAATACGAATCCCGAGGTAGATGTCGCTGCTGACGGGTGGGAAGTGTATTCGTGCGTGCCCGGAAATCAGTATGCTCGCTACTCTGGAACATCCATGGCCACGCCACACGTGGCAGGATTCGCGGCGCTGCTTCGGAATCGCTTGCAAGCTAAACTCAAGCGTCAACCGACGGAAAATGAGCTTTACACTTTTCTGAAAGCCAACACCTATGACGTGCCCGCGTTGAACACCAACAATTTCTCCAGCTCAAAAAAAAAAATCCAACCAAAAAAAATTTGGGTTGTCCAAATTTTTTTTTGTCAACGGATCAGGGATGGGTCAGAAATTTTTTTGTTTGAAAAAGATGCATTTCTGGAAAATTTATTTCTCGTCCAAGAGGGCGATCCAGCAGGCGGTGTCGACGTGCGTGAAAACCTCCCAATAGGTCTGCGCCGAGCATGAGTAGTCCGCGCACTTGTCGCCAATGAGGGCCAAGATGGCATTCTTTTTCTGTGGTGTCATGGTCGGGCAACTGCCAGAAATCAACTTTTTCACGGACGCTTCGCGCTTGGCTGCCGTAGGCTGGCTGGCTGTTTTCACTGCCCAATAGGCGGCGCCCATCTGTTTCTGAAGTTCGGCGTTTTTCCGAATCACGGGGTTTTTCAGCAGACCCGCCACAAACGACTGGGCCCGCGATGCACTGATCATGCCCGGCAAGCGGTCCACCTGACTGTTGGCGAACGATTTCATGCCGCGTTTTACCAACGAGCTGACATTCATCTGGTCAATGTAAGCATTGATGCGGAGCTTGATTTTCTCCAGCAGCTCCTGGATGTTGGCATTGGAACTCATCACGCTGCGTGTCTGAAAATAACCCAATATTATATTTGTCTATGACTAAATGAGAGGATCTGCTGAACGCCCGGCGCCTGGTGAAGAGGGTGTAAACATTGTCAATGCATTCTTTCACCAAAACATTGTGCGCACTGCCATCACGCAAGCGTTCACCTCCAATCGTAATGTGCGTTATTTGATGGAAGAACTCCAAAAGGGCGTGCATGCCAACACGGGTAAGCTGATTGGCCCACAACCGATCCAGATTGTGGCGCGGGCCATGAAGCATTTCTACTTGACCAATGGACCCTACTTGATGCATTTGCCCGACTTGGAAGTCGAGAAACTGAATCGTTTGGTTTTGCAATACTTGATTCACGATGCCACCCAAGGTGTGGAGTCATATGACCGATTTCTCAAAGATTCTTTCACGCAACCTATCCCGCCTGACCGCCCCTGCAACGTCAACACCAAGGGTTCAAGACAGTTTGAAATTAACCGCTTCCTGTAATAAACACTTTTTACTGTGTCAAATTTTGCGTTGTGCTTGGTAACACGGCAGGTGAATCGATGGCCAAAATGGAAATGGCCGATGTGACAATGAGCAGCAATCCACTGAGGCTCGTCACGGCGCTGTTCATGTCGGTCAATTTTTTGGTGTTGATAGCCTTGGACTTGGCCAGCACAACCAATAACACGAAAATTACAAACTGCAGCAGGATGGATGTCACAATCAACACAATGAGTCCAATTTGCATGCCGCCCAAGTTGCTGCCGTAAATGTTGAACATGTTGACCATGGTGACAATCAGGCCCTGAATGGTCGAAATGTTGAGCATGTTTTGCGACACTGACTTGCTGGTCGCGTAATGGTCAAAGTCGGTTTCTGGATTGGCGCGGTCAGAACACTACCATTGCACGCCATTGCCTACTTACCCAACTGTTTCATGTCTCGCGCGTGATCATCTGCGGAGATGCTTCGCTCCCCGGCCTGATTCTCCATTTCCATGTCTGTGACACCCCTGATGGTGATGGCTGCTACGGCAGGAATTTCAGGCACATTGTGTAATTTTTCCAGAAAAGTGTGAAAAACTAATTTGATAGTTTGGGTCTTTTAAACCGAGCAGTGCACCTGTTTCTCAGATTTAACTTTTTTAGATAATCATGAGCACCGCCCTCGACTTTCGCAAAGTGGACTTGAAGAACCTCGTTGTTCCCCCTCTGGAGAAAAAGGACCATGGTCTGTCCGTCAAGCCCCTTTACTCGCACGAAGGTGGACCCCCCGCGGAGCTGGCCATCCAGACCCCGATTTGCAAGTTTCCATTCGGCCTGTCGAACAATGCCGACCAACCCACCTACGTTCCGGGCACCCCGGTGCGCTACAACGTGTCTGCCGCGTTCAAGGACCACAAAACGGACGATGTGATGAAGGATTTCTTCGCCTTCTGCTCTCAGATCCAAGAGTATGGTGTGCATTTGGCCGCTCACAACTCCAAGGCCTGGTTTGGTGAGGAGGCCGACGCCAAGTCGTGCCGCATGCTTTTCAACAAGTGGATCAAGATGCCCAAGGGTGACAACGCGGACAAGTATGACCCTACGTTTCGTATGTCTGTTCGCGCCAAGAGGAACAAGGATGGCACCGTGCAGGAGGGAGAGTTTTGGACTACTCTCTACGATGTTCCTACCACCCCTGATACCGACGGCGAGGTGATTGATCTGTCCAAGCTGGAAAAGGGATCTTTTGGTCACATGAAGATCAAGCTGACCTCCTTTTACGTGATTGCCAACAAGTTTGGCTTCACCTGGGATGTGGAGTGGATCCGTCTCACGCAGCATGCTCAGGCTCGCGTCGATGACTACAACCCCAACATGTATGGCGAAGCTCCTTCCATCCCTGCTTTGCCCGACGCCGCCATTTACCAATCGATCCAGCCGCTGGGTGCTACGCCTGTGGTGCAAGAGACCCCGGCGGTGACCACTTCTGACGAGCCCAATGATGTGGGCAAGCGCGAAGCCGAGGCTGATGAGGAATCTACCACTGCCAAGCCTGGCGCCACCAAGCGAATCAAGCGCTCGAGCTAAAAGTAAAAATTTTTCCAGTGCCCTGAAAAAAATATGTGAGTTTAAGATTAGATTATCTCGAAAAGCAAAATGGCTTGGGTTCCGCCGGCTTTGAGAAAAAAACACACCCATGGTGCTAGTGTTGGAAAGGTCCAAGAGTGGGCCAAGAAAAACCGCACCTTCCTGGTTGCCGCCGGGTTGGTGATTGGAGGATTGATTGCGTGGTCAGTGTATCAGCGTTCCCGCCGCGTGGGTGGTCTGTCGGCGACCGAGGCTTCTACCAGAGATGCTCCTTCCGCAACCGTAGCGCCCACACCTGCTGTCTCTGCCGAGACTGTCAAGACTCCAGAGACTGTGCCTTCCGTGCCGTCGGCACCTTCGGCGCCTGCTGCCTGTGGTGACAGTGACCTGCCCAAGCCTATGAATGTGTTTCAAGATGAAGGATTGGCGGGAACGAACGATGTGACGTTGGGACCTGGTGTGGCCGCCTACAGCGCTTCCAGTGCTGGTGTCCCGGTGGATTACGCCGGATCGTGCAGTGGTGTCAACCCGGCCGCCGTGTGGCAGTCGTCGCAGCTGTTGCCCGCTGCCTGTGGACAGTCACTGGAGGGCACCAGCGATTGGAACATTTACGCGCCTTCCAACTATCAGGTCACCTCTTTTTTGGCGGCCGGTCAGAACTTTGGACAGGACACGGTGTCGACCACGCTGAAGAACGCCAGCCTGGATCTTCGCCCGGAGCCTTCGATTCCGCAAGCGGGGTGCTCGCAGGTGCCCTTTGGCCAGAGCAGCTGGGTGGACAACGGTGTGAACCGTGTCGACTACTCTCACTCGCTCGTGGCCTAAACATGAAATAAAAAAATGAGGTTACATTTTGAGTGTGCGTTTCACGAGTGTTCCAAAATGTGTCGGGTGCAAATCAGAAAAAGATGAGTGACGAGAACAGCATCGACGAGCGTGACATTGGCAACCTTCGCCAACTGGTGATTGAATACCTGGCGCTGGGCCCGGAAATCAAGGAGTTGGAAGAGCCCGTTAAGCAGCGCAAGGCGCGCCAGAAGGAGCTGAATCAGGAGATTCTCGACTTCATGAAGGCTCACAACGTGACCTTTTTGAACATTCCCGAGGAGGCGGGAGGCGGCACGCTGGTGGCCCAGAACTCGGTGACCAAGACGGCCATCAAGAAGGACAACTGGAACAAGGGTGTCACCGAGTTTTTGCGCAAGCGCAACATTGATGCCACCTTTGACGAAGTGGTGCAGGAGGTGAACAGCACGCGCGAGACGGTGGCCAACATGTCGCTCAAAAAGCAAAAGAAATAAACAATGATTGGTTGAAATTGCGCCGAGTATTATCTTTTTCGTCGGACAAATGGACGAAACGGTCGACATTTTGGTGAACGAGGGGGCCGCTCAGCCTGATCAACCCCGAGGGGTGAGCGAAGTTTACGTCACCCCCAATGGCGCCTCGTCGGTGGTGGTGTTGGAGGAAGAGACGAGCGGGGCGTCCGAGCGACCCATCCCTCCGAGGCGTTTTGCGCCGCCGCCGCGCTTCAATCGATCTCCGCCCTCGTCTTCGTCGTCTGGTCGACCAGCGCTCGAGGAGAAAGCCATGTTACCCGCCGAAGACTTGTTGAAATTCGCCGATTTGGAAGCGCTGGCCAATCCTGACAAGGTAGCACCGAAACCCAAATCACCGCCGCCCCAAGAGACCGAGAAAGAAGAAGAACCCGACGAACCGGTGCCCGCTCGATTTCCAGAACCTCCCAAGAAAAATGCGCCGCAACGCAGACGACGCGATGCATCGGATCGACCTGCGCGGAGACCTTCGCCGAAACCTACACCAAAGCGGCGGCCACCTTCGCGCTCAAAACCATCCCCTCCCGCCCCGCCTGCAACACCGTCGGTGTGGACCAGTGACTATCAAGTGGAAAATGGTCGACGCGAAGTGTATGAGGTTCGTCCACACGATCGATACTACGACGATCCATACGAACAGCCGCCTCAGGAGGAATACTATTCACCGCCGCCTCGAAGAGAGCCTCGACGTCGCCCTCGTTCGCGTGGATCACCCGAGCCTCGACCACGCGCGCGGCGGTCTGACAGGCCGTCCGATAGACCTTCTCGTAGACCGTCTGATAGGCCGTCTTCGGGTCCTCGCAACGTGGTTTCGCGGGCCCCGCCTGTGCCTCAGGTATCTCCAGAAGAAATGCGTCGTCGCCGCGAAGAAGAGGAAAACAAGGAGAAAATGCAATTGTTGCACAAACTTTACCAATACGAACAACGCGGTCACCGCATGGCCAACGCCTACAGTATGGACTCGAACATTGATGAGTTGCGTTTTGAAGTGTCCAAGATTCGCCATGAGGAGTCTGCCAAGCACTCGGTCAAGTGGTATAAGGTGTTTCTGATGATTGTGGTTAGCACCGTGGAAGCGTTGAACACCCGCTTCGATCCGTTTGGCATTCGCTTGAAAGGTTGGTCCAAGGATATGAATGAGAAAAAGGACGATTTGGACGATTGCTTCCACCGCCTGCACGAAGAATACTCGTCGAAAAGCACCATTCACCCGGCACTGGAGTTGGCGTTTGCCTTTTTCGGCGGCGCTTTCATGTATCATCTCCAGAACGCCGCCGAAAATTACAGCGAACTCGGCGGCATGTTGTCCATGATTTCGACGGGTGGTAAATCAAACAAACCTGCGTCCGCGCCGCCGCCCAAAGTTGGGGGGTGGTCAGCGCCACGCGATGTGATTCCACCCGCTGCCCAACCGGAAATCATGACCAACATGCCTTTGTTTCAAGGTCCAATGCCGCCTGTTGGTGGAGCGGGCCCTAGTGGAGCGGCACCGCCCAAGGTGGGACGGAACGGCCGTCGCATTATGAGGGGCCCTGAAATTCCGGGCGCCGGTAGCATGGTGAACATGGAAATGATGTCCATGATGTCGGGACCGAGCGAGCCGTCCGATGACGTGCCGATTGATTTCACATTGCCCAAAACCGTGGGCGGATACAAACCTACGCCTTCTTCCACTGTAACAGGGGCTGCGACAGGGACCGTGACAGGGGCAGTGACGAGACCACCTGCGACTCAATCGCCTTCGGCTACGCGGCGACGAGCGGCGCCTGCTCCCAAACGCGCGGCAGCAGAGGAAAAGGATCGTTCAGGCCGTGGATTGGACTTGTGAAACCCACAGAAATAAATTCTATGTTAATGCATAAGGAGTGATATTTCGTGTCCTCTCGGGAATTTTTGAACGGCTGTATGCCCCTGACATGTATTGTTCATTAGAAGATGCATTTCCCCAAAAATTGAAAAATCAGGCGACCGATCAGAAAAAAACGTTTCCGTCGTCATGTTGGCACTCCGCACCGGCGCCTGAATCACCCGTGATGGGAGCCAATGTTCAGATGAAAACGCCCGTCGCGCCTATGGCATCTGGTGCACAGGGTGCATATGGTGCGCATTCGGCGCACAAGGATGACAAGTGTTTTTCGGCATTACATCATTGTCTCTCGTGTCCCACTTGTCAGCGGCTGTTGGCCCTGCATTTTCAAGCAGCCGATAACCAGGCGCCTGTTCAGGGGACGCCGATCGTGGTGGGTGCTCAAGTGGGCCGACGTCAATCGTCGCGACCGTCTCGTAGACGCAGAAGTCATCGCCGCCGCGTGATCCAAGGTGCCACTGCCATTTTGAACGAGCCCATCAGTGTGGGGTCCAACATTACGTGGGGTCACATTTTGGTGCTGGTGGTCGGCGGGGCTTTTTTGTTGCTGATTGTTGATCGTCTGAAAAAATAAAATGTTGTGTATCAACCAGAAGAGAAATGGCAAGAAGTAGCAGTTCCCTTTTGTTGCGTGATCGATACGGCCGATTCAAAAAGTCGCCCAAGAACCGATCCAAGAGCAAGTCCAAGAGTAAATCTCGGTCCAAGAGCCGTCGCTACACCAAAAAGCGACGCTCCGAGGCTGCCAAAAAGGCTTGGCGCACCCGCCGCCGTCGCCTCAGCAAGTCCAAGAGCTCGACGCGCTCAAAGAGCTCCAGCCGCAGCCGACCTTACACCAAGAAGCGCCGTTCCGAGGCTGCCAAAAAGGCTTGGCGCACCCGCCGCCGTAACATGAGCAAGAGCAAGAGCAAGTCCAAGGGCCGCAAAAAGTCGAAGAAATCGACTAGATCTCGCAGCCGATCCCGCCTGACAGCCAAGGAGGAGAAGACGCTGGCCCGTCGTTTGGGAATCACCGTCGCCCAGTTGCGATCGTGGACCAAGGCTGCCTCGCGCCGTCGCCTGAGCGAGAGCATTTCCAAGAGAGAGAAGAAGCGCCGGGCCGCGTATCGTCGTCGCCGCGAACAGAAACGTCGCGCCGAGATGTCTGATTCATCGGTGGTGTCCTCGTTCGAGGAGTCGTCGGTGTCCTTCGGCCCAGCGCTATCACCCACGATGGCTACGGACGAGATCGTGTATCTGAAGCGGGCCCAGAAGAACCTGCGCGCCAAGTGCTCGGCCCTGCTCAGCTACGACCCGCGCACGGGTGAGTCCGAGTTTGATCAAGACGAAGTTCTACAAGAGACCAAGGACCTGCTCCGCGACCTGGAATCGAAATACCCGGACATTCGCCAAGGACTGCGCTCGGAGACCACGGTGGGTGCTCTGCGTGAAAACTGCGAGTTGTTGCAGAGCCGCATCAAGCGCTACTTGAGCGAGATTGGCCGTGATCAGTCTTTCAGTGTGGCTTCGGTGAGCGCCGAAGAAGTGCCAGTATTGATGTCTTCTTCCGGAGACTTGATGCAGTTTCCCTCGTCGCCTCCCTCCTCGGCCGGTTCTTCTTTTGAGTTCTGAAAATTGCAATAAATGTGAACTGAAAAATATCTTGCTCATGGAAGAGAATTGTCACCATGGCGAAAAGCTCCTACTCCAAGAAGAAAAAGTCGACGTCAAAGCGATCGAAACGATCCAAGAAGTCGACGTCAAGAAAGTGCAGTCGCAACCGTTTCCAAAGCCCCAAAACGGGAAACTGCGTGACGTGCAAGGGCTTCAAGACCAAGGAGCTCAAGCAATTTTCTACCATGCTCGGACTCAGCACGCGTGGAAAGTCCCGCGAGGAAATGTGTGACGCCATTGACCGCGTGGTGAACCGCTCGCACTTTGGTGACCTGATCAACAAGATCCAGCGTCGCGATAGTCGCATCCGTGACGGTCGCCGCCGATCAGCCGAGAAATTGGCGCGTGGCGAGGAATTGTTTGGTGGATACCGTCGACCGGCCCGCAAGAGCATCGTCGAATGGTCAAGCTACAGCCCCAGCGTGTCGCAAGAATTGGCCATCCCCGAAGCACCGCCCGCGCCCGCCACCAGTGAGCCCGGAATCCTGGAGAGACTTTTTGGCTCTGCACCCCCCGCGCCTCCGCCAGTGGCGCCTGCTCCTCCTGCGGCCGTATCGTTCTCGTTCCTGTCGTCTTCGATTCCCGAAGCCCCGCCGAGCCCGTCGGTGTCCTACTCGATGCCCTCCATGTCGAGCTCTTTCAACGACAGCGAAGTGGACTACGTCGAATACGACCCGGAATATATGGACGTCGACGAAGACTTTGAAGATTATTACGAGTATGACGACGAGCCTTACTCCATGTCGCTCTCTGCTCCGACCGTGTCGGCCGCCTCGCCCACCGTGGCTGAAATCGTGGCTCGCCTCACTGGAAACGTGCCGGCCGCTCCGCCGGCGCCCAAGAAACCCGCCAAGAAAAAGGCCGAGTTTGTCGACGAGCTCGACGCCATTCAAGATTTCATCCGCGCCTACTCCAAGAAGGAATACGCCGACGACGCGGCTCGCGCCGCTGCCATGACCCGCGACATTCGTGGAACGTCCAACGTGACCAAGGACTACGACGCGTGGAAGAATGCCCCCTGGGACTACGACTGGGAAGGCATCGACACCGAGGGCTCCGCCGAGGATTTCATGGGCAACATGCGCTCGGGCGGTTTCTACCGCGACCTCGGAAAGCAGCAGCGATCCAAGTATCTGTGAATCGGCAACCAATAAATCATTTTATTCTGAATCATCATCCTCGGCGGCGTCTTTTTCTTGCCGCTGTTGCTCAAGCATGGCCATGGCGGAACGGATGTTTTCCACGGCTGTTTCTTCCTCCGCATACCAGGCGATGAAAATGCGCCGTGCCGCTGGCCAAGCCAACAGTTGATACCCTCGTTGCCTCAGCTCCTCATACAGGCGGGTGAAAACCTCGTCGGGGTCGTATAGGGGCAGTCCAAAGTGGAACGGTGACACCGTGTAGATGCAAAACTCTTGGCCGTCACTTTGGAAAAAAATTTCTGAAAAAATCAAAAATCACCATTTCGGAAAAATCAAAATCTAAGGGAAAAAAAATTTCCAAACTAAAAAAAAAAATTCGAGCTCAAAAATTTTTTTTGTCCAAAAAATTGGAGTTTGAAAAAATCCCAAAAATAATTTTTTCAATTTGGGTTTTTCTGAAAGAATCAGGTCACCTGGCGTGAGTCTCGATACGCTTGATACACTCGTTGCAAATGTTGTTAAACGCTTCGTAGTCCTGCTCTTGGACCGGGGGCATCAGTTTGCGTGCTTCATTTCTCGACAACATTGTAGTTTATTCTCGCGCGTGATAATTTGAGTTTGCTTGAAAACGCGAAATCAGTCCAAGAAAAAGCTTGTTTTGGTGTTGCCACCCGACGTGGTCTCCACTTGCACCTTGGCCTTTTTCTCGGGTGGTTCGGCGGCGGCGGTCTTTTCACCTTGCACAAAACGTGTTTCTTGTGCATACTGGTAGTCTTCGTAGCTCAAAATGTTTTTAGGCACCACGGGCGGAGATGGTCCAAAATCGCCGGCCCTGGCTTTATCTTCGTCGTCCACTTTTCCAGGTGCCAAACCAATGCCGAGAGTGCAGTCGTATACTTCGACGTCGCGCGCATGATGCTGTGGGAAATTGATGACCAAGCCACAGGGAATGCCCGACGCTCTCACGTATTGCATGCACTGGTGAATGTGTGACACTTGAATGTTTCCACTGGTCGCTTTGAGCTCGAGCACCAGCCGGTTTTGCACCACAATGTCGGCGAATCCCACGCCCACCGGCTGGTCTCGGAAATAAATGGGCACTGTTTTCTCCGAGATGGCCACGATGCCCTCGTCGTGCAGGTATTGTTCCAACGCATTTTGGTAGGTTTTTTCGCGAGAGCCTGGTCCAATGCTCTTGAAAATCAGCGATGCCATTTCAATCACCCGGCGTTTCAACTTTTTGATCGATGGTTCCTCTTCCGGAACGCCTGCAACATGTTCAACATGAGCCACTTCATCGTGCCCTTCATCGGGCCCTTTATCGGGCCCATCACCGCCGGGCCTCTCTTGAGAAACTTGGGGAGTCTCTGGGGTGAAATGAAATGGTTCTTCCATGCTTTTTCAGGCCATGATTATGGGTGACGAGAAAAAATAAAGACATTGTTTGAAAAAAATTTGGTTTAATTGACGTGTTTACGGATCGCGACAGATGACTGCCACAAATCCAAAGCCCTTTCCGTTGTCCGTTTCAGGTCGGCACACTCTGATCAGGCCATCGGTGGGTGGGAACGGAAATCCTTCGGACACCAGAATATTCCACTCGCTGGTTCCCGGTGCGAAGCCGTCGCGGATGGTGGACGCCGACGAAAATCCCAAAACGGATCCGCCGGTGAATTGGATGTCGTAGCAATTTCCGTTTCTGATGTAGGTGTAGCCAAGCGACTCATCCCCACCCTGATCGGTGGTCGAGTCGATAAAGCCGGCCACCAGCGAAGGACTCGCACAACCTGGAACCGCTGGCCCATCGCGTCCGTTTTTCCCGGCGGGACCGGCGGGACCTGCGGGTCCTACCGGACCAGTTGCGCCTTGAGGGCCTTGTTCACCGTCGCAGCAGCTGGATACGCACACGTTGAAGCAGCTCAGCGCCAGCTCGACCAAGGGCACCGTGGTGAGCAACACGGAAATGTATTTGCAGCGATTATCAAAGGTGCACGAAGACGAGCACGCGCCGTGGCAGGACAAGGTGGAGCAAGACGAGTCTCCGTTGCAACCACAAGATGACGACGCACTCGACGAGGAGCACGCAGAGCAAGAACTGGTGCACGAAGTGCACGAGGAATCTTCCGTGCAGCCACAAGATGTCGACGCAGTCGACGCACTCGACGATGAGCACGCAGAGCAAAAAGTGCACGAAGTGCTCGAGGAAGATGTCGAGCACGAGCACGACTCCGAAGGATAGAACGAGCACGACGAGCAAGTTGACGAAGACGAAGAGCAGCAAGAGCAATCACCCTCGCCGTATGGAATGCCGTCAATGTAATCACATCCTGGCATGCACATGTCAATCACTAGATTGTCAAACTCCTGCTCGGTGGCCGTTGGTTGAATCGAAAGTTCCACGTCATCCTTGAGTTCCCACTGCTCCTCGATCACATTCCACACGTAGACGGAGAGAGGTGCCGTCGAAGATTCAAGTTGATCAGAGACGAGCGCCACCTGTGTGCTCACCTTGATGCGCTGCACGCAGTTGGGGTCCACCTTGTTGGACAGTTGAACGCGCGACAAGATCTGCGGCTGCGTAGGTCCAGTGGCGCCCAGCGGGTTGGGAGTGACGGAAATGAACTCTGACGTGGGGCGCTGATCGTCCGTGCACACCCACACGTTCTCGTAGTCGTTGTGAGGTTTGGTGCGACCATCGCCGTTGAATGCGCTCAGTTCGTGACCCTCAAACTCGTCGTTGGTCGAACCCGACGGAACGTCACCCGTCAACGAGCGCTTGGTAAACATTTGGTTTCCGCAGCTCGGATATTCGATGCCGCAAAAATTGGTGCACTCACAAGCGGTGGTGCCATCTTCGCCGTCTTTGCCATCTTTACCGTCCTTGCCGGATTTTCCACGACGTCCCTTTTCGCCTACGGGGCCCTTGTCCCCCTTAAGACCCGCCATCCCTTTGGGACCGATAGGTCCAGTTGCACCGTCCTCACCTTTGTCCCCTTCGGGACCTGCGGGGCCCTCCGGGCCAGTGGCCCCGTCCTCACCTTTGGGTCCGAGCATGCCTTTGGGACCCACGGGACCAGTGGCGCCCTGCGTTCCCTTGTCACCTTTGGCGCCCTTGGGGCCGGGGCCGGTGTCACCAGGCATACCCTTGGCACCCGTGGGACCCGTAAATCCGCCGGGTGGTCCTTGAGCTCCCTTTTCACCCTTGGGACCGACCATGCCCTTCATCCCTACGGGACCTGCGGGACCCTGCGGGCCCGTGGCACCATTCTCACCCTTTTCACCATCACAGCAGCTGGACACACACAACTGGAAGCAATTGTAGGCCAACTCAAAGCCTTGCTCGGAGATGAGCAGGACGCTTACGTAGTTGTGACGGGAGTTGTAATCGACACACTCGCAAGAGCAGGACGTGGTCGAACAACCATCGCTGCATCCGCAAGAGCTAATGGAAGAGCATAGCGACGAGTTAGAATCGCAACCACAAGATGAGCTGGAATAGCAGGACGACGAATAGCAGGAGCAGCTAGAAGCCGATGATGTGTCGGATGAGCAGCACGAAGTGTCAGAGCAGCAATACGATTGACACGTGTTGTAGTCAATGTAATCGCATCCCGGAACACAGCAGTCCACGGTGACACTAGTGAAATCCTGTTTTGTCTCCTTCGATTGCACGGGCAACACAATGTCATCCTTGAGTTCCCATTTTTCCGTGGTCACATTCCACATGTAGAGATGCACGGATGATTCCTCGGGACGCTCCTCGTCGCTACTGGTCAAGGCCAACTGGGTGTTCACGGTGATGCGGTTCACGCACATGCAATCAATGTGATCGGAGAGCTGGACGCGCGTCAGGATTTGGGGAAACAGCGAGTCGCCGCCGTCGACAGAAATAAAGGCATCGGTCGGGCTATGCTCACAGTCCCACACATTTTCGTAATCATTGTGAGGAGCCGGTCGGCCATCGGCGTTGGATGCGCTCAATTCGTGTCCATAGAATTCGAGGTTGGTCGGACCCAGGGGAATGTTGTCCGTCGACGACGCCTTGGTAAAGATCTGGTTGCCGCAGCTTGGGCTCTCGACGCCACAGAAATCGGTGCACTCGCAACCGCTCTTGCCATCTTTACCGTCCTTTCCATCTTTTCCATCCTTGCCCCGCTTTCCACGCTGACCCTTCTCCCCTTTGGGGCCCGCCATCCCTTTGGGACCAGTTTGGCCTGCTGTGCCCTTATCCCCCTTGTCCCCTTTGGGACCCTTCATCCCATCGGGGCCCTCCGGGCCAGTGGCCCCGTCCTCACCTTTGTCCCCTCTGGGACCTTTCTCTCCCTTGGCGCCCTTTTCCCCTTTAGGGCCAGGGCCAGTGTCACCCATCATTCCTTTGGCTCCGGTAGGACCAGTGAATCCACCTGGCGGACCTCGTTGACCCTTTTCTCCCTTTTCTCCTTCGGGACCATCAGAGCCTTTTTCTCCCTTGGGTCCGCCGGCACCCGTGGGGCCAGTGCACTTTTCACCCTTGGTGCCCTTGTCACCCTTTGCACCCTTGGTGCCCTTGTCACCCTTTACACCCTTGAGACCCTTGTCTCCTTTGAGACCTTTTTCTCCCTTTGCACCTGCGGTGCCCTTGACACCGGCAGTTCCTTTTTCTCCTTTCGGGCCCTGAGGGCCAGTTTTGCCTGCGGTGCCCTTCTCTCCTTTCACACCTGCGTTTCCTTTTTCACCCTTGGCCCCTTTGGGCCCCGGACCAGTGTCACCCATCATACCCTTGGCTCCGGTAGGTCCGGTGAATCCACCCGGTGGACCTTGTGCACCTTTTTCACCCTTCTCTCCTTCGAGACCATCCTTTCCCTTTTCTCCTTTAGGTCCTGGAATACCGTCAGCACCCGTGGGACCAGTGCATTTTTCACCCTTAGCACCCTTGGTGCCCTTGTCACCTTTGAGACCCTTTTCACCTTTGTCTCCTTTGAGACCTTTGACACCGGCGGTGCCTTTTTCACCCTTTGCACCTGAAGTGCCTTTTTCTCCTTGAGGCCCAGTTTGGCCTGCGGTGCCCTTGTCACCCTTCGCACCTTCGGTGCCTTTCTCTCCCTTGGCTCCTTTGGGGCCGGGGCCAGTGTCACCCATCATTCCCTTGGCTCCGGTGGGTCCGGTGAATCCACCCGGTGGACCTTGTGCACCTTTATCTCCCTTCTCTCCTTGCGGACCAGTGCACTTTTCACCTTTTTGACCATCTTTGCCCTTTTCACCTGCGGTGCCCTTGGGGCCAGTTACACCTTTTTCTCCTTTGACACCGGCGGTGCCCTTGTCTCCCTTTGCACCTGCGGTGCCTTTTTCACCCTGTGAACCCTGTGCACCCTTGACACCTGCAGTGCCCTTTTCACCCTTGTCTCCATCCACTCCAGCATTTCCTTTTTCTCCCTTGGGTCCTTGGGGACCAGTGCACTTGTCACCTTTTTGACCCTTGTCTCCCTTGGCCCCTTTGGGCCCTGGTCCAGTGTCACCCATCATTCCCTTGGCACCCGTGGGACCAGTGAATCCACCTGGAGGGCCTTGTGCACCTTTTGCACCCTTCTCACCTTTGGGGCCTGAAGGGCCGGAAGGGCCGGTGCATTTATCGCCTTTCAGGCCTTTTTCACCCTTGTCTCCCTTTGCACCTTCGGTGCCCTTGTCTCCTTTGAGACCGATCGGACCTTTTTCACCCTTTGGACCGATTGGTCCTTTGACACCGGCGGTGCCTTTCTCTCCCTTGGGGCCGATGGGCCCTTGGTCGCCTTTTTCACCCTTGGGTCCCTTTTTGCAACACTTTTTGCTCGATGTTGAAAATGACTTGGACGGCTCACAGTCATAACACGGACGGTGGTGTCGGATACCCAAATACCCGGGCCGATAGCAGTCGTCCTCCCGGCACCCGTGGTGGCGATCGTGATCTTTCTTGGATTTTTTGTGTGCCTTTCGATGAAATGACATGAAATCCAAACTTATCGTGAAACAGAGATTTTATTTCCCTAAAAAATTTCCAACTCTTCTTCACTGCTGCTGCTGCTTGGCTTGGAATGTTCATTTACACCTTCCAAGATGATTGGTTCCTTTGTCCCCCTTGGGACCAAAGAGGACGAAGGGACCGTAGGGGGAGTGGACATAGCAGGCACTGCAGTGTCTCGTGCACACGGCTTGGCACTACAAAAAAAAATTAGGCGCGTGGCAAAAAACAGAATAGACTGACATTGCTTACGGTTTCATGGTGACCTTCATGGTCATGTCCATGTCGTGGAGCTCGTCTCTGACATTGGCTACCAAGACGTCGACCAGCGAGCAGAAGCGATCGTCATTTTTGTAAGTCACTTTGTGTGTCTCGATGCCGTGGCCAGCTGCCTCGAGTGCTTCCGTGATTCGACCGTATTTGCGCAAACTGCGCTCTTTCTCGATGAACTGTTTGGATGCGTTGGCCAACCCGATTTCTTGGATAGCAATGCGCGCCATGTGCACGGCTTCGTTGAAAATTTGACGCACTCGATCCAAACACACCTCGCGATCGTCACCGTTCCACCAACGCCAAATGAACTGAAACTTTTTGTCGTTGTCAATGTCCACGTGACCGGATCTCACCGAGAGCCGTTTGTTTTCGGTGAGGCGGGCAATCACACCCAACGCCTCCATCACGTGCTCGTAACGTTCTTCGTCCATGGTGCCAATGTTCAACATTTGGTGGTTTTGTTGTAAGAAAAAGAGGAAATTTATTGTGTAGTTTCAAACATGTTTCCAACAGTGTTCGTAACCTGGCCCCAACACGGGCAATTTGCAGCGTTTTCCTCGACGCGTGAATCCTTTGCATCGCACTCGTGCCACTTTGAGAGAGTCGTCTTTTTCCACCGATGGGAGACTTCGCTTGCGTTTTTGAGGCACGACCACGCCAGTGCCGACTAATTTGCCCGATCGGGTCATGATGCCGCGGTCGTCAATCGACTGCTTACTCAACACATGGCGTAAGCGAGGCACGCCCTCGAACAACGAGTTGATCACGTGAGTGCCTTCGTGCAGCCGCGTGTGTTTACGCTGGACGGCAGTTCGTTTTCCAGTCTCGATGCGAAGTTTTTCGTCGTGGATAATATCTAAAATACTTTCGATCACGGGCTTGTGGTAACTTGAAAATGCTCGTCGTGTGCCCGACAGGGCTTCACACAGGGCCTGAATAGCCCCGCGCATGTGTCCCGCGCTAAATGCCAGGCTGCGGTGATCCGTGACGCACAAGTCCGACACATAATTGAACAGTAAATGGGATCCTCGATCGTCTTCCAATGTAAATGGGTTGACTGAAAAATACATTTCAGTCGCTGGCTCGTCGTCGACATTGCTGAAAAAGGCAAAGTCACATTGCCGCAAGATAGTTTTTTCCATTTGCACCAGGTGATCCAGCGTGTAGCTGGCGTCATCCAAGTAATACAAAAAATCGGCAGCCTCTGGAAGGTAGTCGCCGTGTATTTTACTCGCAATAAATAGGGCAGTGATTCCCAGAATGTGCAAGGATTGTTTGGAGAAATCGCCGCCACTTTCGGGCACGCCGCTCAAGTGAAGATCAATGATGGAAAAGGCCAACGATACACACGGGCTCGTGAGGTTCAACACGTCGGCAGAGGCTACGTCCAAGAGCCAATTCAACAGCGTCCATCGCATGTGAAGTTCGACGTCGCCTCTGGACCAGCCGGCGAGATTCGCGGATCGTTTGGGCACCAACGGCATGCTAAGTCATCGCCTCGCTTTGACTTTGAAAAAGATTTAATTGTCCACTGCATGACGAACAACACACGGCGATTATTCTCTTGGCTGGTGAAGAGAGAACTCGATGGACAAAAAGCGACAACGTCCACCCACCATCACGGGTGACACCAGTGCACCATCGGCGAGGAAATTACACAAATGTGACTTGGAGCCCATGATCACACTGAAAGTGGGTTCACCGTCGAAAACCGTGTGGATTTCGTGCAAAGCCGCGAGAGGATATCGTTTCCGGTCCAAGCTCGGTTCGGGCGCAGCTGGAACGGTGTATCACGCTAGCCCTCCTTCAGGAGGGCCTCTAGCTGGACCAGATGTGGCCATAAAAGTGCAAATCACTCGTGACGATGACGGTGAGACTTTTCAAGAGGAGGCCAACTTGGCCAAACGCATGTCGGACTTGGGCGCGGGACCGCGATTTTTGGGCGCGTGGATTGCAGAGGGCGTAGGATTTCTGGTGACCGACAAGTGGGACATGTCGCTGTTGGACTATCAGCGGAACTCGGCCTACCCAGAAAAGGACCGGAAAAAACTGGCGGACGCCATGCTTTACAAGTTGAAAATTCTCATTAAGCGACTCCACGACGCCAACTATGTGCACGGCGACATTTTGGAAAAAAACATTTTGGTCAAAGTCTCACCCTACACGGGTGAATTAACAGACATTGTGCTCACCGATTTTGGACTCATGCACACCATTCCAGACTGGAAACTGAACGAACCTTTTATGCAAACCATGCTGGACTATCACGCGCACACGTTGAATCGCACTCATTATTACGTTCGCGACAAGAAGATCACCCTGGACGATTTACTGAAGGACCCGCGGCATTTGGACGTGTCGCTGGTGTATTTTTTCAACCGTCAGCGGCGATGATCACAATTTTCTCTTTGTCTACATGTAGTGATGCGCGATGAGCAAGACGGTGGCCAAGAGCATTCGGAACTCTGAATTTCAGGAAAAGAAAAACGGTGACCTGGCCGTGTTGTTTTTCAAAGAGTCATGCCCTGCTTGCCGTAATTTCAAACCCATCTGGAATCGAGTGGCCAAGGGCCTGAAAAAACGATGGTATAACAATTCGCTGGTGTATGACGAAGATATCAAAAAAGTTGCACCTTTGCCGCCGGTCCGGAAAATTGATGTGGCTAAATTTGCCAACGTGCAAGCCACGATTAGATTTCCCTCGGTGCCCACTGTTGCCCTTTACAAGCGTGGACATCCGCCAGTGTTTCTCATCACCCGAGATCGGTCGTTGCCGAACATTTTGAAGCAGGTGGAAGATTACTATAAGCGACACAAGTTGCCACCCGCGGGTGAATACCTATTGGGAAACGAGTATGGTGAATTCCCGGAGCCGCCGGCGGCATCAAGCCCCAAACCAACGACGCCACCAACGGCGGCTGTTCATTCTGCAACACCTCCAAGAGATGACGCGCCACCAGCACGATTGCCAACTAAACGAGTGGAGCCCAGGGAAATCAGACGGCCATCGCCGCCGAAGATCCCAGCACATGTGAACCGCCCAAAAGTTGTCGTCCCAGAGAAGCGCAAAGAGGTCCCGCGTCTGACGGTCAAAAAGAGTGTTGCTCCAGTCAAACCACAGCCGACTATGCCGTCAAGGACTGCGTCGGCTGCTTCCGTCAGTCGACCTCAGATGCAAAAGGCAGCGCCAGAGGATGAGATTTTTGCGCGGCTGTTGGCCAAACTCATGAAACACAAAAATAAATTTTGACGAGTTGTTTCTTTAGCACTTTGGAAAATCACGCGTGTGGAGAAAATCATGGTGATGCACGGCGGTCAATATCAAAATCGCCACCGGCAACATGGCGTGGATCTTCGGACCACGGTGAAGACGTATCATCAGCCTATGGGCCGAGTGTCGACGCGCACGACCATGATGCCGTCGAGAACCACGCGACCGGCGCAGAGTGAATCCAATCGTCGGCGCATGCAGCAGCAACGCGGCGGTGGGCGTAGCGACGAAATGGCCAAGTTGATTCCAGACGTGTTGGTGCATCCGCAGACCTTGGCCAAATATTTCCGCACTCACGAGAAATTGGGCGAGGGTGGTTTCAGTGTGTGCTACTTGGTTGAAGACGAAGAAGGCACGCTGATGGCTGGAAAATTTTTCACACGCAAGGCGTCGTCAAGTCGTAAACGCCTCGAGCGCTTTGAACGCGAAGTGAAAATGATGCAAACGCTTGACCACGCCAACATTGTCAAGTGCTACGACGCCATGTCTGGCGTAAAAGATAATCGGCCCTTGTCCGATTTCAAGTCGGGCGACCACGTGAGTTATCACCACCCGCCGGTGATGATGCTCGAGTATTGCAGTGGCACCAGCTTGAGCACGTTCCTGAAATCGCGAGCTGATCACCGCCGGCACCCGAACCGAAAGTATGGAAAGCTCAGCGAAGCCGAAACGCTTTGGGTGGCCGAATGCACTGCCCGCGCGCTGGTGTATCTGAAGGAGAAACGCATCTTACATCGTGACATCAAACTGGGCAATCTCCTGCTTCAACACCCGGTGAATCGACACGGCTCGTTGGTCAACGCCGGCATCGTGTTGTGTGATTTCGGGCTGGCCACCCAACTTGGCGAGGACGAACACTTGGCATACGGAACCGCCGGAACGCCCTACTATATTGCGCGCGAAGTGATCATGCACGAGGGTGCATCTTTTGAGTCGGACATCTGGTCACTTGGCGTGACGCTCTTTTATTGCCTCACCGGCCGCGCGCCCTTTTTTTCCAAGTCGGGCCGCAGCACGTCGGGTATCTATCGCAAGATCAGGCGCGGTGATTATCGGTGGAGATCACGCGAACGTGAAAGTATTTCCCGCGGCATGCGACATTTGGTGCAAGACATGCTTGAAGAGGATCCCGAAGATCGCCCGACGCCCGAAGAGCTGTTGCAACGCATTCACGAGAAAAAAGAATAAATCTTGCTTTACTGAAAGAATCATGCATGAGACCTGAAAAGAAAAAAATCAAAGCCGTCGAGTCGTCAAACCAAGCAGTCGACAAAATCGATCGCATCTTGGCGCGCGAACAAGAAATCGTCACCGCCAAAGTGAATCCAGATGTGGTCGATCAGCTGGATGATTTGTTCCGATTCGCCGTGGATCGACACAGCCGCCGGGCCACGCCCGACTTGGAAAAATTCCGGAGCGTGTATCCATTGAAGGGATACCAGGAAGAAGGCCTTGGCTGGCTCTTGGATCGCGAAGGTTTCGAAGCTCCCCGTGAACGTATCACCCCCGTGGACTGGGTGACCAACGTCGAAGATGGCACTTGGACCAACGTGGTGACGGGAGTCACCGTTTCAGAACGACCAGTGAGTGGCTACACTGGGGGTGGCGGACGCCAGGAAGTGTTGAACACGGTGCGAGGTGGTATTTTGGCCGACGAGATGGGACTGGGAAAAACGGTGCAAATGATTGCGTTGATTGCCACGCATCGGAAGCCTGGAGGCTCTCGCCCGGAGCAGACGAAAGCCACGCTTGTGGTGGTGCCACCCGTGTTACTGGGCACTTGGAAGTCAGAGTTGGAAAAATGGGCGCCGGGCCTTCGGGTTTACATGCACCACGGCGATGGTCGCACGAAGAGAGATTTGTCACCGTTGCTGCAACACGATGTGGTGGTGACGACATATGACACTCTGAAAATGCCACGCGACATTGATTTGTTCACCCGTCTGGCGTGGTGGCGCGTGATTTTGGACGAAGGACACAAAATCAAGAACCCCGTCACCGGCGTGTCCCAAGCGGTGCACCGGATTGAAGCGCCTCATCGTTGGATCATCTCCGGCACCCCCATCCAAAACACGTGGAGAGACTTGTTCTCGCTCATGAAATTTCTTCGTGTGCGACCATACGGAGAAATCCAGGGCTGGTATCGCCTGATCGAGGAACCCTTGACTTCGCCGGGAAGTTCACCGTATCGCGCGGAGGCACTGCAAAATCTCCGCAACCTGATTCAGGTGCTGGTGTTGCGTCGCACCAAACGACCGTGGGACAAACGATCTGGGCGAGTGGATCCCATTTTTCAACCGGGCTTGGTGGTGCGCCGACCTGGCAAAAAGGACGGGTGGGAAGTGCAAGAAAAACGACTGGACCGTTTTGTGGCCAAAAACTTAAGCACCAAGGAAGAATTTGCGTTTCCATATGTGCGAAACGGTGAACCCACCTACGAATTCATTCGCGAGCTCGTGCACATCCCTGAGAAACAGACCCAGGAGATTCGACTGCCGTTCGCCAGTGAGTGGGAGCGCCAAATTTACAATCGCCTGGTCGAAGAGGGCATGGTCAAAGATCGCGACGTCGGTAACTCGTTGGTATATTTGCTTCGCATGCGTCAGGCAGTCATTCACCCGTGGCTCTTGGAACCCCAAAAACTGCGGGCCCGTATCGATCGCGTGATTGAAACCCGCGGAGAGTCTTGGAAACCCAGCACAAAAATCACGTGGTTGCTGCGGGACCTGCGCGAAACCAAGCGTGGAGGTCGGCGGGAAAGCGAGAAAAGCTTGGTGTTTTCACAATACACGGGCGCGTTGGACTTGGTCGAGTTGGCCCTCGAGACTGACGGCGCGAACGCTGACGAGCGGTGGTTAGCGGAAGAAGTGTTTCAGGATGAATGGCGAAAATACAAGGCCCGTTACGCGCGGGTGCCCCGGGATCAGCGGCCCACATTTCGTTATCGGAACAACCCGCGATACGTCCGCATCGATGGGAAATCGTCGTATGCTGAGCGGGAACAGGCGATGGAGAGTTTGCGCACTGAACCCAACGTGAAACTGGCACTACTATCGTTGCACGCCACGGGCGTGGGTCTGACCCTCACCAGCGCCAACAATGTTTACTTCTTGGATTTGTTTTTCAATCCCCAGGTGCACTTGCAGGCCATTGACCGCACCCATCGCATCGGCCAAGACAAGGTGGTGCAGGTGAAAACGTTGGTGATTGCCGACACCATCGAAGAGAAATTGCTCAAATTGCTCGACTACAAAAAGGGAATTTCTGAATTCACCCTGAAACCGGTGCAAATCCAGGTGGATCGCATTTTGTCGTTACTACAATAAAAATGCTTTACTTGCAGATTGCGTCGTAGAGTTCACGTGCACGCGTTCGGAGCTGGTCCCAGTCCAGGTTATACTCCGGGTCTTCACTGGGCCTGAAGCAAGCGTCGAGCTCTTCCACCGAGAAATGTAACGGGCTCGTCGAGCCCAACTCAGCATGGACGTGAAGGTGATGCCAAGTCTTGGAAATTTCAAGCCCCACCCGGCGAAGCCTTTGGCACGTTTGATTTTTCGGCGAGCTCTTATACCAAACCTTTTTCGATTGCTCAATCAAGTTGGACAATTCTTCCAAGTTCCGGTATTTCTCCACGTCCGCGGGGGACAACGCATCCGGGGGAGGCTGAACACGATATTGAAAAGTATCCATCGAGACCTTGACGAGACCTTGAGTCATGAAATTTTTTTTCCAGAAAACACCCAATTTTTTCCAAAACGGAAAATCTCAAAACTCATTCCTCTGGAAAAAAAAGTTTGACCGAATTTTTTTTTTGGAGTTGGTAATTTTTTTTTTGGATTTTCAAAATGGAAATTTTTTTAGATTTTCCAGAAACAGTTTTTTCATTTTTTTTGCCCTCGTGAAAAGACTTGGTCAAAACTTTCTCATGCTGGTTTTCAGCATTGGCGAGTCCAAGCTCTTCCACAACCAGGAGATGAAGCTGGTTTGGTTGAACCCAATCACGCCCGGTGGTTCCGTCAGAGCGAGGGTAGAAATCGTCAAACCGTCTTTCCTGACCCGGATGTGTGTTTCTCGCCGTGGCTTCACAGTCGGCAATCATGGTAAATTCCGAGTATGAGTCGTATCCAAGGTCCAATCCTTGAGGAAGCGAAACGCGGTAAATTTTATAAGCCATCAGCCCCTGTAAACTTTTCTGAAAATTGATTTCACCTCACATCTATGATGATCGATGTTTTTTTTTTGTGAAAATCATGGGAAACAATCAAAAGGTCCTGTTAAAGATAACTCAAGCCGAGTTGAAGCTTGCACAAAAGCGACTACCGCACCGCGCTTGGCATGCCGCCGCCCCGGTGTTCACCTTGGGAACCACGTGGTTTCTTGGTGAGCCTTACGCCCTCGCGATTCTACCCTTCGGAGCGGTCGCAACCTTGGCCGTCAGCATCGACATTGTGGATAGTTACGAGAAGGTGGATCGCTTGGAGCTCAAGTGTGCTCAACTCGAGGCCGAGATTGCAGCTGAAAAGGATTAAACCCGTTTTTATTTCAAGTCCGCGTGCGTGGCAACACAAATGTTTGTTTCTCGTCACGCTTAGGCGAGGTGTAGTTGATAAAATTTCCCTTGTTGTCCACCGTGACCACCGTGTGAAACATTCCTCCGGCCCCGGCGGAAACGTGGTTTCCAATCTCCATGGTCATAAACAGAAGCTGCTCGTTTTCCTTTTTCAGGAGCCGACTTTCAAACACGCGGATCAGGGTGATCGGGTTGTGTTTCTGATTGGAGGTGTCGCCGCAGGCGTGAGGTGGATTGGAGAGTTCGAAATGCTCGCGACCAGACAACGAGAAACACGGATGCTCTTTGCGGAACTTGTCGTTCAATTGCATCACCACCCATCGCGCCGCCATTTGAGGCAAGTGGGCCCGACGATTGACCACCATCGGCGTGTCGTGTGCATTCCATGACGCTGCAAACGTTTCATAGTGTGACCCAGGCACCTGCTGCAGGCTGTTGAGATATTGATGTGTCACATCGTTGGGGTTTTCTTTCACGCAAAATTTGCGCGCTTGATCATCCATGGAGGCCGTCAGCGCACTGGCATAGGCCAGCTGGGGATCGGTGGGACCCGGTGTCACCTGACCGTCGGCGGTGCGCGGCGTGAAGGGGTCGAGCGGGCCCCACGCTTCCCAATTCTTGGCCCAAAATTGACCGTTGCGCTCGGCGGTGTTGTTCTCTTGGAAGGGTATCTCGTGGAGCGTCCATTGTTTCAAAATGTCCATGTCAATGTTGACGTCGTCCGAGTTCAAAAAGCGTTGCTTTTCCACCGCCTCCGCCGCCTGGGATTCGGCCGCTGGACCAGGAATGGGTGGGTTGCTCAACGATGAAAAGGGCCCGGGCGGGGTGATGGGCGCCGGCAAATTCATCGACACGTCAATGTTCTCAGCGACCGCGGGCGTTTGACAGACGTCGACGATTTTGTAAGTGTCTCGCCCGACATCTGCCCCCACGTTCAGGGTCGGGGTCGCGTGTGCACCAAACATGCCCGTGGGGGCGGGAGCTTTGACCGTGTCCGCGGGAGGTGCGCGGATTTTGCGAACGAACCAAGCGAGCACCCCGAGGGCCACCACCACCCCCAGCGCGGTGATTAAGAATTTGGGGTCGGATAGTTTTTGCATGAGGACGCTGCTCATTGAGTTTTCTGGCGGAACACAAGGGTGGTTCTTAACTAAAGATGAAGAAGATTTCTCGGGGCGGCGATGAAAAAATAATTTCTTGCCTCGTTAGTAAAAAGTAAAACCAACTTTTTAGGAAAAATGGGATGCTCTGACAAGAACTGCTCGGACTGCGACGGAAACTACCCGGCTATCGCCAGCGCCTTCATCCGGGTGCCCAACAACTTCAACAGCGTGAACAACAGCATCGACAAGTTCACCATCTTCAAGAGCCTGCACGTGGTGAAGAAGGCCGTCGAGAACGTGGGTGGCCGCGGCTCGCACCACTGCGCCGAGCTCGGCGACAACGACCCCTTTGAATTTCACCACGGCTGCGACGAACACGAGACGCTCGGCTTCTTGCAATTCCCCCTGCGCATCCGCACCGACCTGGCCCAGGTGTGTGGTGAGGTGCGTTGCGCCAAGGACGGATACAGCGGCGACTGTGGTTGCGGCGACGAGTGCTGCAGCGGCTGCGGTGACGTGGACTGTGGACCTGCGTTGTATGGCTACGTTCACTGGCCTCGTCACGAGGTGGTGAAGGACATTCGCGCGTGCGGTCCCATCGAGCAGAACATTGCTTGCGATGACCGTCGTCGCACCCGCTGCGGTGGCAAGTGCAAGGTGGTGCTTGACTGCGATAAGTGTGACTACTCCAAGACTTCGCACCGTTCGCACCACAAGTCCCGCAAGTCCCGCAAGTCCCGGAAGGGAGGCTGTGGATGCCACTGAGAACACAATAAATCATGTATTATAATTTCAAGAAAGATGAGTTCGAGAAAAAAAATATTGATATGGAAACAAAACAGTCAACATGACTTCGACCAACATCCAAACCAAACGCGAAGAGAGAATCCACTACCACCTCGACCATGGCAACATGGAACACGCCGAATTTCTGAAGATGGCCAACCAGCCCCACCCGGTTGCCCGATCCCTCCAGACGCGCTCACTTGCCACCAGTGGTGCCGTCGCCACCCGTGGCGCCAAGAGCCTCAAGAAGCACTGCAAGTGCAAGAGCAAGTGCGAGTGCCGGGTCAAGATCCACCAGAAGACCTTTGAAAACTGCGACGGCACCCTCCGCCCCCTGGTCATCGACAAGCCCGGCCGCTACGTCTTCTGCTCCGACGTCGATGTCACCATCCTCGAGGACGACGTGGCCGCCATCACCATTGCATCCTCCCATGTGGTGCTCGACTTTAAGCATCACCAACTCAACCTGACCAACCCGTCCAAGGACGCCGGAAACTTTTTGCGCAGCTACGGTGTGCGAATTGCCCGTGACGTAAGCGACGTGACGGTGACGGGTGACTCGGAAGCACTCGGAAAGATCCGCAACTTTGCCTACCGGGGCATTTGGGTGGAGGGTGACACGGTGGACATCACCATCACCAACATGTTGATCACCTCGGACGTGCAGAACCCGGGCGTGCTGGATTCCAACACCTTTGTGTGGTGGTCGTCGGTGGGCCTGTCCGTTTCGGACCGTAACGAGGACGGCTTGGATGTGTCGGACCGGATCACCAAGAACCTGACGGTGGACAACGTGACGTGCTCAAATCAGACGGTTGGAGGGGTGATTTCTCATGCCAATTTGGTTCAGGTCACCCACTCCAAGTTCATCTGTAACGCCGCAACTGGTTTGTGGAATGGCTGGGATATTCAGATTAGCTTTGAGACTGCTGGAGGAGTTCCCTTGGACACCAGAGAATGGATTAAGAACATTGTCATCGACGACGTGGAGGCCTCCGACAACGGATTTGTGGCCCCCGCCCCAGTGCAACCGGACCTTTTTGGTATCACGGGAGTGATCGAGACGAGTTTGGGAATGGAGACCAATCGTCTTCGTAGCGCCAAACTCTCGAACGTTCGTTGCAACCGAAACTTCCATGACATTCCAGAGTCGGATGAAGTCATCATTTTTGGAGTCTTTCTTTTTGCTCAACGAGGCTTAGATGACGACGCTTGCGAGTCGATGGTTGTCGAGAATTCTCAATTCAACCAGACCCGCAGTGTAGGTGGCATCCAAGCGTGTGAAGGGTATCACCTTTCGGGAAGTATCGGTAATTTGCAGCCAAACTTGGGGGTGACCTACAAGAACTGCCAATTCAACGGAAATGTGGTTACCGGATCTTGTTTTTTAACCTCTGGATTTACCGCAGTTTTCTGTAGAAGCTTGACACTTGAGAGCTGTGATGCTTCGGAGAACCGTGCCATCGACGCCGGCGAAAACTCAACGCTCAGCGGATATTACCTCCAGGGTTGGAGCACCTCCACCAACCAGACAAACGAAGGGTTTGTGGTTCGGGACTGTGTGGCCAGCCGCAACACAAGCAATGCCAGTCGGGTCGAGGGCTTTTTGGTCACCAATTTTTTGGGTTCCGCGGGTGATCCCAACATTTCCCGTGGATACCGTTTTGAGAATTGCACGGCAACAAGAAATATCACAACAGCTGAAGACCAGCCTGGCCATGGATGGAACATTCTTGGTAACAAGATTCAATTGTTGCAAGTAGCAACCGATCAACCGGGTCTCGGCCCCTTTGCAGCCACCGCCACTCAATTGGGTCCGCAAATCGTAGGACCTACCACTGCAATTGGAGAAGAAACCGATCCCGCGGGAGCCTGTGAACCTGTAGCTGATTTAACTGGAAAAATTGGTGTTGTCGATTTCTCAGCCTGCAGCTTGTTTTCAGGTGGTAGAGTTGATTTTGTGGACGCTGCTGGCGCAGTGGCTGTTATATTTGTTTCTGCAGATGATGTTGTCAACAATTTTGGTGGTTCATCTGTTGCGAATATCCCGCAAGTAGTTTTAAGTCAAGACGATGGTAGTCAGCTTTTGGCGGCTTTGGAATCAAACCCTGAACTCCAGCTTACAATTGAGCCAAGCGGAAACTCAGATGATTTCACCGCAGACATTTTGTTGCAAAACTGTGCCGCCATCGAAAACGGAAACAGTGGTGCACCTGAGATTTCCGCAGGTTTCAATGCACAGGGAACAATTTTGCCAGACTCTGTCGAGAAGGTGGTGTATGAAAAGTGCGTGGCACTCTCCAACCTGGGCCACGGTTGGTTGCATTCGCTCACCAAGGATTGCATTGTGAAATTCTCCGAAGCGGACAACAACCAGGCCTCGGGATACACCGACTTGGACGAGGAAAGCACGGGCGTCTACATTGGAAACGTTTCGGTCAAGAACTCGTCCGGATACAGCGTGAACTACGCGGGTGGTCCGCTCCAAGTTTCCGCGGGAACCGCCGACGCTCTGCCAGGCCCCTTGGCAGGCGTTTTGGACAAGCTGGTGAACGTGGACATTCAGTGAGATTCGTTTCACACCAGTCACACCAGTGACACAGAAATCAATAAAAATATATGATAAAAATATTGACTTCCCTCTAGAAGAGTAGAGAAGATACATGTCGTGCAGTTCGTTCCAATTTCGATATCCCTTAAATCGCAATCCTTACATTGCTGACCAGGCCACCCCGATAATTTACCCCTACCCTCAGTGGGGAAACTACGGGGCTTCATCTAGCTTGTATTTGCTAGGACGACAGATTCCCTTCCGAAGCTATTTCGGCCAAGACGTGAATCTGACGGCGCGGCCAATTTCGCGGGTGATTCAGCCCTCGGTGGTGGAATATGCACCAGTGGTGACGCCAGCCCAAACAGACCCGGCCGTTTCGGAAACATCGCCCACATTGGTGCCCATTACCAACGGATGTCCCGACAGAGTGGCCTTGTCCAATCGCTTTGCCGCTTTGAACGCCGGCAATCAGCAGGTGCTGCCGTTTGGTGCGCAAGTGAGCGAAGCTCAGAAAAAGTGGGGTTTGGTGTTGCTTGGACTCATTTTGGCGGGCGTGGCCGTCGCCCTGGTGGTGCGCAAATAAAAAAGTTTATTGAAAACAAATGATTACCAACCGCCATCGCATCGACTATTTACTCGACGCCTTGGCGGAACCGTTTCCTGAAAAAGCCAAGAAAAAGTCGTGCGCGTGCGGCGATGCTCAACAGGCAGCGACGGACAGTTTTCAAACGCGACGCGATTTGATCGAGGGTGCACTTTTGGAAGCTCTCCAACTATCCGGCGCCGACACGAGAAAACCTGGGGATCACCTGGAAAGCATACTGGACGAAATGAGCGAGGCTGAACTTGGAAAATTGTTGACGTGTGTGCCGTTGAAAATCGTTGACACTCACTTGTCGGATCTCTCACTTTTTCTCGACCCTGAACGACCGACCACCTTGGAAGAAGTGATTGAGTGGGACAAGAAACATTTGCAGGATTTCGAGAAAATAAACCTTTGCTAAAAATGTGATTTTATTGACTTACCAAAGAGCCACTTAGTAGCGGCCGTAGAAGCACCCGTAGTAGGCACGGCATCCACCGTTGTAGCAGCAGCCTCCGTTGTAGTAGTTGTTGTAACCACCATACGAGGCGCTACTGTAGCGACCACAGCACGTCTTGCGACATCCACAGCGGGACTTTTTGCAGCATCCGTGATGCTTCTTGTGGCTGTGGTGGTGTTTGTGGTGGTGCGACGACGACGACGACGAACTGCACGAATAGCTGCTTGACGAGGAGCAGCAACTGCAGGAAGAGCTGGAAGATTTCTTGTGATGAACCATTGTGTTTTTTATTTCAAACGCAACATTTCTTTCGCCGGTGTGAAAAATAATTTCCAGTTTTTTGTTTTTCCATCATCACCATGCCCCACACTTTTGCAGAGTTCGACATGATGCAGTCGGAGATGGCCGACTTTTTTCCCAAACGCACACCACCCGCTCCTGCCGAACAGGAGGTGAAAAAGTTGAAAACTGCCATAGAAATCGAGCTTGACGGGCAACACGTGGAGTTGTCACACGAACAATCCAAGGTGGTCGAACATGCCTTGTCCGGAAAACATGTGTTTTTCACTGGCGCCGGTGGCGTGGGCAAGTCACTCACCCTCAAGGCCGTGATCCAGAAACTGCGAGAGAAACACGGTAGCCACCACGTGTTTGTCACCGCATCTACGGGTATCGCCGCGTGTAACATTGACGGCACCACGCTCCACTCATTTGCGGGTGTTGGGTTGGGCGATGGCACTGTCGATCAACTGGTAAAAAAAGTGCAAGGTCGAGCCGATGCCAAGTCGCGGTGGGCTCGAGCCAAGGTGTTGATTGTCGACGAGATCTCCATGATTGACCCCCAATTTTTCGAAACACTCGAAGCAGTCGCGCGACGTGTTCGACATCCTACGCTGCGACAACGCCTGTTCGCCGGCATCCAGATTATCCTGGCCGGCGATTTTCTCCAGCTGCCCTACGTTCGAAAAGAGGACGCGCCCCAAAAGTTTCTATTTGAAACCGCCACCTGGAAACGCCTCTTTCAGCAAGACCGCGGGTGTATGGCTCACTTGACCCAGATTTTCAGGCAAAGTGACCGCGATTTTATCGAGCTTCTCCAGGCGGTGCGCATGGGTGAACCTACTGCTCGACACTTGGAAATTTTACACAGCCGCGAGGGTGCTTTCTTGGATTGCCGCGACGGCATTCAGCCCACTCGTTTGTATCCCCATCGCGTGGATGTCAAAACGGAAAACAGCATTGAATTGCATCAGCTGCCGGGCGAGGTAAAGTCGTTCACGGCCACCGACAAGGGTCACGCCAAATACCTGATCACGCTCGACAAGAATTGTCAGGCGCCGAAAGAGTTGGCTCTGAAAGTGAATGCCCAGGTGGTGTTGCTGCGCAACTTGGATTTCGCTCGGCGACTAGTCAACGGGTCACGCGGAGTGATCACCAAATTTGTGCCCAGGTAACGTGTGTTTCTCTCATGCATACATGATGTAGGCAGTGGGTCTCTAACTTTTCTCTGACAGCATCGAAGATCCGCGACGGCAAGTGCCAGTGGTGAAATTTGCGTGTGGCATCACGCAGCAGGTGGAGGAAGCCGAGTGGAAAATGGAGTCAGGCGGCGAAGTGGTGTGCAGTCGGAAGCAAATTCCGTTGGCCCTGTGTTGGGCCAGCTCGATTCACAAGGCCATGGGCATGACGCTTGACAAAGTTTCCACGCGCTTGGCTTCGGTGTTTGAATATGGCCAAGCTTACACGGCCCTTAGTCGGGTGACGTCGCTCGACGGTCTTTGCCTGTTGGACTTTGACGAGCAGAAAATCATGGCTCATCCACGCGTGGTAGAGTTTTATAAAAATGAAGTTTAATCGACCTTGTATTTCTCGTATTCGTCCAGCAGGGGATTGACCTCGTCCGCGTAAAATTGTCGCTCTAGCCGCGTGATCATCTCGGTGGCGTTATCCAAGCACGCGGACAAGCGACTGGAGAAATCGTCGACCGCCTCCACCATGTGACCGCCGGCGTTGGTGAGCGTTTCCATCGATCTGAAAATCGAGCGGCACATTTTGGACCACAGGTAAAAGAGATACATGGCAGCACCCAACCACGCGTAAAGAAACAGGATCTGAACCCATGCCACCCACATATTTCACGGTGATCAGCAAAGTAGAGCTGAAATAATCAAGAGACTGACGATTGAAAAAATTTCTGGAAAATCGTCATTTTGAAAAAAAAGTTTTCCATCCCATCTGGTTCACCAAAAAAAAAAATTCAAACTCCAAAATTTTTTTTGGTCAAGCTCAAATTTTTTTTTGAGGAGCTCGAGTTGAGATTTTCCAAATTGAAAAAAAATCACTTTTTTCAGAAACTTTTTTTCAGGTGTGCTAAAAGTGGGGGTTTATTGTGAGCTGGTCAGTTGGCCACGGCGCCGCGGCTGTATCCCTTGCGGAGGTCCCAAGCATCACCGCATCCCTTGAATCCTCCCAGAAATTGCGTGTCGTGCGGGGCCAAGCAACCGGTGTCGAGGGGCGCCTTGGCTGCACAGCCAGACTGGAGCGGCGCGCCGACGGGTGCATTGGCGGTCGTGCCGTAGACGCATGATCCATCGTTGTAGGTGGCTGTGGGGCTGAACATGGCATTGTTAATGTCGGTGCATCCTCCGATGGGAGCCGGGCCACAACCGGCGGAAACGGCGCCTTCGGGATCAATCTGAAGCTGGGTCACGCAATCGACGGCCGCGGGTGGCACTCGGGCAGGGGCGACGACGGAGGCGTATTTGCAAAAACGCGCATCGTTGGTGTTGGCAAACGGGTTGAACGTGGTGGCCTTGGGATCCATGCAGCCGATGGTGCGCGGGATGCAGCAGTTGATGCAAGCACACGTGGCGTTGGGATCGTAGTTGTAGGCGTCACGGTCGGTGCACCCGACGAGCCCGTTGCACTTGGCGTCACAGTCCGCCGAGATCTTTCCGCGGGCCTCGACCGCAGCTTCGGTAGGCGCATATTTGGCCTGATATTGATCGGTGTAGGGCAATCCCGACAGGGTGGGCGTGCCATAGTTGGGGTCCGCCAGCGGCGCTGGGGCAACGCTTCCTCCGCGCACCACGTAGGGGCGAAGCACCATGGCAATCAGCAGCAATCCCACACCGAGACCAACCCACGGAAGAATCTTTTTCCACATGGGCGTGCTTTTCTTGGTGGTTGGTTGAATTCGGGTGACAGTCGTTCCCTCGGGGCCAGCAAAAGACGTTTCAGTGTAATCCATTTTTTGCCTTGATCTATTTTTAAACACAAGAAAATAATCTACTTGTTACCTTTTCACTCCCTGGCCACGGGGTGAAATATCAACATGCCTGATCATCGTAAGCGCCGTCGAGGCCGCGCGGCCCCAAAACGGGATGAGAAGGATCGCAAAAAGTCAAAAGCCACGGTGAATCATGAGACCTTGGATAGTCTGCAATTGCCCAATGACTTGACCAAGCTGCTGAAAAACACTTGGGTGGAACCTCGTGCGCCCGCGCCACCAAAGAAGTTGTCGGCTGGAACCTTGCTCAAGGAGACCACGGCTCCGATCACGTCGTTAGTGCCCGAGCACAAGCGGGCTTTTTTCTTTTTCAAGTTTGTCAATGAATTGGCGTTTCCTGATAAATCGTGGCGAGCCTTGCCCGGTGATCGTAAGTGGCACAAAATCAAGGAACAGCTAGAAGATCGCTTCGGCTTGAAGCGACAAAAGCAGAAAAAACGAAACATCAATTTCGGCTCTTACATTGCCTATCGCTTGGAGGACTGGCAGAAAATCGCGCGACGAGAACACATTTTCACCCGACCTGAGCACGCGCCCATCACGGCCCACGAACTGATCCATCCAAACGAGAAGCTTGTGATTGCCTGTTTTCCCGAGAAACGCGTCTCCCGCATTTATCACGAGGTGCGCACATTGCAATTTGACGAAACCATGACGGAGGAAGAGCGTTTGGAAAAACTGTTTTCCACGTCGGCGGCGGTGCCCGATAAATCACGCCTGACCGGCCGACCACCGCCGGGCTACCGGTGCCACAACTGCGGGTCTGCCGACCATTACCGACATCAGTGCGACCGAGCACGCCGCATGGAACCCAAGGGCATCCCAAAGAAATTTCTCAAAAAAGTCGACCACGTCGATGACAATGTGCCCAGTTACATGCTCGAAGACGGCACTCTGGTCAAATGGGAACAGTAAACTCAATTCTTTTTTGCGGACTTTATTCTTCTTCGCGGCCGCGCTTTCTGGTGGTGGCCGAGGCATCCTCGTCGCCTTCTTCGTCGTCGTCGTCGCTTTCGAGAGATGATTCATCCTGATCGTCTTCATCTTCGCGTGTGGCCGCCACCACGAAGCGAAGTTCGCCGTAGATTTTGATGTTATACTGCAAAATCAGGAATCCCTTTTCGTCCAAGTGAATGCCCACGTTGGCGTCCAAACAATGGGCCTTGGTGAATTGCACCAACTTTTTCAGCGGGAACACCATTTCGATTTCTTGCAAACTACCAGCGCTGGCTTCTTCTTCGTCGCCCCTGAGCACCAGGCCGGTGCTTTTGGTTTTACCCTCGCCGGTGGTGATGGTGCCTTCGTCAATGTCAATGTAGGGTTCCTTGTGATAGGACGAGCCCATGCCAATCAGGCGCAGCCGGTTTCCACCTGACGGCGATTTGCACTGGCGCAGTTTCACGTATTGGGCCTCCAAGCTCTCCAGCTGTTTGAGGTCACCGTAGAGTCGGGTGCTGCTCATGGAGATGCACGAGCCAAAGTTAATGTTCTCTGGAAATTGCAACGCATCCTCGTCGAGCTCGCCATACGTGATGTAGCTCGTTTTGAACTTGACCTTGTTCGTCTCCGAGTCAATGATTCGAATGTCCAAGTCGCCCTTGTCTTCCTCTGAGTCCATCTGGAGGATGTCGTCGGCGGCGGCAAACTTGAGCACCGTCCACAACCGGGACATGTTGATGGCCACGGGCAGATATTTGGCGCACACGTATTCTTCCAGTGAGTTGCCGTGGAGATTGACGTAGACGATAAAGGTCTTGGCGTGATCGGCCGATCGAATCTTGATCGAGTCCGGGTGAAAGTGCAAGAGCACGTCGGTGATGTTGTCCTTCAACACTTCAAATAGTTGACTGAATGTCCGCGGTTGTGCGCTCTTCAATTTCATCATGGTCGCACCTTTTACTGCGTTCACCTTGCCAAGTCGAACGTTGTCTTGATTTGAACGACATTGGAATTTAATTTGAAAAGTTGTGTTAGGTTCCGTTTTTTTTTTGAAATTTTGAATCTTATTCAGGGTTTGGCAATGACGGCGGATCCCCTCCCTCTTGGAGCTCTTTTCAAAATTCACCCCCACCTTTGGCAATATGTCCACAACTACGAAGAGCAGGAAGATAAACCTTTGAGTGAAGTTTTTAGTGTCGCCGATAATCGGAATGCAAGGTTCTTCATCACCACATGTAAAGACTCTTGGAAAAGATACTCAGATCTCAGCTATTACATTTTGTATTTGGGCCCATGTCTGAGAGATCACTCCTATGTCCGTTTCTACTCGGATCTCAAGTATAACGCCTTCTCGGGTGATACACTAAGCCTGGAAAATCGGATCCGCAGGATCTTTGACCTTTTCTCTGCAAGGGCTAAGGTGGAATCAGAGGCTCTATCAAAAATGATGGGGAAAAAGAGTCAAGATTCCGATCAGAAGCCGGCGGACGGTGGTCCAAAAGACAACCCCGAAGCCGAGCAGCCGGATCCTGAAGCCCTCGACGATCTTCGCATTGCGGTGGTGGCGTCCTTTCTCAAGTCCAGCCGTGAAAAATTGGCCTTGTTGGGCTCCCTGCTCAACGTAACACCGAACCAGACGGAAGAAATCATTGAGTTTCAAGCTCGACTTTCCGCGGCTGTTTTCTCGGACGACCGAACCGACCGCGAACTTCGGCGGCTGCACAAGCTCGTGCAAGCGCTGAGCAAGAAATAAAAAACTCTTTATCAACATAGGAAATGGATTCTTCATTGGTGGATTACGTCTCCCTCGGGGAAGTGAGCAGCGACGTGGCCGAAATTGAAGTGGGTTCGAAGGGCACCCCTCCGTCAATCAGGATAAGCCTGAATTCGCCTGCCTCGTCGGCCTCATCGGCCTCGTCGGCTTCTTTCACTGAAACCAAAAAGCACAAAAAGCAAAAGAAACATAAGAAACACAAAAAGAAGCACAAGAAACACAAGCACTCTTCGCCGCAGGCGTCGTCGTCATCGTCGTCGTCGTCACCTCCTCGATCACGTCGGTCATCAGAAGTGAAAAAGAAACAAAAATCGTTTGGCAAAAATGCACCTCAGATGGATCTAACTCGGGCAGAATTTGGGGTTCCTTCGGTGGTCCATTTTGACCAAAGCGTGCCTTTGGAGTCGTTCGCCCAATGGACTGCGTCGGACCTGAAAAAGTCCGGCCACCCTGAACTCCACCGTGTGGTGGTCAAGGCGCAAGGTTACAAAAATTCAATGCCAGTCGATCACGGTGACTACGTTTACACCACGGTGATCTTTGACATTCCCAGCGCTAAAATTTGGGACGTGCTGAAATTATCGGATTCGCTCACGTATGATCGCTTGACGCACGAGTTGACATCTCGTTACGCTGGCTGGCGCACCAATGCGGCCATTTTGTATCTGGCACTGCGCATGGCCACTGGTCACATTTCTCTGGAGGAGGCCAAGGATCGGCGGGCCCTGGAAAAAATGGTGACCAAGGCCGCGCGGAATCCAGAGGTGGCCAAGCGATACACCAAAAAGCTGGCCGAGATTGTTTTGGAGTCGCAATAAAAAAATCCAGTGTTAGAATAGTGGACATGAGTGCATATTTAAAGTCGGCGGGCTTTTCCGCGCTGGTGTGCTGGGAAATGACCAAGCGCTATGCGCTGGCTCTCAAATTCAGCGCTTACAAATTTTTTGCGTGCGGCGATGAACATGAGGCTCGACGAGCTATCTGGGGAAAAAGTGCACCTTCGCTGGACCAAGCCCCCGTGCCACTGCGCCGCCCGATTTCTCAACGAATCGTCCAGGCCTGGACTGTTTCCGCCGGTGATCGTGGGGATTGCACCGAAGCGTTGCGCACATTCGTCGACACTCAAAATCAGCTCGACCGTGCTGACGTGTTTCACAATGAGCTCGCTGTCTTTTCACCCACCGTCGACGCACTGGTGGTCAGTTACAAGAATGGCATGCGAAAGTATGCAGTGGTTTACAAAAGCGACATTGTGTTTCCACCCAGCACAGCTCGACCGGCTGATCAGTGTGGCAAAGTTTTCACGGCCATTTTCAACTATATCGACGATCCTGAAAAGACGGCGGATGTCACCAAAATTGTGCAACCCCTGAGCGGACCATGCCGTGATTTTTACGTGGGTTCCACGTATGAGACCACGGTGGAGGACGTGATTTTGTTTGAAAAACTATTTTCATCAGCGGACTGCAACCCGTCCGGGGTGCACAGCGTGACATTGACGACCGCGGAAGGATTATACATGACGTTTCGACGTGATCAGACTTTGAGCGAGCTGTGAATAAAAAATTTAAAAAAGTTTCTGAAAAAATCGTGGGGGATCGCTGACGCGTCATGCAAAGAGTTTTTTATGGAAGGCAAAAAAAAAGTTGAACAACTCATCCAGGCGGAAAATGACGCGATCCGTTCTTTTTTCGAACCGGCGCCCAAAAAGAAAAAGAGCCGCAAGAAAAAATCCGAGTTGAAACTCGCCGTGCCCGCCGACGAGCCCACGCCGTTCGTCAAAGAAATGGAAGAGTCAGGCGCCGGTCACGTGGTGAATCCTCGCACGGGCAAAACGAAAAAGGTAACCAAGGGTAAGCACGCCACCAAGGGTCGCGGCGTGATCAACGACCAAATGGTGAAAAGTTCACAATTACCGGCGGAAACCCTGCGGCAAATTGCTAATTTCGATGGCCACCATCTTGATGGTGACGATGATGACGACGGTGTAGACCACGAACCCCCTTCGGGCTCTGGAGCCCGGGAAGAAGCACATGACGACGAAGATGATCCGATTTTCTCGTTTGAGCTGGCCCCGCCGGACCGAATGGACCCTGATGACGCCGAGGCCAAACCGTTTACGCCTGTATACAACAATGAGCTATGGGCTGAGAGTGCGATTCGTAAAATCAGGGGTCGCAAAAAGCGCGTGCACGGCGCCAAACATGTGCCTTCGTTTTACATGCGCCGCGCCGAGTCGACGAGCGCGTTTCTCTTGGACACCGCTCAGAAGACTCAGTCTCGGCGCGTGCTGAAAAAGCTCAAGTCGAACCCCGACGATGATGGCCAGGTGGAACACGCCGATGTGACGGAAACGGTGGAATCGTGGGCCAAAGTGTTGACGTTTCATCCAGACGGCACTTTCTCCTGGCCTGAGTCTTCACCCTACCTCTGCTGGAACTGCTGCCAGCCCTTTAGTGGACCACCCGCGATGATTCCGCGCGAGTTGAATCGAGTGTATCAGTATTACGTGGTGTATGGAAATTTCTGCACTTGGTCCTGCGCCAAGCGATTTGCACACAACAGTGAAAACGAGTTCAACTCGGACACTGCACCGTGCTTGGACCACTTTGCCTCCAAATACTTTGGCGTGCGGCAACCAATCACCATGGCGCCGCCACCATTGTTGCTCGACACGTTTTCCGAGTTTGGCATGTCGATCGAGGACTATCGGCGGGTGGGCCAAGTGCACCTGAAAGATTCAACCACCGACGATTACACCATCACCCATCCACCGTGCGTGCCCTACGAGGTGCTCATCACGTGGCAAAAGCGCAAGCCCGAAAAGGTGAAAATCAAGACGGGCTACGAAAAGCAAAAGAAGCGCCGCTTTGAAGCGCTCATGAATGGGTCACAACCGCTGCCTCAAATGCCCGAGGCCATTGCTGAAAACACCAAAACCATCTCGGCGGTGCGCCCAGGCCAATTTGTGCAGCCGGCCAAGAAGCGCAAGAAGAAAAACTTGTTAACTCTGCTCGACCAATAAAGAAGTCAGTCATTTATTTCCAGACGTCCGATTTCTCCCATGTGTGCCCATTTGCCGTGGCTGTAATACGAAGGAGCCAACGTTTGCGTCTCTTGCGTTTTCACGGCCTTGGTGCGTTTGCGCTTTGGCTTCTCGCGCACATCCGGCGGCGTGGCCGAACCCATCGCTGAAAATACCAGGGTGTGCGAGACGGTGAACTCAACTCCCAACTTGGTGAGCGTGTGTTTGGTCAAATAATAAAACTGTTTGGCCAAATCCTTGTTGATGCCCGCCAGCGTCACATACGTATCGCCCGGGCGGTGAATCACTTTTCGGCCGCATTCGGTTTTTACCAGCTGTGCCACCAGGCGCCACCCGTCATACTCGACGTTATCGTCAACGTCCGGCTCGTCGTCAGTGGCCGCGGGAATTTTCAAGAGTTTGAAAATGTAAGAGCGATACCAATTTCCAGGCGACGACAAATACAAATACTGATTGCCTTGCACGCCGATGCGAATGGAATTTTTGGAAGTGGCGTCGTAATAACCCTTTTTCACTTCTTCACTCTCCACCAGCTGGTCGCGAGTGCTCACCACTTTCAGCTGGGTTGGGAAAATGCGCTTCATTTGAGAAGCAGGAAAGAAATTTATAGTGCGCACCTAATCAACCTTCCCAGCCTCACACCGTCACACCACAAAAATGGAACCTGAGTTTTCTGATCAGTCCACGTTTTTCTACAGTGGCGCCCCCAGTGATCCGCTAGTCGATGGTCAGCGAGCAGCGCCGCAACAAAGTTTCATTTTTGGCGCCGAACAATTTTATGGTTCGTCCAGCATCACCAAAAGCCAAAGAACACGCGACCTGTTTTTCTCAAACACCTATGACGACGTGCCCCTTCAATCAAGCCAGGGCCCTGTAAGCCCTGTAAGGGAGGGTGTGGAGCCAGACGATGAAAATGCACCGCCCATGATTGCGCAAACGTTGACCACCACCAAGTGGGGTCTCATGTTTCGCCACTGGTTCCTATCCAGTGTGCTGTTACCACTCTACGCTGTGGGCTTGGTCACGTTCACCTGGAAAAAATCACCGCAGAAATTGTCGCGCGTGCAAGGCGTATTCGTGATTGCCATCTCGCTGGTGTTTTACGGGCTACTCTGGACTTCGCTCGGCCTGCTCATTGCCTATGAGCGAGTGCGCAAAATTTTTCCACCTCAGCAGGCGGTGTTTGTGGTGTTCGTCTATCTCATGTGTTGCTTCGCCGAGAGCATGTTGAAAAACACTTACGTCGGTTCGGTGTTGGATCATCAGGCGCCCAACTTGGAGAAAACGCGCGCCGTGGTGTCGGGTCACGAGCCGGCGCTGCAACAGACCCGCGTGCAAACCACATCGGGCGAGTGGACCGTGATCCAGTTTTTGGAGACGATTCTTTTCATCTCGGCGCCTACCCAACACAGTCTGCGCGTGGTGAACGTGATCAACTTTGTGCTCACCAGCCTGTATGCCACCGTGATTTTGGGGTTGCACTTGTATTTTGCACTCGAAGTGCACGACTTTGGAGCCGCCGTGATTGTTTACATTGTCATCGAGACCATCTTGCAGGGCACACTGTGTCTGATCATTTTGTATCCGCTCAGCCAGGTGGCCGTCCGTTTGTCGGTGCGCGACAAGGTGGCCCGGGTTTTTTCAGAAGCGACCACCACGCTGTGTGCGGCTCGCGAAGAGGGTGGAGATCACACGTTTCGGTTGAACACGCTGCAAAATGTCAAGGCGTGGCAGATGATTCGAGACACGCTTTTGCGCCGATATGCATTTCCCACACTCTACGTCGACGTCGTGGTGTCGGCCGCCTTCACGCTGTGGGTGCCACTGGTGATGGTGGGCGTAATGGACTTTGTTTTCCAAGCCTCTATTACACCACTCGCCCTGAACGCCATTGCGTTGGCCGTGTTGATTTTGGGATACTTGTTGGTGTGCGTCGTGCTCGCCTCCAAGGTGCAGGAAACATTGTCCAACACGGACGTGCTGCGCTGGCAGGAATACCATTTTCTGGTGTCTACCACGGCCAACGCGGAAATCGAGAAACTCACTCACATTTTGAAGCGACTGGCCCAACTCATTGACGCCGGCAAAGAAAACGCCGTCGTTTTTCAAGTGTGGGGCTTTCCGCTCAATCGGAAAATGGCCACTTTTCTCGGCGGTGTGCTCGTCACTCTGGCCTCGTCGGTGGTCGTTCGCGTGGCGTCCAAAGTGGCATCTTTTTGAAAATAAATGTTCGTTTTAAAATAGTGTCACCATGAGTTTTCTTTCTTGGGCCAACGCCATGATTGCGCCGCCCTCCAACGGGCATCCACAGCCTCAATGTGATCGCGTGCATTTGCCGCCGGTGAAAAATTTGGATCCCTTCAATTGCCAGATATTGCCGACGGAAGCCGCGCGTCAATGTCAAGCACACAAGATGAAATACTCGTCGGCCGTCAAGCCCGACTGTAGCCGACTGCCGCCCGAATACCAACCCTTTTGCCGTGCACTCCCCGCGCAACCTGGATGCCACTCGGCGAGCTCCCCGGCGTGTCAAACGTTCACGCCAGACATTTGGCCTAACACGGCGGCAGCTCCGCCCAACACATCGGATGCTTTTGCTCACGCGCGTCAACGTTGCGCAAACTTGGGCAGCCCGCGTGAATTTTACACGTGCCTCTGGTCGTCCACCAAATATCCGCATTACCCCGAGTTTGGTCCAGTGCCCAGTGGTGAATGCCGGAACCAGTCGGGCGTGTGCCCTTACACCTTGACCAACCGCGACAATTGCCCGTGTTCTGTGTGCGGTGCACGGTCACCGTTTGGCACCCCACCGTGTGGCACGTGGATCCAAAAATCAGATTGTTCCGTGTGGACGCGCAGAAAATAAAAAAATCTTGCCTGGAAAACAGTCATGTCGTGCTCGCGCGGAAGTATTGAAAACCCACGCACCGGTCGGTGCAAGTCCGCCACCAATTTCACGGTGGAAGAGCTCAAGAAAATTGCCCGGTCCTACAAGTTGTCCACGCGCGGCACCAAGGCCGAACTCAGCCGCCGCATCTTGGCTCACTACGTGAAAAAGATGAAGCGCGTCTCAAAGAGCAAGAGCAAGTCCACGCGAAGCAAGTCCAAGAGCAAGAGCAAGGCCTCGCGGAGCAAGGGAAAGAAGAAAACCACTCGCTCCAAAGGCCGCTCGTCTTCGTATTACCGATCCAAGGCCCCGCGCAAAGTGCGCACGCGCTCGAGCCGCACCGGTGAAAGCATGAGCCGTGAATACTACCCGACCAAGGGCCGCGGATCTTTTCAGAAACGCCATCACAGTTCCAAGAGAAAAGGACCTAGCCTACCCGCTCAAAGCCACTGCTGGGAAATCGCCCGCGGAAACGACGGAAACGACTGGGAGAGCCGTCCCAACAAGAATGGTGTGTGCAGATGGTATCGCCTGTAAATAAAAAGTTTTCAGAAAAAAATAATTTTTTGAATTTTCAGAAAAAATCCAAACTAGCTTCACGGAAAAAAAAATCTCCAAACTTCAAAAAATTTTTTTGGTGCCCAAATTTTTTTTTTCGTCAGAGATCAGGGTTCGGAAATTTTTTTTTTCAAATTGGGTATTTCTGGAAAAAGTTTTCAAATTGGGTATTTCTGGAAAAAGTTTTCAGAATGAGGGCCACTGTTCGACAAAAAGTTATCACCCTATCACTGGACTCACGGCACACCTTTGTGCACTCCCCGTGCGTTGGGCAGTGCCATTTCAAACCTGAAATCACCGACCACTGGAAATCCTTGGACGGCGTGGTGGTCATTTTTCCAAACGCCGAGCCACTGATTCCTAACACTGAGCGCGACGGAACCTTTCAGTTTCCTCTCAAGCATTACCAGGCCGTGATTCGATCGTTTTCCCGTTGGCATCCCGACGTGAAAATCGCCGGTATCCCGCAGGCCACCCTGAACGCCGTCCAACATGCCAACGGGGTGATGCCTCGTCTTCCGCCGCGTGATCAGTTGTTGGCCATGGTGCCGCCCAACATTCTGACCAGCCTGTATGATTACCAAAAGGACGGCGTGGCTTTTGCGGTGGCGCATGGGGGCCGCGCGCTTTTGGCCGATGAAATGGGCGTTGGCAAAAGTCACCAGGGACTGGCCTTGTTGGGCGTATACCAGTGGGAATGGCCTGCCGTGGTGTTGTGTCCGTCGTCACTCAAGGGTCAGTGGATTGGCCTAATTGAAAAATGGTTGACACCGCTCGCTGAAAATCCACAGTTTCGCCAGCGTTACGCCAAGTTTTTCACGGGTGACTCTTGTCGTCTGGTGAAGCAAATTCACAAGGGCACCGACGCGATGGACGCGCTGATCAACATCATGTCATACGACATGGTTGTTGGAAAACAGGTGGAACTTGCGGCCATGTCCCCCCAGGTGTGCTTGTTGGACGAGAGCCACTACATCAAATCCCGCACGGCCAAACGCGTGAAAGTGTTGTTGCCCATCTTGGGAAAAAGCAAGCGCATCCTGCTTTTGTCGGGCACGCCAAGTCTGAATCGGCCCGCCGAGATTTTTCCGCAAGTTCACTTGTTGCGTCGTGATGTTTTCTCAAGTTTTCACGCGTTTGGCGAGCGATACTGCGCGGCCAAAAAGGAGCGTTTCGGCTGGGTGTATGACGGCCACTCGAACCTGACGGAACTCAACGTCGTGCTCGAAGCCTTGTGTATGATCCGGCGCACCAAGGACGAGGTGATTGATAACACGGCGTTGCCTCCGAAACACCGCGAGCGGGTCACGTTGGAATTGACGGCCGAGCAACGGCGCCTGGTGGACAAGGGCGTGAAAAACTTGCAAGACATTGAGAAAAAGCGCAACGTGGACCCCGTCACCCGTAAGGCGGCATTTATGACGCTGTGGCGTGAAATCGGTCAGGTGAAAATCCCCAGTGTCGTCGAGTATGTCAACAACCTGTTGCCCTCGGGTGAAAAATTTGTGCTCTTTGCCCATCACCAGGCGGTGCTTGACGAACTTGAAGTGTTTTTGACTCGCAAGGCGGTAAAGTTTATTCGCATCGACGGCAAGACCAAGTCTCACCATCGCACAAAAATGGTCGACGATTTTCAGCAAGACCCCGAGATTCGGGTCGCCCTGTTGAGCATCACCGCCGCCGGTGTTGGTTTGACTCTCACCGCGGCCCACATTGTGATCTTTGCCGAGCTTTATTTCACTTGCGGCTCCCTGCTGCAAGCCGAGGATCGATGCCACCGCATTGGTCAAACCCACCCCGTCTCCGTGCGCTACTTGCTGGCCGAGCGCACCGCCGACGAGCAGATTTGGTATATCTTGGTGCACAAGATGGAAGTGTTGGGAGAAATGCTGGGCGCCACCGACACCAAACTTCAGGCTCGTCGCAGCGTGTTTGATCAGGAGTTGACGCAAACGGACATGAACGAGTTCATCGGCGCCATCATCAACTCCGGAGGTGCAACTTCGTCTGACGCGTCAGACGCGTCTGGAGGGCCGATGGATCAATATGTGGAGACGCCCAAGGTAAAAAAGACCAAGTTTACTTGGTCACCCTCGAAAACCATCTTTTCGGATACTTCGTCATCCAACACTTCCGCCGGTGTTTCGAGCGTCATTCTGCCTGATCCGTCAGAATATCTCGGAAAATAAAAATTTGTTTGGGGAAAAGGGGTTTGATGAATTTGTTGGGAAAAGATTTGGTTTATTTCCTGTGTGGGTTTTTGGACAAGTCAAGTGTGGATAACCTCTCGTTGACGTCGTCGCAATTTTACAATCAAACCCTGGCCTACAAAACCAGACACCATGTATTACACTTGAAAATGACCGATCTCGATTCCGAGTTTCCTTTTGAAAGAGTCGTGCTGCCTCGAACATTTCACGGTCCACTCGATCGATTGACTCTCTCGAGCACTTTGACTCACTTGACCCTGGGTGATCGCTTCGACCACCCTATCGACCAACTTGCAGAGTTGAAAAGTTTGAGTCATTTGGAGCTCTCCTTTGATTTCAATCAAGATGTGGACGAATTTCCCCCGAACCTGATCCACTTGACCTTTCGTGGTAAATTTAACAAATCAATTGATTATGCGCTTGCTTCACTAACCAGATTGACGCATTTGACTTTTGGGCACGGTTTTAACAAACCCATCGACCATGCGCTCAAACACTTGCAAAAACTGACGCATTTAACATTTGATGGTGGCTCGCATTTCAATCAACACCTCGTGGATTTGCCCTCTTCTTTGGAACATTTAGTTTTTGGTTATTGTTTCAATAGTAATATCAGCTACGCACTCTCGAAAGTCTCAAATTTGAAATCATTGACTTTTGGTGGTTGTGTAAACCACTCGATTGACGATGAGCTTTCCCAACTGACTCACTTGAAACATCTTTCTCTGGGTTGGAGCTTCGACAAGTCAGTGACATGTTTTCCGCTCACACTCACTCGCCTGGTTTTTTATGGGTGGTTTGATCAACCCCTGAATGATTCGCTCTCGAACCTTCATGCTTTGACTCATTTGAAGTTTGGTCAAAATTTTAACCAACCGCTGAACTCATCCACTTTTCCGCGTGGGTTAAAGTCTCTTTCATTTGGCGACCAATTTGCACAACCCTTGAACGATGCATTTCAACATACGACGGATTTAACTCACCTGAGCTTTGGTTCTATTTTCAATCAGGATTTGGGTGATTCAATTGCGCATCTGGATAATCTGACTCACTTGAGCTTTGGCTCTTTTTTTTAATCAGCCAGTCCATGTCCATTCTTTTCCACCTCACTTGACACACCTGACCTTTGGTCGAGATTTCAACCAACCCATTGAACATGCCCTGATTCACCTGCATCATTTGACGCACTTAAAGTTTGATTGGTCGTTCAAGCAGGAGTTGAAAGTGCTGCCAAAAAGCTTAAAGTTCTTGAATGGAAAAGCATTCAGCTGGATCAAGCCTCAGTGGACACAAATAAAACGTGAGTAATCAGTCCTTTATTGTGGCAGTGCCATTGTCTGTAAAATCACCGCCGGTGTTTCCGGTGAATCTGTTGATTTTCACGGTGTTATCCGAGGCACCGGCGAGAATCACACACCCGTCTCCGCCGTTGTTGCGAACACGATTTCCAGAAACGATGCACTCGTTGGCACCCAGTGATAGGCCGTGGCTCGAGTTGCCTTGCACAATGTTTCCGTTCACCACGCAATCGTCACTCCCCGCGGGAATCTCAATACCCACCGTGCCACCGGTGATCTGATTGCCCGTGAGTGTTGTTTCTCGCGCATTTCCGACGAGCTTGATGCCTTGCAACGTGTTCGAGCTCAGCGAATTTCCTGTGATGCAACTTTGCGCACCATTGTTCACTTGGATGCCACATCCCACATTATGTTTCAAACAGTTTCCCTGGATGACGCTGTGGGTGGCATAAATTCCGTCCATGCCGTTTCCGTGAATATTGTTTCCAGTCACCTGTGATTCGTCCGTCAGGTGACATCCGCAGCCGACATTGTCGTGCAAGTGGCTTCCGCTAATCACGGTGGGGGACGTGGTCAACACGCCATTTCCTCTATTGTGAGCCACGGCGCAATTGGAAAGCACATTGTTTTCCCCATTCAAATTCAGGCCGTCGCCGCCATTACACAGCAGCATGGTGCCGTCGACGATGCAATTCCCAGTGCCTGCCAAAGTTTCCACGCCGTGCTCGTGGTTATTCTGCACGACACACGTGTTGAACATGACGTAAGTGGCGTTGTCTTTCACACACACCCCATCGGCGCCATTGTTGGAAACCAGCACGCCGTTGAACACCACATTTCCGGATTCCCCGTCCACCAACACGCCATGTTCGCCGTTGTTATACATCTCGCCGCTGACAAAGCCCACCGAATGCGTGTTTTCCACGCGCATGCCATGGGTGGTGTTGTTGAAGGCATTGAGTGTGGTGAAAATGTTGGCCGCCGAGTCCACCAAGTGCATGCCTACGTTGCAGTTCATGCAACCGATAACATTGATGACGGCACTTCGCACTGCCCGCATGTAGAGCCCGGTGGTGGCGCTGTTGTAAAGAATGCAATTGTTCACAGTCACGCCCGTATACATGTGTTGCAACATGAATTTGGCGTTCGACAGTGTGGCACCCTGATAGGGGTCGACCAACGCCAAAGTGGTGTCGTCGACAATGGCGCCCACCTGATAAAAATTCTCATTCAACATAATGAACGTGCGGGCGTTGAGCGGCACATTGGTAAACGTAGTGCCTGTGCCAGTGACCACAGAAGTGCCGTGAGCAAGCGAAATGGTGCCGGTTGTTTCTTTCACTCCGCTAGACCCGTCCACCTTGACACCTACTGGGCCCGCAAAGTAAATCACGGCGGGAGCTACCGACTCTCCGGCCAGCACCCCATAATTCGGCATAACCACGTCGGCGGTTTCAATATAAGTGCCGGAGCGAATGTAGACCGAAGTGGCGCCGGCTGCAAACGCCTCCGACGGTTTCAAGTAATCCCCGCTACCGTCGGCGGCGACCAGCGCGTCAAAGTTGGCCAGTGATCCACCCACCGGCACGATGGGTGTGTGTGCGCTGATGATGGTTGCCAGCGTGGTCTCTTCAGCCGCCGACAGTGGTGCATCAAAATGAATTTCCACGACGTCGGACGGATTAATCACACCCAAACACTCGGGGGCGATGCCCGCGTTGCCATTGATTTCACCTTGAAGTTGGTCGGGGTTCAAGTTTCCAGAAAAATCATTCGACAGTGACCTAATGTAACTCATTTTGTTTTGTGAAAAAGACAATTTTATTATCACGCGCGAAGTTTGTAATAAATCACCGATTGCAAATACCAAGCGTCATCACCGCCCGCCCGGTTTCTGGATGCCATGGTGCCTTCTTCAAAATCGGCATTGAAAGTGTCGTCACTGGCACTGGCGGCTCCATTGCTTGGCAGCGAGGCGACCACCGAACCGTTCACCAGAACGTCGTAAATAATATTTTCAGCCGAAGACATGGTGTATCCAATGCGCACAATGGTGCCTTTCTGAACGTAGGGACCCCGAGTAGCGGACATGGGCATGCCGTTCCAACGTCTGAAAAAATCACCGTCCCGAGTGCGACCGTTGATGCCTGCGCCATCCATCAGCGTGGCCAAACTCAACCACTTGCCACGCACGCCGTCGTAATACATCTCGTGGTTGATGGTTGTGTTATAGTATCGATCTCCCGCTTGCGGTGTCGGGCTCGCGGGGTCACTCGCACTTGGTCCATAGTCTCTTCGCCCGCTGCCGGCGATGCTTTCTCCGCCGGTGCCATCGAAAACCACCACTTCTTTGTCCAACACGGGTGCGCCCGACGGGTGTGTGGGACCAGACACTGGTCCAGTGTCACCCTTGCTGGCCAAGACGTCCCAAAACCCAGTGTCGGTTGGCACCTCGTTGGTAGTGTCAGCAATACAAATGTAGGCGGATCCATTGTATTCCACCGCGTCTCCCACCGCATAACTAGAGTTTGTCCACGTGCCTCGCCAGACCAAACCAGCCGCCGCCGAGTGGATGGTGACCGCGTTCGCGTCTGCCGTGAGCGTGACATTGTCGCCGGCCTTGAGCGTTTTCAGTTGCAGTTGTGTGCCACTTACCCCAGCATTCAGGCCCTGATCGCCGCCGGCCAAGTTTGTGGCTCCAGTGATGGCTCCAACTTGGGCGGCCGTCACCGAATGTGGATTGTCCACCCGACCGCGGTGGGTGGTGTTTTCAGACACTTGCGTGTTGGCCGACACACTCGCCTGGAAATTAGTGACGTCGCTCGCCACGTGGGTGTGCGCCGAAAGCTCGCTGGCAATTTTGCTGGCTGACCATAAATGGGTGGTGCCTGTCGCGGTGTCATCAATCACGCGATGAAGTGCATCGTTATCCACGTGTGCGTCCAACTCGCCGTGTGTTCGGGTGCCGCTGTTTTCCAGGGCATCGTGTGATAGCCCTTCCACGGTGCACCCGTTAAAATCAATCACGCCGCTGGGTTCCACGTTGAGGTCATCCAGTGACTCGGGCCGGTCATAAATGGCCAGCGATCCGGGCACGATGAGTGCTCCGTCATTCACACACACCGTAGGCACGGGTGCATCTTCGCTGCGCGTTTCGTAAACCAAAGCATCTTCCAGCGTGCATTTGTAGCGATACACGATGGACATGTCTATCTTTGCTTGTAAATGTAGAAGAAAAATTTATTGATATTCCAGCATCACCGAGTGGTAGACGACGCCGTTGGTTCCACTTCCAGCGGTGCGTGCGGCGTGCACTTCAAGCAACGCATCCGTGCTGGGAACATTCGACAGCGTGCCCAAATCAATGATTTGCGGGGTCAGATTTGTATTGGCCGTCACGGTGGCCAGCTCGTTGCCGTTGGTCACGTCGTAAATGCGCAACTTGTAAGTTACGCCCGGATCGGCGTCGGCGTTCACCAAGATGCGCGAAACGTTCAAGGGGTTGATGGACGAACCTGGGTAAATGAAGTGATCCATACGCGTCCAAGCGGCGGACGTGGTTTTCAACATGTTTCGGCTGCTGACGATGCACTTTTTGTTGTCCACCCACCGAAGACCAGACGAAGCCGAGCTGTCCGACTGCAACACTTGGCCATTCAAACCCGCCTCTTGGATCACGTGGATGGTGCCGTTGTGTGCAATCAAATCACCCTTGTTGGACGCTGCCGAGACTTGGTCGATCGTCACACTGTGCGGGTTGTTGGTAAGCGAGCGGTGAGCCGTGCTGGCCGCCACTTCGGTGTTGGCATTCACGCGAGCCTCGGTGTAATACTTGTTGGTGCCCTCCGCCACGTGCGTGGTGGTCAACGTCACTGCACCCGTTTGACCGTTCACGGACACCACATCCGACGTCTCTTGGATGTCTACCCACGCGGAACCGTCGTAAATGTAAGTTTGAATCGAACCCGATCCATTATCGGTCACCTTGGCCACATCACCCGTCTGAGGAGTCAACGCATCACGCGCGGCGATGTCGGCCACCACGTGCACGTCGGTGATGGCAATGGCCGGAATCTGACTCGACGGAATCTTTGAGTTGGCGTCCAACGTGGCCAGGCCGTTGGCTTGTGCCTTTTGCGCCGTGATCCGAGCGTCAGCGGCCGAGTTGAAATCCGTCACATCCGCCGCCGTGTGCGTGTGATCGGCGCCTGATTTTCCGGCGAGCAGCGTGTTGATGCGATCGGCACTCCACAAATCTGTGGTTGAAGTGCCCGCATCATTGATGGTGCGATGCTTGGCGTCGTCGGCAATGTGCACATCGATTTGGGCGTGCGTGTTGGTGCCCACATCGTCCAGAGCAGCGTGCGATAGATTGCTCACGTTGGCATCGGTGAAATCCACGGTGGTCTGCACAATCAAATCAGACACGTCCACAGGACGCTCGACGATGGTCACGCTGCCGCTGGTGATGGGTCCACCGTCGTTGATGCACACGGTGGGAGCGGGCTCGCCCACGGCGCGGGTCTCGTAAACCAACGCGTCTTCAGTGATACAATGATACCGGTAAGTGACTGACATTGTTTTGTAGTGAACGCAACATTTATTTCCATTGCAGCAAAATTTCCTGGATTGTCTTGGGCACCCCACTGGCGCTCACGTGCACTTCCAAATACTCACTGGTCGCCTCGCTAAAGTCAACGGTGCTTACAATTGAAAATGGTGTGCCACCTTCGGTGCCATTGTGGCTCACTTCAGCCAAGGTCCGCGATGTGGCGGGTTCGTAAAGCCGAACTGAAATAGGCCCATTCGCCGGCAGGGTTGATTCGATGTTGGGGGTGCAAATCATTGATAACCTTTGGAATGCCGGCGATGTGCCAGGCGACCCCACTTGAAATCCACCCAATTTTTCCCACACGGGTGCTCGGCCCAAAATAGTTTCTTGAATTGCCGGCGGAGAAAATCGGACTTCTTTCACGACATTCAAGTCGCGGCAAATCACCGCCGTAGTGTAAAGTGCATTGATGGTGTGATTGGAATCGCGCGGGCACTGGCGCGGTTTCTCGACACTCTCAGAGAAAATAAAGGCTTTCTCCGTTTCACAATACACTTTCCACTTTTGGATCATGTTTTAATGCAAACGCAAGTTTTATTTTTCAAAACCGATATAGTAACCAAACAAACGTCCCGGTGCTTCCTCCACTTTGGTCTTGATGTTCACCTCCCAAATTGCGGCCGTCCGAGACACTGGTCCAAATTGGGCGGTGCTGGTGTAAGTCGGAAACTCACCACCGGTCCACCGCAGACCCACCACGGGCGTGTCCGAAATGTTTGTCGTGTCCAAAATGGTGATTTCACTCTCTGGCGAAAACGATTCGCTTGCATCGTGACCACCACACACCCGGAAAACGTTGGGCACTCCCACGGCGTCTGATCCAGGCCAGGCGATGTAATGCAACGTCGTATAGTAAACTTGGTCAATTTTCACGTAAGGTTTCTCACCGTCTGCCGAATACCAAATGCCGTTGCCGACGGATTTCCCTGCAACTCCCTGATCCCCTTTGGGACCCACGGGTCCAGTTGGACCCTGCCCACCATCGGTGCCGCGATCCCCTTTGGAGCCTTTGTCCCCACGAAGACCATCTATCCCTGCGGGACCCTTTTCACCTCGGGGGCCTCTCGGGCCAATCGGACCAGGCTTGTGAATTTTTTTGATGGGTTTGGTTTTGGTGGGCGAAAGAGTTTCCAAACAAGAGAGCGTGGACAACGAGTGCCGAGCACAGTGCGTTGGATGACATTTTCGCCGCTCGCGTGGTAGCACCAAGAACGGCGGTGGCTTGTGACAAGACATTCTTAACTAAGAGGAGGCAAACATTTTTATTAGTCGTCTCCATCACCGCCGGCGCGGAATCCAAAAGACACCGTAAAATAGCCACTCTCTGGATCGCGCTCATACAAAATGTGAGTTTCAGGATCATAAAACATCTCAAATGGCCGCACGTGTTCGCTTTCCTGTGCCCGAGGTGTTTTCCAACGGAATCGCCAATCCTTCCACATTTCATAAAAGGCCCTGATTTGGTTAGCACTAACGACTTCTGTGGTGTAAGAAAAGTTTTGATCATCCCAATAATTGGCATTATTGGCCCACCAACCATGCGTCAAATGTCGCAGATGAGCCGGAAATTGGAGCAAGGCTGTGCCAAGATCACTCGAGACCTGCATGGGCTTCCCATCAGGCGTCGTGATGACAAAGTATTCCATCCATGGACGGGTGTTGATTTGATCAGAGAACATGACGGCCGCTCCAAAAGCCCTCACGTTTTCGCTGGCCCAATCAGGAATTTTCCGAATCGCAATGTCAGCCACCGGCACATCTGGATCGGGCTGGGAGATGGTGACGATTTCTCGCAAATGAGGATTTTCAGAAAAAAAGTTTTCGGAAAAATCTTGGACATCACGAAAACCCTCGAACAACTCTTGGCGGTTGAATTGAGTCTGCAACAAAAAAAGCCAGACGTTTTTTTCTCGGCACCATTTTCCAAGTTGGCGGTTGGTCTGACACAATCGAGCCACCACGTCCCAGTCGTCGGCAAATTTCAGAAAAAGTCGACGCACATCGCCAGGAACGTCAAGCAAAAGCCTTGGGTCACCCGCGTATCCTTCGGATCCAGGCGATTCAGGTCGTCGGCGTTTTGCTCCTCTTTGTTCGATGTTTGCCCATTTTTCACATAGCCTGGCTACATTCTCGCGGGTGCTCGCCGCATCTTCGCCGGCGGTTAACAGGCCCTGCTCGCGAGCCAGTGAAATGAAGGCGTTCAATTCCCGAAGACTGGCCTGACTCAGTCGAGCGCATAGATAACGGATTCGATCCATGTTGACACTACATACAAAATGACATTTTATTGGGGGCATCCAAGATAGTTGAGGCGCGTGGTTTGCGGCAACGTGGGTCCGAGCGAAGTGCCCGGGGCACCCGCCGGTGATTGGGGCTGCATCGATTGGGTTTGACGGTATCCGCCGAAAATGCCGATGGAGCCCGAAGCACCCGTCACTTGCCGCGGCGTCTCATAGTAGGCCTTGGACTGACAGTCCACGCTAGGATAATAAGAGCTGTCGAAAACGATGGGCGTGGTGTTCGGCGGAATCAAGTAGGGGCTGCACGAGCCTTGCGCATTGTAGACGGAATTGTGGAGATTGTGCGGTGCCAACTCGAAAGCAAAGTCGTTTCTCTGAGTAGGCAAGGACATGATGATGACTAAATGAGGAACGAGATTTTATTTTTTCTCTTGGCGCACCAGATGCTGAATAAATCCGCGATTCGGTCGAACAATGGGTCGCCGCCGTTTCAATAAATCCAACGCCGTCAGTGCATTGATGTTGTATTTTTTCATCAAATAGTAAGCGGCCAATGTCGACGAACGCGACATGCCAGCCATGCAATGGATCAACAAGGGCACGCCACGCGACTGATGATGTTCGATGAATTGCGCCGCGCGCTCAAAGTAATCAGAAATGTTTTCACCCGGATGATCGTCCAACGAGATATACATGTGCGCCGTGCCGGGCGCCAAATATTCTTGCACCATCGACTTGGGCACGCGTTGATCGATGACTGAAAGCACCGCGCCCAAATGATCGGTGAACTGTGGGTCGGCCAGTGAAGGGGCAGCGCCCAAGTAAATGGGGCCAGTCATGCGGCCATCGCGGGCAATGTCCCAGTCCACCAAATTGAAAAACTCGGGATACTGGCGAGCGTCTGGAAATTTTCCCGGACTATCCAAGTGCGCTTCAATGTGCCGCACTTTGGCCGCGTCCGACGGCCCAACGGGAGCGATGACGCTGGCACCAGGCGTGAAAATATTAGAAAAAAAGCCCCACATCTGCTTTACACGCAATAATTTTTATTGTTTGCTAGCGATAATCAGGTTCAATTCTTCACTGGTCCACGGCGATTTGGTAGTTTTACCCGAGTAAGGCTTGGCGTAACGCATGTTCAACAAATGCGTCGAGAGATCTTCGCCACCGGGCAACGCAATGTAGGCCGTGATTCGACCGCCATACTTGTCCCACCCGGTGCACAACAAACGCACCGTTTTTCCCATGATCAGGTCGCGGACGTGATCTCTCACGCAAAGGCCGGCGGCTTTTTCTTCTTCGGAACACCGCGCAATTTCAGGCGTGTCAATGTCGAGTAGTCGAATGGACACGTTGAATTTCACGCCTTGGTAATTGATGATCACTTTCACCGTGTCGCCATCGTAAACTTTCCACACGTGACCATCGACGAATTGTTCCAGCCACGGAAAACACGGAACGGAACTTTGAAAAGTGTAAGCGCCATTCGCGCCGGAAAAATAAAAGGTTACCTGGGATCGTCATCGTGCTCGACCACCATGGCTGGTAAGGCCAAAGTTCTTTCTTTTCTGGTCAGGCAATTTCCCATCACGGAATCAAGGTGGCCAACGATTTCTCGAGCTCTAATACATCACAACACATTTCTTTACGCGGTTGAACATGGATTAGATTCCGTGCTCGACATCGCTGATAATTCACCCACCGGCGGCCAGCTTGGAATTCTTCGTGTTGCCTCAACTCTTCTTGAGCACGTTTTTCTTGGGCCATTGTGAAGACGTCACTCCAAATGGGTGTCCATTGTGTGTCGTGCACGCCGGGATGACTGACAGCATATCCTATATGACCCTCAACGGAGAGCGTATCAGCTCCTGGAAGAAGTGTGAATTGAGGGACAAACGGTTCCGAGTGTGGGTTCATTTTCAAAGCAAGCGTCTTATTCAGGTGCACGATTAACTTTTTCTCAGGTCAAACATGGCATCGACTCAGGCGTTCCCGTCGTCGGTGGAAATGAACCGAATGGTGCAGGCCTTGTTAGGCCCGTTTCAGGTGCACGACAAGGAGTTCATCAAACGCCTGAAAATGGTGGTGTTGCGCATGTATAACTTACCAACTACCATGGAGTATTTCTGCGGTGCGTTGCCGTGTTCACTCATGCGGGCAGATCTTGACAATCTGTATCACATGGAATACATGGTGTCTGAAAAAACCGACGGAGTTCGCCATTTGATGTTGGCATACAAGGACGAACACCACTCATATTCGCTGCTCATTGACCGCGGATTTCGGTTTTATTACACCAACGTGAAATTTGCCAATTTTCTTCGCGAGGGTGTTGGCACCCTGTTGGACGGTGAAATCATTTGGGAGCCGACTGGTTTCAAGTATTACGTCCATGACATTGTGTGCATGTCGGGCAAGCCTCAAGTGGCCACGCTCGATTACGACGCTCGCATGAAACAGGTGACGGACATTGTGCGATGGGCCTGTTTCCCTCCCGAGGACGGTCATGAACAAATTATGCTCATTGCCAAACACATTGTGCCTTTGCAAGACTTGCCGAAACTTTGGCACACATTTATTCCTAAACTGGCGCATCACTCGGACGGCCTGATTTTGACGCCGAAACGATTGCCACACACTGGAAAGAAAAACAAACTCATGTTCAAATTCAAAAATCCGGACGACCACACCATTGATTTGCAATTAGACCGGCGCTTGGATCATTGTGTGGGCGAAGTTGAAGGATTGCCAAGTGACGCCGATGGATTGGGGCCACCCTACTCGGCGTTTCAATTGCAAACTTGGGACACGCACGTTCGCCATGATTTTTGTGAGGTGTCCATGTCACCCGAACGATGGGCAGCCATCGGCGTGCCCAACCCGGACCAGAGTGCCGGCGTGATTTTGGAGTGCAAATACAACAGCGATCGAACCATGTGGGTGCCCATCGCGTGGAGAAACGACAAGTTGGTCCCCAACGATGTTTACACTGTGCAGAGAACTATCGAGACTATGATTGAGGGATTAACCATTCAAGAGTTGCTCAACATTTCGCGCCACGTTTCGACCAAACAATAAATAATACATGTTCTCGGACAAATGTCACGCGTCCTTGTCGTTCAACCTGTTTCCCGCGCGGACCTTGCACAGCCTTACACGTTTTTCCTTCGCCTTCCGAATGGACCACGCGTCTGCGTTCAAGCCGACTTCATCGATCTCACGCTGACTTACGCTTTACGTGACTTTGATCCTCTCATTTCTGTGGTGTTCAAGGTTGATCAAGGCCTGAAAAGCAGCACCTGCGAACAACCCGACAGCAAAGTGCATCGACTTTGTTGGGTCCCAAGGACGGAATTGGAAGGTTTGTCACTCTAGCCAAGTGTAAACTCCGTCGCCGCACTCGCCGTTCACGTATTCACCCTCGAATTTCCATGCTGGTCCATCGGGTCCACCCTTGACCACGCAGTGACCATGCTGCTGATTCGCGCGCCACCCGCCTGAAATGGTGCCATTTTTGTGAGTGAAAACTCCGGTTCCCCACATTTGATCGGCTCGGTGTTCACCCACATATTTTCGCTCGGGATCCCACTGATATTCACCGTGACCATGACGTTTTCCGTCGCGACTCTCACCAACATAAAACGATTCGCCTTTTTTCCAAGAGTATTTTCCGTGGCCATGTTGTTGACCATGCTTCCAGTGGCCACTGTAGTAATCAAAGTCGGCCACCGTGGTCATCAGGGCGCCGGCACCATGAAAAAACCCACCTGAAAATTCACCCACATACGTGATGCCGATGCGTTTCGCCGTTCGTTCTCGATGATACAAAGCACTGCCGCTAAATTTGGTAGTTTTTGGATCGACACTCAACGGACCATCACACGCCTGGCACAACCAGCGAGGGTCACGTGCCATGTGCGCCAAGAGAGGTAACCACACGGCAAAGTATTTCTGGGCCCGGAGATGCCACAGAAAATCATCATTGATCACCGTTCGCCATGAGGAACACACGTGGCGCGCGACGTGATTCAATGTGTGACTATCAAGATGGGCCAAAATTTCTACCGTCACTTCGGGTGGCACATCGTTCATGGTGCGAACACTTTTTTCTTATTACAAGGACATATATTATCATGATCAAAGCTGCCATCGGATGGTCAGGGTTGGACTCCAAAACGCTCGTCGAAAAAGCGAAAAGTCGACAGAATCGCGCCAAGCGTAAACATCAGTCGGCGTTGCTCTCGTTTGCCAAGTCGGTCTACAACGAGATTCCCGAGGTGATTTTGAACGCCGCCGATCAGGGTCGCGGGCGCATCGCATGGAACATGGCCAAATCCGAATGCTTCAAGAGTCGATGTGCCGAGAACAAGTATTTGCTTTTGGGTGCGACCACCTTGAGCGACGACGAGTGGGCTTTTGTGTTTGACACCATCGTGTCCAAACTGAAAACGGAACCAGACATTGCGTGGAAAACATATGACCCCGAACAATGCTCCACCATCGTTTTGATTTGGAACCAGACGGCGGCTTGAAGAAATAAATTTGTGATTGGTTCAGAAGTGTCTGAAATTTTTCACACATCATCGATAAAGCACCCACGATGAAATGAGTGACAAACCTGTCCGTCGCGTTCCATGCAAAAATCCCATGTATCAAGACATGGAAGTCAAGGCCATCTTGAGACGCGACCAATCGTCATCCTCCATGGACGCCGGCGGCACTCACCGCAAGCCCAAATGGATGAATGCGCCACCGAGTGACCAGCGCCCGCTCATTTACCTGAGCATGGACGTCGAGACTGACGGCCCAGTGCCCGGCCTGTATTCCATGTTGTCCATTGGGATGGCGGCATTTACGCTCAACAACGAGATCGTGTGGGAACACGAGGTGAACCTTTTTCCCTTGGAAGGTGCCAACCGCGACCGGAAGACGATGGAGTGGTGGCAACAAGACGCTCAACAGGATGCGTGGGCGGCGCTCATGGTCAATCGTCAAGATCCGAAAGAGGCATTGATTCGGCTGGCGGGAGAAATCAAAAAGTTGAAAAAGGTGTATCGAGTGTTTCCCATCGCATGGCCGGCGTGTTTTGATTGGATGTTCATCCAGTGGTATATGCACAAATTTGTCGGAGAGAATCCGTTGGGTCGCCGCGCCAAGTGTGCCGACAGCTATGCTTGGGCCATAAGCAAGACCTTTCACCCCAACATTAGCATTTCCACCCTGCTCGCCGAGTGGGAAGATGGGCGATTCAAACACACCCATCGAGCACTGGATGACGCCAAAGAACAGGGCGCGAAATTTATCAACATGCTGCGAGAAACCACCCAAAACGGGATGGATTACAGGCTAAATCGGCCACATCGAAAAAAATAAACCCGTTACAGGGCCGGAAATGCAGTTTGCTGGAAAAGTTGTGATTTATCATCTGTGCCGTTTCTTGGATAAGGCGAGCGTGGACGACGTCTCACTTACATGCAGGAAATTATATAACGAGACTTTGCAGTTCAAAAAGGATCACCATGTGCTACTAGTTGAAAATTTAGATCAACCCATCCCGGATTTTAGGAAAATGCGGACAGTTGATAAATTCAACCAGACGGTGGACCAACTCGTTCTGCCCCCCGCTTTGACCCACTTGACCCTTGGTTACTGTTTCAACCAGCCGGTGGATAAGCTCGCTCTGCCGCCCTCTTTGACCCACTTGACCCTTGGTTACTGTTTCAACCAGCCGGTGGATAAGCTCGCTCTGCCGCCCTCTTTGACCCACTTGACCCTTG
>Ga0180432_10000227_pt1 | contig 90137 bp, 84 predicted proteins | sample SS_ome_10_FD_132414 | JGI IMG/M metagenome (GOLD analysis project Ga0180432, IMG submission 132414) | Hypersaline lake sediment archaeal communities from the Salton Sea, California, USA - SS_1_MS_2 metaG | ecosystem: Environmental > Aquatic > Non-marine Saline and Alkaline > Hypersaline >... | reverse complement strand
ATGATATTTATTAAACACGGACGGAGCAATCGGGTGATTATATGCAAAGCGGCTGGGTGGCACTGACAAGCTCCGGTTTGTCAGTGGAAAATTATACGATAATGAGAGTAGATACCGATATCAATCTGGATTCCCAATCAAGTTGGGAATGACAGAATAGATTCCCAGCCAAGTTGGGAATGACAGAATACGATGTGTGGACTGAGGTTTTTTTAACGATTAAAAGTGGAGTGTAAATGAGCCAAAGTGAAATAGTTATAGTGGGCGACGTACACGGGGAGTTCGAGGCGCTGTCGAAGCTGGTCGGCCCGGAGGACACCCTTTTCATCGCCGGGGACATCCTGATCTTTATGGATTTCACGGATTTCTCCAAGGGCATTCTCGCAAAGGCCTATACAATCGACGAGCTTCTCGAGGGATTGAAGGAGATGTCGGAAGGCAGGCTCGACCGGGTGAAGGAGGCCTTCCTGGAGATAACCACCCCCGGGGAGGAGCGCTACGAGAAGATCCTCCCCCTCATAGAGGAGGAGTACGAGAAGTTCTCCAGGTCCCTACTCTGCGAGACGTATATTCTCTACGGGAACGACGACTACCCGGACATATTGAAGGAGAAGGTCTCCAGCAAGGCAAAGGTAATCGAAAGCGGAATAGTCAAGGTGTCGGGGGTCGACGTGGCCCTCGTCTCCGGTATGCCTGGCGGTGATCACGTTCCCAGTTTTCCGGGCATCGTTCCCGCCGAGGTTTACGGCAGGAGGCTCATGGAGCTCGACCCGGCGGATATAATCATCACCCACATACCGCCCCACGAGGAGGGGGGAACAACGGATGGGAAGCCGGACGAGACCAAGCTGACCTACGATACAATTGCCAAGAGGAACGAACCCTCTAGTGACGCCATCACCAAATATATAAGCAGGCACAATCCGGTCTACTCGTTTTTCGGCCACGTCCACAACCCAAGCGTTGAGAGCGCCGAGATTGCAAGGACCCAGGCGGTCAATCTCGGCTTTTTCAGGTTAAGGAAAGAAGTCACGAGACTCAATACGGAAACGATGAATATCAAGAAAATCGGCTTATGAAACTCCTCTTTTTCGGCGTAATCGTAGGCTCTCCGGGAAGGGAGGCGGTGGCGCACTACATCGAGAGGCTTCAGAAGGCGGGGGACGGGCCGGACTTGGTCATCGCCAACGGGAACCACGCCGCAGGCGGGGCCGGGCTTACCGGGGAGAAGGCTGACGAGCTCGTCGAGGCTGGTGTGGACGTGATAACCACCGGCGAGAACGTCTGGGATCAGAAGGAACTCCAGTCGGCGATCGTAAAAAGGCCCTTTGTCTTGAGGCCGGAAAACCTCCCGGCGGACAGCCCGGGGGGCGGGGTTCTGATCAAGGAGGTGGGCGATGAAAAGCGTAAGGTGGGGATAGTCAATATCGTCGGCTATTCGTTCATGGGAAGGATCCTACCCGAAAACTCATTCCCGAAGATTCGCGGATTGATAAAAGAGTTGGACGGAGAGACAGACATTATAATCGTCGACTTCTTCGCAAAGACTACCGCCGAGAAGGTCGCCATGGCAATACACCTCGACGGGACGGTGTCTCTCCTTGCGGGCACCGGCACGCTCGTCCAGAGCGCCGACGAAGAGGTGAGCAAGCTGGGGACGGCGGCCATAACGGACGTAGGCATGGTGGGGGCCGCAAACTCCGTCGTCGGCTTCGACAAGGAGAGGGAGATAAAGAAGTTCAGGACGGCGATGAAGGCCTTCTCGACCCCGGCCAAGGGGAGGCCCCTCGTAAACGCCGTTATGGTCGAGATCGACGAGGCGAGCGGCCGGGCGAAATCGATAGTCAGGATAAACGAGGTCCTTGACTTATAGGGTTTAAAGCAGATTTATTAAGGGAAGGGCGAATGGACTTTTTTGACCGCTTCCAGTTGATTAATATGTCGATATTCTATTTCATTTTTATCGGCAGGATTATCCAGATGACCCTCTCCGGAACCAACCCGATCGTCCTCGGCTCCGGCAAGAGGGGATTTAAGGCCCTTTTCGAGATCTTCCTCCTGATCGGGTTTGTCATCTGGACGTTTGAGGCGTTGTCCATCTGCCTGGGGCTCAAGTATCACCTCTTCAGGGACCCGCTCCTTTTCTCTATAATACATTTAAGGATTTCAGGAGTAATCCTGGAAGTCGCCGGGTTAATCATATTTGTCTCAGCCATTTTCTCCTTCGGCCGCTCCTGGAGGTTGGGGATAGATACGAAGGGACCGGACGAGCTGGTGACTAAAGGTGTTTTCTCGCTTACGAGGAACCCCATCTTCCTCTTCCTCGACCTCTTCTTTTTTGGGACGTTTCTGATATACCCTACGATCTTTTTCGCCGTTTCGGCCGTTTTCGTCATCTTGGGCAGTCACTTTCAGATCATCCAGGAGGAGAAATTTTTGGAGAATGAATACGGCGAGCGATACCTCGAATATAAAAAGCAGGTGAGGAGGTACCTGTAGGCCGGGAGTCGGCATAATTTGTAATTATCGGCTTGAGACGGTGCGGCCGGCTGTCGGGGTCAAAAATCAAATATTGAGATGCCGCCTGTGGGCATGACTTAAAAATGGTGTATAATGCTGCAGGGGTATGGATCGAATTTCTTCGGGGGGAGGGGAGGGGGGATATTTAAATCCCTTGATATTTGTTGCGCTTATCTCCGGCCAACGGTTTTAAAAACGTCACCTAACCACATTTCAAATCGAAAGTGGAAGCGAAACATATTAGTTGAAGTTTGCCGTGCGTGGAATAGCTATCGACTGAGCCTCCACGATCCGACCGCCTCAAAAATTGGGACCTCGCCCCATTAGCCCAATAGCCCATTAGCCCAATAGATGTACCATCGGTGTGGACGTCGAGATCCGGCCCGACCGAGGGCGGATCACTTGACCAAGAGGCTACTTTCCACCCTTGATAAGCCCGCACAGCTTGGACGGGAAGTTCGAGATGATCCCCGTAACTCCGAGATCGATCATCCTCTTCATGTCTTCCTCGTCGTCCACCGTCCAGACGTTGATGAAAAGCCCCGCATCCCCGGCGGCCTTGATCGTGTCCGCCGTAACCTGGGCGTGCTCCGGGTGGATGCCGTCGGCCATCGCGCTCTTTGCCGGAGTGATATGGTCGATCAGCCCCGCGTTGTAGAGAATCGCGGTCAGGATATCAGCCTTCATCTCCTTGAGGCTTTTCAAGAGCGGGTGGTCGAAGGAGGAGATTATGACCCGGTCTATCATGTCGCGGTCTTCGAGTATCGAGACCAATTTTTCGCAGATCCCGTCGTATTTTATCGGGCCGCTCTTTATCTCGATGTTGAGTCCGTTAACACCGTCCCTCGTCAGCTCGATAAACTCCTCTAAGGTCAAGATCCTCTCCGGGCCCATCCCCGGCCCCATCCACGAGCCGAAGTCGAGCTTCTTCAGTTCATCCAGGGTGAAGTTAACCACCCACCCCTTTCCGTCGCTGACGTTGTCCACCTTCTGGTCGTGAACGACGACGAGCACCCCGTCCTTTGTCATGTTGATGTCGGTCTCTATCATGTCGATGTCGTATTCCATGGCGGAGAGAAAGGCCCCCTTCGTGTTCTGGGGCTTTGCGAGGGGATCGCCCCTGTGGGCGACGGCCAGGGGCGGCTTCTTCAACAGCTCCTTTACGGTTTTTGACATACGGCATTCCCCCTATCGACCGTTTTTTATAAACATTTTTATAGATACCTTTATAGATACCATTTTAGATCAAGGCATGTCAACCGTAAACGTGGGCTTTTGCGGATGATCTCTTTGAAGGGAATATAACGGCGGCCCGCTCGTTGACAATCTGTCGGCCCTTTTCGGCAGTAGGTATTTTTGGTCGACCGACCGCTACAGATACGAGTGGAGGCCGGAGAGGATGTAGTTCACCCCCAGAAACGTGAATATCACCGCGAAAAATCCAACCATGGAGAGGAGGGCGCTCTTTGTCCCCCGCCACCTCCCCATGAGTCTAAGGTGGAGGAAGAGGGCGTAGATTATCCACGTTATAAGAGACCAGGTCTCCTTCGGGTCCCACGACCAGTACGAGCCCCAGGCGTAGTGGGCCCAGGCGGAGCCGGTGATTATACCAAGCGTCAAAAGCGGCATCCCCGCCATGATCCCCCGGTAGACGAACTCGTCGAGGACCTCCGGAGAGGGGAGGACGCTCTTTTTCCCCTCCTTGTTGATAAGAAATAAGACCGCCACTACAAACGAGAAGGCGAACGCCGCGTAGGCAATAAAGCAGGTCAGGACGTGGATCGTAAGCCAGTTGCTCTGGAGGGCCGGAACGAGGGGCCTTATGGCGCGCTCCACGTCGGGAGAGAGGGAGGCGTAGCCCAGGGCCAGAAGGGGAAGGGGAATCATGAAGGCCCCGAAGGACTTCCTGTTGGTTGCAAAGCGAAAGACGAGGTAGACCACGGCCAAGAGGAACGAGAAAAAAATGAGGGATTCGTAGAGATTGCTCATCGGCACGTGGCCCCAGCCGAGCCTGTACGACTCGATCCAGCGGAGTATCAGCGCCGCCCCGTGGGCGATGCACCCCGCCGACACGACGACATCCCCGGCGACGCTGAGGGCGTCCCTCTTAAACAGGAGATGGAGGATAAACAGGAGAAAGGCGAGACCGTAGACGAAGGTCACCACACTCAGAATATCGGAGCTCAACATAGATTTTCCTCGATTCTTTTTACCAGCTTAGCGAACCTCCCCTGGAAGTCCCCCTTTATCCTCCCCGGCGAGCCGAAGACCTCGACGAAAGGTCCTTTTTCGTCTCCCCCATCTATTACGACCTTGTACCTCCCCGAGATGGATATGAGGGGAAAGGTAAAGCCGACCGAGAGGAGGATGAAGCCGATCCACACGAGGGGAAGCCCCGGCTCGTAGTTCACCGATATGCCGGAGTAGGGGACGGTATCGTAGCTCTCAAGGACGAAGAGGAGCCCGTCCTTTCCCCTGCCCGCCGGGCCGGCAAGCTCCGCGGGGTCGGTGTTCGCCCATACCGCGTACATCTTTTCCCCCTCGACGACGATGATGTGGGCCGCGGGGCCGCGGTTTTCGTAGTTGTCGTAAAACTCCACAAGGGTGACGGTGATGCCGAGGTCTTCGATCGGAAGGGACACCATGTAGGGGATCTTCCCCTTGAATACCCGTTTCCCGCCCTTGTCGTAGATGGAGATCACGGTATCTTCGAGGGCGCTTCCGAAGTTCGACTGGTAAAATCTGATGCCGTCGAATTTAGCGGGGTGATTGACGGTCAATGCGGCGTCGACCTCGCGGCCGCCTTTTTTTAGTCTTATGTCGCTTCTGTATTCCTTGGGCGTTCCGTCCCTGTAGGTTTCTAACGTGAACTTCTCAAGGCTCACGTCAAAGTCGAGCCTGTAGACAAATCCCGATCTCACGAACATCTCGTTGGATGAGCTCCCCTCGAAGATTATCATCTCCCCGGAAAAGCCGAGGACGGAGGATACGAGCCCGCCGACGATGATAAGTATTATGCTTACGTGGACGACGAGCGCGCCCAGCGAGAGGATAGGGTGCGGCTCCGAGAAGAGCTCGATCTTTTTGCCGTCCCTTTTCGTGACCACGTGGTAAAAAGGCTTAAGGGTGGGGGGGGACAGCATCTTTTTTGTCCGGCAAACGCATTCCTCTGTCGGGACCTTCGCCCCGATTTTCTCGGAGTGGGGGTAACTCCTCCTCTTTATATCCCTAGACAGGGCCCCCCTGATCCTCGCCGGGGCGAATTTAAATGTACAGAGAGTGAGGTTTGTGACAAAGAGGGCCAGAAGGGCGTTGAAGTAGATGCTGTGGTATATGTCGGTGATGGAAAAGAGCTTCAATATCGAGTAGAGCCTGGCGCCGTAGCGCCCGATGTAGGAAGCCTCCGAAAGGTTCTGCCCCACGAGGGTGCCGAGACCTGCCACTATCACTATGGTCGTCAGGATTACGACCGTAAACCTCAGGGATGAGAGATAGTCGATTACCTCCGCGAATACCGTTTTACCGGAGGGTTTTTTTGTCGATTTTTCGTTTTTGCTGTTATTTCGGGACATGGCAAGAGTCGCAGGTGAGATTTACCACTTCATTTCCGGCGATGATCTCCTTCTTGTGGCACCCGATGCAGAGCATGTGGAAGGCCTGGTGGTGGCTCAAAACTTCTTCCTCCTCTTTGATCTTGTGGCACTCGGAGCACTTGCCGGGGGTGACGAGCCTGTTTGACTTGTGGTGACAGGTGAGGCAGTCGGCGCCGACCTCACCGGTCTTCCCGTGGTTTTTATGGGTGAAGTTCACCGCCTCCTCGGTCACGGCGTAGTCCTTTAGTGTTATGACCTCCGGCCCCTGGTCCACCGTCTTCTGGGCGTGGGAGACGACGATACCGAAAAGCGAGGCAATAAAGACTATAGTCGAAATGAATAGGACGCCTTTCACGCGTTTTCCAAGCTTTGCGGTTCCATTGAATGGTTGGTTCCGGTCGGTATTCTCTATATTTTCGCCTCTAAATTCGCTCATTGTCTCTGTTGTTTTTTTTAACAAAGCGCTGCAATTGGTGTAATTGGCCTTTGGTTGTAAAAAAACCCGGTTGCTTCGTCGCTCACCTTTAAAAGAAAGGCCTTTTAAATTAGATATTCCTCGCAATTACGAGTTGAATTCACCGTTTTTTCATCGCCCCAAATAATAAATGTATCCACGCAATGACAGCTAACTTAACCCTCACTACTTCTTCAGCTCCTCGCAGGCATCTTCGATCCCGCCGGTGCAGGCTTTTCTGAAGTCGGCCCTGGCCCTGTCCACATTTCCCATAGCCTTGAAGGCCATCCCCCTGGCGTAGTAGGCCGGGACAAGATCCGGGTAGATGTCAATCGCCCTGGTGAAGTCGTCCGCCGCCTCCTTGTACCTCCCCAGGGAGCCGTATGTGCTGCCCCTGGCGTAGTATGCCTTGGCGTATCTTGGGGCGATCTTTATCGCCGTAGTGTAGTCCTCTATCGCCTCGTCGAATCTCTTCAGGTCGCTGTACGCGTTTCCCCTGTTGTAGTAGGCGTTGGCGAAGTTCGGTTCGATGGTTATCGCCCTTGTGAAGTCGGCCGCCGCATCTTCGTATCTTTTCAGATCGCCGTAGGCAAACCCCCTGGCGTTGTAGGCCCAGGCGTAGTTCGGGTCGATCTCTATGGCCTTGTCGAAGGCATCGATCGCCTCTTCTATTTTACCCGCTTTCCCATACTCGAGTCCCTTTTCGACCCAGTCGTGGGCACTCTGGGCACCCGCGAAAACGGGAGTCAGGAGAAGGGCACCCATCAGGAGAATCACGGTTAATCTGATATTTTTCATTATAGTGAGATTGCTTTGTCGCTTAAAAATTAGTCATTGCTATGATACAGGGGATTAACTTTGTTACTTCTTCAGCTCAGCGCATGCAGGATCTAACCCAACATTACAAGCTTTCTCGAAGTCACTAAGGGCCTTCTCATTTTCGCCCACGGCCTTGTAGCTCAACCCACGGATGAAATAGTAAAATGGTTGTTCTTGATTTATACTTATGGCCTTGCTGATATCAGCTATCGCATCGTAGTGTTTATTAAGCCTCCCGAATGCAAAACCCCTGTTGTAGTATGCATCGGCATAATTCGGCTCGATGCTTATGGCTTTGTTAAAATCTACAATTGCTTCGTCGTATCTTTTAAACATTCCGTATATAATACCTCTATTATTATAGGCTTCGGCATATTTTGGGTCTATGCTTATTGCCATTGTGAAGTCCGTAATTGCATCGTCATATCTTTTTAGATTTCTATATGTGATTCCCCTGTTGTAGTAGGCAATTGCGAAATTTGGGTCGATGCTTATAGCTTTGTTGAAATCAGCTATAGCCTCATTGTGTTTTTTAAATTCATCATAGATACTTCCTCTATTATTATAAGCCTTGACATAATTCGGATAGACATTTATTGCCTTGGTATAATACTCAATGGCCTTATTTGGATCTTTTTCGCGGACTCCCATGTTATACCATTCTTTTGCCGAGTCACTCTGGGCGCCAGCCACAACGGGCGCTAGGGCAAAGGTACCCATCAGGAGAAGAATCACAGTTAGTTTGACATATTTCATATTATACTCCAGATTAAAAATAGGTTTATTTCTCACTTCATTTATGGTTCTCTATCTTCGCAGGGCAGAGTTGCAAAATGATGTTTATTTTCAAATATGATGAGATTGGACCGTTGTCCTAAAAAAATATTTTCCCATTGAATGACAGGGGAGTTGAACCGCCAAGCGCTGTCGCCTTTCCAAAATGAAACGACTCCCACCAAGTCAAGAGATCAACCGAGCTCCCCAATTTCACTATCCGCCTCGATAACCTTCAACCTCATCTCGTTTCTGTATTCTTCGAGCCTCTTTGCGATCTCTTCGTCCGACACGGCCAGGATCTCAGCCGCCAGGAGCGCGGCGTTTTTCGCACCGGCGCCGCCGATTCCCACCGTCGCCACGGGGATACCCGGGGGCATCTGCACCGTGGAGAGGAGGGCGTCGATCCCGTTGAGATCGGACGAGGCGATGGGCACCCCGATTACGGGAAGGGTCGTGGTGGATGCGATGACGCCGGCCAGGTGGGCGGCGTAGCCCGCCCCGGCTATTATGACGGCGACGTCTTCATCCCTCGCCCCTTTAGCTATTTCGCTTACAACCTCAGGCGTCCTGTGGGCGGAGGCTATCCGTACCCTGTTCGGAATTTCGAGGGAGCTCAGGATCTTCGCGGCCTCATCCATGACTTCCATGTCGGACTTGCTCCCCATGACTATCAAGACGCTCTTAGACATATTAGACCTTTTAGACATATTTCAATATTTCAGCCCCTTCGCCCCTATGTCCGTCCTGTAGTGGGCCTCGAAGAAGTCGATCTTATGGACCGCCTCGTAGACGCGGTCGATGGCGTGTTTAAGGTCCGCCCCCATCGCCGTGACCCCCAGGACCCTCCCGCCGCTCGAGTTGAGGTGTTTCCCGATGTATGAGGTTCCCGCGTGGAAGACCACGACGTCCTTCATATAGTTTGCGATGTCGATCCCGAAGATCTCCTTTCCTATCTGGTACTTTTCCGGGTAGCCGCCGGAGGCCATCACTACGCAGACCGACGGTCTCTCGTCCCACTCGAGGGTAACGCCGTCCAGCGTACCATTTATCGTGGCGAGGAGGACGGGGGAGAGGTCGCTCTTGAGCCTGTGGAGGAGGGGCTGGGCCTCCGGGTCGCCGAACCGGGCGTTGAACTCCAGCACCTTCGGCTCGTTATCTTTTATCATAAGCCCGGCGTAGAGGACGCCGGTATAGGGCGTCCCCTCCGCTTTCATCCCCTTAACCGTGGGGATCATCACTTCGTTCATTATCTTGTCGAAGAGCTCATTGGTCACCACCGGGGCAGGGGAGTATGCCCCCATCCCCCCGGTGTTCGGCCCTTCGTCGTTGTCGTATATAGGCTTGTGATCCTGGGAAGAGGCCATGGGGATTACCGTCTCGCCGTCGGTAAAGGCCAGAAAGGAAGCCTCCTCGCCGGTGAGAAACTCCTCTACCACAACCTTGTCTCCCGCGTCGCCGAAATCCTTCTTTACCATGATTCGGTCTACGGCGTCGTGAGCCTCCTTTATGACCCTTGCGATGATCACGCCCTTGCCGCTGGCCAGACCGTCCGCCTTCACCACGACGGGTGCGCCTATCTTGTTGATATACTTTTTCGCCTCATACGGGTCAGTGAACTCCTCGAAGCTCGCCGTGGGGATGTTGTATTTCTTCATAAGGTTTTTGGAAAACGACTTAGATCCCTCGATCTGGGCGGCCGCCTTGTCGGGTCCGAAAATCGTAAGCCCCTTTTCTTTGAAGAGGTCCACTATTCCGAGGGTCAGCGGTGCCTCCGGCCCGACGATCGTAAGGTCGATCCACTCATCGTATGCAAATTCCGAGAGTCCCTCGATGTCATCCACCGACAGGGGGACGTTCTCTCCGATTTTTAACGTTCCTCCGTTTCCGGGGGCGGCAAAAATCTTGGTGACCACATCTTCCTGGGCGAGCTTCCACGCAAGGGTGTGCTCCCTCCCCCCTCCTCCCACGATCAAAACTTTCATCGTCCTTTACCTTGTTTGTCGTTAGTGCCTGAAGTGGCGTCTTCCCGTAAATACCATTGCGATATCGTTTTTATCCGCTACCTTTATCGCCTCGTCGTCCTTGATGCTGCCCCCCGGCTGCACGATGGCGGTTATTCCGGCTTCTGCCGCCGCCTCGATGCCGTCCGGCTGCGGGAAAAAGGCGTCGGAGCCCATCACGCAGCCCTTTGTGGGAAACTGTGCCTTCATCTTGGCGATATTTACCGAGTCGACCCGGCTCATCTGTCCGGCTCCCACGCCCACAAGCTGCCCCACCTTGTTGTCGACCCTGGCGAAGACTATGGCGTTGGACTTGACGTGCTTCGTAACCCGCCAGGCGAGCTCCAGGGCCGTCCACTCGTCTTCGGTGGGGGCGCGCTTTGTCGCCACCTTAGCGTCCCTGACTCCCATGTCTATGGCGTCCCAGTCCTGCACCAGGATGCCGCCGTGGACGCGCCTCAGGTTGAAGCCGTCCTCGTCGCCCGCTTTTCCCGCCGGAACGACAAGGAGCCTCAGGTTCTCCTTCGAGGCCAAAATGTCTCTCGCCTCCTTGGAGAAGCCGGGCGCCACGATAACCTCGAGGAAGGTCTCCACCAGAGCTTCGGCCGTCTCCTGATCCACATCCCTGTTCAATGCCACGATTCCGCCAAAGGCCGAGATCGGGTCGGTTTCCCTCGCCTTCCTGTATGTCTCTACGAGTTTTGCTCCCCCCACCGCAACACCGCAGGGATTTGCGTGCTTGATGATGACCGCCGCCGGGTCGTCGAACTCCCGAACCACGTCCATCGCCGCGTCCGTGTCCATTATGTTGTTGTAGGAGAGCGCCTTTCCCTGGAGCACCTCCGCCGACGGGATGGTGGCGGGATAGGTCTCGTTGTCCTTGTAGAAGGTCGCCTGTTGATGCGGGTTTTCGCCGTACCTCATGGGCTGTACCTTCTTGAACTGGAGCGTCAGGCTCTCCGGGAATCGCACCCTCTCGTTGTTCTCGTTTAGCGAGGTGAGGTAGTTGGAGATGGCGCCGTCGTAGGCGGCGGTCCTTACGAAGACCTTCTTGGCGAGCTCGAAGTTGGTCTCCTCGGATACCACGCCGTCGTTTTTCTCCATCTCGGCTATCACCCTTTCGTAGTCGGCCGGGTCCTCTATCACCGTTACGTACTTGTGGTTCTTGGCGGCGGCCCGAATCATCGTGGGCCCGCCGATGTCGATATTCTCGATGGCGTCGGCGATCTTCACGTCCGGATTAGCCACCGTCTTCTCGAACTGGTAGAGGTTTACGACGACCATGTCGATCAAGGTCATATCGTGCTCCACCACCTTGTCCATGTGCTTGTCGTTGTCCCTGATGGCGAGGAGCCCCCCGTGGACCTTCGGATGGAGCGTCTTCAGCCTGCCGTCCATCATCTCGGGAAAGCCGGTGTACTCGGATATGTCCGTTACATCGAGTCCGCCGTCGGAAAGAAGCTTTGCCGTGCCGCCGGTGGAGATGAACTTGACGCCCATCGAGGCGAGCTTCTCTGCAAATTCCAACAATCCGTTCTTGTCGGATACGCTTAAAAGCGCGGTCTTAATCTTAGCCACAAAAATTTCCTCCTGTACTCAATTCAGTTTCAACAGAAACAATATGGAGAAATAGAATTCTCCATATTTGGTTTTTAACAGTTTTGAAAATTGTGCCGTAAATATTAAGCATATTGAATAATTAGATGTTTGGGCCTTGTTTTAAATACCGATATCTATATGCCCATTTTCCGTTTTAATCTACTAATATATCATCTTAATTGTTCTCTTTATCCCCCCCGTTCCCCCGAAGCTTAAGGTCGAAGACTAAGTCTGTCGATCGAAGGAGCCTAAAATCGGTGTCCTTATACCAGTTTTAGAATATAAAATCAAGGGGGAAATCGAACAAAACTACTAGCCGCCCCCCTCCCTTGACAGATTCACCATCAATCTGATAATTATTCCCCCCAAGACCAGGACCATAAAGACTATCGTCCCCCACAGTATCCACGGGTGCCTCTCCGAGAAGGGCACATCGCCGGTCGTGGGGATATAGTCCGGATTCTTGACGACCTTCCCCAGTGTGCGGCGTGAGATCGACTCCGGGTCCACGTAGGAGAAGGTATCCTCGATGTCGTAGTAGGGTGCGCTGGCCGTGCGACTGTTAAGATAGAGGAAGTAGGAGACGCCCGGCTCTGCAAGGAAGGTCACCTTTTTGGGCGTCCCCTTAACCTCGATACTTTTTATCTCAAGGGGTGCGTCGTCCCTGTTCTCGATGATCAGTTTGAGGTATCTACCCTGGACTTCCGAATATTCGAGGGTCAGTCTCTTCCTTGCGAACCTCGTTGTTCTGATACCGTAGATGTGGTCGTCCCAAACTTCATCGTACTCGCTCGGATCGTCTACGTTGCCTGCGAGGATATGGATATCGCGCCTGAAGTTCTCGTTTTCGACCTCGAAGATCAAGGTGTCGGACGGGATGTTTTTGTGCTTAAGGTCTATTACGATCTCCGTCGTCATATCGTCTTTGTTCTGCTTAATCCTCTTTATCTCGGATTTCAGCGCCGTTGTCTCCCCCTTCGTCTCTTCCACGATGGAGACCTCCCCGCCGAGGTCTTCGAGAGGCCTTTCCCCCTCGTTCCAGATCGTTACCTTGAGATAACGGTAGTCCGTCGTAGGGTACGATACCTCGGTGCCGGAGGCCCCGTGCTCCGTGGTGAAGTCGAAGATGTATCCGTTCTCCTTGATGGTTACGAATTTACGGTTGTCCGGGGAGCCCTCGATCGTCACCCGCCTTGAGAAATCGATGGATGACGTCAATATCCTCAGCCTGTTCGTCTTGAAGTATTCCCCACCGAGGTCGAGCGTGAACGTACTGCTCTCTTTTGTAATATGCGATCTGTTCAGCACCTCGGCGCTCAGCACCTCGGAGTTCCAGTGTCTCGTCCTGTTCCAGATGATATAGGGGATCTCCTTTCCGCCGGTGGAGTAAATCCTGATGTCGGAGAGGTCCCGGGTGGACTCGTTGTAGACCGCGGGCGTTATGTCGAAAAAGACATAGCCGGTCTTGTCCCCCTGGACCGGGGCCCTGAGGGCGAAGTGGGTGGGGGAGACTCCGCTCGATAAGCCGGGTGCGAGGGCCGGCACCGCAACAGCCACGGAGACCAGGAGGATATTTATTAACAGTCTGTTCTTTCTCATATCGTTTTCCCTCAATTACACCAATTGCAGCATTTACAATTACTCCCCGTCTTCCGTCCCGTCGCCCACCACGGCCTCGATGATCTTGTCCTTGTAGCGGGTGTAGAGAAACGAGACCGAAAGCAGTATCACCCCCAGGCCTATGAAGGAGACGATGCGATAGACCTGCTCCAGTCCCGAGAGGTCTATTATGAAGACCTTGAAGATCGTGATGCCGAAGAGCGCAATGGCGAATATCCTCGACGGGGTGTGTTTTCTGATGAAGCCCAGAATAACGAGGACGATCGAGTAGACGGCCCATATCCCGGAGAGGGAGAGCCGCTGGGCGTACTGGAGGGCTGTAAGCCTGTCCGCGTACGCGGGGTCATGCTCGACCGGCCACGGTCCCATCGCAATTATCCTGCTCTCGAAGAGGTCGTAGGACTCCACCGAGAGGGTGATTAGCAAGAGTATGTTCGCGGCGATAAAGAGGATTATCTCCATGACCTTCCTCTCGCCCGGATCGATTCCAGTTGACGTTTTTGAGGTTTGCGTCTTTGAAGTTTGTTGCGTCTTTGAAGCTTGTTGATATATCAGTGCGACGAAGAAGAGGAGGATTGAGACGAAAAGCGCCGTGAAGAACCTGTCGTTTGCAAACGGGTAGAAGGAGGGGTCCCCGATATTAATTCCTGGAAAGTCGAAGATGAAAAGCCTTCCGACGGTAAAGGCGAGAAGACCTACCCCCGCAATCCTCATACCGAGGCTGTTCAGCCTGATCCCGATCCACGTCAGGGCCGCGGCCTCCACCGCCCAGCCGATCGTTATCCAGTTCTTGTCGAGCTGTATCGGGATCATCAAGACCAGAAAAGTCAGCGCCGCGGAGAGAAACGTCAGGATGAGCCGCCTGTCCCCGTAGTTTCGCCAGTGGGTCAAAAGTCCCATGCCGAAGTAGACGACGCCCATGAATCCCGCAAAGAGCCCCATGAGGTCTTTGTAGTGCTCCTTGAGGTTGAAGTAGCTCGTTCCGAAGAAGGTAAAGGCGGTGGCCAATACCAGGCCGAGGTCGAAGAAGGTCGTCTTTGTGCGGTGTACTATGTTGTAGAAAAAGGCGAGGGATGCGAAGATCAGAAAGAAGACCGTCAGAAAGAACTGGGTCGACTCCACATCGGTTTTCGGGTTATAGCTCTGCCCGGCCCAGATGCCGAAGATGATTATGGTGGCGATGAAGGCGAAGAAGTTCAGGTACTTCCAGTTCTTGAAATAGGCCAACACCAGGATGCCCAGGTCCAGGAAGGCCAGATAGACGAGGGTTTCGAGCTGCTTCAGGTCGCCGTGGTGGAGGATGAGGGGGTTCAGAAAGCCCCCTATGAATCCGAGAACGGCGATAGAGGAGGCGTCGTACCTGACCGACAGCACTATGGAAAAAATCGTTATCAGGACGATCAGAAGCGAGGCGACGGTGAGAGAGATGATCGTATAGTAGCCGGCCGCGGCGAATATCGATACGTACAGGATGGCGACGCCGCCCCCAACGACCCCTTGGGAGTAGAGGCGGTATTTCTTTCTCAAAAACTCCCCCCACCCTATGAGGGCGAGCCCCACGACGATCCCGAGGATTATTCTTCCCGTTTCCCCTATCCAGTCGTTGTCGAAGGCGTACTTGACGAAAAACGCCATTCCGATGACAACGGCCACCACCCCGATCCGGTTCAGCCATCTGCCCCCGATCTTCGCCTCGAGGGAGCCCCGCTCCGCCTTTTCCGCCCCCTTTCTCTTAGGCGTCTTGATCTCCGGCGGCGGCATCCTCTTCTCCGGCTCCGCGGGTGAAGTGGTAAGCGGTGTCTCCGGCCGCGCCTCCTCCGGCTTTACTTCCGGGGCCGGCTTTCCCTCCAGGGAGTTGACCCTGGCGTCTATCTTGGTTATCTCCCCCCTTATCGCCTTCAGCTCCTCGAATATGAGGTCGAGCTTGCTCCTTTCGCCCTTGTCGTTATTCATATTATTCCTCTATAGTTTGGTTCTTGGAATATAACATAAATCGATCGAAAATATTTAAATCTCAAAGGCTTACCCGATACAATCAACCGGAAATATCTAATCAGAGAAGGAGAGCCTCTCTATAAAGATGTCGTTGAACCGCTTGTCGGAGGAGAGCTCTATGTAGTCGATCGACTTTGCAAGCCGCTCGATCCCCTCCCTGGCGGCGGGGTCGACGACCGCCTCGACCGCTCCGGTCAGGGCCGCGTCCCCGACGAACCTTATCTTGTCTCCTACCTGTTTCGGCAAAAGCCCCACCCCGACGATGCTCTCCGGCTTTAGGAAGTTTCCGAACGCCCCGGCGATCAGGACCGTCTTGATATCCCCCCAGCCTATTCCTATCTCGGCAAGGAGGATCTCGGCGCCGCTCCTCATCGCCCCCTTAGCGAGTTGCACCTCCCTGATGTCCTTTTGGGTTATCCCTATTGAACTGCCGTCTTCGTGCAGGACGAACTCGGTGACCGGGCCGTTCTTTCTTATCCTCTCCGTGAGCCTTTGGGAATCCACCTTTTTCGTGATGCGGCCGCTTACTTCCACGACATTCGCCTTGATCAGCTGATCCACCGCGTCAAATATCCCGGAGCCGCAAATACCGATAACTTTTGGGCCACTGTCTTTGCTACCATCATTGTTGCCCTTGATCTTAAGCTCGATCTCGTCACCTTTAATCACAACCCCCTCGATAGCCCCGAAGTCCGCCCTCATCCCGTCCCTTATCTGGGAGCCCTCGAAGGCGGGGCCGGCCGCCGCCGAGCAGGCAAGGAGCCTCTCTTTGTTTCCCAACACTATCTCCCCGTTGGTGCCGATGTCTATCCCGAGGATTATATCCTGGGACTCGTGGATCCTCGAAGACCAGACGAAGGCGAGCGTGTCGCCCCCCACATAACCTGAGATGACCGGAAAGACGTACGCCTCGCCGTTAGGGTCGATGTTGAGGCCGAGCTCCACAGCGCTCCTCCTGACCGCCCCGGTGAAGGCGGGGGCGAACGGGGCGCGGGCGATGGAGATAGGATCTATCCCCAGAAGGAGGTGCTCCATCGTCGGGTTTCCGGCAAACGCCGCCCCCTCTATATCGGCGGGCTCGATGCCGAGCTGTCCCGTGAGCTTATCGATCAGCCCGTTCACGGCGTTAAGCACCAGCTCTTGCTGCCCGCCGAGGTTCTCGCCGTCCTTGGAAACGGCGTTTATCCTCGATATAACGTCCGCCCCGAAGGTTATCTGGGGATTCAGCGCCGAGGCGTGGGCGATTATCCCTCCCGCCGTATCGAAGGCCTCGTCCTTCCCCTCAACGACGGCCGCGGCGATGCTGGTGGTTCCCACGTCCACCGCCAGATAGAGCCCGCCGGCCCCCGGCCCTTCGCCGCTTCCGACTATGTCCATTCCCTCCCAGGCGCGGCCCGCCCCGGCAAGGCGGGAGGATTGGGGGATCGTGACCTCGATATCCGCGGTGACGTTGATTCGGCAGGCGAGTCTGAGACCCGATTTCAAGGATTTTTCCGAGAGAAAGCGCCTCTCGTCCTCTCCGGGGGCCATATCGTCCGGGAGACCTCCGGGGGCGCCTCTGGGGGCGACCTTGACGATGCATTTACCGCACCTTCCCTCGCCGCCGCAGGGGAGGTTGAGCAGAACCCCACTCTCCTTCAACAGGTCGATCAGGGGGGTTGACGAATCCGCCTCTATAGATGTTCCCTCCGGCAATAGATCGATCCGCACCTTTCCCATCTACCTGGCCCTCTTTTTGTGATAGAAGGGGGCGTCGATATATTCCCAGTCGTCCTCTATCTTCTTTATGTAAAGGTGGTGCATGACCCTGATGGTCTTGACGCCCTCGTCGTCGAGGTCCATGTTGTAGAACTCGAAGAGGGGGAGGTAGTTCCGCTTGAAGCTGTCGTCGTAGAGGGGCAGGGGATACAGGGCGGTGCTGCTTTCCAGTCCCGACTTGTAACTCCTCCTGTTGTAGAAGGGGAAGAGGTAGATCCACAGCTCATCTTCCCCTTCGGTGTATTCGGTCGTGATATGCTTGTTTATCAGCATGAAGCGGTATGTGTCCATCGTCTTCGTCGGGGATTTGAAGTGTATATCTTTGAAGACGGGATACATCATGTACCTCGACATTTCGGTTTTATCGCCCTCGGTCCTCATCTGGTATTTGAAGATCGGGGAGAACTCGGTGATGTTGAAGACGTCCGATCTGGCTATCCTGAGAAACGGCCAGGGGAGATCGTATTTTTTGTAGTTGAAGTTTGTGTCGTAGGCATAGGTAAAGAGGGGCCAGATAATCGTCGTGGTCTTGGAGTGGGGCGTCCGCTGGGAGCTGTAAAACGGGATTATGGTGGTGTCCATCAGGGGATTTTTCGTGTCGAGGTATCTGCCCCGGAATGAGACCAGCGGCAGCATGTAATAGGTGGAGTACTCCACGCCGGTTATCTCCTCGTGTCCCCATAGGGGGAAGAACCTCGCCCCCCAGCCTCCGTCCCCCTCGGTTATCCTGACGAGGGGCCAGAGGTAATTGTTCGACGTAAAGCCCTCCTCCACGGTCCTGTAGTAGAGGGGCCACATGACAAAGAGCATGTCGTCCCTGCCGAACCTGTCCTTTATCGTCCCGTAAAAGGGAAACAGCCCGCCGTAAGGCTCGCCCCCCTCGGAACGTCCCCAGAAGAGGGGGAAGTAATCGTGGGCGATCCTTTCCTTGTCGTCGGCCAGGTCGTGTTTTGCGTCTCTTATGATCGGAAATATCCTGAAGTTCTTGTCCTCTCCCCGCTGCTTGTATTTCCCGATGGGGTAGATAAAGTCCACCACCGTGGTGTCTTTGTTGTCGTCTCTATGGTAGTAGAAGAGGGGCCTGAATCCGAACTCCTTCGTGCCCGCGTCCGTCTTGCGGTAATAGAAGAGGGGGGTGATTACCGACACCGTGAGGGAGCCCTCCTCCCTGTCGTCGTTGTAGTAGAAGAAGGGCCAGACGTTAACGTGACCTCCCTCGACCTCGGCATTCGGATCCGTGTTATTGCCCGGGCTTACTGCGGCTCCCTCCACCGGCGCATCGCCTTGGGCGACTATTATATCTGTTTTGGGGAGGCGGGACGCGGCTCGATTATCCGGCGTGTCTCCCGCGCCTTGGCCCGGGGCGGATATCGGGAAGAGGAGTAGGGTGATGATCAAGGCCGCTTCCGGGAAGACCCTCTTAATGATTTCTATTGAAAGGGCATTTTTATTTTTTTTCGCCATCGTTCAAGTTTAACTCAAATACTTAATATAGTCAATATCATCGGCTTAATATAATAGGTTAAAAACGACGTGAACGGATTTAATATCAAACGGCAAACGACGAACGGCAAACGGGCAAACAGGACCAACGAGACCGACAGGGCAATCCGGTCAATGGGAGCTACGGGGATAATCTTCGTGGCCAAAGAGGGGGGTGTGGCAATGTTGGAAGGGTACCCGCAAAATATCAGAGATCAGATAAAAGGGAGATCGAGAAAAACAGCGGATAAAGGGATCACCCCCAAAAAGCCGCGATCTGCCCGAGAGAACCGAAAACGCGAAATTTGAATCCTCACTGAATTAGAAGATAAGCCCGAATATTGTCGCCATGACCGAGATGGGGGTTTGCTCCTGAATCCCCTCCGCAGATTTTCTGAACTCACGCATGGCGTTTTCCGCCTCTATGTAGAGGGTCTCGTCTTGGGCGAGACGTCCAAGGGTTCCCTCCCCCTTTTCCATCTTTTCGGCGATGTCCCTGAGCGCCTTTGTGGATTTTTTAAAGTCGTTGTAAATAGTGTCGTCGTTCATCAGCTTTCCGATGGTTCCCGTTCCACTGTTCAACTTGGCGGTGATGTTTGACAGGTTTTCGGTGGAGGTTTTTATGTTTGCGATTATTTCTTTAAGGTCCTTTTTTGACTCATCGGAGCCGAGGACGTCGCTCAAGTTTCCTGACATATTCTTGATGTCGTCCGATATCTCCTGAACGTTTCTCATAACGTCGTTGAAATCGACCTCCGGTATGACATTGGTTATCGTTTCGCCCGATTCGAGCCTTCCGGCCTCGGGATTTCCCGGGTAGATCATGACGAACTTCTCCCCGAGGGCCCCGTAACTCTTCAGCTCCACCTTGGCGTCCCTGTATATCTCCACATCGGGATCGATGTCCATCGTTATCTTCGCCTTTCTGCCGTCCGGTGCCAACCCTATATCAGATACGTCTCCCACCTCGACCCCCGCGAGCCTCACCGGCCCGTTGATGTCGAGGCCCGCAACGTTTTTGAACTCGGCGTTGAGGGCGTAGCCCTTTCTTACCTTGAACTTGTATTCGCCGACAAAAAGGGTGATGATGGTCAGGATAGCGATGCCCACGATGACAAAAATACCTACCTTGATCTCCGTGTATCTATCGTCCACAGTAATTTTTCCTCCTATTAAACATTATAGAAGTATCCTTACTATTTTTCACTGTTCCCTCCAAAGGGGGCGACTTCCCCGCAGTCCCCGTAACCGCCGGGAAACAATGTTGTCGTTGTCGGCCCGGCCGGGAATCTGCACCGTCACTCCCGTCTCAATTTTTATATATGCTGTCATTTCCATCGAGGTGTCTATGCAACTTAAAGGGAGGCTGAACCCCCCACTGACAAGCCGGAGCTTGTCAGTGCCACCCAGCGCACAGAAGCCTCCCCTAAATTCCCGGCCCCCGCTTCGTCAGCGGTGCTCCATGTCGAGGTCTTCGAGCTTCCCGTTAATGAATTTTGAGACGAAGGAGTCTTTCGACTTCTTTAGATCGTCCGAGGTTCCCTCCGCTATGATCTTGCCTCCGTAAAGGAGGGCGATCTTGTCCGCCACCCTTAGGGTCATCTCTATATCGTGGCTGATAATAACATATGTGCTTTTATGTTTTTTGTGTGATTGTACTATCAGCTTGGAGATTGATTCTTCCGTGATCGGGTCAAGTCCGGCGGTGGGCTCGTCGAAGAGAACTATATCGGGATTCGTGACAAGGGCCCGGGCAAGGCCGACCCGATTCTTCATGCCCCCCGACAGCTGCGACGGAAGCTTGTTCTCCATTCCTTTAAGGCCGACCTGTGAGATTCGCCTCTTCACCGCCTTTTCTATTTCCTCTCTGGGGACGTTTCCCCGCTCCGTCAGGGGGAAGGCCACGTTTTCCCATACGGTGATCGAGTCGAAGAGGCCGCCCCCCTGGAAAAGCATTCCGAAGTGCTCCCTTGTCTCGTTAAGCTCCTTTTCGCTGAGGCCCGTGATTTCCCGACCGTCGACGTATATCTTTCCGCTGTCCGGTTTTATAAGGCCTATGATATGTTTTAAGAGAACCGATTTTCCAGCGCCGCTTCTTCCCAGTATGACGGTTATCTTTCCCTCGGGGATTGTCAGGTCTATGTCCGTAAGCACCTTTTCTTCCCCGAAGGACTTGTTGAGATTTTCGATCTTAATCATATTTTTTTCTTGCCCTGTCTCCGATAATCAACTGAACATTATCGCCGTTAAGAAGTAATCGCTGATGACTATCGTTACGCAGCCGACCACGACGGCCTTGTTTGTGGCAATACCCACACCGGCGGCTCCGCCTCTGGCGTTGAATCCGTAGTAGCAGGCGATTAGCGTAAAGAGGAGTCCGAAAAAGATCGATTTGATAATTCCGTTTGTAAAATCCTCCATATTAAGGATTTCATAGACCCTTCCCATAAAGACCCCTGCGTTTATCCCGAGGAGTTTTACCCCGGCAAAGTAAGATCCCAGAAAACCGGCCAGGGAGAAGATCGACGCGAGGATCGGCATCATCGTAATTCCGGCGATTATCCTCGGAACCACGAGGTATTTAACGGGATTTATCGACATCGACACGAGGGCGTCGATCTGCTCCGTTACGCGCATTGTTCCGAGCTCGGCCGCCATGGCGGAGCCCGCCCTCGCGATTACCATGAAGGCGGAGATAACGGGGCCCATCTCCCGCGCCATGGCAACGGCAACGGTGGCCCCCACCAGGCTCTCGGCGTTAAAAAGCTTGAAGGTCAGATACCCCTGAAGGGCCAGGACCATCCCCGTAAAGGCCCCGGTAAAGAGGACGATGTTTATCGACTTGACACCCACAAACTCCATCTGGCGCAGGATGTTTTTGAACCTGAAAGGCGGGACGAACGTCCAGCGGACGGCGTCGAGGAAGAGAATCGTTACCTTGCCGATCTCGGCCACCTTGTCTGTAACCCATCCCCCCACGGTCGATAAGAACCTCAACATATCGGGCTCCTTATCTATTTGTTACTATCGTATTTTCTTTGGGTGTCTATTTCTGTTTATATATTTCTATATTTTATAGCATATAGTAAAAATTAGCAAGATATTCAACATTTTTTAGCCCCTCTCAAAATACGCCGTCCCAATCCTCAGGCGGAGGATTGGAGATGGCCCTCTTGATCCTGTTGATGTAGAGGGATGTTGGGACATCGCGGGGGTATTTCTTGTTTAAATCCCCGAATATTTCAAGGGCCGCCTCCCAGTTTTTTCTCCTCGTCTCCTTCAGGCCGCGGAGAAATGTCTCCGCCATCTTCTCCTCTTCGGGATTCTCCCCAATTCTCCCGATCATCTCGTATATCTTGACGGGAATCGTCTTGCCCCTTACCCTCACCAGGTCGAGTTCCCTTACCGATATGTCGTCCTTTACGTTTACGTAGGTGTTCTCGGAGATGAGGATCTTCGTGTTGTAGACCTTGTTTAGATTTTCAAGCCTCGAGGCCAGGTTCACGTTGTCGCCCATTACCGTGTAGTCGAATCTCTTCTTGGATCCCATGTTCCCGACCACGGCGTACCCGCTGTTTATTCCGATTCTTATCTCGAGCTTCGGCCTTCCCGTGGATTCCCATCTTTTCTGAAGCTCCATCAGATCCGCCCTCATGTCCAGGGCCGTAAGGCACGCCTTGAGGGGGTGGTCTGGCTGAGGGAGGGGCGCTCCGTAGACCGCCATGATGGCGTCGCCGATGTATTTGTCCAAAAGCCCCATGTGGCTGAAAACCACGTCGGTCATCTTCGTCAGATACTCGTTCAATATCTGAACCAGATCCTCCGGAGACAGCCCCTCGGAGAGGGACGTGAAGCCCTTGATGTCGGAAAAGAGGACGGAGATGTCTTTCCTCTCACCGCCGAGGGTCAGCATCGAGGGGTCTTTCAATATCTCCCTTACAACGGCCCCCGAGACGTAAAACTGGAAGGCGTTTCTTATCTGGCGGCCCACCCGCTCGACCGTTATGTAGCGGATCAGCGTTAAGACCGTGTAGGAGAGCACTATGGCCAACAGGGGAGGGAGGATAAAGATCCACATCCCCTTTCCTTGGAAGAGATATTCCGCCGTTATCAGCCACAGGCCCGTAACCGCAATGGCCACGAGGGTGCCGCGCCAGGCGGAGAGCCGGGGTATTGTGAGTCCCATTACGGTCCCTATCACAAGGACCAACAGCAGGTTGAAATAAGGCGCCCAGGGAGGGACGAACAGGAAATCCCTGTTCAGGATGTTATCGATGATATTGGCGTTGACCTCCATCCCGGGGAAGTCGCTCCCCATGGGTGTCACCCTCAAATCGTATGTCCCGACGGCCACGGTTCCTATGATGGCGATCTTGTTCTCGAGAGACTCCCCGGGAACGCGGTTTTTTAGGACGTCGTAAAAGGAGTAGTGGGGAAATGTCCTGACGCCGCCCCGGTAGTTGATCAAAAGCTCCCCCCTGGAGTTGGTGGGGATATCTATATCTCCAAGAACGATTTTATACGCCCCGTCCTCGGAGATATATATATCGGGATTGGGGGCGTTGAGGTAGGCCCTTGCTATTTCGAGGGCCAGGGACGGATAGAAGATGTCCCCGCACTTCATCGTCAGGGGCGACCACCTTATCGTCCCGTCGCCGTCCGGGAAGATGTTGAAGTAGCCGAATCCGTCGGCGGCCTCCGAGATGGCCGGGATGTTCGGCTCCGGGGAGAGGCCCATCCTGAAGGGGGTTTTTTTTGCTCCTTCCGAATCGTAGATAACCAGACTGAAGCTCGATTTCTTTAGCCCCTTGATATTCTCCTCTAACTGTTCATCCGTGAGGTGGGCGATTGCATCCCGTTTTGCGTGGAAGAAATACCCGAGGATCGCCTCAGGCGTTTTTTTCATCTCCTCTGAGAGGTGACGGTCGTTGTCGAGCTTGTCCCTTGCATTCAGGAGTATCCTGTTTACGTTTGAGTTTATCAGGTCATTTTTTCTTACCTCCTTCTCGATGTAGTCGATGGTGGTTATCCCCGAGTATATGTCCGGCTCGCTGAAAATCATATCGAATCCCAGTACCTTGACGCCGTTCTCGTTGAGGTTTTTAACCACGTCGACGAAATAGCTCCTCGGAAAGGGCCAGCGCCCGAGCTCGTCCAGCGTCTTCTCGTCGATTGCTATTATGATTACCTGCCCGCCGGCATCCACCTTGCCCCTTATAAGAAACCTGAAGTCGAGTATCTTGTTTTCGAGGGTGTCCATGAACCCGATGCCGAATCTCCCCAGGAGGATGACCAGGATCGAGATGGCAATTCCTATGACAAGACCTGTTCTGCTTTTCATTTTTATCTTTCCTTTATTAAACAGGCCCGGGCCAATTTTTTCAGGTTTTCATATTCGCCCAGGGCCACCAGTACGTCGCCCTCATCGATCTTCGAGGTTGTCTCCGGGTTGAAGATCATCTTCCCCCCCATCTTGAGGATGGCAACCACTATAACGCCGTAGCTCTTCTTTATCCCTGAGTCGACTATCGTCTTGCCTATGAGGGAAGACCCCGTACAAATCGTTATCTCTTCGATGGCGAGCATCAGGTCTTTCCTCCCCACGGCGATATCTATGAACTCCACAACGGCCGGCTTCAAAATGATGTTGGCCATTCGCCTGCCGCCGATGGAGTAGGGCGATACGACCTTGTCAGCGCCGGCGGAGATGAGCCTCTTTTCCGAGGTCTCGTCGTTCGCCCGTCCCATGACGAAGATGTCAGGCTTCAAGGCCCGTGCCGTCAGCGTTATGTAGACGTTGTCGGCCGGCGTGCTCACGCACGCTATGAGGCCCCTCGCCCTCATGATGCCGGCGCTGACAAGAACGCTCTCGTCCACAGAGTTCCCCAGAAGGGCTATATAGCCGTCCATCGTGATCTCTTCGACCTTCTCGTAGGACGAGTCGACAACGACAAAAGGAATATCGTTTGAAGCCAGCTCCCCGGCTATAACCTTGCCAATCCTGCCGTACCCGCATATAATGTAGTGGTCTTTGAGGGCCTGTATCTCTTTGGCCATCCTTCGCCTCCCAAATATTTCGATGATCTGACTCTCTATGAGAAAATGCGTCAGCGCACCCACCGCCACGACCGTGGCAAAAAAGCCGGAGGTCAAAACGACTATCGTAAAGATGCGGCCGCCGGTGTTTAGAGGGTGTACCTCGCTGTAGCCGGTCGTGGTCAGCGTGATTACGGTCATGTAGAGGGCGTCTAAAAATCCCCACCCCTCTATCGCCACGTAGCCGAGCGTCCCCAGGACGATTATGATTAACAGGAACGCCACGATGAAGTAGATCCTCTTGGCCGTTATGTTCAGACGTCTTTCTATAAGCTCACCCCGTATTTTTTGAGGAGGGCGCCGTCGATGCAGTTCTTCTTCGCGATGTCGGAGAAGACCTTTGCCGACTCCTTTACCGTCCGCTTCTGGGTCTCGAAGTCGACATGGATCATCCCGAAGCGCATGGTGTACCCTTCCGCCCACTCGAAGTTGTCAAGCGTGGACCAGTGGTAGTAGCCCCTGACGTCCATCCCGTCCTTGATTGCCTTTCCGACTTCTGCGATATGCCGGACGACGTAGCTGATCCTCTTCCTGTCGTCGTCGGTGCCTATCCCGTTTTCGGTCACGTAGAGGGGCTTCCCGTATTTCGAGAGGAGCTTCAGAAGCCTGTAGATGCCGTGGGGATAGACCTCCCCCTCCGGCCTGTCGCCGGTGGCCCCCTCGTGGGAGGCCTCCGCCCCTTCCGGGAAAACAGCCTTGCCGAAGAGCCTCCCCGGCGCAAGAAGATCGAACTTGATGCTGTCCCTGGCGTAGTAGTTCAAGGTCATAAAGTCAAACTTCCCCCGGATGAGCTCCCTGTCCCTCCTCGGCACCTTAATAAATCCGGCCGACTCCCCGGTATAAAGCGTTTCGAGGCTGTCAAGGTTGAAGCTCTTGTTTTGATTTTTTGCGACCCAAGCGTCCCGGGGATTGTCCTCCCTCAGGGGATCGAAGACCCTCATATGTCTGTTGAATCCCACCTGGGCGTTTGGGTTCACATCCTTTATTGTGTGATAGGAGACCGCGTGCGCCTTAATCATGTGGTACAGGACCTTGAACGCCTTGAAGAACCTCTTCTCCGCAGGGGCGTACTCCCCGTCCATGTACGACAGGACGGTGTAGACCATCGGCTCGTTTATCGGGAGCCAGAGCTTGACGTCCTTTCCGAAGGCCTCCGCCATTACCCTTGCGAACTTCTCGAATCGGCTTACCGCCTCGGGGTTTTTCCACCCGCCGAGCCTGGCCAGCCAGACGGGCGTGGTGAAGTGGTGAAGGGTTACCATAGGCTCGATCTTTAGATCCTTGAGGCACTTTATGACGTTCTTGTAGTGATCTATCTCGACCTGAGAGAAATAGTCCTTTGCCGGCTCGACCCGGCTCCACTCGACCGAGAACCTGTGGGTGTTGTGATTGAGCTTGCTTAAAAGCTTGAAGTCCTCGGGGTAGCGGTTGTAGTGGTCACAGGCGTCGCCGGATACGCTCCCGTCTATGATCTTTCCCGGCTGTTGCTCCATTATGAACCAGTCGTTGTTTACGTTTCCGCCCTCCACCTGGTGGGAGGCGGTCGCCCCGCCCCACAGAAATCCCTTCGGAAATTGAATCTTATCCATTACCTCCTCCATGAAAATCGATAAAGCAGTAGGATCTTCGAAAAAGCCAGCCTAAACGAAATGTCTCCGAATCCTTAAAAAGACGCAGGAATCTCTTTCCCCCTGCCCTTATTAATACTCAATCAAGACAGAAATGATATTTAACCAGCCCCGGTTAAGCAGCAGTTAGAACCCCGAAGATCGGAGCATTTCTCCATGAAAATCGTGGGGAGGTGCCGAGCCGCAAATTTTGATATCTCGAAGAAACCGTTTCCCCATCCGATCCGAAGTCGGCCCCGACTCTCTATCCCTACTCTATCCTCCCTCTACCACGACGACATACCTGCTCCCCTTGGAGGAGAAGGAGAAGCCCAGCCTTCCCGTCTCTGCCTTGGAGCGGAAATCGGCGCCGGAAACCTCGGAGATGATCCCGATGCTTATCTTCGCCGGCCTTGTCTTGTCGTTTACGCTGTTTACCGCCACGTCGTGGACCGTCTTTGACGCGACGTCGACGAGAAAGGCGACATCGCCGGTAAGGACGAGGTACTTGCTCGTTTCGGTCGCCTTCTTAAAAACCTGGCCGTAGGTATCCACGCCGTCCTTTTTGACGACCCCCTTCATCTTGTAGTAGGATTCGATTCCCCCAGCAAGGGAGATTGTCGTGATGAGGAGGAGGGATGTTAAAATGATCGAAGCGATAAATTTTCGTTTCATATTGGCCTCCCGATAATTTGAATTGAAAATAGAAATCTGCGGTGTGTGAAAAAGTTTGACAGCCATAATAATATCGCTATTTTAAAGATAAGTAAAGGGGTGAAATAGCAAAAATTTTTTGTAAAGAGCGATCGGCTTCAGACTGTTTTTGACCTGAATACAATACAATATTACGGATTCGGTGAACCGGATTGTCCTAAGGAATAAAAAAATCCTTTACATAGACCCTTTTTGTACTAAAATAGCGGATAAATAGGGGATTTTGGACTAATTATTTTCTCTTTAATGAGAGATGGGAGGTCAAAATGAAGAGGACGGCTTCAATTATATTCATCCTTTTCGTTCTAATCACTGCATTCTTGCCGGGCCCGGCCGCAGGTAAAGACAACGACAATATTTATTTTAAAAAGGGAAACGAGTTCCTGGGGAAATCGGATTACTCATCGGCGCTCGAAAACTACGAGAAGGCCCTCGTCCTCTTCGAGAAGGCGGGGGATAAAAAGGGAATGGGTGACACGCTGATAAGGATGGGTGTTGCGATGCTCGCCCAAAAGCGGCTGGACGAGGCGATCTCCAGGTACCGGGAGGCGATAATACCCTACGGCGAGATCGACGACAAGCCGAGCCTTGCAAGGGTGTATACATATATAGGCACCGCCTTGGAGAAGCAGGCCAAACATGAAGAGGCGGTCTCGAGCTTTGAGAAGGCCCTAAAGATATACAGGGAGCTTGCCGACAAGCGTGGGGAGACGAGATGCCTGATAAGCATAGGTAAGCTCTACAATCTTATGGGAAAACGCGACAAGGGGCTTTTTTACTTTGATGAGGCCCTGACCGTTGCCCAAAAACTGGGCGATAAAAGATCCGAGGCCAAGCTCTTAAGGGATATCGGCGCCGCATATTCCGCCCTTTCCGATCACAAAACCGCCCTCACATATTGCGAAAAGGGACTTGCGCTGTACGAGAAGTCGGCAGATAAGAGGGGTATGGGGAATACCTTGATAGACCTGGGTAACGTTTACAAGAAACTGGGCCGAGCGGACGATGCGCTCTCCGCTTTCAAGAGGGCCCTTGAGATCTACGACGAGTCCGAGGACTATCGGGTTGTGGTTATGATCCACATATACATAGGCGTTCTTCTGGAGGATAACAATAAGCACAAAGAATCGATAGGCAGTTTTGAGAAGGGACTGGAAATTTCAAGAAAGATGGGTAACAGACGGAACGAGGCCTTATGCCTGAAGCTGATCGGAAAAGTGTACGACGTAATGGCCCGGTACGAGAAGGCGCTGTCTTACCTCAAAGAGGCCCTCGCCATCGCCGATGAGCTGGAGGACAAAGCTTATCAGGCCGAGATATCGAGGGATATCGCCGGGACATATACGAGCCTCTCAGATTACAAAAGCGCACTCCCATATTATGAAAAGTCCTTGAAGTTATACAGGGAGCTGGGAAACAGGAAGGGAGAGGCCTACTGCCTTATCGGGATCGCGTCCTTGAAAAACAACGTTGAGACCCCCCTCGAGGCCAGGAAAATATACACCCAGGCCCTGGATATCTTCAGGGAGATAGACGATCCCGTGGGGGAGGGATTCGCACTTGCCGGGATAGGCTTTTCATACTACCTGACCGGAAACACCGTAAAGATGTCCTACTACTATTCCAAGGCCCTGAGAATAGCCAAAAAACACGCGCCGACCCTTAAGGCCGCCAAGGACCCCCTGATACTGGGGATGCTCTACGCCGGGAAGGAGGACTACAAAAAGGCGATAAAATATCTAAAGCCGGCTCTGAAGAAGGGCGCGGAGATTGACAACATCAATTATTACGGCTTCAGCGCCGCATATCTCGGCTACAGCTACATGCACCTGAAAGATTACGGGAAGGCCGTGGACTACTACAAGATCGCCATTGACGCCGTCGAGAAGGTGAGGGGGGAGATCGGGGGCGAGGCCCACCGCACCACCTACGCCAAGGGAAAGATAGACGCCTACGAATATATGATCTGGACGCTTATACAGCTTAAGCGATACGATGACGCGTTCAATTACATGGAGCGCTCCCGCTCGAGGTCGTTTCTCGATATGCTGGGGACGAAAAATGTCGTGGTCGGTGGGGAGTCGGACAGGAAGCTGATCGAGCGGGAGGAAAACCTGAGGGAGACCTTGACGAAGTTGTACGGCAAAGACGGCGGGGGCTCCCCCGGCGAAGGTGTCTCGGACGGTGAATCGGGAGAGAAGGCCACGGATAAGATCAAGACCAGAAAGATATCGGAGGTCAAAAAGGAGTATAACGAGCTTATTAACGAGATTAGGGTCAGCAATCCTGAACTCGCCTCGCTTGTTTCGGTAAATCCGATGACGTTAAACGAGGTGCAGGCGCTGGTTCCGGAGGGGACTCGTATACTGGAGTTTTACACCACCACTGAATACGACCTGTTCGTCTTTTCGATTACCGGATCCGATTTCAGCGTCAAGACCGTAAAGATAAAGAGGGACGAAGCGCTCGAGAAGGTAGTGGAGCTGAAGAAATCCCTGAACGGCTTCGACCTCGAGGACTTCAAGAAAAAGTCGAAGGAGCTGTACGATCTCCTCCTTTCCGACGTCCTTGTAGATGTGGATGAGGAGAAGCTGATTATAATCCCCCACGGCCCCCTTCATTATCTGCCCTTTTCCGCCCTCTACGACGGGAAGGATTACCTCGTTGACAAGTACACCCTGATCGTCGATCCGAGCGCGAGCGTCTTGAGGTTCATATTGGAGAAGAGAAAGAAACCGGAAGGCAGAGTCCTGGCGCTGGGAAATCCGAAGACGAAACACACCTCGCTTCCCTTTGCGGAAAAGGAGGTGGGGGAGATAAACGAGGTGATGACGGACGTGGACGCCTATATAAGGAAGGGGGCCACCGAGACCCTCGGAAAGAAGAGGTTTTCCGATTATCGGATTATCCACCTTGCGTGTCACGGGAAGTTCAAGGGGGATAGCCCACTCTCCTCCGCCCTCTACCTCACGGGAGACCAGGAAAACGACGGGCTTCTGATGGTTAATGAGCTCTTCGGGCTTGACCTCGAAAACGCGTCCCTCGTGGTACTTTCCGCCTGCGAGACGGGACTCTCCCAGATCATGCGCGGGGACGAGCTTATCGGGCTCTCCCGGGGATTCATATACGCCGGAACGCCCTCTCTGGTCGTGACGCTGTGGGAGGTGGCGGACGACTCAACCGCCCTTTTTATGATAAAATTCTACGAAAACCTTAAAGAAGGGATGGATAAACCGACCGCCTTGAGAAAAGCCCAGTTATCCCTGAAATCGATGGAGAAATTCTCACACCCCTTTTACTGGGCGCCGTTCGTCATAATGGGGGATTGGGAGTAGTCTATCGAAACGGCAATGCCGTCAGGTTTTTTAAGCAAACGAAATATTGACTTTCACCGCATATAAGGTAAAATAGGAAAAAGTCAACTATTTTTTTGAAGGGGGTAAAAAGATGAAGGTAAAAAGCCTGTTTTCAAGGTCACTGATGTTTTTTGCTATTATTATCTTTCTGATCGCTCCCACCGCAGTGACCGGGGGAGATGTGGTGCTCCTCGTGACCCCGGAAGAGGCGAGTATGGGCGTCACCCGGGCGGTCGTGGAGGAGGTCGATAACGGCCCGACGATAAAGATCAACAGCCCCAAGAACGGCTCCGTTTTGACCGGCCCTTTCAGGCTCTACGTGGAGATTGTGAAGAAGCCTGACGGCGCCGACGTAAACATGAAGACCCTCAAGGTAAACTACCTCAAGGTCGTTACGATAAACATCACGTCGAGGGTTAAAAGCTATATTAAGGGGACGAAGCTGGACGTTCCCGAGGCGGAGTTCCCCGCGGGAAAACACAGGACGGAGATATATATCGAGGATGTTAACGGCAACGTGTCGAGGAAGCTCTTTAACGTTACGGTGAATGAGCCGGAATAGTCACCTTTTTTCGGCTTGGTAGTTTCTAATCTTTGATATGCTTTAAGGTGGTATAGCGCTTTTAAGGAGGGCAGGGGGCCAATTAGATGGGCGCCTGATTTTGCTTTTTCCCCTTTACGCCTTCAAGGGGCCGAAGATGCTATAAGCCCGCTCTTTTTGCAGCCGCCATGTCTGTAATAATAAGAGCGGGCGGTCATTTGTGCTCGGGTGAGAATTGGTTGACAAGGCCCCTTGAGGGCCTCGGGCGGGTTCGCCGTTCGACTTTTGTTAATTAGGGGGATCGGGAGATTGTTTTAGGTACCCGATTGATGGGGAGCGGTTGGCCGACAAACAAAACCAAAAACTCGCACCCTTTATATACAAGTAAAAAATTCCTAAAGGCTTATTGTATCGGATACGAATCCCCCTTCAGTTCCATCTTTTATTCCCCCTATCTCCCCCGCTCGAACTTCCCCGTCCACTCGATGTTCGACTCCGGCGGCCACCCGGAGGGACACTCCACCTTCTCCCTCAAGTACCTGAAGTCGCAGAGGTCGCCGCCGTTGGCGACCGTCTTTGTCCTGTCGACGCTTACCCCCATGGTCTTCCACTTCGCCCAGTCGGTCAGGCACAGGTAGGGGACCAGATCTTCCAGGCCCTGGTCACGCCAGAACTTGTGGATCGCGCACTCCCTAATGTCGTAGCCATAGAGATATTTGTCTCCCCCCTCGACGAACTCGAAGACCCAGTCGCCCGGGTATTTCCGGTCGAGTGACCTCTTTGCCGCAAGTCTCATCTTCTCGACCTGGCTTTTATCGGTGTAGGACATCCTCTTCATCAGCGGAAGAAAGAGCTCGTTGGACCTCTCCGCGACGTTGAAGATATGCTCGCCTATCTCCCTCGTCGGAAGACCCTCTTTCTTCATGACGAGGGCCATCGGCATCAGGAAGGTGGACATTACAAGGTTTTTGTAAAGCATATTGTCCCTGCCGCCGATGTCCGGCATCTTCTTGTATAGCGATTTGAAGATCCCCCGGGACTTCTTGAGCCACGCGTCCGTCTTCTCTTTCCCGTAGCGCTCCCTCAAGATCTTTTTCTGAATGAGGGCGATAAAAATGTTGAACATCAGCACTGTTTTAGGTGATACCGTCTCTTTCTTTTGCCCCACTTTGTGCCTCCATTGATTTTATACAATCCTTTTTAACCGCCGTATTTGCAATCCCTTTCGGCTTTAGACCTAAATATTTGATTCAAATAATAATATTAGGCACGGCTAACTACTCCCTTATATATAAACCGGATAAAGTTGTCAAGAAAAAAGTGGAAAGCAAAAAGTTGGGGACTATATGGTGTGAAAAGTCGGGAACCCGTGATAATCCGGGCGAACTAAATGAAGATTCAAGCCCCACCGGTCAGGAGGGGGTAAAGACAATCACCAAGAAGTGGGATCGAGTTTTCCGTACAAGGGCCGGTGCTTCCGGGTTTTTCAGGCATCCACGCTTGCTCATATCAAGCTGTATATTTTTGTGTTTTTGTGGTGGGTCTTTTAGTCCCGGTTGCCGCGGTTAATAAAACTCTCCCCTTGCTCTTGGAAGCGGTGTTTTTTTAGGTTGGGCCTGGTCCTTCTATTTCACATAATCAGTCCCACTGACCCTTAAAGAGGCGCATTAGCTCAATGACGATCTTCTTTATCTCATCCCTTGCCTTGGCCGTGATCTCATAAGGGAGGGTGGTTTCGGGGGCCTTTTTTAGGGCTTCCTTGATGTTTTTTATATACGCCGTTCTCATGGCGGTCGATATGTTGATCTTGACGGCGCCCCTCTCGATAAGGTCCCTATAGTTTCTGGTCGTCAGGCCGGAGGCCCCGTGAATGGCCATCCCTATATCCAGGCCCGATTGAAGCTTGGATAGAAGATTCAGATCGAGCTTGGGTTTTTCGTGGTGGATGCCGTAGACGGTGCCGATGGAGGGGGCGAGGATGTCGATTCCCGTCTCCTTGACGAATTTTACCGCCTCTTTGGGATCCGTCCTCGATTGGGTTGTCTCTTTTGCGTCCTCCCGTCCTCCGAGCTTCCCCAGTTTTCCCTCGACGGCGGCGTTATAGACCTCCGCGATCTTGACCGCCTTTTTCGTGAATTCGATGTTTTCTTTCAGGGACATGTGGCCCGTGCTTATCATTACGGAATTAAAGCCGCAGTCCAGTGCGGCCCTTATCTGGTCGAGATCGGTGACTTGGTTTAGATGCAGTATGACCCGGGCTTCCCTGTCCTGGGCCAGCGAGACTATGGCACGCCCAAAGGCCCTGATGTCGTAGAGCTCGGAAAGCGGTTTGGCCCCCCCCTGGATTATGACGGGGCTGTCGAGCTCCTCTGCGGCGTCGATTATCGACATTATGAAGTCGGGATTGCCGACGTTCGTGTCGAAGGCGCCAACCGCATATCCACTCTTCTTTGCATCTTGGTAGAGATCTATAGCGTCAATTATCGGCATATCAATACTCCTTTTAATATAAGCTGAATGTTTTTTGTTTATCATATATTGAGGTTTTTGTCAACTGAAGGCCATCTTTAGAGTTGATTTTTCACCTCGATTGAGATACCTTAATTAATGTCCGATTTGATATTCAATCGAGATTCAGCTCTATTGGAGGGATTTATATGAAGAACTTCGTTTTAATGTACGTTAAGGATGTGATGACGGAAGAAGTGGTCTCCGTTACACCGAACACGGGACTGAGGGAGTTAAAGTCCCTCTTTGAGAGACACGACTACAACTCTTTTCCGGTGGTGGAGGGGGATAAACTGGTGGGGATAGTAACGAAGCTCGATTTTCTGAGGCATTTCATAATAACTCCAAAATCGATGATACCCAACTACGACGGTCTCCTGGACGACACCGTTAAGGCCGTTATGAACGCGGCGCCCCTTACCGTTTTCCCCGAAACCCCTCTTACCAGGGTCCTGGAGTTGATGGTCGAGACAAAGCTCAGGAGCTTTCCGGTCGTCGACAGCGACATGGAGCTTCTTGGGATGATATCGAGGGAGGACGTGGTCAAGAGCCTGGGGTAGGGGTGTTACTTTTCATGGGGAGATCCTATTTGTAGATAGAATAAACTCTAAGTATATAGATTCATTTTTTTCTTTTGGAATTAAGTTTGGACAAACAATTCTTGAATCGTGCTCTGTTCTGATTGTCTTACCGTCATCCACAGTATCGGTCGTGCTCTCGCTTTGTGGAAACAGGTAGGTGTTCATCTCAAAGAGTTGCTCAATAGACTTGACGAAATGCAGTGTATAATATGTTAGCAAACTATCTCTCACACCGTGGGCGACGACCGGCCTTTATGCCTGTATGATCATCTAAAATACGGCTTATGGAATTTAGCTATGATGAAGTGGAAGCAATTAATAAATCATAAAAGAAAAATAGTAAATACGGTTTTCTGCCTCTTCATACTTTTTTTCATCTTTGTTTTTGTCATCTATTCCTACAGGATGATTCCAGAGCCCCCGATACCCTTAAAGGCGGATGCCGTCGGCATAGCCTTGATGGCCTATAATCTTAAGACGCACGGCACCCTCTCCATGGCATGGATAAATAATGAGGAGCAAGAAGATATCACGCCTACATCGTATCGGGAGCCGGGCTACCCGGCCGTCCTTGCCCTGGGGATGCTGCTGAGCCCCTCTTTGCGAAGTCTCCCCGAAAAGTATTTCGCCTCGGAAGATGTCAAATTTCAGGTTCCTTCAAAGTCGTTGAGCTATCTCGAAATAGCGATATTGTTTCTTGCGGCGTTGATCTCGATGTGTCTGGTTCTGTATATCACGAAGAGCAGATTTCTCTCGATCGCGGCCCTCTTTGGGGTCGGATTCAGTCCAGCCCTGCTGCTGAATATCCGTCATTTCCTGACGGAAAACCTTACCGCGCTCCTCATCCTTGGAGCGTCCGCCTTACTGATGTTGTCGGCCAAGAGCGGGCGGAAAAGATATTATCTCCTTACGGGAGTGCTCCTCGGGATGCTGACGTTGACGAAGGCGACGTTTCAGTTCGCCTGGCTCCCCCTGATAGTATTTATGATGTTTTATCTCTACAAGAAAAAGGTCTCTCTAAAAAAGGGGGGTATTCTCCTTGTCATTTTTCTGGCTTCATATTTTGCCGTCGTCTCACCGTGGATGCTCAGAAACTACGCTCATTTCGACAGGGCCTTTATTGCGGAGCGGGGAGGGTGTGTCCTTATGGTGAGGGCGAATTACTCTATGATGAACAGTAAGGAATATTTCGCGCACTTCCTTCTCTGGATGCCCACCGAATTCGCACAAAAATGGAAGGAGAGATGCTTCGACGATGAAGAAATTTCCCGCCTGTACAGGAGTAATCCGGACGGCTACCGTAAAAGGGCAAGGGATCTCAGGATGGAGCTGATAGAGAAGTTCAATGATACTGCGAAGGCGGATGCTGTTTTGACTTCCACGGCCGTTAAACAAATTATGACCCATCCGTTTCGTCACCTGCTGACCTGTATTCCGATTGCATGGAAGGGGATGTTCGTCGAGATGGAGGCCTACCCCGGTTTATACGGCAATAATCTGTCGCCCCTTATCAGCCTTGTCTTGTTCGGCTGCTTTTTCGGCCTGACCGTTCATTCGTTGATAAAGGGAAACTGGGAGTATCTCGCCTTTCTCTTCTTGGCGAATTATCTGTTTGCAATGCACGTCCTTTTTACGCACAATATCCCCCGCTACAACATACCCTTGATCCCCGTTCTTTGGGTGGGAAGTATTACGGTCTTATGGCTGTTGGCCTCGAGGATTATCGACAGGATTAGTAAGATAAGCCGGCCTGAAAAAGGGGAAGAAACGGTTTAGAGATCGTCAATTCTGAAGAGATATTACGTATCAGGGAGTTATCCGCACCTTGTATTTTAATGGCATCCTATCGGTTTGTATTTAACGGGGGTGGATGGAGGGGCAAGCGCTTCTTTTTTCCAATTTTCTCATCTAACAGGTCGTCGGTTTGACATTTATGGCGGCGGCCTGACTGAAATGAGAACAAGGGCTGAAGCTGAAGATAGAGTTTACTGTAGAGACAGGGTGTGGATCGTTGGAGAGAAAGACCGGGGGCGTGATACGGTAGAACCGCTATTACCATATTGTGCTATTGTTATTGGGGGCCCGTTTCGCGCCTGTTTCATCCCAAAGGAGCAATCGTCTAATTACGTCCGGTTAATTGATATTTCGGCCCGTTTGGTCTTGAGGGAGATGATCGTGGAATTCAACGTCTGGACATTAATGCGGGCGGAATGCGGGTTTACATATCAAGTTCATCCATAGATTTATGTGGGGCCTCGGCTCAAACAGCGAGTGAATATCGATAGCAATAGCAAAAGGTCAATAGGTGGTCAATTGGACCATCGACCAATCGGTCAATCGATCAAATCTCTGAACCGGTCGAAACTCTGGAGAAATCAAATCCGGAGGCGGTTTTTGGATCCTACTGTTTGGCTTTCTCGCCCGATTTCTTTATCTTTTCTATCTCGGCCTCTATCGCTTCCACATCCTTCTTGTGCTGTTTTATCTTGGCCACGATGTCTTTGAATTCCGCATCGTCCAACACGGTGCCCTCCTTGCCATCCTCGATCAGCTCGTAGACCCTGCCGCCGAGCTGCGTGAAGCTCTGGTGCACCTTTCTCTGGATGGAGGAGAGATCCATCTTCTTCTTTACTATCTTTCCCTGTTTCTCGAGCTCCTTTGTGAGCTTTCCCACCTCCTCCTTCAGAACCTCAAAGCCCTCCGCGGCACCCTTCTTTATCTCTTCCCAGAGATCCTTGTCAGTTGTCTCTGTCATTTACAGCCTCCTCTAAAAATAAGGACGTTAGATATCTGTTGAATAAAAATGCGATAACGATATCTATAACCATTTTTGTCAATAATATCATAAATATTCTTTCGATGAAAGGGATAAATGACCGATTCAACCTTTGGTAATAGGATTTTTCCCGATGAGCGTCTCGATTCTCCCCTCCATCCTCTCTCGGTGTGTTCCCCGCCAGTAGATTCTTTTACAGCTCGGGCAGATCTGGAAGCTGTCGTGGGTTATATAGATATGGTCCGGGACATCCGTAAAAACTCTCTCCTTCTCTATACTCTCAAGGGGAGTGTTGCAAAGGGTGCAGCGGGTGAACGGCTTGATCTCCTCTTTCAGGGGAAGGAGGCTGTTCAGGATGTCTATCTGATCTTTTAGGTGGTCGTATCCGATAAAGACCACTCCCTCTCCCCTGATCCCCGCTCTACGGGTCAAGAATATCCTCTCGTCTTCGGGGTCCCGGTCTTCAAGGACGGCCGGGTAGACGCAGTCGTACCCGATGATCCTGAGCCATTTTGAGAGCTTCCCCAGAGGGGCGTCTGCGGCGAACTTCAATCCGCTAACCTCTTCTCTCTTTTTTCTCCTTGAACTTGCCGTCTCCCATGATCGCTCCAGCGGCGATCGCATCGGCGATGAGGTCCTTTGCCCGCCCGACTTCCGGCTCCGGAACCGCAAAGCGGCGCTCGCCGAAGCGGTTTATCGTCATCGGGTAGGGGCTTATCCTCTGATCCCTCAGGATGTAGGGTATCCCCTCCTGTTTAAGGAGGCAGCCTATCAAGTCCGTCTCGCAGTCGTTGTACGAGAGATATATCTCTACGAATTTCTCCTCGTGTCTTTTATCATAATCAGCCATAATGTTATTTTATATTATAAAGACCGCTTTTACAAGCCATATTTAGGGCGTTTGAAGGATTGTGGATAAAACTATGTTGACATGGAGCCGATGGGGAAATACAATGGCCTTGAGGAATTGAACCATGGAAGAGCTCTGGAAATTCAAATTTTCGTCGGGGGAGCGTATCTCCTATGCACCCGCCCTTTCGGGAGACAGGGTTTACGTTATATCGACCGATTTCCGTATCTGGTCTCTTGATCTGAAATACGGCTTCTACTACTTCAGGGAGCCCCTGGTAAGCCGGACGATGCGGGCCGTATTGCCCGAGAAGGGGGGGGTAAAGAACTTCCTCTATCGCGACGGCCTTCTCTATATACTTCTTGAAGACCTCTTCGGAAGAAGCCACCGTCTTGTCTTCGACCCCGAGAGGAGATCTTTGGTCAAGGGCGATCCCGCCCCCCTCGTCAGAAAGGTGGTCTACATCTTTAAAAACAGGGTGAGGATAGAAAGGTGTATGATAGACGGTAGATACCGGGAGGGGGTCAGGGCGGTGGATCACACAGACGACAATTTTCTCTGGAACAGCTCCGAGAGGATAAGGCCCGCCATCAAATACACGGAGGTGGTCGGGGACGTTATGCAGGCGGGGGAGGGTATTATCATTGCGCAGAATTACTTCTCCCGAAGGCGCAAGATGCCGGCCGGCTACTCGATAACCTCGTACCACTACCGGCGGGGGGACGTTCTCTGGAACATGGAGTCCTTTACATATTCCAGCAGGCTCTACTCCTTTGTGACCGCCGGGAATTTCATGTACGTTACGACGGGGGCCCTTGGGGGAAACAAGGAGGGTTTCTTGATCAAGATAAACCTGAAAAAGGGGAATATCGTGGAGAAGATCCCCTTCATGGAGATAAACTCCGGTGTCTCCGGAGGGGTGCCGGGGATGGAGAGCCTCTTTTTCCTGGGAGTCGGCGACAAGGTAATCGCCCTCGAGGACAAACCAGATTAAGACGGCAATCCCCCGTTGATTTTCGATCTGGCCTGATTCCCTGGTTTTTTAAAGTCATCCGGTTTTTTTCGGGGGGAGGTTTTTTTGTTTAAGAAAATGTCTACACCCCGCTTTCAAAGATGCCCTCCCTTCCTCATAGGTTTATTACAAATCCTTCAAACTCCCCGCCCCGTTTTCTATTTACGGCGAAGGCCTTTCATCCCTTGAACCGGCCCTGCAATAATCTGGTGGGCCTATTATCGATTTCAAATCCAGCGTAAAAAATTTCCTTTCAGCTTATCGCGCCGTTGGGACAGCTGAGGGTGCATTCGCTGCAGAGGATGCATTCCGTGCTCGATACGCTTTTTCCCGCGCTTATGTACGACATCACGTCGATATCCATCGGGCACGCCTTGCTGCATGCCCCGCACTCCGAGCACTCGTTTCCGGTGGGCTTTATCTTTATCAGCGAGAATTTGGTCGGGATCTTCATTATCAGCGAGACGGGACACGCTATCTTGCAGAACGCCCTCTTGTCCTTAAAGATAAAGGCCATGGGGATCGCCAGGGCGTAGTAGATAAGATTTCCCACGATCATCCAGCTCAACTCCGACTTATCGAGGTAGTCGTTGCGAACGTCGTAGTTCAGGAGGAAGACGAGGACCAGGGGGAGAAGTATGGAGATAAGGAGCGCCAGGTATCGTACTCTCTTCAGCCTCTCGTCTATGACGCCCTCCTTTTTTATCGGGAGCCACTCCAGGACGGCGGCCGTCCAGCACGCCCAGCCGCAGAAACCTCTCCCCCATATCAGCGGGCCGAAGAGCTTGGCTATGGCGTAGTGGATAAAACCCTTGGAGAAATAGCCCACCAGAACGATGAGAACCACTCCTTCCATCTGAAAATTCTCGCTGTTTACAAAGGGGACGAATATCAGCAGCACCGGCATTATGAGAAGGATGCTTATCTTCCGCCCCAGGCTCTTTTTCTTTTTCGGCAGGATTTTTATGAGATAAATCCCGATTGAGATGGAGGCGCCGATCCAGGGGAAGATCACCCAGAAACCCCACCAGCCGATGGCAAGGTAGAGTGTTACCGCAATAGCGAGGCCGATGAAAAGGGGTATGAGAAACATAATACTACTGTATTAAAAAGGTTTTTGGTAATAATCCCGGTACAAGATTTGTGTAATAAAGGTCTTTTGTATAGGCCCGGGGTCTCGTTAAAAAAAGGGGAACGGGCAACATCTGCCCGTCCCCCTTGATTCGGTCGGTCACGGCGCTAAATCCACTTGAGGATGCCCATAAAGACGATGAGGAAAACCGCAACGATACTCCACATCGTTGAGACGACGACTATCCTCTTCTTCATCGACTCCATGTCGTACACCCAGAATGCGAAGAACATGTAGAGGGAATACCCGATGATGATTATAAGAATTGGGTTGTACCAATTCCACCACTTGTATACCCAGATAAGGGCGTTCCAGCGGTTTAAGATGATCTCTATGAAGACGCAGAAGATCGAGTTGGTTATTGCAAAAAACCATCTGTTCGGTATCCCAAGGATCTTCATCTTCTTGTCCTTCGGGAGGATTTTGGCGAAGATCAATCCCGTCACGGCAAACATCATGGTTATCTCGATGTTAAGGCCGACGGTGATGATAAAGGCGCTGTCCGCCGGCGCGGTCCAGATGGCGGAGTGCCCGAAGACCTTCAGAAAAATTGCGTCCAGTATCTCGAAAAACCACTCCAGCCCGTAGAACGCAAGGCCGGCCATGACCAAGTCCCACCTCTTCCGCTCTATCTCGGTAAAGTAGACGTAGATCACAAACGCCAGGAACGGCACCAGGTACCACTCGAAATGACCGGTATCCCTCAGGGCATAAAGCGCCTGGTTCGTCTCGTGGGTATAGCTCGGATCGGGGAGAATACCAATGATCTTGTTGAGAGCACCGCTTAGAAAAAGGTTCATAACATTCCTCCTTGATTTTAAGAACTATTATCTAAATCTGCGGTCTTGAGACGACCGCAAAAAGGGCAATGATATCAAATAACGGCGATCGTTTTATAAAAGGGAAGCGCCCCGTCGAGCTTCCCAGTCCGAACTCTTTTTCTCGTTTGAAATAATTTTTTTGTTTTGCGCATTTGGTGGCCGGATGTTATATATGGTGGTATATGGGCGAATTTTACATAAAATAGAGTATTTTTGCCAGTAAAAAATTTGATGTTTCCTTAAAAATTCGTAGATGGTGATCTTTTTACACGGCGGTATTTGTAATATGGTTTCAGATCAATCCGAAAAGCGCTACATAGACATCGGCGTCGGGGCGCTCGTCGGGGACGACGAGGGGAGGCTCCTCCTTGTCAGGCACAAGGTAGAGAGGGGCGGCTTCTGGCAGGGGAGGTGGATCCTGCCGGGGGGGATGCTGAAGGTGGGAGAAGAGCTCGACTCCGGCATCCTGCGGGAGGTAAAGGAAGAGACCGGCCTTGACGTAAGGCTCGATCCCGGGACGCCGGTGGTGACCGAGAGGATAGTGGAGGATGAAAAGGGTGTGGGCCTCCACGTGATCTACGTGGTGAAGAGGGGATTCGTTACCGGTGGGGAATTAAAACCGGCAAGCGACGTGGGGGAGGCGATATGGGTTAGTGATCTTGATGATGTAAAGGACGAGCTCCACGAGGACACCGCAGAGATACTGAGGCGCTTAGGCTTGATGGTGTGAGGGGGGTAGGGGGGAGATATGAAAAAATTACAGGGGGGTGAAATGAAAAGGGTTGTTTTGGCGTTGATCGTTCTGGCCGCCTTTGCCTCCACCGCCTACGCCGAGGAGTGCAAATGCACAAAACCCGCCGCGATAAGGTGGGGGCAGGTGCACCGGTACGACGGGGACGACGCGTATTTCAGTATGTACCTGGAATACCTGACATACGGCCAGAATTACATGAGCAAAAAGGAGTATTTCAAGGCGATAGATTATTTCAAGTCGGCCATAGAGCTGGAGAGGTGCCTGCCGGAGCCCTACGCCAATATAGGGTGGTGCTATGTACAGCTCGGCTATGAAAACGAGGCGATGGATTATTACGAGAAGGCGTGCGAGAGGGCCGGTTGTGACAGCTGGTTCTCCAATTCCTGCTATGAATATCAGAGACTTCGCAAGAAGCTCCTGGGCTACTGATCGTTCTGATATGGTGTTAAATTAGTCATCGGCAAAAAGGGCGAAAAAATCCTCCTTTTAAATCAATCCGTCTGTCCCCCCACAACATCCCCGATTACCTGAAGCCTTTTTTAAGAAACGCGTAAAAAAGGGGCCGGGGCTGATCGGCGACTCACAATTCAAAAGTCGTGACATCCCACGGCAGTTCGACAAAATTGCTGTACGTCATTCCCGTGAAAACGGGAATCCAGTGGGATGGTCAGTGCGCTGGGTGGCACTGACAAGCGGCAGCTTGTCAGTGGGAGTTCAACAAGATAAGGTGCGACATCGATATCAATCTGGATTCCCAGTCGAGTTGGGAATGACAGTATAGATTCCCGATCGAGCTGGGGATGAAAGAATAATTCCCAGTAACGTTGGGAATGACAGCATAATACCCAATTGTGCCGGGAATTACGGAATAAGGATTTACGGTGGTTCTGGGAATAAAAAAATAGTGAGGATTCCTTTGTCCCGCCGGGAATAAAAAAGAAAGGGATTGCAACAAACTCGCAACCCCTTGGTATTACTGGCTGGGGGACAAGGATTCGAACCTTGGTTGGTGGAGCCAGAGTCCACAGTCCTGCCGCTAGACGATCCCCCATCGATTTTTAGTATAAGAATCTTATTTTAAAAAGTGCCCCGTGTCAATATTAAAGTGGATTGGTTATATATTTTCGTCCCTTCAAATATTTTGCCGTTTCATAATTTTCTGATCAATGCCCTTTTTTGGGGTGCGCCCGGAATTTCGGCGAAGGCAAACTTCAGCCACCTGTATATCGATTCCGTCGGGGCGATCCAAACCCTTCCCGTTCCAGTAAAGGTGTGGAGGAGCCCCTCGCCGCCGGTGACGCTGCCCAGAATATTCTTCGCCGATTTCTCCACTGTGAAGTCCACGCCGTCGGTCCACATCAATGCGAAATTGCCGTCCACCGAGAGCTTTTCGTCTGAGAGGTCTATCCTCTTGATCTCGCTTAAGGGCACCGGGCTTTCCAGTACCGCGAGTCCGGGTCCGGTAAGCTTCGTCTGAAACAGCCCCTCACCGCCGAAGAGGGCCGCGGATATGCTTTTGAGCCTCACCACATCCACGTCGACCGCCCCCTCACAACATTGGAACATCCCCTTGTTTACGATAAGGGACTCGTTTTTGAGCCTGTAGACGATGTAGTGGCCGAAGGAGGGCTCCAAAAAAATCTCCCCGCTCCCCGAGTACCTCGGCTTGTAGGCGGTCTCCTTGGCGAGGAATTTCGACTTGAGCGCCTTCTTCCCTTCCAGTCTGGACTCCATCTCGATGGCTCCCTTCATGTATTGCAGTGCCCCCGCCTCGAGGACCGCCTCGCCGTTGTCTATCGTGACCTTGACCTGCTTGAGCTTGATGCCGCCCCTGTTGGCGTAATAGAGGGCCTTGGCCGTGTCTATATCCTTTGATCCCTCGATCTTTTCGTACTGCAGTATCTCGACCTTGCACCCCCTGCCGAGCGCCGAATCGAGGACTTCGATATTTACCGGGTCCTTGACGATCTGGCTGCTTATCGGGGGGAGGGCCGAGACTGTGGTCGCCGTCACCGTTTCCATGCCCGGCCTCGGCTTTTTGATCAAAAATCTGTGTTTGCATTTGGGGCAGGTCAGATATTTACCACTATCCTGGATTTTCTCTGGGTTGATATTTCCGGTAAAATCGCACTTTGGACAGTGTATTTCCATATCTCCCTCCAAACGGATATTCTGAAATTTGGCGCCGCTCCTTCCGCTAAGCCAAGAATACGCGGCTTTAGATGTCCCACTTCCTGAAAGCGAGGTAGATTATCATCAGCGAAATCAGGGGAATATTTGCGGTCAGCAGGTCGAGGCGGTTCAGCTTAACCTCGACGATAATCCCCATAAGGAGGAACGTCAGGAGGGCCAGAAACGGTATCTCGGACGTTATCCACTTTTCAATCTTCACCTCAATCCTCCTCCACGACTGAAAAAATCATGAACTTCATGTTTCTCCCCTTGAGCTGCAAATTTACAGGCTTAAAAAGGGCCAATCAATAAACGGCGGTTTACTTGAGAAAAACACTCCAAAGTATTAAAGCGCTTCAGACCTTTTTCAGCCCCTCGTGATACTCCTGTATGGACTTGACCTCGATGTCCCCCTTGATGATCTTCTCGATGCCTTCTACGGCGGCCCTCGCCCCGGGGATGGTCGTAAAGACCGGGATATTTGAGAGCAGCGAGTTTCTCCTGATGTAGCTCGAGTCCCTGACCGATTGCTTCCCGGTCGTCGTGTTTATCACCATCTGGATCTCCCCGCTCTTTATCTTGTCGACGACGTCGGGGCGCATCTCCTCCTTCAGCTTGTAAACGAACTCGGTCTCGATCTTGTTTTCCACCAAGAACCTGTGCGTGCCGGTGGTGGCGATGATGCCGAAGCCGAGGTCGGCGATCTTTTTCGCCACGTCCAGCACGTTGTCCTTGTCGCTGTCCTTCACGCTGATAAAGACGTTTCCCTCGAGGGGGAGGTCGAGACCGCAGGCGAGCTGCGCCTTGTAGAACGCCCGGGCGAAGTTAGTGTCGATTCCCATAACCTCGCCGGTCGATTTCATCTCCGGGCCCAGGAGGGTGTCGACGCCGGGGAATTTCGCGAAGGGGAAGACAGACTCTTTTACCGACATATGTTTCGGGATAACCTCCTTCGGCAGGTTGAAGGCGCCGAGCTTCTCGCCGGCCATGACCCTCGCGGCGATCTTGGCCATCGGAATCCCTATCGCCTTGCTGACGAAGGGGACTGTGCGGCTCGCCCTCGGGTTCACCTCGAGGATATATATCTCCCCGTTCTTCACGGCGAACTGTACGTTCATAAGCCCCACGACCTGAAGCTCAAGGGCGAGCTTTTTGGTCTGCTTCTTTACTTCCCTTACCACCCTGGCGTTTACGGAATACGCCGGGAGGCTCATCCCGCTGTCGCCGGAGTGTACCCCCGCCTCCTCGATATGCTCCATGACGCCGCCGATGAAGACATCCTCCCCGTCCGATACGGCGTCCACGTCGAGCTCCAGGGCGTCTGATAGGAACTTGTCGATCAATACCGGGTGCTCCGGGCTGGCCATGACGGCAAGCCTCATGTAGTTTCTCAGGTCCTCCTCGTCCTGGACTATCTCCATCGCCCTCCCCCCCAGGACGTAGGAGGGTCTCACAAGTACCGGATAGCCGATCTTCTTTGCGATCTCGATAGACTCCTCCACGGAGCGGGCTATTCCGTTGTCCGGCTGTTTCAGCTTCAGCTTGTTTAAAAGCTCCTGAAACCTCTCCCTGTCCTCCGCCCTGTCGATGGAGTCGGGCGACGTGCCGATGATGGGGACCCCGGCCCTCTCCAGGGACACGGCAAGCTTGAGCGGCGTCTGGCCGCCGAACTGGACGATCACGCCTTCGGGCCTCTCGGTGTCCACGATGTTCAGGACGTTTTCGAAAGTCAGCGGCTCGAAGTAGAGCCTGTCGGACGTGTCGTAGTCTGTGCTGACCGTCTCCGGGTTGCAGTTTACCATTATCGTCTCGAAGCCGGCCTCCGCTAAAGCAAAGGAGCCGTGGACGCAGCAGTAGTCGAACTCGATCCCCTGGCCTATCCGGTTCGGCCCGCCCCCCAGGATCATTATCTTCTTTTTGTCGGTCGGCTTGGCCTCGCACTCCGTCTCGTAGGTGGAGTAGAGGTAGGGCGTGTAGGCCTCGAACTCGGCGGCGCAGGTGTCCACCCTCTTGAAGACTGCGGTGACGCCGTGATCCATCCTTATCCGCCTCAGCTCCGTTTCTTCGATCCCGGTAAGCTCCGAGAGCCTGAGGTCGGAAAAGCCGTACTCCTTCGCCTCCAGCAGGATATTTTTCAGCTTCCCGCCGTCGAGCTCGTCGATGTGGCCGGAGAGCGCCCTGATTTCCTCTTCCATCTCCACTATCTGGGAGACGTTTGTCAGAAACCATGGGTCGATCTTCGTGACCTCGAAGACCTTTTCCACCGATATGTACTGGCGAAAGGCCTCGGCGATAAAGAGCATCCTGTCCCCGCTCGGATTGCCCAGCTTTCTTAGGAGCAGATCATTCCGCTCTTTTTTAGTAAGTTTTCTCTCATCATCGGTTAAGGGATCTATAAATCCGCTGTAGCCGGTCTCGAGGGAGTTGAGCGCCTTCTGGATCGATTCCCTGAACGTCCTGCCGATTGCCATTACCTCCCCCACCGACTTCATCTGGGTGGTGAGGTACGGCTCCGACTGGGGGAACTTCTCGAAGGTGAACCGGGGGATCTTGGTTACCACGTAGTCTATCGTCGGCTCGAAGGAGGCGGGGGTCTCCTTGGTGATGTCGTTTCTGATCTCGTCCAGCGTCAATCCCACGGCGAGCTTCGCGGCAATCTTTGCGATCGGAAAGCCGGTGGCCTTGCTGGCCAGGGCCGAGCTTCTTGAAACCCTGGGGTTCATCTCGATGACCACGAGCCTCCCGTCCGCGGGGTTTACGGCGAACTGTATGTTGCTCCCGCCGGTGTCCACCCCGATCTCCCTGATTATCGCTATCGAGGCGTTTCGCATGATCTGGTATTCTTTGTCGGTCAGGGTCTGGGCCGGGGCGACCGTTATCGAGTCGCCTGTGTGGATGCCCATCGGGTCGAAGTTCTCGATGGAGCAGATGATGACCACGTTGTCGGCCGTATCCCTCATCACCTCCAGCTCGAACTCCTTCCAGCCGAGGACCGACTGTTCTATCAGCACCTGGCCTATGGGGCTCTGGTCTATCCCCCACCTGATGTAGCCCTCGAACTCCTCCAGGTTGTAGGCGATGTTTCCCCCGGTGCCGCCGAGGGTGTAGGAGGGACGGATGATGTTCGGAAAGCCGATCTCGGAAAGAACCTCCTTCGCCTCATCCAGAGAGGTTGCGTAACCGCTATCCGGGAGATTCAGACCAATCTTTTTCATCGCCGCCTTGAAAAGCTCCCTGTCTTCGGCCTTTTCTATCGCCTCGAACTTTGCGCCGATAAGCTCCACGTTATATTTTTCGAGGACACCCATGCGGTGAAGATCTACGGCGATGTTGAGCCCCGTCTGACCGCCGAGGGTGGGAAGGAGGCAGTCCGGGCGCTCCACCTTGATGATCTTCTCGACGACCGCGGGCGTAATCGGCTCGATGTAGGTTGCGTGGGCGAACTCCGGGTCGGTCATGATGGTCGCCGGGTTTGAGTTTACGAGGACGACCTCGTATCCCTCCTCCTTCAGCGCCTTCACCGCCTGGGTGCCGGAGTAGTCGAACTCGCAGGCCTGGCCTATGATGATAGGCCCGGAGCCGATGATCAGGATTTTCTTTATATCGGTTCTTTTGGGCATATGATCAATTATGTTTCTTCATCATTTCGAGAAAGTCGCTAAAGAGGTACCTGGAATCGTGGGGGCCGGGCGAGGCCTCCGGGTGGTACTGCACCGAGAAGAGGGGAAGCTTTCTGTGCCGCAGCCCCTCCACGGTGTTGTCGTTGAGGTTTATGTGGGTCACCTCCACATCCTCCGGCAGGGAGTCCGCCTTAACCGCAAAGCCGTGGTTCTGGGAGGTTATCTCCACCCTCGAGGTCGCCAGGTTCTTGACCGGCTGGTTCGCCCCCCTATGCCCGAACTTCAGCTTGTAGGTTTTCCCCTTAAGCGCCAGGGCGATCAGCTGGTGCCCCAGGCATATCCCGAAGATCGGAATCTTTTTCCCTTTCTTTTCGATCAGCTTTTTGATCTCGTTTATGGCGTATGGGACCCCCTCAGGGTCGCCCGGGCCGTTGGAGAGAAAAATCCCGTCCGGCTTGAACTCCATTACCATATCCGCCGGGGCAGACGCCTTGACAACCTTCACCCTTATCCCGAGGGAGGTCAGGTTAAACAGGATGTTATCCTTCATGCCGTAGTCGTAGGCGACCACTAAAAGCCCCGTGTCCTTTGCCACATTCGGTTTCGTGCCGGTGACCGTGGAGAGATCCACGGGCTTTTTCTTGAAGTCGTAGGTGTCGTCTGTGGTGACCTCGCTTACGAGGTCCCTCCCGATGAGGCCGAACGACTCCTTCGCCTTCTGGACCATGATCTTGGGGGAGAGGTCTACGGTGGAGATCACCGACTTCATGGCACCCGCCGTCCTGATGTGCCTTGTCAGGGCCCTCGTGTCGACGTTTCGTATGCCGATTATGTTGTGCCTCTTCAAGAAGGCGCCGAGGCTCTCCTCGCTTCGGAAGTTACTCACTATGGGCGAGAGGTCCTTCACTATGAAGCCGCTCACGTGCGGCTTCTTCGACTCGTTGTCGAAACAGTTCGTCCCGTAGTTTCCGATCTGCGGGTAGGTCATGGTCACGATCTGCCCCTTGTAGGAGGGGTCGGTCATTATCTCCTGGTAGCCGGTCATCGACGTGTTGAAGACCACCTCCCCGTCCCTTATGCCGTCTGCGCCGAAGGACTTCCCGTAGAAGATTGTGCCGTCCTCCAGGGCGATTGCCGCATTGTTCATATTTCGTACGCTCCTTAAGTAAAGAAATATATAGTAATTTTGAATTTATTTCAAGTCTATTTCTGGACTTGGGCAAAAATATAGCTTATAATTAATAGTTTTTTTAGAGGCGTAAATGATACCTAACAGGGATGAGTGCATTGAAATACTGCGGGAGCACGACGTCCCGGAGCATATAATCGGCCACAGCCTCACGGTGGAGCGGGTGGCCCTCTTCATCGCGAAGGAGATAAACGGCGCTCTCGGCACAAACGAGCCGAGGCTTAACCGTGAGCTGATAAGTGCTGGGGCGCTCCTTCACGACATAGCGAAGATAAAGGCGATGGAGACGGGGGAGCTCCACGGTATATTGGGGGGGAAGATGGTAAGGGAGATGGGGTTTCCCGAGGTGGCCGACCTGGTCGAGCAGCACGTTCGCCTTCGCAGCTACGACAAAAACGGCCGGATCTCGGAGACGGAGGTGATCAACTACGCCGACAAGCGGGTGACCCACGACGAAGTTGTGACGCTCTCCGATCGCTTTTCGGATATACGGCACCGTTACGGGAAAAACTCCGACGAGATCTTCGAAAGAATCGACAAGACAATGGAGCTGACGATGATCATCGAAAAGAAGATATTTGACATTGTATCCTTTGATCCGGATGATCTCGCTGAACTGATGAAACAGAAATATTGAAGAAGGAGGAGATGGAAGTTGGACTTCATACTCGACAGGCTCGCCATCGGCGACCTATCAGACGCAAAGAACGAACAGATTTTGAGAGACAGCGGAATCACCGCAATACTGAACGTCGCCCAGGAGGCGAATCCCGAGCCCGACCTCGACCATTTCGATTACTACAAGGTAAATATAGACGACGGACAGGCGATGGACCTCTCCCACATCGGGGACGCGGTGGACTTCATCCACTCGCGCATCAGGCAAGGCAAGGTCCTCGTACACTGCTTGATGGGGGTCAGCCGCTCGTCGACCATCGTCCTCTGCTACCTCCACGAGTGCGGCTTCAGCCTGAGAAACGCCATGAACCTTATCAAGCGAAAGCGCCCGGACGCCCAGCCCCACGTGGCCCTATACAACTCCGTCCAGGAGTATTATTTGAAGAAGGATAGGGAGATCGCACAAGAAAGGGAAGCAAAAAGAAATAGCGTATGAAGGTGAGGAAAGACGCGGCGGGTAGACGGCCTTTGAAAGCACAATCGCTTCCTCTCACCCATTGAGATCGGTTGGGGGAAACCGTGAAGAAGAGGGACGACTTGAATGCAAAAATCAGGGAGATGACAATCGATGATTACGAACGTGTCATCGAACTCTGGAGGGAATTTGCCGGGATCGGCCTTTCGAGCGCGGATGGGAGGGAGGAGATCGGAAAATTCCTCGACCTCAATCCCCACACTTCGCTTGTCGTCGAGATAGACGGGAAGATCGCAGGGACGGCCCTCGGGGGCTTCGACGGGAGGAGGGGATATATCTACCACTTCGTGATCGATGTGGAGATGCAGGGGAGGGGTATCGGGACGAGGCTCTTGAAGGAACTGGAAAGGCAATTTAAAGGGCTCGGCGCTAAAAAGATCCACCTAATGATCTATAACGACAACGAGGCATGGAGATTCTACAAGAAGAGGGGATACTTCAGGCGGGAAGGCGAGATCTTCGTTATGAGCAGGGATATTGATTGAGATTCCCGTATATTAGGATTTTTGTATGAGGATCGGTTTGGCAGCGTACTCCAAGGTCGCCGTCGTTTCGGGATTCGCCGTCTCGATCCTGGGGGCGTTTTTGATGGGGGCCGGGTCGTTCCCAAAAGTCGTCGCCGGGCTTGTTATCGCCGTCGGCGTAATATTGGTCTTCGTCGGCGCCGTGGTATACGCGGTCACATCGATAATCTACCTGGTATCCAAAAAGCCCAACTACGAGACGGGGGCGGCGATAGAGGGGGAGTACTATCCTCTCACCGAGTCGGGGGAGATGGAGGAGGTGCCGGCAAGGCTCTCGGCCCGGAGGATGCTTTCGGGGAGAATAGATGAAGTGCCCCTCGTCATCAGGTTATATTTCACACCTACCGGCAGATACACGGCATCAAGGACCGAGTTCTTCTCGCCGTTTGAAGGCGGCGGTCGAAAGAAGCCCTTCAGGCTATATCCCACGGGTCAGGAGGTGAGGTCGGACCTGAGTGTTGGGGAGAGGTTCGCCCGGGCGTTCTATCTGCCGAAATCCGACTACGAGGCGTTCAGGGCCTCGGGGCTGAGCGTCGAGGCGATGGGGGCCCTCCTCGATTTTCAGGACGAGAACGGCGGCGTCCTTAGCATGGACGGGCGGGGCCTGTTCTGGAGCGTCGACCGGCTCGACTTCGGGGGACTCGGCTCCGATATGGCCAGGGAGTTTGCGGGAGTCTCTAAGATCGTCCTCGATTCCCTTCAACGAGTTGATAGATCGGGTATCGGAGATTCTAAATCCGTGCCGGAGGAGCTCTTTTACGGCTCCCGTAAGGGCATCGGGGTATCATCACTGCCGATTTACACCACAAGGAGAACCCTGATTGGGATCGTGGCGGCGCTTCTTTCGATCGGCGGCTTCTGTCTTATCGGGGCCGTCGTCACATACGGGAGGGACAGGGAGACCTTCATAACACTCACGGCGATATCCGCCTTCACCATTACCCCGGGCCTTATCATGCTTCCGCTCTTGATCTACCACATAGTAACGAGCAGGCGGGCGCTGAAGCCATAAAATTTTTAAGACTTAATCTCTAAAACTTTTAATTGGGGGGAAAAATGGGAAAGGAAATCGATGAAAAGAGGGAGGATTTTTGTACAGACAGGAGAGGATTTTTAAAAGGCCTTACCATTGCCCCCACAGCCGCCTATTTTGGAAGAATGGCGATGTCAATGGGGACTTTGGGAACGGCCGGTGCAATCGGCGGATTGACCTCGATGGCGTCCTGCTCAAGGCCGAAAAGCCCCGGATCCGTCGACGTCGGCGCCAACCCCGACCTCAGAGAGCATACGAAAGAGTTCAACAGGGAGGTAATCGAGGTTACGGATGGTGTCCATGTAGCGGTGGGATTTGGACTGGCCAACTCGATCCTCATAGAGGGTGACGACGGCGTCGTCATCGTGGATACCATGGAGAGCTTGGAGGCGGCCGTGCCGGTAAGGGAGGCTTTTTCCGGAATCACCGAAAAGCCGATAAGGGCAATAATCTACACCCATTACCATCCAGATCACACCTTCGGGGCGGATGTTTTCTATATGGATGACAAACCGGATGTCTATTCCCACGCAACCACACCTTACTATCTCGATAGACTTATAAATGTTGTTAGGTCTATCATATATAAACGCTCCACCCGGCAGTTTGGCACTATGCTGTCAGGGGAGAGCTTCATAAACGCAGGTATAGGGCCGGAGCTCCTATTTAGGGCGGAAAATACAATAGGGTTGATAAGGCCCAATGTTACCTTTAACGGTGAGATGATGGAGGTAGATATTGCGGGGATAAAGTTGGTGCTCGTTCATGCCCCGGGAGAAACCCCAGACCAAATTTTTGTATGGCTGCCGGAAAAAGGGGTCCTCCTGCCCGGAGACAACTACTACAAATCTTTTCCGAACCTTTATGCCATAAGGGGGACACCCTACCGGGACGTGACCGATTGGGTCAGGAGCCTTGACAAGATGCGAAGGTTGATGCCGGAACATCTCGTCCTGGGCCATTCCCGCCCATTGACGGGAAAGGATTTAATTTACGAAAACCTCACAAACTACAGGGACGCCATCCAGTTTGTCCACGACCAGACGATTCGTGGAATCAATGAGGGATTGACGCCCGATCGTCTGGTTGAGCGGGTAAAGCTCCCCCCACACCTGGCGAATCTTCCCTACCTTCAGGAGTATTACGGCACAGTGGAGTGGTCGGTCAGGGCCATTTTCGAGGGATACCTCGGGTGGTTCGGCGGAAATGCAACCGATCTTTTTCCCCTCCCGCCAAAAGAGCGGGCCGAGAAGATTTCCCGACTCGCCGGCGGGAAAGACGTCATACTCAAGAAAGCCAGAGAGGCAATGGAAAATGGGGACTACCAGTGGGTCTTGGAGCTGTCCGACATCCTGCTGGCCCTTGACCCGAACGATGCGGAGGCAAAGGAGATTAAGGCAGGGGGATTAACTGCCTTGGGAGAGAGACAGGTTGCGGCAACCGCAAGAAACTACTATTTAACTCAGGCTCTGGAGATTCAGGGGAAGATCGAGATAGGGGAAAGGGAGGTAAAGGAAATCAAGATGGTTCACGATGTTCCACTGGCCGCGATATTTGATTCGATGGCGGTGAGCCTCAATCCAGAGAAGTCATCAGACACGGACAAGGTCGTCGGCTTTCGCTTTCCCGATGTTAAAGAGGATTTTACGCTTCACGTCCGCAGGGGCGTATGCGAGGTGCAGCCGGTGGCCCCCAAGTCACCGGACGTTACGGTTACGGTCAACTCGACCGTCTGGAAGGAGATTGGCGCGGGCATGAGAAATCCCGCCGCGGCCCTGGCAAAGGGCGACGTTAAGGTGGAAGGGGGAACACTGAACATCGTCAAGTTCCTGTCCCTATTCGACAGAAGTGATTAACGGGGTACAGGGATTACGGTGAAGTATCAAGTACTCCCTGTTTATTCAATTCCGGTCGTCACGGCAATCTACGTCCCTCTCATAAAACAGAGGGGCGCTCCGCTTACTCTTCGGGATGAAGAAGAGAAGGTGAGGGAAAAAGTGAGAAGGTTCATTTATTAAAGTGAGAGAAGATTTGTAAGGCTATGTATTGAGAAAATTAATAGTTTTTTTGAGAAAGCAACCTTAACGAACAAATCCCAATTAATCCTAAAAGAATCCCCTTACGATCAGCAGCACCCCGAAAATGATAAGCGGTATGCCGATTACGGCGCCGACTACCGTTGTTGACAGGATAACGCCTACGATCATAAAGACCAGGCCGAGGATCACGGCGACGAGCCTGCCGGTGAGCTTGATGATCGTGGCCAAAAGCCTCCAGAAAGCGACGAACGGCCACAGTATCCAGGGCGTCTTTTTCTTGGTATCGGTCATCTTTCCACTTCCATAAAAAAATTTTGAAAATAAATTCCAATTTAACGAAAAAGGGGGGCAAAAAACAAGACCCCCTTTTCCTATTATCCATCTCAAAAGAAAGACCATGACCCGTAACTTATTAACTCTTCAACTGTCAAGGCTTTTAGTGACCAGGGCACATTAACTCATTACTTGTCAAGGCTTTCAATGACACGGGCATTCTATTGAATTCTCTTCTCTAATCCACCACCACGAAGTGCTCGATGTCGACGATCTTTCCCTCGCGCTTCTCCTTGAAGATAGCCTTTACCCTTGCCCCGACCTTTACCTTCGACTCGTCTTTGATCTCCACGAAGTGCTGGAAGCAGGTGTCGGCGCCGTCGAGCTTTATGAAGGCGTATCCGTAAGGAACAGGCTTTTCCTTTCCTGTCTCCGGATCGAGGAAGGCAAAGCGCAGGATCGTGTAGCTGTAGAGGACTCCCTCGTCTGCCACCTCCACCCACTCGTCCATCTCGGTGAAACATGGCCCGCAGAGCTTTCTCGGCGGGATGTATACCTTTTTACATTTAGGGCACCTGACGCCCATGAATTTCTTGTTGTCGCGGATCTCCGCCAGAAATCTGCTGCCGAATTCTCCGACCGCGTAGCTGAAGGGTTGTTCACCCTCGCCGGAGTGCATCGTCAAGAGGTCGACTCCTTGGCCGCCCATAAAAGACCTCCTCTCTATTTACGGTTTCGTACTTCTAAAAACTGTGACGTCGCTCCAGAAACAGCCGCCGAATCCGGTGGCGAGGGCCGTCTTCACGTCCGGGACCTGCCTGGCCCCGCCCTTGCCCATGATCTGGATTGCGGCCTCGGCCATCCTGAGGAGGGCCGTCGCCCCGATGCAGTTTGTGGCGATTACCCCTCCCGACGGATTTATCGGAAGCTCGCCGTCCATATCCGTTTTGCCGTCGGCGATCAATTTCGGCGCCCCCCCGGGCTTACAGAGGTCCATCGCCTCTATCCAGGATAGGCCCGCGTATGAGTAGGGGAGGTAGAGCTCCATGACGTCGATCTCCTTTAACGGCTCCTTGATTCCCGCCTTCTGGTACGCCTCCTTCGCCGCAAGCTGCATGGAGGGGAGGTTGACCAGGTCGGTGTCGCCCAGAAGGTTGTACGGATGTTTTACCGCGCCCGCGTGAAACCAGGCCGGCTTAGGGCATATCTTTTCGGCGTATTCCTCCGTGGCGTAGACCACTGCGCACGCCCCGTCGGTCCTGGGGCATACGTCCAGAAGCTTGATGGGGTCCGACAGCATAGGGGAGCTCATGACGTCCTCAACGGTGATCTCCTTTCTGAGCTGGGCGTAGGGGTTGTTGCAGGCGTGCTTCCTGTCCCTTACGGCAACCCTCGCGGCGTCCTCCTCGGTGGCGCCGTACGTATCGAGGTACAGCATCGCCTCGACGGCAAGCCCGCCGATGGCGCCTGCGAATACCAGCCTATCCCAGATCGGGTCGAAGGCCGTAGTGATGGCGGCGGTCGTGTCCGACTCGGAGTTTTTCTCCCAGCCGACCGCCAGGACCTTGTCGAACATCCCCGAGGCGGTAAGGTAATAGCCCGCCTGGCCCACCGTGGAGCCGGTGGTACCGCCGGTGGTGAGTTTGAAGACCGGCTTCATAAATCCGCCGATCCCGTCGATGCTCCACATGTCGACATAGTTGATCCCCTCGAAGTGGTCCATGTTTCCTATGACTATAGCGTCGATATCGTCGATGGTCAGATCGCCGTCCTCCAGGCAGCGATCCACGGCCTCGTTGATCATCTCTATTCCATTCACGTCCAGACGGCTCGATCGGTGATGGGTCTGGCCCGTGGCTACTATTGCAGTTCTTTTCTTACCCATATCGATTACCTCCCTACTATCCAGACACAATGTGATTGGCCGCAGGCGCCGTTTATTCCGTGGGCGAGGGCCGTCTTGACTCCGTCGATCTGGTGCTCGCCGGCGTCGCCCCTGACCTGCAGGATCGCCTCGATAAGCCTTATCATTCCCCCCGGCGTTACCGGGTGGCCGGAGAGGAGTCCCCCCGAGGGATTGACCGGCAGCTCTCCGTCCATCTCCGTTATCCCCTTGTCGATCAGCTTTCCGCCGCCGCCCGGCGGGCAGAAGGCGAGACCCTCGTACCACATAAGCTCCATGTACGAGAAGGCGTCGTAGACCTCGGCCACGTCGATCTCCTTCAACGGGTCTTCTATCCCCGCCATTCCGTACGCCTCCAGGGCCGCCTTGTCGAGGGCACTGGCGTCCGCCAGGTCCCTGTCTCCCAGGAAGTAGGCGTCGGCGGTGTATGAAACCCCCTTGACCCATACCGGCTTCTTGGCCTTCTTGGCCTTTTCGCCCCCCGCAATTATTACGGCCGCCGCCGCATCGGATACCGGGGAGCAGTCGTACAGCTTCAAAGGGTCAGATATTATCTTGGAGTTGAGTACGTCGTCCACGCTGATATCAATGGCGATCTGGGCGTAGGGATTCTTGAGGGCGTTTTTGTGGTTTTTCACCGAAACCTTAGCGCACTGCTCCTCGGTGATGCCGTACTTGGCCATGTAGCGGCGCATCTGAAGCGCCGAGCTGTTCAGTGAATCGAGGCCGATGGGTCTCATGTATATGGGGTCGAAAATTGCGTTGGTGATGTAAACGTTGTCCGACTCGGAACCCTTTACGTGGGAGACGACGAGCGTGGTATCGTAGGTGCCGGATAGGATTCTCGACATCCCGTAGAATGAGGAGAAGGTTCCGTCCCCCTCCACCGCGGACATGTTCTTGGCAAGCCCGCCGCCGCAGGCGTCGTTCACCGCCATCGTCGAGATAGTTCGGCCGTCCCAGAAATCGTTGGATGTGGTAATGACGTTATCGATGTCGTCCATGGTCATGCCGGCGTCCTCCAGCGCCTTTTTGGTCGCCTCGTATACCATGTCCGCGAAGGTATCGCCGAGCTTGTTCCTCTCTATCTTTGTCTGGCCTACACCGACAAAGGCGATGTCATTAATCTCTGTCATTTTTACCCTCGCTAAACAGGTTTAAAGTGCTTTATATCGAGTATATGCCCTTTTCTCTCCTTGTTGAAAACGGCCTTTACCCTCATGCCGACCTTGATCTTTTCCGGGGGCACCTCGCCGATGAGGTGAACCAGCCCCGTGTCGGCTCCGTCGAGGAGAATGACCCCGATTATCTGGGGCGAATCCTGAGGGATTAGGTCCGTTTTGTATCTGGCGATGGTGTAGGTCTGCAGGACGCCCTCGTCTTTGACCTCCGTCCACTCGTGGACAGGGACGAAGCAGTAGGTGCACGTCTTTTTCGGCGGCACAAAAACAAAGTCGCAGACGGGACACCTGGTGCCCCATATCTTCTGGTTCTCCTTTATCTCGGTGAGAAACCGGCTCCCCACCTCTCCAACTGACCAGGTATAGGGCACTTTTATCCTACTTTTATAGGCTATAAGCTCCTGGTCGCCCGCTTTTTGGGTCATAATCAACCTCCGTAAATTCTACAAAACTGTATTGGGTGTTATTATTACGTTTCCCATTAATCGACGATCATTGGACACCGTATTTCGTAAACGGGTTGGTTTAAGAAAAGTATCAGAGTTGGTCAAATATGTCAAGGGCGGAGAATATTTTATAAAAATTTTACCCGATTTTTTTAAAACGATTGATTTTTGGGGGGAATTCGTCTTATAATGGCAAAAAGGGCCATCACAATATGTAGTTATGGGGATTTAAGACCCCACAAAATATCCAAGGTTATAGTGAAAAAATGCATAATTTCGCTATAAATTTACTTAATTTCTTGACAATTTAATGAAATTATATGAGAATTTTACCAAGAGATGCCCGTTTTTTATTTATAAGAGAGTTTTTTGATGGAACGAAAGGACATCCTTAACCTCCTGGCCGACCAGCTTCGAACCGGCGGCAGGAAAGAGCGGGAGGTGGCGGCCCTCTTTCTGAAAGATGTACTCATTCGCCGCAGCGAATCGGTATCGAACAAGATATTTGCGGCCAAACACCTCTTTGTCAACTGGTTCGGCGAGACCCTCACAAACGAGATACTGCTTATAAAGAGGGGCTACTACTCGTACGTCATAAAGGAGTCGATTTTCAGGCTGAAGAGATCGCTCTTCGGCTATCTGATAAACATCAAGAACGAGCTCTTCTGGGACGAGGCCTATTCGGACCTCTTGATCAGGAATATCGTCTCGGTCGCGGCCGTCGTCGTCCTTCTGGTCCACGTCGGCAACTGGAAGACGTTGGAGGATCTGAAGAGGCCCACCCACACTTACGTTGCGATGGACAACAAGAACTGGGACGACGAGATCCTGTCGACCATCCTGGCCGCGGAGGAGTTCGACTCGGTTCTCAGCGAAAGCATAAGGGAAAACAAGATTCAGGAGCTTTTGGAATCGGGACATTCTTACGTCAGGCTGATCCGCGTGACTGGTTACTACTCCCCGCTGCCGGACCAGGAGAGATATGCAACGGGGAGCTACCGGGGAGACATCAGGCTGAACGGAAGGGGGGTCGCCGGAGCCGATTCGACCCCCGTCTATCTGGGCATGGCGGCGGGCCCTCCCAGCATGGGCTACGGCACTAAGCTGATCATAAAGGACCTCGCCAAGTTCGATATGCCCGATATCTACACCGTGCACGACAGGGGCTCGGCCATCAAGGGGAACAGGGTGGATATCTGGATGGGGGCGGGCGAGGATGCGATGGATAAGGCCTATGATATAACGGGATACTACAAGGTGACGGTGGTAAAGGAGAAGAGGTAGCCCCGGCCCGACATATAAAAGGCGGCCTCCGTATCCCGCATGGCCAGTTCACGAAGAAGCAGGCCCGGCCTATGTTGTGACCCGGCCTTATATTGTGATCCAAACTTATCTCATATCAAATTGATATAAGAGGCGGTTGGCGGGAGCCGGCGGCCGTGATCGAAACAGGCAGCGATCCCCTCAATTTTGAGGGGTTTTTTTTGCCCAAATTCAGGTTGTTTTTTGGCTGGGTAGATATGGGGTGTTTTAATATTTTTTGGCTCTCCAGAGGGGATTAAGTTGTTTATGGTTAAAAAATGTGTTGATTTCTTTATACTTTTCTGATAAATCATTAAGTTATTCTAATATCAAAATGATCAGGGGAGAACAAAAGAACATTGAAGGAGAAGCGAAACCTAAAGGAGCTGAGGGATCAAATTGACCTCCTGGACGACGATATCCTGTCGCTCCTGAAAAAGCGTGTGGGGCTGGCGAAAAAGCTGGGAGAGGTCAAAAAGGACGCCAACCTCGACATCTTCGACCCGGCGAGGGAGGAGGAGGTAATAAAAAGGCTCTTGACCTTTTCCTCGGACGATCTGCCCGAAAAGTTCATCGGCTCGATCTACCGGGAGGTGATCGATTTTTCCAGGTCGCTCCAGAGGCCGCCCAGGATCGCGTATTTAGGGCCGGTGGCGAGCTTTACCTACTCGGCGGCCCTGCGGAGGTTCGGGAGCTATAGTGACTTTTTCGCCTCGGTGAGCACCGACGACGTCTTTGACGCGGTGTTGAGAAAGGAGGCGGATTTCGGCGTCGTGCCGGTGGAAAACTCCACGGAGGGGATAGTTAGCCACACCATAGATCAATTCATAGAGTCGGACCTCAAGATAGCGGGGGAGATATTCTTAAGGATCACGTTCGACCTGATGTCGAAGACCGGAAAGATCGAAGATGTCAAGCGGGTGATCTCTCACCCCCACGGTCTCGCCCAGACCAGAAGGTGGATATCCCACAACATACCGAGGATCGAGCTTGTCGAGGCGAACAGCACCTCGGAGGCGGCGCTGATTGCCTCGAAGGACAAAGCGGCGGCCGCCATAGGGAGCGAGGAGGCGGGAAAGATCTACGAGCTTGTCGCCGTGGAGAGGGACATAGGCGACAAGTCGGACAACTACACGAGGTTTCTCATAATAGCGGAGAAATCGCCGAAGGCCACCGGAAACGACAAGACATCGATCCTCTTTTCGGTCAAGGACAAGCCGGGCATCCTCCATAAGGTGCTGGGGTCCTTCGCAAAGGGGAACATCAACCTGACCAAGATAGAGTCCCGCCCTTCGAGAAGGGGAATCTGGGACTACGTCTTTTTTTTGGACATGGAGGGACACGCTGAGGATAAAAAGGTAAAGAGGGCGTTGAAGGAGATGAGCAGATACACGACCTTCGTAAAACTTATGGGTTCATACCCGAGAGGTGATAAAAGGAGCACGACATGATTAAAAAATTGGTTCCGGAGCACATCAAGAGCCTGACACCTTACCCGCCCGGAAAGCCGATCGAGGAGCTGGAGAGGGAGCTTGGAATCACGGGCTCCATAAAGCTTGCGTCAAACGAGAACCCCCTGGGCCCGTCGCCAATGGCGGTCGAAGCGATGAAAAAAGAGGTGGCCAAAGTCCACCGATACCCGGACGGGAGCTGTTTTTACCTGAAGGAGAAGCTGAGCGAGATCCAGGGGCTGAAGCCGGAGAACTATATCATAGGCAACGGCTCCAACGAGATCATCGAGATCCTGATAAGGGTACTGGTGAGGGAGGGGGACGAGGTTATCATGGGGGACCCGAGCTTCATCGTCTACAGGCTTGTGACGCAGGGGGTGGGGGGAAAGAGCGTGATCGTGCCCCTGAAGGACTGGGTTTTCGACCTCGACGCCATGAGGGGGGCAATTACCGACAGGACGAGGCTCATCTTCATAGACAATCCGAACAACCCGGTGGGAACGGCGATAAAGAAGGATGACTTCTCCCGCTTCATGGAGGGTCTTCCGAAAAGCCTGGTCGTTGTCCTGGACGAGGCGTACAAGGAGTTCGACACCAGCGGCGAGAGCCCGGTATTCTCCGATTACATGGAGGGGGACGTCCCGATAATCTCCACGAGGACCTTCTCGAAGCTCTACGGCATTTCCGGAGCGAGGATAGGGTACGGCGTTGCCGTGCCGGGGATAGTCTCGATGCTAAACAGGATCAGGTCTCCCTTCAATGTGAACTCCTTCGCCCAGGCGGGGGCTCTGGCGGCGCTTGACGATCACGATTTCGTGAAGAGGACCCTCGAACTGACCCGATCCGGGATGGATTACCTCTACGATGAGTTTGAACTACTCGGGCTCGAATACATACCCTCCCAGGCGAATTTCGTCCTCGTGGACTTGGGGCTTTCGTCGCCCGACGTCTACAACGCGATGTTGAAGGAGGGGGTAATAGTCAGGCCGATGGCCGGCTATGGACTCAAAAACCACATCAGGGTCACCCTGGGGATGATGGAGGAGAACGAGCGTTTTGTGGCGGCCTTGAAAAAGATTTTAGATAAGGGATTATAGATATGATTTTAATTCTAAAGCCGGGTTATACAGAGGAGGAGCTTAATTACCTGCTGGAGAGGATCGAGGAGGCGGGCCTGACGCCGCACATCTCCAAGGGTAAGGAGAGGACGATAGTGGGGGCGATCGGGGACGAGCGAATCCTCCAGACGCTGCCGATAGAATCGCTTCCTGGGGTTGAGAAGGCCGTCCCGATCCTGAAGCCTTATAAGGTGGTCAGCCGGGATTTCAAGAAGGAGGACTCGGTCGTCAAGATCGGGGACGTCCCGGTCGGTGGGGAGAAGATACAGGTAATAGCGGGGCCCTGCGCGGTCGAGGGGCTCGATATGTTGAAGGAGATAGCAAAAGAGACGAAATGGGCGGGATCGACGATACTCAGGGGCGGGGCGTACAAGCCCAGGACGTCCCCCTACTCCTTTCAGGGGCTCGGGGAGGAGGGATTGAAATACCTCGCCGAGGTGAGAAACGAGACAGGCCTCCCCGTGGTGACGGAGCTTATGAACATCAGGTACTCCGACCTCGTCAACAAATACGCGGACGCCATTCAGGTTGGAGCGAGGAACATGCAGAACTTCGATCTCTTAAAGGAGATCGGCAAGATGAAGAAGCCGGTCATCTTAAAGAGGGGGCTCTCGGCAACGATAATGGAGCTTCTTATGAGCGCGGAGTATATCGCCTCCGAGGGAAACACCGATATTATTCTATGTGAGCGGGGTATCAGGACTTTCGAGACCGAGACGAGAAACACCCTCGATATCAACGCCGTCCCGGTCCTAAAGGCGCTCACCCACCTTCCTGTGGTGGTCGACCCGAGCCACGCCACCGGCCGCTGGGAGCTGGTCACCCCCATCGGGCTTGCCGGAATCGCGGCTGGGGCGGACGGCCTCCTGGTGGAGGTGCACACAAATCCGGAAAAGGCGGTGAGCGACGGAAACCAGTCGTTAAAGCCGGACAAGTTCCAGGACCTGATGGAAAAGGCGAAGAGGGTCGCGGAGGCGATCGGGAGGGTGATGTAAATCCCCGATGGGAAGCCGGGTTATTAGACGGGGGGGTGGGTTGTTAGATGGAGGGGCGAATTACTTGATTTGGGGCAGGGTTATTCGGTGGGGGTCGAGGCCGGCTGAGATTAATATCAATGGCGGTGGACGTATTTGCGCGGCGGTCTTTCGATGAAAAATGATATTGAGATCAAGCCGGTTAAGGGCCTTAAAGGCGAGATTCAAATGCCCGGGGACAAGTCGGTCTCCCACAGGGCGGTCATCTTCGCCTCGATGGCATCCGGGAGATCGGAGGTCAAAAACTTCCTCTTCTCGGAAGATACGCTGAGGACAGTCGAGATCATGAGGGTTTTGGGGGCGGAGATTTCCTCCAATGCCGAGTCTCTCGTGATCACGGGTGTGGGGAAGGGGGGATTTGTGGAGCCCGTGGGCGTCCTCGAGTGCGGAAACTCGGGCACAACGATGAGGTTGATGATGGGCTTGCTTTCCGCCCAGGATTTCTTTTCAGTCCTCGCGGGAGACGCCTCCCTCTCGGAGAGGCCGATGGGGAGGGTGACGAAGCCGTTAAGGGAGATGGGCGCTAAGATGATGGGGAGGGGGGACGCCTCTTACGCCCCCATCGCAGTGAGGGGCGGGGGGCTTGTCGGCATAAGGTACGATATGCCGGTAAGCTCGGCCCAGGTGAAGTCGGCGCTGCTTTTGGCCGGGATGGGGGCTGAGGGGGGAACTCAAGTCTCGGACCCGGGAAACTCGAGGGACCACACCGAGAGGATGATGCGCTACTTCAATATCCCCATAGGTGAAGAGGGGAAATATATTACGGTGAAGCGCTGCGGAACATTTAAGAGCCGCGACATAGAGGTCGTCGGAGATATATCTTCCGCGGCCTTCTTCATCGTAGGGGCGCTGATAACCGAAAAGTCGGATCTCCTTATCAAGGGTGTTGGGATGAATCCCGGGAGGCGGGGGTTTATCGACGCCCTGATGGAGATGGGGGCGGATATAGAGATATTGAACGAGCGGGAGCTCTCCGGTGAACCGGCGGCCGACATCAGGGCCAAATCCTCATCCTTAAAGGGTATAGAGATCGGGGGGGACATAATCCCCGGTATGATAGACGAGGTACCCGCCATTGCCGTGGCCGCGGCGTACGCCGAGGGGGAGACGGCAATCACCGGGGCAGAAGAGCTCAGGGTCAAGGAGTCGGACAGGATCAAGACCACTGCCGAAAACCTGATGTCGCTGGGTGTTTCCGTGGAGGAACTGCCGGACGGCCTCGTGGTGAGGCCTAAGGGTGAAATCAGGGGGGGTGCGGCGAAGTCCTACGGGGATCATCGGGCGGCGATGGCGGCGGCGATAGCCGGACTCGCATCGGAGAAAGGTGTTACGGTCTCCGATGTGGGCTGCGTTAAGATCTCCTTTCCCGGCTTTTTTGACATGCTGGGCGAAGTATCGATCTAATACTATTACATATCAAAGCGGCGGTTTGATTACGATATGACGGGCGAAGAGGGGCTCATAATAGCGATGGACGGGCCGGCCGGCTCCGGTAAGAGCACGGTGAGCAAAGAGATCGCAGCAAAGCTCGGCTATCAATATATCGACACCGGGGCGATGTACAGGGCGGTGGCGGTGAGGTCGAACGAGCTTGGGATTGAGCCGGACGACGACGAGGGGCTCGAGAGACTCTGTGATGAGATCAAGATAGAGTTTATCGACGGGAATATAACGGTGGACGGCAGGGATCTGTCGAAGAAGATCAGGACCCCCCTGGCTGACGGCCTCTCCTCCAAAGTGTCTTCCCGAAAGCCGGTAAGGAGGGCGATGATCGACCTCCAGCGGAAGATGGCCGCCATCGGCGGCGTGGTCATGGAGGGGAGGGACATCGGGACCGTGGTCCTTCCCGATGCGGACGCCAAGTTCTTCATAACGGCGTCCCCAAAAGTAAGGGGGGAGAGAAGACACAGGGAGCGGCTTTCCAAAGGGGAGGAATCGAACCTCGACCAGGTGATCGGGGCGATAAGGGATCGGGACGAGAGGGATTCCAAGAGAGAGCTTTCTCCGCTCAGGCCCGCTCAGGACGCCAGGATTATCGACACGACGGAATTAAATATTTCCGAGGTTGTGGACACGATTCTAAAAAGGCTTGGGAAAGACGATTCTTGAAACTTAATAGTAAAATTATAGGCTTTTATTCCATTTTTAGTATGAAAGATGTCTTTTTAGCTTGACTATTTAGGAGATATAGTTTAACTTTAAGTTTTAGTTTTACATATAGCCGCCGAATGGTGGTTTATATAGAAAATTAGGGGGTATAACCGAATGATGAATAAGGAGGAGGAAGGCAAATTGCCCGAAGAGAATCTGAATGAGATTGCGGCGTCCGCAGTCAAGGAGGAGAAGAAAGTAGTCAAGGAAGTGGACATCGAAAAGCTCTACGAGGAGAGCCTGGAGAGACTCAAGGAGGACGAGATAGTCAAGGGTAAGGTCATTCAGGTAACAAAGGATTTTGTCCTGGTCGACGTGGGGTATAAGTCCGAGGGACAGATTCCGATCGAGGAATTTGCCGACGGTGGTAAGGGTAAGGTGGAAGTTCAGGTAGGCGACGAGGTGGATGTCTACATCGAAAGGAGCGAGAACGAAAACGGAATGGTCGTTCTCTCCAAGGAGAAGGCGGATCAGTTCATCCTGTGGGACGAGATTAGAAAGGCGTGTGAGGATGACGAGATTGTCGAGGGTAAAATTGTCGGCAAGATAAAGGGGGGATTGATAGTTGATATAGGCGTTAAGGCATTTCTCCCCGGCTCCCAGATCGATCTCCACCCGGTGAGAAACCTCGACTCCCTCCTCGGCCAGACTCACCGTTTCAAGATAGTCAAGTTCAATCGCAGGAGGGGAAACATAGTCCTCTCCAGAAGGGCGCTCTTGGAGCAGGAGCGCGAGGAGCAGAAGAAGGAGACCATAAAAATCCTGGAGGAGGGGATGATCCTCGAGGGCGTGGTGAAGAACATCACAGACTACGGGGCGTTTATCGACCTCGGGGGGATCGACGGGCTCCTCCACATAACGGATATTTCCTGGGGCAGGGTAAACCACCCGACCGAGCAGCTCTCCATCGGAGAAAAGACTCAGGTAAAGGTCCTCAAGTTTGACAAGGAGAAAGAGCGGGTCTCCCTCGGAATGAAGCAGATTACCCCGAATCCGTGGGATCATGCCACGGATAAATACGTCCACGGAAACAGGGTTACGGGCAAGGTCGTAAGCCTGACCGATTACGGGGCGTTCATCGAGCTGGAGGAGGGGATAGAGGGGCTGGTCCATATATCGGAGATGTCCTGGACAAAAAATATCAAGAGCCCGACCCAGGTGGTGTCCCTCAGCGACGAGGTGGAGACGGTGGTCCTCAATGTGGACGCCGAGAACAAGAGGATATCTCTGGGACTCAAGCAGGTCGAGCCGAATCCCTGGGAGACAATAAAAGAAAAATACAGCCCCGGGACGGTTATCAAGGGGACCGTGAAGAACGTCACGGAGTTCGGCGTCTTTGTCGGGACCGACGAGGGCGTGGACGGCCTCGTTCACATCTCCGATATCTCCTGGCACAAAAAGATAAAACACCCCGCCGAGTATTACAAGAGGGGACAGGAGGTGGAGGCGGTTGTTCTGAACGTGGATCCCGCGGCGGAGCGCTTCTCGCTGGGGATAAAACAGCTTTCCGATGATCCGTGGAAGACAGAGTTTGCGGAGAAGTACAAGCCGGGCACGATAGTCGAGGGCGAGGTCGTCAGCATAACGAGCTTCGGCGTATTCCTGAAGCTTCAGGAAGATATAGAGGGACTCGTCCACGTATCCGAGCTCGCCAAGGGAAGGGTGGAAGACCCCCAGAAGTTCTGCAAGGTGGGGGATACGCTCAAGGCCGTAGTGATAAACCTCGATTCCCATGAGAAGAAGATCGGTTTGTCCCTGAGGGCCCTTATCCAGTCGGAGGAGCAGGGTGATGTCTCAAGCTACATGGACAACCAGGAGGGGCGAAACGTAGTGCTCGGCGATGTCCTTAAAAAGAAGTTTGAAGAGACAAATGTCTCCTTTTCCAACGGAGAAGATAAGGGCGAAGATAAAGGTGAAGAAGAGAGCGAAGATAAGGCGGAAGAGGATACAGAAGAGAAGGAAGAATAGTTTTCTGAATTCATTGGGCGGAAAGAAGGGTAGGGGGAGAGAAGGGGAGGAGGAGATTTCTGGCGATGGGAACTTAAATGGCGGGAAATCGCTTAAAGAGGTCTTTTGGAGCAAGAGGCCCTTTGTTTAGCTGCTTTTATTTAACCAATATACTGGTTCAGGCGCTGTCTGAACCGGTTTCTTTTATATAGAAAATGAGGTGGAAAGAATGGCCAAACGAAAGGGGATAATTATTACCGCAATCATCGCGGTCTCACTGGCGGTGATTGTAGGTATTTACTCCTTATCTATATATATAGTTATGGGGGTAAAGCCCTTTTCCAAGGGCGTGGGTATAATCGAGGTCGAGGGGGTAATTTACGATTCCGGGGATGTGATCAAAAATATAAAGGATTTCAAAAAGAGGGAGGATATAGCCGCCGTCGTCTTGAGGGTGGAATCCCCCGGGGGAGGGGTGGCCGCGGCCCAGGAGATATACGAGGAGCTTAGTAAGCTGGCGTCGGAAAAGGTTGTGGTGACCTCCATGGGAGGCGTTGCGGCCTCGGCGGGCTACTACATCTCGCTGGGTACGAACTATATCTTCGCAAATCCGGGCACCACGACCGGCAGTATCGGCGTTATACTTCAGGGGCTGGAGTTTCACAACGCCCTCGATTCCCTCGGAATAAAGGGATTTATCATCAAGAGCGGAAAGTTCAAGGACACCGGTAGTCCCTTTCGGGAGATGACGGTGGAGGAGAGGCAGTACCTGCAGGACTATATCGATAATATCTTTCAGCAGTTTGTAAATGTCGTGGTTAAGGAGAGGAAGCTTCCCAGGGAGAAGGTGCTGGAGATCGCGGACGGAAGGATCCTGAGCGGCGAGCAGGCGTTGAAGCTCAAGCTCATCGACGAGCTGGGAAACATGGAGGACGCCGTCAAAAAGGCCGCCGAGATGGCCGGTATCGAGGGGGAGCCGAAGCTCGTATATCCCCCGAAGGAGAAGGTCTCTCTCCTCTCGATCCTCCTCTCCGATATGAAGACCGAGCTTGTCGATGCGATGTATGACAAGCTTATGGAAAACAGGGTCAGGGTCGAATACAGGCTTGTGCCCTGATATCTCTCCTTGAAAACTATTGGAAAGATGACCTGTTTTGGAAAAAAAGAACTTCTAAGCGTCGCATCTCTCCTCATCATCTTCGGTTTGATAATATGTCGGGGGGCCTTCGCCCTCGATTACATACTCATCCAGATCAAGCACAGGCCCGCGGACGAGCTCGTTGAGCTGGTTCTCCCGCTCCTTTCGGAGGGCGGCAAGGTCACGGCGGACTTAAACACCAACTCCCTCCTTGTGGTGGACGAGAGGGAGAACCTCGAAAAGGTAAAGGAGTTTATAGCCCTCGTGGACAGGCCCTCCACGCAGGTGAGGATAAGGGGGACGTTCTTCGACGAAAACACCTTCAGCGAGCTGAAGCTGGGCGTAAACTGGCTCTATTCGGACCATCACTTCGCCGTGGGAAATGTAGCCGGCATTCCCCCCGGTAAAGGTCTCTATCTCGAGGCGTCCCCTAGGGGAGGTGCCGGGAGGTCTCATCGTACAACCGTTCAGGAGCTCCTGATCACCTCCGGCTCCTCCGGTGATTTTATTACCGGAAGAAGCGTGCCGGTGGACGGGAGGGTGACGGTATATATCAGGGACCGGGGGATAAAGATCGAGGGGGTTTCTTTTCGGGACGTGTCCACCGGCTTCAGGGTGACGCCGGTTGTTACCGGCAACGGCAGGATCCGAATCGACGTCGAGCCCTTTCTCTCCTATTTCGTCGACGAGAGGAGGGGGGAGATCGTATTCAAGGAGGCAAAGACAAGCGTTGTGGTCACAAATGGGGTGGATGTCGTGATAGCGTCGAGCGACTCTTCGGGGGGGAATGTGGTTTATGACGTCTTCTCCGGCTTCTCGAGCCGAGGCGACGGGGGCAGATACTACTTTGCGATAAAAGCCTCGATAGAAAAATAAAAGTGTAAACAAAAGGGAGCAGCACTAAATGGAGAATCTTGAGACAAAGGTAAAAGGACTGAAGGCGGAAGTCCAGAAGATGGCGGGGACGGCGGAAAAGTACGACCCAGAGCTGAGAAAGAAACGTAAGGATCTGAAGAGGGCCCAGAGGAAGCTGAGGAAGTTCAGGACCAGGAAGCAGTCCATCGACGCCAAGATGGAAAAGGTCAGGGAGAAGCACGAGAGGGCCAAGAAGAAGGCCGAAGAGCTTCATAAGGCCGCCGAGGAGGCGAGGGTCGAGGGGGAGAAGGTAAAGGAGGAGAAAGAGAAGGAGGTCAAAGAGGAGGTGGAAGAAAAGGGAGAGAAGAAGGCCGAGGCCAAGGCGGAGCCGGCCGAGAAGGCGGATGATTCAAAACCGGAGGATAAAGAGGCCGGGGGGGATGCCAAGGAGGAGGGGAAGGAGTAGCACAAAGGCCGTTTCAGGGGCCGCTCAATCCATGGAGTCAATAGCTTTAATGCCCTCATTTGGCGGATGGAAAGTAATGTCGGGGGGGAGAAGGACATTTTTACAGTGGTGAGAAAGGAGTGAGGGGAGGGGACGGGGCCTTGACGGGATCGAGGGCCGGTTTACGGCGGTCTATGAATTTCGAGCTCATGTTTTTAATCAAGAAATGAAAGATATAAAACCGCCGCTTCTGGGAGCGCATGTTTCCATTGCAGGCGGAATCTATACAGCCGCGGACAGGGCGGCGGAGCTCTCCATGAACTGCTTCCAAATTTTCACCAAGAACAACAACAGGTGGCAGACCAAGAAGTTTGCCCCCGGTGAGCCGGAGAGATTTTTGGAGGCGGTATCAAGCGGGGGGTTCAAGGGAGTGGTGGCCCACGTGGATTACCTGACGAGCCTGGCATCTCCCGACGACGCCATCCGGGAGAAATCGAAGGCGGGCCTGGTGAAGGAGCTTGGTAGGTGCAGGGAGCTCAAGATCAAGGTTCTCGTGATCCATCCCACAAGCCACGGCGGCGCGGGGGTGGAGGGCGGGATAAGGCGCTACGCCGCAGGATTGAGGGAGGTAATCGGTGAGTTCGATGACGATGGGGGAGGGGATGTTACCATCCTCCTCGAGACCGTCGCCGGGCAGGGAAACGCGATAGGCAGAAGCTTCGAGGAGCTCGACGCAATCCGGGAAGAGACGGGATTTAAAGACCGTCTCGGCGTCTGCTACGACACGTGCCACACATTTGCGGCCGGCTACGACATCACGACGGGGGAAAAGTACGAGTCGGTAATCGAGGAGTTCGACAGGGTGCTCGGTCTCGAGAGCCTCAGGCTCTTTCATCTGAACGACTCTAAGAAGGGCCTCGGCTCGAACGTGGATCGGCATCAGCACATCGGCTGGGGCGAGATGGGCCTCGAGCCGTTCAGGCTGATAATGAACGACGACAGATTCGCCGGGATTCCCAAGATAATAGAGACCCCCAAGGAGGGTGACTATCTCAAGTACGACAGGATAAACCTCGACACGCTCATCGGCCTTGTGGGGAAATAACTTTTTCGACCTTGAGGACCAAAACGATGACAAAGCAATATAAAAACATTATCTATGAATACTCTGATGGGGTGGGGATCGTCACCCTGAACCGGCAGAGGGAGATGAACGCCCTCTCGAAAAGCCTCTGTCAGGAGCTCTCTCATCTGATGGAGATTGTAAAGGATGATGACGCTGTAAAAACCCTCCTCATCACCGGCGGAAGCGAGGTGTTCTCCGCCGGGATTGACATCGAGGAGCTCGTGAAGCTCGCCCCCCACCAATACCAGGATCACTTCGAGCCGATAATCGACTACTATCTCGACCTTTACGATTTCCCGAAGCCGATGGTCGCGGCGGTGATGGGTATCGCGATGGGCGGGGGCTTCAACCTCGCACTCTCGTGCGACTTCATCATAGCGTCTGATACATCCATCTTCGCCCATCCGGAGGTGAAGTTCGGCCTCAATCCGATCTTCGATCCCCTCTGGAGGAGGGTGGGCATTGCAAGGGCGAAGGAGATAACGATGACGGGCGAGCCGATAGGCGCCCACGAGGCGGAGCGGATGGGATTGGTGAACAGGGTGTTGCCGGCGGAAGAGGTGATGGAGGCGGCGATGACACTGGCAAAGAATATCGCCGGAAAATCCCCCAAGGTCCTCTCCATGATCAAGCGGGTCTCGGATCTCGTCCCCAGGCTGGACAGGCGCTCCGCCATAGAGCACGAGGTGGAGCTCTCGGCGCTCCTCCTCTCCTACGAGGAGACCAGAACGAAGCTGAGCGAGGCGCTGGAAAAGCTCAAGAGTAAAAAGAGGAAATAGGTGTAAAAGATGACCGGAGCTCCCCCGGGACCTGATGACAGGTTTTTGGATTCTCCCGTCTTCGAGGAGATGAGCGGCAAAGAGGTGAAGCGCCTCTTCCGCTACCTTGAGAGGAGGGAGTTTCCCGAAAACAGCACGATATTTATCGAGAAGATGGACGGCGAGTCCCTCTTTCTGATCGCCGATGGGAGGGTGGAGTTGACCTGGATGGTTGCGGAGGGGAAGGAGAAGAAATTGGCGGAGCTCTCTTCCGGAGAGAGTTTCGGGGAGCTGGCTCTCTTCGATCCCGGCCCCAGGGCCGTTACGGCTAAGGTAATCGAAGGCTCGGATATATATATTCTTACAAAGGAGAAGTTCAAGGAGATGAGGAAGAAGGATCCGGAGATCTGCTTGAGTCTCGTGGTCGCCCTGTCGAAGAAGATCGCCCGGAGCCTGAGGGGAAGCATAAAGACGCTGTCGGATTCAATCGTAAAGGGTTGATGGATGGGGGCTGGAAGTGACAGCGGAAATAGTGACAGTAGGGGGAATAGTATTAATTATAAAAGTGATCGTGGAGGAAATCGCAGGAGGGTGGCCGCCGTGGATGTGGGAAGCAACACAGTCAGGCTCATGGTGGCGGAGGAGAAACCGGGACCCAAAAGGGGGGACAAGCGTCCCCCCTTTGACGTTTTGGAGAGGAGCAATAAAATAACGAGGCTCGGCGAGGGGATGGGCGACGGGTGGAGAAAGGGAAGGGGGCTGAAGGTGGGGGCGATCGAGAGGACCGTGGACGCCCTCTCACGGTTTAAGAGTATGTGGGAAGAGCTCGGGGCCTCGGACTACAAGGTTGTGGCCACGAGTGCCGCGAGGGAGGCGGAAAACGGCGGGGAGCTTGTCGGTGCCGCCGAAGATCTGGGGATCGGGGTAGATATCATCTCGGAGCTGGAAGAGGCGAGGCTCTCGCTTGCGGGGATAGCGGGTTCTGCGGGTGTCGATATCGACAGGGGGTCGGCGCTGATATTTGACGTGGGCGGGGGGAGCACAGAGTTTACCCTGACAGAGGGGGGCCGCGTGGTCGACACGATAAGCACCGACCTGGGCGTGGTGAGATTGAAGGAGATGTTTTTGGCCCACGACCCCCCGGAGGAAATAGAGATCCTCGATCTCAAGAATTTTGTGGAAAAACGGCTCTCGTTGGTATATAATCGCTACACAAGCGGAGCGGGCAAAAAGAGGAGGAATCCAAGAGGCGTGGGGGAGAGGAATCGGATCGATTTCCCGACGCCGCCATTTGACAAACTCGTTGGGACGGCGGGTACGGTGACCACCATAGCCGCCATCGATATGGAAGTTGAGTCGGTCGACAGGTACGATCCCGTGAACGTGGACGGCTACACATTGAGTTACTCGCGGATATCTGAATTGTTCGATACTTTGAAGTCGATCACGAACGAAGAGAGGTTAACGAGATTTCCGGTGCTTGAGAGGGGAAGGGAGGACGTGATCGTCGCCGGGATCGTCATCGTGCTCTCCGTAATGAAAACCTTCGACCAGGGGCTTCTGACCTCCTCCGACAGCGGGCTTTTGGAGGGGATTGCAATCGATTTGTTGGACTCGCCCTGATAGATGAGGCTTAAAGGATCGTTTTGAAAGACAGAGGGAAAACCGTGAATGCAAAAAACGATAACTGGGGGCTTACGTTTGACGACATCCTCCTTATTCCGAGAAAGACCGAGGTAATTCCGAGGGACGTTGATGTCTCGACCCGCCTTACGAAGAAGATCAGGCTCTCCATTCCACTCTTAAGCTCCGCCATGGATACTGTGACGGAGTCGGCCACGGCCATATCGATGGCCCAGGAGGGGGGTGTCGGCATCATCCACAAAAACATGGATATCATGGAGCAGGCCCTGGAGGTGGACAAGGTCAAGAAGTCGGAGAGCGGGATGATAGTCGATCCGATAACGATCGATCCGAAGAAGAAGATCCACGAGGCCCTCGAGATAATGGAGCGGTACCGTATCTCCGGGGTTCCGGTGGTGGAGGGGAAGAAGCTCGTTGGGATACTCACCAACCGCGACCTCCGCTTCGAGACCAACCTCAACCTCGCCGTCGAAGACGTGATGACGAAGGACAACCTCGTCAAGGTCAAGGAGGGGATTACCATCGAGGAGTCGAAGAAGAAGCTCCACGAGCACAGGATCGAGAAGCTCCTGGTGGTAGATGACAAGGACAATCTCAAGGGACTCATCACGGTAAAGGATATCCAGAAGAAGATGAAATATCCGGACGCGTCGAAGGACGGGATGGGAAGGCTCCTTGTCGGCGCCGCCGTCGGGGTGGGGCCGGACAGGGAGGCGAGGATAGAGGCGCTCCTGGGCGCAAAGGTGGATATAATAGTTATCGATACCGCCCACGCCCACTCCAAGCTTGTGATAGACGCCGTCTCCGACACGAAGAAGAACTTCGACGACGTAGAGCTGATCTGCGGAAACGTGGCAACGGCGGAAGCGTGCAGCGCGCTGATAAAGGCGGGGGCGGACGCGGTCAAGGTGGGGATAGGCCCCGGCTCCATCTGCACAACGAGGATAGTGGCCGGGGTTGGGATGCCCCAGTTTTCCGCGATAAGGGACTGCTTTGCCGCCGCAAAAAAGACGGGTACCCCCATCATTGCGGACGGCGGGATAAAGTTTTCGGGGGACGTCACCAAGGCGGTCGCCGCGGGGGCGGACACTATAATGATCGGGGGCCTCTTTGCGGGAACGGACGAGAGCCCCGGCGAGATCATCCTCTTTCAGGGGAGGTCATACAAGACCTACAGGGGGATGGGCTCCATCGAGGCGATGAAGGAGGGATCGAGCGATCGCTATTTTCAGGGGGACGTGGAAGAGGCGGGAAAGCTCGTGCCGGAGGGGATAGAGGGGAGGGTGCCGTACAAGGGGCCCCTCTCGCTCTCGATAACCCAGCTAGTCGGCGGGCTCAAGTCCGGGATGGGATACCTGGGGGCGAAAAACTTAGAGGAGCTCAAGGGGAAAATCCCCTATGTCCGAATCACGCCGGCGGGATTGAGGGAGAGCCACGTCCACGACGTAATAATTACGAAGGAAGCGCCGAACTACCGTTTGGAGTAGTCAATTGACAGAAGATATCCATAAAGAAAAAGTGCTGATCCTCGACTTCGGCTCCCAGTACACCCAGCTCATCGCCAGGAGGGTGAGGGAGGAGAAGGTCTACTGCGAAATCTACCCGTTCAATATCCCTGTCGATGAGATCAGGGAGATCTCGCCCAGCGCCATAATACTGTCGGGAGGGCCGGCCAGCGTCTACGACAAGGGGGCGCCGATGATCACCGACGAGGTTTTTAAGCTCGGTGTTCCGGTTCTCGGAATCTGCTACGGGATGCAGATAATCGCATACCTCCTGGGGGGTAAGGTCGTCTCTTCCAGGAAGCGGGAGTACGGCAGGGCGGTTGTCAGGCCCGTTTCCAACAACGGCATCTTCTCAGGCTTTAGGGAAGGCGAGAAGGTCGAGGTGTGGATGAGCCACGGCGACAGCCTTAAGGCCCCGCCGAAGGGATTCACGATCACCGCCGAGAGCGAAAACAGGCTTATGTCCGCGATCGAGAACGTGGAGTCGAGGATCTACGGCGTCCAGTTCCACCCGGAGGTCGTCCACACCCCCAGGGGGGAGGAGATATTGAGGAACTTTCTCTTCGATATCTCGGATCTCCACGGCCTCTGGAACATGAGGTCGTTCGTCGAGATGGAGGTGGAGGAGATAAGAAAGAGGGTAGGAGACGACCGGGTCATCTGTGCGCTCTCCGGCGGGGTGGACTCCTCGGTGGTGGCGGCTCTCCTTTTTAGAGCCATAGGCGACAGGCTGACCTGCATCTTCGTCAACAACGGTGTGTTGAGAAAGGGGGAGGCCGATAGGGTTAAGAAAGTATTTCGCGGCCACTTCAACGTGGACCTCGACTACGTAGACGCCGGGGATTTCTTCTTGAAGCGTCTCTCGAACGTCGAAGACCCGGAGAAGAAGAGAAAGATCATCGGCAACACCTTCATAGAGATATTCGAGGCGGAGGCGGAGAAGATATCCGGGGTAAAGTACCTCGCCCAGGGGACCCTATACCCGGACGTGATCGAGAGCGTATCCTTCAAGGGCCCCTCCGCCACCATAAAGTCCCACCACAACGTGGGCGGGCTGCCGGAGAAGATGAATCTTAAGCTTATCGAGCCGCTGAGGGAGCTCTTCAAGGACGAGGTGAGGCTTTTGGGGAGGGAGCTGGGGCTCCCGGACGAGATGATCAAGCGCCACCCGTTCCCCGGGCCGGGGCTCGCGGTGAGGATACTGGGGGAGGTGACAAAGGAGAACGTCGCCATGCTTCAGGAGGCAGACGTTATCATGGAAAACGAGATAAAGTCGAGCGGCTGGTACGACAAGATATGGCAGGCCTTCGCCGTGCTACTGCCGGTAAAGAGCGTCGGCGTGATGGGAGACGAGCGCACCTACGACAACGTCGTGGCCTTAAGGGCCGTTGACAGCCTCGACGGCATGACCGCCGACTGGTCGCGGATCCCCCACGAGATACTGGCCAAGATATCCAACAGGATCATAAACGAGGTCAAGGGAGTTAACCGGGTCGTCTACGACATATCCTCCAAACCCCCCAGCACCATCGAATGGGAGTAGCCCCGATGGCCGATAAGAGAACATCAAACTTCGTTCACCTCCATCTCCACACGCAGTACAGCCTGCTTGACGGTGCCATAAGGCTGGACGATCTTTTTTCCGCCGCCAACGATTTCAATATGCCGGCCGTGGCCATGACCGACCACGGCAACCTCTTCGGGGCGGTCGATTTTTACATCAAGGCGAAAGACGCCGGGATAAAGCCGATAATCGGCTGCGAGATGTACGTGGCCAGGGGCAAATACGACTCGAAGGGGGGAGGGGCCAAGGACGATTCCCACCACCTGGTGCTCCTCGTGGAAAACGAGGCGGGCTACAAAAACCTGACGAGGCTTCTGACCCACGCCCACCTGGAGGGCTTCTACTACAAGCCGAGGGTGGACAAAGAGCTCCTCTCAAAACACAGCGAGGGGCTTATCGCCTCCTCCGCCTGTCTCAAGGGGGAGATAGCGGAAAAGATACTGGGGGACGACAAGAAAGGGGCCAGGGAGGTCGCCGGCAGGTACGCCGAGACCTTTCCCGGCAGGTTCTACCTCGAAATTATGGAAAACGGCATCGACGACCAGAGGCGGGTGAATGCCGAGCTCATCCGAATAGGAAAGGAGATAAACCTCCCCCTTGTGGCCACCAACGACTGCCACTATCTTAAAAAAAGCGACGCGGAGGCGCACGACGCCCTCCTCTGCATCCAGACCGGGAAGACGATAAACGAGACGAACAGGATGAAGTTCTCGTCCGACCAGTTCTACTTCAAGTCCCCGGAGGAGATGATAAACGCCTTTAAGGAAGTACCTGTGGCGATCAAAAACACGCTGGCCATAGCCGAGAGGTGCAATTTCTCCTTCTCGTTTGGCCAGTTCCAGTTCCCGGAATACAGCGTCCCTTCCGGGGAGAATCTGGACGACGTCCTCGACGGGGCGGCTTACGAGGGTTTGAAGGCGAGGATCGAGGCGATCAAGGCGAACAAGGGGGGAAGTGTCGAATCCATCGAGAGGGAATACCGGGATCGGCTCGAGAGGGAGCTCAAGATGATCAAGGAGATGGGTTTTTCCGGCTATTTTCTTATCGTCGCCGACTTCATAAACTACGCCAAGGAGAACTCCATCTCCGTAGGCCCGGGGCGGGGGTCCGCCGCCGGGAGCCTCGTGGCCTACTCCCTCGGGATAACCGATATAGACCCGATCGAGTACGACCTTTTGTTTGAGAGGTTCCTCAACCCGGAGAGGATCAGTATGCCGGATATCGACATAGACTTCTGCAAGAACGGCAGGGACGACGTCATCAGATACGTCTCGGAGAAGTACGGCGGGGAGGAGAAGGTCGCCCAGATCGTCACGTTCGGGAAGATGCAGGCGAGGGCGGTCATCCGGGATGTGGGGAGGGTCCTCGACATGCCCTATCCCGAGGTGGACGGCATAGCGAAGCTGATCCCCACAATGCCGCTCAACATCACCCTCGACGACGCCTTGAAGGCGGAGCCCCGCTTCAAGGAGATGGTCGATAGCGACCCGAGGATCAAGCGCCTCGTCAAGATCGCGAAGGGGCTGGAGGGGCTGAACCGCCACTCCTCGACCCACGCCGCGGGGATGGTAATCTCAAACCTCCCCCTCGTGGACTACATGCCGTTAACTAGGGGTCAGAAGGGTGAGGTGGTGACCCAGTTCGACATGAAGTGCGTGGAGAAACTGGGGCTGATAAAGTTCGACTTTCTGGGCCTGAGGACGCTCACGGTCATCGAGGACACGATAAAGCTCATCAAGGAGAACAGGGGAGTCGATCTCGATATAACGAAGCTCTCCCTCAAGGACCCGAAAACCTTCAAGCTCCTCCAGTCCGGCAACACCGACGGTGTCTTTCAGCTGGAGAGCTCCGGCATGAAGGACCTGATGGTCAGGCTCGTGCCGGAGAAGTTCGAGGAGGTGATTGCGCTTGTGGCCCTCTACAGGCCGGGGCCTTTGAACACGGGAATGGCCGAGGAGTTCATCAAGCGCAAGCACAACCGCAAGCTGATAAAATACGAGCTTCCCCAGCTGGAGGACATCCTGGGCGACACCTACGGTGTTATGGTCTATCAGGAGCAGGTGATGCAGATTGCGGCCGCCCTGGCCAGCTTCACCACGGCGGACGGCGACCTCCTCAGAAGGGCGATGGGGAAGAAGATCAGGGACGAGATGGCCGCCCAGAAGGAAAGGTTTATGGAGGGCGCCCTGAAAAACGGGATAGATGAGAGGAAGGCGGAGAAGATATTCGACCAGATGGAGGAGTTCGCCGAGTACGGGTTCAACAAGTCCCACAGCGCCGCCTACGCGATGGTGTCGTATCGGACGGCCTATCTCAAGGCGCACTACCCGGTGGAGTTCATGGCGGCGCTCCTGACCTCCGAGATGGACGACACCGACAAGATAATGAAATATATAGGGGAGGCGAGGGAGATGGGGATAAAGGTCCTCCCGCCCCACATAAACGACAGCGGTCTCACGTTTTCCGCCTCGAAAGAAGAGATCCTGTTCGGGCTTGCCGCCGTGAAAAACGTCGGCGCGGCGGCGATCCAGTCGATCATAGAGTCGAGGAGGGAGGAGGGCGATTTTTCGTCGCTGTTCGATTTCGCGAAGAGGGTCGATCTCAGAAAGGTCAACAAGAGGGTTCTGGAGAGCCTGATCAAGTGCGGGGCGTTCGATTTCTCCAACGTTTCCAGGGCCAGGATAATGGCCGCCATAGACAGGGCGGTCGAGATGGGACAGAGCTACCAGGACGAGAAGAGGATCGGGCAGGCCAACCTCTTTGAAAACCTGGATTCCCCCGGCGGCGGTACGATCGATTTGGAGGACTACCCGGTGGTCCCGGACTGGAGCGACCAGATGTTGATGGCAAACGAGAAGGAGAGCCTAGGGTTCTACATAACCGGTCACCCCCTCCTTGCCTACGAGAACGCCTTTAAATCGAAGACGAATTGTGATACCATTACCGTAAATGAAAAGCCGGACAGGTCGTCTGTGTGGATGGGGGGGATATGTGCCGCCAAAAAGGAGATAATGACGAAGAAGGGTGACAGGATGGCGTTTCTGACCCTCGAGGATATGAAGGGATTCATCGAGGTCGTGGTCTTCTCCGAACTGTATCAGAAGTCCATTCAGCTCTTGGAAGATGATGTCCCGATCCTGGTTAGCGGTGTTCTGGACAGGGGGGACGAGACGAGCAAGATCCTCGCAAAGGAGATAGTGAGTTTGAAGGACGCGCCGATAAGAAGCGAGAAGAAGGTCTACATCGAGGTAAATGACCTCGGTATGCCGGCCGAGGAGATGGAGAAGTTAAAACAGATTATGGAGAGACACAGGGGCAGGAGCCGTGTCTTCCTCCTGGTAAAGGGCAATGACAGCGGCAGCGTCATACTCTCGCTGCCGGGGAGCCTGGGGGTCGACCCGAACGGCAGTTTTATAAACGAGGTGAAGACCCTCTTTAACGGCGGCTCCGTCTGGACGGACTGATCTTGTTCGAGGCCGTTATTGTGATCGGGGCAAATATGATAATCGAGGTGAATAGTATTCTGGGGTGGGGGTATTGAGAATCGTGGGCTTTTTGTTGGAGTTTTCAGGCCTTTTACGATCTCTATTCCGATTAGGATAAATCGAGGCCATGCAAAATATGATAGAGGTGGATCGGGGGGACTTCTTATGAATGAGGTGAAATTTGACAGGAGCATCCGGGAGCTTACGAGAAAGATCAACGAGGTAAAAGAGACCGCGGATAATCTCGACGGATCGAAGATATCGGGTAACGTTCACGATTTACAGGAGAAGGCAAAGAGGCTCGAGGAGGATTACTACCTGAAGGGCGACCGGTGGATGAAGGTCGAGATATCGAGGCACGAAAAGAGACCCCAGATGCTCGACTACATCTCCCATATTTTTGACGGATTTCTGGAGCTCAAGGGGGACAGGGCGTACAGTGATGACAGGGCTGTTATCGGCGGTCTCTCAAAATTCGAAGGGATCGGCGTAATGTTGATCGGCAACCATAAGGGGCGGGGATTGAAGGAGCGTCTCGAGAGGAATTTCGGGATGCCCCACCCGGAGGGGTATAGAAAAGCGATCAGGCTCATGAGGCTGGCCGAGCGCTTCGGACTCCCGCTGATCACGATGATAGACACCCCCGGCGCCTATCCGGGCGTGGAGGCGGAGAAGAGGGGTCAGTCGGAGGCGATAGCGAGCTGCATGTACACTATGATGAGGCTAAAGGTTCCCATAATCTCGGTGGTCCTCGGGGAGGGGGGGAGCGGGGGTGCCTTGGCCCTCGGTATCTCCGACAGGGTGTTGGTGATGGAAAACGCCAACTATTCGGTCGTCTCGCCGGAGGCGTGCGCCTCGATCCTCTGGAAAGACAGGAAGATGAAAAGGAAGGCCGCGGAGGCGCTCAAGTCGACGGCGAAGGACAACCTCGAGAACTGGCTTATCGATGATATCGTTACCGAGCCTCTCGGCGGGGCGCACCGCAGTCACAAGGAGGCCGCCGACGCCCTTTACGGCGTGCTGAAAAAACACTTTGCGGAGATCATTGCGATGGATCTCCACGAGCTCCTGGAGCAGCGCTACGGCCGTTTCAGGGCGATAGGGGTTTTTACATCCAAATAGCTCTATTGATTTGGAAGGCGCCTGAAAATATGATATAATTAATAGTATTAAAGCTGAGAATTATGCTTAATTTTCTAAAGACAATTAGAGAAGATATCAGGGTCGTATTTGAGAGGGATCCCGCGGCGAGGTCCACCCTCGAGATAATCCTCTGCTATCCGGGGCTTCATGCCGTCCTTTTCTACAGGGTGGCACACTGGTTCTGGACAAAGAGGCTTTATCTTATAGGGAGGATAATCTCTCACCTGGGGAGGTTTCTTACCGGCATCGAGATCCACCCCGGGGCGAAGATCGGGCGGAGGTTTTTCATAGACCACGGCATGGGCGTTATCATCGGGGAGACATCGGAGATCGCCGACAACGTTACCATCTATCAGGGGGTGACGCTGGGGGGAAAGAGCTGGAGGAAGGAGAAGCGCCACCCGGACCTCGGGGAGCACGTGGTTGTTGGCGCCGGAACGAAGATCATCGGCCCCTGCAGGCTCGGCGCATTTTCGAGGATAGGGGCGAACTCCGTCGTGGTAAAGGACGTCCCGCCTAAATCCACCGTTGTGGGTGTGCCCGGCAGGATCATCTACTCGATGGAGGGGGAGATCCACGACGACGTGAACCTGGAGCATCACCTCCTGCCCGACCCGGAAGAGCAGGCTCTGCTGTGCATGATCGAGAGGGTCAAGGAGCTCGAGAAAAAGGTGAGGCTCCTTGAGGGTGAAAACAAAAAAAGGGAGAACGAGGAGGCGGGGGAGGCCTATTCCGAAGGTGAAAGGGAGCGGAAGGACCTCGGAGTTAAATGAGTGGGGAAGGTGGTGCAGGGCCGGTGGGGACGGAGGAGGGGAGAATAATATTCAGTCTTTCCAATATATCGAAATATCAAACCGGCAAAATATCAGACCGGGCTTAAATTCAAACAAAGGCCGTGAGACCTAAAAATTGCGTGATATTTTCGCGAACAGGCTGTATCGAATAGGACGGGGTGGTCGTGATCTCAAGGCGTTTACCGTTACCGTCAAGGAGACCAACCTGTTTATTCAGGCCGAGGAGGACCTCACCAGGCAGGCCACGGACGCCGTCCTGTCGATTCGCGGAAACATCGAGAGCTACATAGAATCGAGGCCGGAGTTCGCCGCATCCCTCAATCCGATAGGGGCGGATCCTTACGCGCCCGCTGTCGTCAAGGAGATGATCGAGGATTCGAGGCGTGCGGGCACGGGGCCGATGGCCGCCGTTGCGGGGTCGATAGCGGAGTTTGTGGCGCGGACGCTTTCCGACCGCGGGGACGGGAAGAGGGGGGAGGTGATCGTGGAGAACGGCGGGGACGTCTTTATGGTGACCGGGGGTGAGAGGGTCGTCGGCCTGTACGGCAGTGATATTCTACTGGGTCTCGGGATAAAGATTCCAGCCGCCGACTCTGGACGGGCGGGCGTCGGCATATCTTCATCCTCGGCTCTCCTCGGCGAGTCGTTAAGCCTTGGAAGGTGCGAGCTCGCGACAGTGGTTGCAAAGCGGGGGGCGCTTTCGGACGCGACGGCCACGGCCCTCGGTAACATGGTCAAAAGCGAGAGGGACATCGAGAGGTCGCTGGAGGAAATTTTGTATATCCCGGATGTGGTAGGAGGGGTTGTGGTGATCGACGGCAGGATGGGGATAAAAGGTGATATTGAGCTTGTCGCCCTGGGCGATTAGTTTTTAATACGATTTAACTATGGCAATTTGACGATTCGGCCTGAATCACTATGATACGGAATATCTACGGAGTGTCTATTGACAACCGCCGCTTCTGATAATACACGCTCTTTACAATCCCCCGTTTTCCCCAATTCTCGGCTCCTCGCTATCCCCCGCTTCTCTCAATCCCAAATCAATTTTGTGCCACCGCCCCCAGTTTTCCCTGCCCTTATTTGAGCCTTTCCCTATATCGTTTCTCTCCCCTTTAGGCCCACACTAACTTGCAACAATCCCTAATTTACGGTATCCCCTCTATTGCGCCACCCCCAGATTGCGCTGGCCCCCGCCCCAGCTTGACCTGCTTGTGATTTACGCCAGCCTTCACTATACCCTGCCTGTCCACCTATTTGCACCGCCCCCAACCTGCGCCTCCCCCCTTTGCGCCCGCCCCAACTTGTCCCAATCCCCTCTTTCTATCCTTTTTATGGTTCGGTGGATTTACCTATCGAAGCCAATCCCACCGAGGCCTACGTTGCCGCGGGGTGCCGCCTCTTTATAGTAGCCGTACCCGACGTAGGGGCTTGAAGTAGCGCAGGCTGAAAGGATGAGAACGGCGAATATGGATAAAAGCAAAAAGGCCAATTTCATTTTTCTAATCATTATATTACCCCCCGAATAATTCACCCTTAAGTGGTTTTGTATTAGGGTATTAGAGTATTATAATTTTATGGTCAAGTCAAGAGGAAACTTAATGGACGGTGTAAAAATTTGAGGTGGAAGGGATATCGGAAAGGGGGGGCAGAAAACCGGCCGGGACGATACCCCTTTTCTTTTTTATCAACGGCTGTACGATCAGCCCCCCATGGCTCGATTAGCTCATTGTGAGTATCTCTTTATCGCTTCCTCCCAGACACCCCGGCTCTTGAGGATGAACTCGACCACCTCTCTGACGGCACCCCTTCCGCCCGGCTTTTCGGTAATAATATCCGCGGTCTTCAGGACCTCGTCGACGGAGTCGGCGACGGCTACCGCAAGCCCTACCATTCTCATCGCCGGGATGTCGATGAGGTCGTCCCCTATGTATGCCGCATCGCCGCCGGTCAGCCTCGCCTCCTTGAGGATCTTCTCGACAGTCTCACCTTTTTTGATCGCCCCCTGGTAAAGGTAGTCTATCGAGAGCTCCCTGGCGCGGTGTTTTACGACTTTGGAGCTCCTCCCCGTCACGATAGCGGTCTTTATTCCCGCCCGGCCCAGCATCTTGATTCCGTGGCCGTCCCTCACGTCGAAGAACTTGGATTCGACGCCTTTGTCGTCGATCACGATCCGGCCGTCGGTCAAGACGCCGTCCACGTCCATAATTAGAATCTTGACGTTGGAGGCCCGTTTTTTAGCGTCCTTTGCTTTTATCTTCATCGATTCCTTTCTCAGAGATTTTAGTTTTATCTACAGTCCCTTTTTCGTCTCTTCGAACGTGTCCTTTGAGCAGGCAAGCGCCGTGCCTATGGGGAGGACCTCGCCCGCCAGTCTTACCATCTCGGCGGACAGGTTCCTTATGTCCCACTGGGCCGTCCTGTCCATCCTGATCCTCGCGATGTGGTAGAGCTCCCTGAGGTTTAAGGAGATAAGGGCCCTGAGCCTGTGGGCGTTGGTCAGGATGTAGGGTGCGGCCTGGGGCGATACCCCCCTTATCTTTTCGTATATGTCCCTTGTGCCTTCGGCGGCCCTCATAAAATCGTCCTTCAGGCCCGCCTCGACGATCGTCTCCGGGACTTCCACGCCGAGGTCGGGATCGTACTCCTGTCTTGTTATCGTCGCCATCCTGTGGCGCTTCAGCTGGGCGAAGCAGGAAGAGGAGACAACCGCCTCGAAGGTTAGGCCTATCGTCTCGAACTCCCTCAGGGCGCGGTCGTAGGACTCCATGTATTTGAAGGAGGACTTGACTATCTCCTCGATTTTATCTTTTTCCATCCCCTTTATCGAGTTCAGGAGTGTTTCGTAGTCGAGGTCGGTCTGGGGAAAGACCAGCGCCGCGGCAAGGCGGGCGTCCCCGTCTTTTGTGTAATCGGCGAGCTTTAAGGGAGTATCTTCTATCCCCTTGTCGCTCCGGCTGGTTTGTGAGTTTTTTGTGAACGACTTCCCTATCAGCTCTCTCGTCTTCGTGTCGTAGTCGGTCCCCTTGGCGTATTTTATAACGGAGGGGGCGTGGGGGTAGAGGGCATCGTAGATCGTCTTGGAGAGCTCCCTCGCCTCGTTCAGCCCGCTTGCCGAGAGCCTTCTCATGGTCATCTCGAGGACCCTGGCGTTTGCGGTCATCCCCATCTGGGTCTGGGTGGCGAGGGGGACGATGTATCGTGCGTCCTCCTTGGCCCAGCCGTCGAGGGTGACCTTGCCCCTTTTATCTTTTGCGAGGTCAGGGTGTTTTTTGTGTATCATGGGGAGTAGCGCCTCGTAGAAGGTGTGGTACGTACCGTTTAGGCTTTCGACGGCGTTCCTGAAGGGGGTTTCGAGGCCCGCTTCGACCATCTCTTTCGGGATGACGTGATCGTCGGTCAGGGTTATGTACCTCTGCGATTTCTCGGTGTAGGAGGCGAGCCTCGTCCTCTGGAGCTCTTCGGTAACGAGCCTCGATATCCCGATGATGTCGAGGTTGAAGACGGCGTGCTCCGCCACCGACGAGTGTCCCATGCCGAAGATGATCGATTCGTTTGACCTTCTCGACGTCTCGACCTCCTTTAGGGCGTCGAGCCTTATCTCGTTTACCGGCCTGGGGTCCCTGCTTATGCGGGCGTAGGCCGCGCTGAAGGTCTCCGGAGTCAGCTCTTCCGAGGCCCCGAACCTGTCGAGGAAATCTGAAATCTCTTCACCGCTTCCACTTTTGATCCTTAAGGCCGCGCTTTTGTATTCGAACAGTCGCTCAACGTCAACGTTAAATCCGGAAAGAATGACCTTCATTTTAGTTTTACTCATTAAAAATTTGCTCCTTGAAGTTTTGCTCCTTAAAATATTTTCGTTTTACTCGTTAATATGTCCTTTTAAATCCCAATCCGCCTATAAAGAGAAACATCAATATAATGGGGATCCCGCCGAGGAGGGAAGCGGCACAGAACTCCGGCCAGTTTGTGGAAAAATCCCCCTCCAGAAACGACCTCAATCCCAGGGCCAGCGTGTAGAGCTTCGAGTCGGTCAGTACCACCGCCGCGAGGAGGAAGTCGCAGTAGGCGGCGATGAAGTTGAAGGCGAAGGCGACAAGGAGGATCGGGGCGGTGGTGGGAAGGACAATGGAGAGATAGATTTTTAAGGGCCCCGCACCGTCGAGGGTCGCCGCCTCCTCCATCGACCTCGGCACCGTGTCGAAGAAGCCCTTGATCATCCAGGTCGTGAAGGGGATCGCCCCTGCCAGGTAAACGAGGACAAGGGCGGTCAGTGTGTCGAGAATCTTGAAGAACTGGAGTATCTTGTATATGGCGACAATCGACATGATCCCCGGGAAGAGCTGGACGATAAGAAGCGTCGAGGTCATTACCTCCCTCCCCTTAAAGGCGTACCGGGAGAGGACGTGGGCGGATAGGGACGTGAGAAGGACGGCCAGAAGGGCGGTCATCCCGGATACGTAGACCGAGTTCTTTATCCAGAGGAGGAAGTCGGTCTCGGTAATTAACCTGACGTAGTTGTCGAGGGTGAAGCCCTCGGGAAGGAGCCTCCCGGAGTAGAGTTCCCCCCCGGCCGAGAAGGAGACCGACAGGATGAAGAGGATCGGGATCGAGGAGAAGAGGGCGATGAGGACTATAAAGGAGGTCCCCGTCAGGGATGCGGGAAGGTCCCTCACCATCTTGACACCTGCCCCGGTCAATTTGATTTCGGCTGTCGGCTTCATTAAAAAGCCTCCTTACTTCTCCTCGTCTCTCTCAAAATACCTCCTCCCTCCCCCTTCTTATCCGTCTAAGATTATACAGGGTAATTAGGCCTATGGCAACAAATACGATTACCGCGTATGCGGCGGCCAGCCCGTATCTCCTGCTCTGGAGGGTGAGTTTGAAAATGTAGGAGATAATGATGTCCGTAGAGCCCGCGCCGCCGATGCTCCCCGGGCTCGTGGGGCCGCCCGCCGTCAGGAGGTAGATGGCGGTGAAGTTGTTGAACGAGGCGGAAAATCCCATCACCAGAACCGGGATCATCCTTCTTACCACCAGCGGGAGCGTAAAGGAGGTGAAGATCGCGAGAGACCCGGCGCCGTCGAGGCGCGCCGCCTCCATCACCCCGCCCGGGATCGTCCTTATTATTCCTGTGGCCATGGTGGTCATAAATGGTATCCCGAGCCATACGCTGACCACGATTACGGATAGTCTGGCCGTGTTGTGATCGGTAAGCCACGGGGTCTTTGCGAGGCCGAGCTGATCGAGGAGGAGATTTACCGCCCCGAAGTTGTAGTTCAAAAGCCCCTTCCATATCAGGATGGTGATGAACGCCGGCACCACCCAGGGGAGTATCATGAGGGGCCAGGCTGTGGCGGATATAAAGCGGGGGGTCTTGTTCAAGGCATCCGCCGCCAGGACACCGATGATAAAGGGGACGACGATCGATACGACGGAGTAGACGACGTTCCAAAGCCCCACCCTGAAGAAATCCGAGACGGGGCTTGTGAAAATCGTCATGTAGTTCAAAAGCCCCACGAAGTCGTAGCTGTCGTAGTGGTAGAGGCTCATGTTCGTGGTGGAGATGTAGACGTTGTAGAGGATGGGCGCAACGGAGAGGATCAGGACGAAAAAGACGATCGGGGCCAGTGTTGAGATTATGAACAGGCCTTCCCTTTTTCTCACGTTCTTCATCGCTTCATCTCCGAGATTACCGTCTTTAAGCGCTCCTCCATCGTGCAGAGGGCGTCCTTAGGGGTCGATTTTCCCTCGAGGGTGAGGTTTACGCCGTCGGCAAAGGCGTCCCAGACAAGCTCGCCCGCCGGGTCGTTCGGAAAGGGGAGGGAGTCCCCGGCGATTTTTACCGAGGTCTTCAAGGTCGGCTCCCTCTTGTAGTCCTCATCGGTGTAAACTAACGGGTTTGCCATGACGCGAACGCCCCCGGAGGCCTCGAAGTAGGTTCTCAGGTTTTCGGGCCTGAGGAGAAAGGCGACGAACGTGAGAGCGTCCTCCTTTTTATTCGAGTAGGCCGAGACGGCGACCCCCATCAGCGTGGAGAGGGGGCGCCCCCGCCTCCCGTCGGCGAAGGGGGGGATGGGGTGATATCCCACGTCGATGCCGAGCGACCTGTAGTAAGGGATAAGGTACGTCCCGTGGATCATCGCCGCCGCCTTCCCCCTGGAGAAGAGGTCCGAGATGATCGGATAGGTGATACCCTTCGGGATGAGCGGCGGAGCGCCGCCTTGGATTTTTGTCAGTCCTTTCATAAACATCAGGGCCGAAATCCCGCCCTCCGTGCAGAAGCCGAGGTTCCCCGTGTCGTATACCCCGGCCGTATCTTCGGCGAAGATGTAGGCTCCGTTCGCGTCGTAGAAGGGAAAGGTGAAGTAAAGGTTCGTCGGGTCGGTTAAAAAGCCGTAGGTGTCCACCTTCCCGTCGCCGTCCGTGTCCCGGGTGAGATTGGTGGCCGTCTCGATAAGCTCCTCCACCGTGTCGGGGGCGCTTTTTACCATCTCCATGTTGATGACCAGGCCGTAGGACTCCACGGTAAGCGGCACGCCGTAGAGCCCGGCGTTTCTACCGTCCCCGCCGCTCCACGTGAATGCGGAGACGAGGGATTCCGGGCAGTCTTTCAAAGACGCCGACATATCTATTATATCAGCATCCAAAGACGCAATATCCATCGCCATCGGCGCTATAAGCTTCATCAGCGCCAGGGCCCCCACCGAAGTGTGGGTTATGCTAAGGACGTCCGGCCCTTTACCGGCCGGGGCGGCGAGCTCCAGCTTCGTCGTTATCTCGAAGATACCTATCTCCCTCACGTCGACTTTGATCCCGCTCTTTTCCGTAAACCTCTTCCCGATCAGTCTTACGGCCTTCGCCTCCTCACTACTCATCGTGACCCAGAAGGTCAGCGTGGGCGTCTCAGCCTCCGGTGTCCCCCTGCATGAGCCGAAGAGGGCCAATGAGAGGAGGAGAGGGATCGCGATTATGGATACGGCTCCTCTTTTTGTTGTGCCGTGTACAAAATACATCGGGGATTCCGAAAGCCTTTAAAAACGTTTTAGTCTGCGGTTAAGGTCGAATTGGGAAAAACCGTAAAGCCGCTTAATAAGTCTATTTCAAGGCGTTTTTCGGGTCAAGCTTAAAAGGTCGGTCAGGGATATTTTCCGCCTTGATAAGATCGAGGGATGAGTGTTACGGTCCGCGGTTTTGGCCGGGCGCCCTTTCTTGATGTCCGTGGGGTTTTGGATGCTTGGTCGATAAAAAAGTCCACGTCGACGGGCCCTTCAATATGGACGGTTTTCCAATTCAGGGTATTATTGGTGATCGCTTCCTTGCTCCCCGCCCGAATTATTCAGGCTTTCTTGGAGCCGGCCCTTTTCAGGATATAGGCTGTCAGGTAAAGGGCGAAGACGATGATGAGATATATCATCAGGTAATAGAGCGCCCCCTCGATCTGGCCCATGACCTTGAAGTTAAGGGCGGTTGGGTTGTTTACGAGGGATTCGTACCTGTAATTGCAGCCGTAGAATTTCCGGGATATCCCCCCGACGAGGACCGCGGCTATGGCGGTGAGCTTGATCATAGTTGCGAGACGCTTCGGGTTGACGGGGATGGATACCGAGGAGAGCACATCCTCGACGTTCCTTAAGACTAAAAGAGTCAGTATAACGCCGACCGCGGTTGCGGCGATAAGCCCCGAAACGTAATATATGAGAACGGTGTTCATTTAGTGGCCCTTTTTGGGTCGATGGGCATGGGGGGTTTTTCATACGTTTTGTCGGCCCAAATGTCCGGCATATGGGCCATAGCCTGCAGCCCTATCCCCCTGGAGTCCGTAAAGATTTACCTCTCCCTTTATCTTGAAGCCCGATAAGAAGTCCTTTCAAATCGATTATCTATGCTGGACAAGGTCAAACGATAACCTAAAAATCCAATCCTACCCCTGCCTTTAGAAAAAAGCCCCTTGGTGCGCGTGTTTGGAAGGTCGCTCGAGGCTCTCCCGGCGGGTTACTTTTTCTTTGCGCCGATTGCCCACCCGATGAGGAGAGCGGAAAAGAGAATAAGAAACACCCATAGGAGCCGAAAGAGCATAGCCTCGAGCTGATCCACCACGGCCCAGACGAGGACGAGCTGATCTTGTTTGGCGCTTTCCGGATAGGTTTCGGACAAGGCCCCGGAGACCGATGCCAGCATTACAACGGTGTAGATTATCTTCGCCCAAAATTTTTGTACCTGTGATTCGGAAAAAAGAGTGCCGATGAAGGATTTTAAGCCACCCCTGAATATAATACAGAGGAGGATGCCGAGGATTACGGATATTGCGGCTACGGTCAGATAAATGCAGAAGATGTTCATTTTTTTATCTCCAATTTATATCTCGAATGGATTTGAACGAGGTGCAAAATTACGAAGCCCGGCGGATATTTTAGATTCAATTGTTTAAACGACCCCGGGATTCTGAAATCTTCCTCTGTTGGAATAAAAATAGATTTCGCAGTTGTAGAGCGGATCTGCGGGGGAAACGGGGCCGCTGTTTAAATGGCGGGAGAGCTTGAGGGAAAACCTAATCCATGAATATCTTCCTGCTCTCGGAGAAATCAATCCCGAGGGCGGTCAGGATTTTCCTCTTTGTCTCCATCCGGCAGCTCTTCCCCTTCTCGATGCGGTCGACGGTAAGCACGCTGACGCCCGCCTGTCTGGCCAGCTCAGATTTGCTCAGAAGCATCTGTTCCCTTATTTCTGTCAACGTATTCTTAGCCATCTCTCCATCCGATTCCTGATTGTAAATTTGCTTTGTAAAAATGCATCTCTCGGAGTCTTATAGAGTCTTATGGGATTTTCACCCCACCTGTTTGTTGTGGCCTCTAAAATACCCGTAAAAAACAACGAAAAACCTGGATTCCCGCAAACGACTAAAACCGAAACAAACAATCGTCCGTGGACTTAAAGGTATAATTCCTCTGTTAGTATTCCACAACGGGAGGGAGGTCCTTCGCCTGATCGATCCAATTGGCCACGCTCTTCTCCGAGGGGAGCCTCCTTACGAGGTTCTTCTTCTCGTTTGTCTCTTTGATCTGCCGATAGAGGTTATCCGCCCTCCTGTTTCTGAGCTCCTTTACAGTGTCGACGCCCGCTTCCTCCAGGAGGTCGGAGTACTCCTCCGCCACACCCTTTATCCTCATCAGGTCGGCAAGATTTACCCACTCGAGGATCAGCTTGTGTCCGATGCCCGTGGAGTCTTCCAGCTCTTTTCTTCCCCTTGGGGTTTTGCCCCGTTCGAGAAGCTGGTTGGTGTTCGTAATTCCAACATCGTTGAGCTTTCCCTTGTAAACGTCTCCGATTCCCTCTATATCTTTAATCGGGTATCCCATGTTTGGCTCCTATAAAGTTTAAAAAATCTGTGTTAAAATTCCAAATTTTGATATTGATTCCGTCAATCTATAAATGCCGGCTACACGCTTCATCACAGTGGGTAGATGGAAGAAAATCTCGGGGTCCGCATTTAAATCGAGGAGCTTTTTCGGCCCGCTGTTGAGTTTGTAAAGATGAAAGCCCCTTTTGTCTTCAACTTATCGAAAAACCTTGCAGTGAAGGTCTAAACACCCCCTTGGCAAGAAGCCCTTTTCAACAAGTATACTTTCTGGCGCGCTGTCGAATTTTTTTCTTGCTTCCGCCGTTTCCAGAGATAGTTTTATTAGTATAATAGAGTTATCAATTTAATTTAATTATTTATAAAAGTCAAGTAATTTTATAAAATTGTACGCTTTTTTTATAATATTTTCTTATTTTTT
>Ga0180432_10000226_pt1 | contig 90268 bp, 56 predicted proteins | sample SS_ome_10_FD_132414 | JGI IMG/M metagenome (GOLD analysis project Ga0180432, IMG submission 132414) | Hypersaline lake sediment archaeal communities from the Salton Sea, California, USA - SS_1_MS_2 metaG | ecosystem: Environmental > Aquatic > Non-marine Saline and Alkaline > Hypersaline >... | reverse complement strand
TCCACTCGAACTGGCTGGCTACGACGTGCGTAAGTTGCCAATGACCCAGCTATTCCGCGGGCTGGCCCTCCAGTGGCCCAGCCTGGCTTTTCAGGAGCTTGTCCCCAATGTGTGACGGTCGCACTGAATCTGTTGCACAACCCGCGCGAGTGTGGTATAATGGTGCAGTCTTTGTTCTGCACGTGATCGTGATAGAGGGCAGTATGGATTCACTGCAGATCCGGCGGCGCTTTGTGAGTTGCTTTCAAAGAGCCTGGCTTGTGCCCGCTCCGTCATGCCCCCGTACTTCGCTCCTCAACACAGTGGCAAGTGTGCGTATTGTCAGTTGGGCCTGCGAGTTCCTGCTCTGCACTGGCGTCAGCCTGGCCCGATTCCGTCCCGCTTGTTTGTTCATCGCAGCCTCAACCTAGCCATTTCGATAGATGCTGAACAACGAGAAGTCGTGAGACGCGCCCGGCCCCACGTGTTCTCGCGGCTTGATGAACCTGACACGAGGTGTCTAGCCTGTGGCTGAGATCGTGGCGGTTCTGGACGAGACCCTTCTGGATGCTTGGGGCAACTTCGCTCTGCTGTTGGTGCCTGCTGCATTTGCCGGCGCGGGCGCTATGGCACTTTGTGCGTTTCTCCGGCTGGCCGGGTTCTCGGGGAAAAGCGCATCAGCCCAGACTGCTCAGTGGATACGAACAGGCCTGAAGTGCATACTCTTGTACTTCCTGCTGGCATCTGGTATCCTCTTCAGGTTCCATGGAAGGTTGCACGACCTCTTCTTGAGTACCTCCGGCCTGCCTTTCGATGCGCAACTGGCGATCTTGGCATTCCTGGCGTTCCTTCTCGTGCTGGCTTTGGTTCTTGCCTATCTCCTGTTTCCTATCCGCTTCTGGCTTTCCTGTGTAAGGCAAAGCGCGAGAAGGGACAAGGTAGAGGTCTCCCAGGGACTTGTATGGCGATGGAAAGAGACGGTTACGTGGAAGTGGCGAGAAAGACGTTTGCTCATTCCGGCATCGTTTGGTGCCTTCGTCGCCCTGGTGCTGGCATTGGCGCTCGACGGCGAAGGCTCATTGATCCTCTTCTTGCTCGCTGTAGTCTTCTCGCCTGAGCAGGTTCGCCCTTCTCTCCGTCTGGAACCCAACCATGACAGATTCCGTCGGTGGATGCTTTCTGCCGTGTGGGTCTACTACTGGGACACGGTCTGTATTGGCTGGCGGTGTGGTTGGTCTGGGCTGCTGTTTATCACGCTGCCAGCGCTTCTCATGCCTGTGGGGACGCTCTTCTTCAGGTCTGCCTCACTCCTGCCTTTACCGCCGCTTGATCTGTATCGAGGTAGCCGTAGCCCACGGGATGCGGGCACCATCCCTACCTTTTGCGATGAGATTTTTGACTTCGTTGATCTGTTGCGCCGCTCACGGAACAGGGAAGCGCGAAGAGAGTGGTACGAACAGCATCGCACAGCTCTCCGTTGCCTTGTGACGTATGCGTTGGGCACAAACTACCCATACCACGTTGTCGTAGACGAACGAATCACCGAACGCACTGAAGGAACACGAACGTGGTTGGAAGCGAGGGAGCGGCTGATACAGCGGTTGGAGGGAGACGTCTTTGCGGAGTTCCTGGCCGGGCCGGGTATCGTCCTCACCGGCTGCGATCACCTCGTCGTCGTATGCACCAGCACCGATATCAGAGGGGCCAGAGGGCCTGGTCTTGTCTTCACGAACGCGTACGAGACGCCCACGCACGTGATCGATCTGCGAGTTCAGTTACGCGCCTTTCACGTTGATGCGTGGACCAAGGACGGCATCGGCATCCGGGTTGTCACTTTCGTCCCATTCCAGATGAGCACGGGCGATGCTAGGCCTCAGCTTGGCGAGGGCTTTCCCTATCGTGCTAGCGATGTCTACAAGGCGGTGACTGCGGAAACAATGCAGGTGTGCCTGGCCCAGACCCCTGAAGACAACACGAAGTGCGAGTGGTACGACTTGCCCCAGTTGGTTGGTGAGCCTATCGTGCGCGACATCATCTCTCACTACGAGTTCGACGAACTCTACGCGCCCTTTGAGCTATATGAAGACTTGAGGAAACACCCGCGTGCTCGGATCGCCGATGAACTGCGGCAAAGACTGGACACCGAACTGCCCAAGTTCGGCATCAAGCGCGTGGGCGGGGGGATCAGCGACCTGGTGCCGATGGACGACGACGTGATCGAGAAACGCATCGAGGCCTGGCGGGCCAATTGGGCACGCAGAATCGCGATACAGAGGGCAGAAGGACAGTCTGTGCGAATAAGTCGGGTAGAACAAGCGCGGGCACAGGCCCAGGTGGAAATCATACTGGATATCGCTAAACGCATTGAGCGGATACGGGACGAGGCCCCCCCTGTCCATACGGATGCTATCCTACAATACTTCGTTGAGGCGCTGGAGAGCCTGCTTCAACGATCGGCGCTGCGCGATTTCCTTCCAGGCGACGTGGACAGCATCATGCGGCGGCTGCAAAGGAGGGTAGGGGGGAGATGATCTCACTGCCTGAAGATCTGCTTAGGTGGGCCCTGTCCGGACGCGGGCGGTCGACGCGCCTGAGGTTGAAGCGTCAGCATCGCTGGCGCATGTTTGCGGTACATGGGCCAATCCTATTAGTGGTGTTCATTGGATGCGCCATCGAGTTTCTCCATGCCCCGTTTGATCTGTCCTACGTGGGGAGTCTTCTGAGACTGGTGAAGGACTGCATCCGCTACGGCTTCATCTTTCTTGTCAGGAGCTTCTTCAGTTCCGTTCCATTGCTGATAGCTTTGATAGCTATCTCACGCCTGGCCTCGCGTTTTGTCCGCGACCTCTACGACACGGAGGATCTGGAGGAGGCCCAAGGTGTCGCTCATCGGAGCATGTTCGGCATGCCAGGGGATGCGCTCAAGCCGCTGCTGATCGTGGAAGAAGGGCATATCACGCTTGGGGCGGGCACGACTTGTGACCGCATCGGCGGTCCAGGGTTTGTGGTGGTTCACGGTGACAGCGCGGCGGTTCTGGAGAGAGGTGGAAGACTGAGCCGGGTCTTGGGCCCCGCTTTTTGCTTCCTTGAGCGCTACGAGCGGGTCTGGGAGGTCATTGACCTGCGACAACAGCACTGGCCACTTGCGGTTACGGCGATGACGAAGGAGGGAATCCCTGTTTCCTGCCAGGCTGACATCACTTTCAAGATTGACGACCGGGACGCTGGCCAACAGGGCGAGGTGCCGGCGAGGTCGCTGGCGCACACGGATGAGGCGGTCTTCAACGCAGCCACAAGCACATGGGTCCGTATCCACGAGCCGGATCACCCGGAACAGACCAGGAAATGGACGGGGCGCGTGATGATTGGCGAGGTTGAGGGGATCCTGCGGATGGTCTTGGCTGACTACCGTCTCGATTGGCTGATGCAGCCGCCCTGGCCAGGCCGGGGGAATCCCCGTGAGGAGATCCGGGAACGTCTTGAAAAGCGCTTGCGCGAGAAACTCTCGGTGGGCAATGACAAGGGGGCCCGGATCCTCAACGTTGATCTGGGTGAGATTGACGTAAAGGATGAGAAAATCTATGCCCAGTGGGTCGAAGCCTGGCAGGCCGATTGGAGACGGAGGGCAGTAGAGGACCAGGCAGAGGGGGAGGCGGAGATAGCGCGTCTGGATGCTGCGCGGGTGCAGGCACAAGCAGAGATGGTGCTGACGCTTATTGAGACGATCCGGCCACTTGTCAGCAGTGAAGAAGAACTACATCCCTACCTGATGGCCATGCGTTTCACTGAGACCTTGCGCTGGATGGCCTACGATCCGCATAAGCGTATGTTCTTGCCGCCCGAGACGCTGCGGATGCTGAGCCAATTGGAGCAACTGCTGGCGAATACGCATAGTTTGGTTGGCGATGGGCTACCGGGCACGGATGATGCTGGCTCCGAGCTTGGACGTCTGCTGCCAGAGATACGAGGGGCATGAGAGTTGCCACCAGCGCAGGATGATGGCGCTCTCCGAGATCCTGGATCGCTGGAGGCGACACGATCAACTTGCTGCCTCAACCGGCGCATCTGAGTTACTCCGCTACGCGGCCATGCTGCGGTATGCAGATGCTTCTGCAGTGTAGTCTGAAAGAGCTTGCGAGATCAAGGACTATTCGGTGATTGGTGGTGTTCTGGCAGACCGGCATAGAGCCACTGGAGTGTAACCATGCCTGTGATCACGGGATTGCCCCCAGACCTGGCGCCTAGAGCACTGGTGTGCGAGAATGGGCTGCCATCTGTAGTCTCCGCTGCCACGATGAAATGCTCAGAGTACTGGTGCCTGGGCGACGTGAATAGGGCTATTCGATGCATTGAAGAGGCCCACGCGTTCGCGCGAGCCTGTCATCATTCTGCAAGTGAGAGCGTCCTTTGTATCTGGATGGGTGACCTGTATCGAGAGACTGATCGATGGGGACCGGCGCTGGACTGTTGTCAAGAGGCTGCCAAAGCGCTTGGCTTACTGCCTGGCTACCAGAACAAGCGCCATATCGAAGCTGTCGTCGTGTACCTGCGGGGCTTGCTCCACTGTGCGCTAGGATCCAGGACCAAGGCGCTGGTCGATTACCAGCGTGCGATCAAGGCCTTTGGCGAAGCGATCAAGTATTGGGAGGATAATCGCTTCAGAGACCCATCGCGAACACAAGAATGCAGTCAGCAGATAGACAAGTGCCAGCACGCACTCAGTTGGATCAACGCCCTGTGCCGGTGTCTGGCGGATGACCTTTCGCTGGTCGATGGCGCAGCAGCCGTGCATATCCCCGTGGTCACAGGGAACGGCTATGGGCTCCTGCGTGCGGAGCCGAGAGGCTGCTTGATCCCCTCGGAGATCGATATCGATGAGCGGAGATACCGTTTGTATCACCCGGAAGACGGCATGCCGTTTGGCACCAACCTGTGGCTCCCGTGGGATGCTCGCAGCTTTGCAGTCCGCGTCCCACGAGATCGGTGGGCTGGACCACACAGCAACGAGGGGGACTACGTCCTGGCGGCCTGGGCGCGAGGTGCTGTCCCACCGGCGACGGGGCACGCGGTGGTATGGAACGTCGATCAGAAAGAGTGGGAGTATGGCAGGTTTGTCCGTGATCCGGGGACGGGAAAGATCCAGTTTCCCCCCGTTGCCCCAATTGTGATCGGTGGCGTGCCTGAGGAGGAAACGGTCACGTGGCAGGATATCGGTATCGTGAGCGCACTTCTGAAGCCGGCATAGGGCAGATGATGGTAACGCGGTGCCGGTGGTCTTGGTTTACGTTGGCAAGCGCAATGGCACATCGAGGTTACCGCTTGAGCTCAGGACACTGGAATGTGTTGCATAACCCCGATAAGTGTGGTACAATATTGTAGCCTCTGTTCCGCGTGTAGCTGTGAGAGGGGTCAGTATGAACGCTTCTGCAATCCGTCGGCGCTTTGTAGGTTACTACGAAGGACTTGGCTTTCACCCGCTGCCCCGCGCCCCTATGCTTCACCCATCTATTCCCATGTCTTACGTGATGAGTGCCGGCCTAGTTCAGATAGAGACCTCCCTGGCCCGGGTGGACGAAAGACCCGGCGACCAATTCGTCCTCGTTCAGGAGTGTTTTCGCCACTTCGATCTCGACAAGGTCGGAACTGACGGCACGCACCTGAGCTTGTTCGAAATGCCCGGTGCATTTGTCTTTGGTCCAAACGGGAAAGCCGAAACCATTCGGCGTATGTGGACACTGGCCACGTCTGTTCTCGGCATAGATCAGAGCCGCATCTGGGTCTCCTATTTTGAGGGCGGGGCGGTCTTGGGCGAGCATCTGCCGGGGGACGGGGTCACACGTCGAGCCTGGATCGAGGTAGGGGTGCCCGGGGATCACGTCATTGGCCTGGGACCGGATGACAACTACTGGGTGCAAGGCGGCGGGATTGACGGTATGGAGACCCCCCGCAAGGCAGGGCCGAACACGGAGTTGTTCTATGACCTGGGTGCCGAAAAGGCCTGCGGGCCGGCTTGCAGGCCGGGCTGCAAGTGCGGACGCTTTGTCGAGTTCTCCAATTCCCTCTTCATCTCCCGCGAACTCGATCCCCAGAGCAGGTCTCTGCGTCAGATGGCGGAGCCCTTCGCTGAGACGGTCATCGGCACCGAGCGCGTGGCCATGATTTCGCAGGGCGCTGCGTCGGTGTTTGAGACGGATGCCTACCGGCCCCTTGTGGACACGATCCATGGTTTCGTGCGTGCCTCTCACATGCCGGAATCACTGGTCCGTGCCAGCGAGCACGTGATTGCGGACTATTCCAAGGCACTGTATACCCTGGTCGCGGACGGGGCTCCTCCCCCGGGCAAGAACGGCCGGGAGAGAATCGTCAAGCTACTGATACGGGGCATCGTGACGCGGCAAATTGTCCTCGGCATCGAGTCCGGGGAATTCCTGCCGGGAGTGATGGGCTGTATTTCCCGGACGGTTCATCGCTCCCTGCGGGCGACGCCGGAGGACGAGAAGCGCTTGATGACCTATTTCTTGGGTGAGTCCCAGCGTTTCATGAGAACCGTGGTGCGCGGGCGACGCCAACTTGACCGATTCCTGAGTGATAATGGTGGGCATACGCTCACTGGTTCTCAAATCCTGTTCCTGGAGAAGCGAAAGGGCCTGCCTCACGTTCTCACAGCTATGATGCTACGGGAAAAGGGGTTGGCGTTTGCAGAAGCGGAATACCAGGCTGAATTGGATGCCTGGAGGCAAGCGCGGCGCAATTGAAGTTCTGTGCGAAGACCGGGGGTTCCGCTCTGGCCCAGACGATCTGGGCTTGAGTATAACCTGGGGGGATATCTGTAGCCAGAGCGTGGGTGTTTCTCCAGGCCGAGTGAACGCCAATGCGGCCCCGTTGGCGCTCTAGCAATTGGTTTACGCAAACATCACCGATTCTGCACTAGGTCTAGCTAAACTTGGGGGGGAGTAGCATATGTCTGCCTCTACAGGGCCTGGCGAAAAGCGGTTTCTTCAACCGTTGGTAGGTACAATCGGCTCGATCCTGGAGTTGCCGGTCGGCATCTGGCTCCTCGATGAGGTCAAGCAAGCTCTGCGCCTTGTTGCATCCGAGGGCCTGCCGGGTGACTATATGCGCACGGCGGCCCTGCCTTTGGACGAAATCAGCGTCGGGTCGGAGGTGTTCAAGACGGGGCGCCCGATTGTAGTCAAAGACATCGCCTCGGACGCCCGCTGGGCGTTCAAGGAAGAGGCATCCGCCGTGGGGCTTGAGTCGGCCATGGTAGTGCCGTTACGGGTGAAAAACACGGTCGTGGGAGTCATGGACGTCTATGCGTACGAGGCTAGAGACTTCAGCGATTCTCAGCAGGCTCTGGCCCAGGGTCTGGCCGCGCAGGTAGCTGTCGCGCAGCGATGGATACGGGATCTGGCGGTCCTGAACGAAGTGAGCCTCTGGATCAACTCCGACCTGAAACTGCCCAGGCTGCTCGAGCATATCACACAGTCTGCGGCGCGCGTGTTGGATTGCCAGCACGTCAGCATATTCCGGATGGATGAGAGCGCCGATGTGCTCAAAATGGCGGCGCGGTCCGCGGAGGGCGTGGAGCAGAGGAGCTTTGCCATTGGGGAGGGATTGGCCGGTTGGGTAGCCCAGAATGGGGAGCCGGCGCTCGTCATGGACGCGGTGCATGACCCGCGGTTTGTCCGTGGCTGGTCTTCACAGGCCTCTGAACGCTCAATGCTCGTGGTGCCCATCAAGACCTTGGGCGACGAGGTTGTCGGGGTGATCTCGGCCGACAAGGACGGCCTGGCGGCCTTTGACGAACGGGACCAGGTGCTCCTGGAGACACTGGCAGGTCAGGCGGCGGCCGCATTGCGCAACGCCAGGCTGATCGAGCAGGAGACCAGCCGGTCGGCGGCCCTGGAGAGGTTGCATCGGATCGGGGAGGAACTGCTATCGGCCGAGGTGTCGGCGAGAGGATTGCCAAGGGTATTGCAGCACGTGGCGCGGAGCGCCAGGGATGTGCTGGGTGCCGACCTGGTTGACGTGTATCAGTACGTCGAAAGGGAGGAGCGGTACATCCTCCCGCCGATCCTGGAAGGGGAGCGGCGGGTCCCCGATGTCGTCAAGGAGCACATCTTCGGGGACGACATCGCGGTAGAAGTTGTCAAGCGCGGCGAGCCGCTTTATACGCGCGATGCCCAGGCTGATCGCTTGCTCAGCGGCTCGTTCACCGTCGAGCGTCCTGAGCGCCCGGACCGGCGCTTCGTCGTGCGCGAGGGGGTCCTGTCTTCGGCTTCCGTGCCGCTCAAGGCCGCTGGCGAGACCGTAGGTGTCATGTTCGTCAACTACCGGACCCGCCAGGAGTTTCCACCTGATCAACGGAGGGTCATCGAACTGCTTGCCAACCAGGCGGCCATGGCGATCCACAACGCCCGCGTGTATGAGCAGATCCAGAGGCGGATCCAGGCGCTAGAAGCGCTGAACAAGGTGGGGCAGCGTCTGAGCACCGTCGAGGTGACGGGGGAAAGTCTTGAGGATCTGCTGCAGCAGATTGCACAACAGGCCAGGGGTGTGTTAGGCGCTGATCTGGTTGAGCTGTATCGCTACAGTCCAGGCAGACGGGATCGCGTCGCTGATCACGTCTCTGGAGGAAGAATGCTGGTGGAAGTCAAGCCGTCCAAGAAAATCCTGCCTGACGACGTGGCGATGCAGGTCCTTACGTTGAGTCGCCCCCTCTTCGCTGCGGACGCGCAGCATGAACCGCTTCTTTCGGCCCCCTTCAAAATCGCCCGAGAGGGCATGCCGGAGCGGCGCTTCATCTTCAGGGAGCAGATCGCCTCCACGGCCGCGATTCCGTTGCTGGTCGGCGACGAGGCGGTGGGTATCTTGTTCGTCAACTACCGCACACCACAAGGGTTCCCGGCGGAACAGCAGGAACTGATCCAGTTGTTCGCCAACCAGGCGGCGGTCGCCATTCGCAACGCTCAGCTATTCCAGCAACGCGAGACGCTTCAAGATATCGCACGTGACATCACCTCCGTGCTGGACAGAGACAAATTGCTGCAGCGGACGTTGGAGCGGTCCCTAGAACTCCTGAATTGCGAGTTTGGGTCCATCAGCGTGTTCGATCCGGGAACCGGAAGCCTGGAATTCAGGTACGCGATGGGCAAGTCTCCCGACAGGAGCATCGATCTGGGTGAGGGATTGATCGGCACCGCAGCCCAGACGCGCGAGCCGGTGCGCGTCACGGATGTGTCGCAGGATCCCCGGTACAAGTGTCACGTGGAGGCCACCCGGTCGGAGTTGGACGTTCCGATGCTGGCGGGCGATAGGCTGGTCGGCGTGCTCAATGCCGAAAGCAGCCGGCTGAACGCCTTCAGCGAGGCCGACCAGCACCTGGCAGAGGCCCTGGCGGCGCAAGCGGCCGTGGCATTCCGCACCACCGAGCTGTACGAGGAGACCCGGGCCAGGCTCCAGGAACGTGTGGACGATATTCGAGTCCTCCAGGAGATATACGCCCTCATTGGAAAGGCGCCGCTGGAAAGCTTGCTGAAGCGCATCGCGGAATACGCGGCCCGGCTTACCCCGGCCACCTACACCGGCGTCTGGTTGCTGGACGAGCACGGCACTGAGCTGCGCTTCGGGGCCATGAACGCGGTGGAGAAGGAACCGACGCGCAGCACGTCCCGTCTGCCTCTCTCTGGGAACAGCATCAGCGCGCACGTGGTTGCGACGGGAGAAACCTACGTCTGCCGCGATGTCCAGGACGATCCGTATTACCAGGAATGGTACGCCGAGGTGCAGTCTGAACTGGCGGCACCCTTGCGTTATGGTGACCGGGTGATTGGGATCCTGGACCTGGAGAGCACGGAGGCTGGAGCATTCGCAGAGGATCACGTGCGCCTGGTTGAGGCGCTTGCCGGGGCAGCCGCGGTGGCCATTGAGAGCGCACGTGCCTATGGGGCTATGCAGGCGTTTAGCGATGCTATGCAGGTGCTTAATGGGGTTGGGCAGACACTGACGTCCGGCATTCGCCTGAAGCAGGACGAGATCCTGGAGTTGATCTACGAACAGACGAAGAGGCTGACTGGCGCACAGGATATGTACATCGCCTTATACGATGAGGAAAAGGGGGAGATCCACTTCGGCCTGGCGACGGAGCATGGCGAACGGGTGCAATACGAATCCCGCCCGGCGGATATGGAGACGCGAGGCAAGACCGAAGAGGTCATCTTTACCAGGGAACCCATCTTGCATCGCACCCTGGCGGAGTCCGAAGCCTGGTATGGGCAGCCGGGACACCAAGAGTTCATTGGACGAGTTCCACTCTCTTGGCTGGGTGTTCCGATGGTGGTGGGTGAGAAAGTACTGGGCGTGCTCGCCCTGTGGGATTGGGAGCGAGAGCATGCCTACGATGATCGAGACTTGCAGGTCTTCTCCTCCATGGCCAGCCAGGCCGCCATCGCGCTGGACAACGCAGAGCTCTACTACGACGTCAACCGCAAGCTGGCGCGTCGCGTGGAGGCCTTGGCGGCGCTCAACGAGGTGGGGAGAACATTGACGTCGGGGATTCGCCTGAAGCAAGACGAGATCCTGGAACTGATCTACGAACAGGCGAAGAGGCTGACGGGCGCGCAGGACATGTACATCGCCTTGTACGATGGGGAAGCGAACACGATCCACTTCGGCCTGGCGACGGAGCAGGGAGAACGGGTACACTACGAATCCCGCCAGGCGGATATGGAGAGGCGGGGCAAGACCGAAGAGATCATCCTCACCAAGGAACCCATCTTGCATCGCACGTCGGCGGAGGCCGAGGCGTGGTATGGGCAACCCGGACACCAAGAGTTCATTGGACGTTTGTCAGGTTCTTGGCTAGGTGTTCCTATGGTCATAGGCGAGAGGGCGCTGGGCGTGATCGCTATGCAGGATTGGGAGCGAGAACATGCCTACGATGAGCAGGACCTGCAAGTCCTACTCTCCATGGCCAGCCAGGCTGCCATCGCCCTGGACAACGCCCGGCTGTATGAGCAAGCGCGCGGCGAGGCCATCGCCGCCAAGCAACTGGCGACGCTGGGCACCGCAATGGCGGCGCTGCGGCACCGCATCAACAACACCTTCAACATCATCGTCCCCAACGTGACGCGCCTGCGCAAGCGCGTGGACGTCGCGGACGAAACCATCGCCGAGATCCTCGACATCATCGAGCGCAACGCCCGCTATACCTCGGAGATCATCGCGCGCATCCAGGAGCCGCTGCGGGAGATCGAGGTTCAGGCGGTGGACGTCAATGCCGTGCTGAATGACGTGGTGGGCAGGACGAGAGAGCGATGGCAAGCCGACCCGGTTCGTTCGGCGATAGCGGTTACTCTGGACCTGGACGACTCCATTCCGCAGATCCAGGCCCCCATTGGGCAGGTCTCCGAGGTCTTTCGCAACCTGGCTGACAATGCCTATCGTGCGATGGAGGACGGCGGTCGGTTGACTGTTGCCAGCCGTCTGACGGACGGCAGCATCTGCGTGCGCGTTCGGGATACGGGGCCAGGCATTCCATCCAGAGTTCAGCAACGCCTGTTCGCCAAGCCCGTCCCTTCCAAGGAGCCGAGAGGGGGGAGCGGGCTGGGGTTGTGGTTGAACAGCCTGATGTTGCAAAGTCTGGGCGGTGATGTTAAAATAGAGCGCAGCGACTCCACGGGAACGACCATGCTGGTTCATATCCCAGCGCCAGGGGCAGGAGGGGAGGTGTCGCGATGAGAACGCGCATTCTGATCATCGACGATGAACCTTGCTGGATAGAGTTCGCCAAGAACGACTTGAACCAGTTCGAGATAGTCGTCGCGCCTGACAAGGAGACTGCCATCACCGAGCTTGAGGCGAACCAGTTCGATCTGGTCATCGCGAGTTCCCGCCGCCTGGACGTGCTTGAGATCATCGCCGAGAAATACGCCGATAAGCGGGTCGTGGTGACGACCGTCCAGCCCACGACTGAGGAGGCCCTGGCGGCTTACCGGCTGGGGGCCAAGCGCTATTTCGCCAAATCCTTCGGTGACCGGGACCTGGTTGAGCACGTCGAGGGTATTATTCCCTCGTCCGCCGCGATAGGGCATCGACGTCATGATAACCGCGAAGGAGGGGGACAATGACAGATGGACCTAACAGAGTCTTGGTAGTGGATGACCTGCCCGACTGGCGCGCGACGCTCAGTGGCTTGCTGGAGGACGCAGGATATGACGTCCAGTGCGCCGGGTCTCAGGAGAGGGCGCTGGAATTGCTTGGGACTGGTCATTTTGATCTAGCGCTGCTGGACGTGCGACTGGACGAGACGGACGAAGGTAACACTGAGGGACTGGATCTGGCAGCCGAGATCAGGCACCGCTGGCCTGCAATCCGAGTCGTAATGATCACGGGCTATGGTACATCTGATATAATGCGTCGGGCGATGGAACCGGATGCACAGGGCCAGCGACTTGTGGCCAACTATATCCCCAAGACAGAAACTGAGGATCTGGTGCGGGTTGTGGGGGAAGTACTAGCGCGGTAGGGCAGAGGGGGTAGGCGGAGTCTGGTGCACAGAGGGCGCGTTCTTGTCGTGGATGATCTGCCCGACGTGCGCGTGACGCTGTCGGGTCTTCTGTCAGACGATGGTTACGACGTACGCTTGGCGTCCAGCAGAGCCGAAGCTCTGCACATGGTGGATGCCGAGCGTTTTCACGTCGCAGTCCTGGACGTCCGCCTGGACGAGGCTGACGAAGAAAACCGCGACGGCCTTGTGCTCATGCACGAGATCAGAGAGAAGGACCCCAGCGTGGCTATCATCATCTTGACCGGCTACGCGGACGTCAAGATGGTGCGTGAGGCCCTCCAACCGGACCACGACGGGGTTGCGCCAGCCTTTGGCTTCCTGGAGAAATCCGAAGTGAGTCAATTGCCGGGATATGTGAAGCGCGCGGTTGAATGCGCGGCCCCAGATGTCGTCGAATTGATCGCCCAGGGTGAGAATGACCGGGTGGAGTTTAAGTCCAGTATTCGTTGGGACTACAGGCAGAACAGAGTCAACAAGAGATTGCAGGAGGAGATTGCCAGGGCGATAGCCGGGATGCTGAATTGCGGGGGCGGGCATCTGCTCCTTGGCGTCGCTGACGATGGCACGATACTGGGTATTGAAAGAGACTTGCAGACCCTGCGCAAGTCAGATATCGACGGATTCCAACTGTTGCTGACCGATATTGTCCAGGTCAATTTGGGTGCGGAATACGTGCTGTATATCCACCCACGTTTCGAGTTGATGGATGGCAAGCGCATCTGCGCCGTCTCCATTGACGAAAGCCCAAGGCCGGTTTTCTTGGGCAAGGGTGACTCTCACGAGTTCTGGGTGCGTATGGGCAATTCGACGCGGAACCTGGATGTTAGGGCGGCCATGTGCTACATACGGGAGAGGTGGGACGCAGTCGAGTGAGTCTGAGTGGCTTGTCCGGTGATCCTTTTCCACAGTCGCAGGCGATGGCGCGAGGGGGCGTAGCGATGTACAAGATACTGGTAGTAGACGATGAGCCTGACTTCCGGGATACATTGCGCGGGCGGCTCTCCGATGAGGGGCATACCGTGCGGGTGGCATCCAATGAGGGACAGGCACTGGACGCGGTCATACAGGAGCCCTTCGATTTTGCGCTCATTGATGTACGTCTGCACGAAGGTGGCGAGGAGGACGAAAGTGGTTCGAGTCTGGCGATGGCTTTCCGCGCTCTGGATCCGAAGGTCCACGTCATCTTGCTAACGCGCTATGTGAGGGCCAAGCAAATCGTCCGCGCGATTCGGTATCTTGGGGTAGAGCAATTCGTCGAGAAGACGCCAGATGTGGTCAAACAAGTCTTGGAGATCATCGCGGAGACGAGAGACAGGCCGGGGATATGCGACGAGCCAAGAGAACCACAGCTTAAGAATTTCGGCGATGAATCCAGGCTGTCCCTGTCTCTTGTGGCAAGGCAGCACTTGGCGATAAGATCGCGTGGCTATCACGTTTGCTCCCGGCGGTCGGGCAGGGCGCTGGTGCTAGACGTCGAGCGATATGCGAGGAGGACCGAAGTTGCCAGGCAAGACTGGAACAACCTGCGTTTGCAGGTCGAGCAGATCGGTCGCGACCTATGGCGTGACGTATTCGGTGAGCAACCCGAGGCCAAAGAGACCTATCTGACGGCCCGTGCCAGCAGCCAGTTGCTCTCGCTGCAATTTGAGACTCCCAGGGAGTATGTGTGTCTTCCAATGGAGTTCATGTACTCGGATGCCCCTCAGGAATACCTGGTGCTTCAGCATCCGCTTGCCCGGTTTGTGTGTGAGGCTACCCCAAAGCGCGAAGCGATCTCGCCTCGCGTGCTGGCACTGACGAAAGAACTGCGCGTGCTGATCATCGCGTCGAACACGACTTCGAAGACTCTGCCTCCGATTGATGGGGCTGATGCCGAGGCACAAGAGCTATCCAGTTATTTGAAAGGCCAGGATCGTATCCCGGTTGACGTGAAGCTCATCGCCACGGAACAAGCCACATACGAACGCGTCAGAGCAGAGTTGAAGGCACAGAACTACGACGTGGTACATTATGCAGGGCATGGTTCCTATGAGGCCGACTCTCCCGAAGAAAGTAGCCTCTACTTCTGGGCTGAGGCGGACAAGCAAGGGGGCATCGTGCCTATGCGGGCGACCGAAGTCAGGCTGCTACTTGGGCAATCGGGGGTGCGCCTCGTCTATCTGAGCAGTTGCTACGGCACAGCGTCGGGTGGAAAGGTTGCTCTGCTCGATGATGACTTCCTCGGATTGGCCGATGCAGTCGCCCAGGCCGGTGTGCCCTCGGTGGTGGGCTATCGCTGGCCTGTATCCGACGACGGCGCTCGGCGATTGGCCCTGGCCTTCTATAAGTCCCTGCTGGACCAGGGCAGACCAGAAGTTGCGCTTTGGCATGCAAGGTGCGAATTGTCCATTGATCGCAACGATACCACGTGGCTGTCGCCCATCCTCATCCATCAAGTGTAAGGTGCAACGATGCCCCAAGATACCATCGCTCTACTATCCTCCTTCGCCTACGTTTTCGCCGCCATCGGCGTCGCCGAGGGGCTGCGCATGTGGCGCGGCTATTCCGTGGACTTCACGCGCAAGTTCATCCACATCGCCGTCGGCATGTGGGCCTTCGGGACGGTACTGCTGTTCGAGCGCCGCGCCTTCGCCATCATTCCGCCGCTGGCCTTCGTCGTTATCAACGCCTTGTCCTACTGGCGCGGGACGTTCAAGGCCATGGAGACCGGGGAGAAGGGCCAGTTGGGCACCGTCTATTTCCCGATATCGTTCGCGGCCCTGATCTGGCTGCTGTGGGGCAGGCCCGACCTGCTGGTGGCCAGCCTGATGCCCATGACGTGGGGGGACGCGCTGGCCGCGGTGGTGGGGCGGCGCATCGGGCAGCGGCGCTACACCGTCGCCGGGAGCACCCGCTCGCTGGAGGGGTCTGTGGTGCTGTTCCTCATCAGTTGGATCGCGACGCTCGTGCCGCTCCTGCTGCTGGGCCCTGGATCGTTGGGCGCGGTCACTGCTGCGGGAGCCGCGGCCGTGACGGCGCTGGCCGCCGTACTCGTCGAGGCATGTTCACCGTGGGGCATCGACAACTTGACCGTGCCGGCCGTATCGGCACTGGCCCTCGTGCTGATGCTGATGTAGTGCTTGATGCATGCTCACGATTGCGTTGTGGCGGGCCAGGATTGAGCAACACGCATCACGCAGCCCGCAACACCTCTCATTCCTCCCTGATCGCAAACTGCGCGATGCCCTGCAGCCGCGTCTCGATGAAGACGCGGATCTCGTACGTCCCCGGCTCCCACCCCACCGGCGGCTTGCAGTAGTACGAGGTTCTGCCTTTCTCGCCCCAGTCGCGTTCCTCGGCCTGCCCCCAGAGCCACGTGTCCGAGCAGAATTCGATCAATTCCTCGTCTCTGTACCATGCGAAGGTCGTCGGGACGCCGCGCTGCATGGCTTCGAACGTGAAGAACAGGTACACCCGGTGATCGCCGGGCGCGAACTCATTGCCCGGATCCACGGGCTGGCCGGCGGCGTCCTCCTCGGTGGCGAGGGTGATGACCGCGATACGCGCGTCCTCCCCCGCCGGCACGGCCGAGGGCAGCGGGCTGAGCGCCATCTCCGGTACAGGCACCGCCTGCGTCGGGGTAGGGATAAACGGCGGGGTCGCCGTGGGCGCACGCGTGGGCGTCGTGGTTGGCGTGCGAGTCGGGCGTGGGGTGGCCGTGGGCGCGCGTGTCGCCGTGGCCGTCGGCGTCATGGTCGAGGTGGGAAGCGAGACGGGCATGAGGTTCGGGATGTACGCAGCCGCCAGCAGCAGCAAGACGGCCACGGCCTCCAGGCTCAGGGACGCCAGGAGCCAGCGCTTGGCGCGCGTGAAGGCTTCCCGGCGCAAGACGTAATACGGGGCGTGGCGTGCTCTGATGAGTTGGTAGATGGTCAGCCCTGCCGGGATGGCGGAGGTGAGCAGCAACGTGTATGCGAACCAGCGCAACCAGACTGGATACGGGGCGGCCAAGTACACCTCTTGTGACACCAGCAGCAGAAACCAGGTCTTTCCGAAAAACCCGGTTTCTTGTTAACAATTCGACAGTGACAAACCTGGCTTCTTATTGGGGGGTCTCTGGCCCAGACCTGACCAGTGCAACTATACCACAGAAGACTCAGTTTGGGTAGTCACCCCGCCGCCCGTTGCCAAATGCGCAACACGCCCTCGGTTGCACGCGGTCGACGTCGGCTGTGGATGGGGTCTACAGGTTCTCCTTGATAGAGACGGCCACAGTGCGTGGGACGCCGGGCACGGCAGCCAACTGCTCGACGCTGGCCGCGCGGATCGCGCTGAGCGATCCAAAGGTTTTGAGGAGCGCGTTGCGCCGCGCCGGACCCACGCCGGGGATGCCGTCCAGTTGTGACGCCACGCCTGCCCGACGCCGGCGCGTGCGGTGGTGTGTGATGGCGAAGCGATGCGCCTCGTCCCGCACGCGCTGCACCAGGTACAGGCCCTGGGAGCGGCGGGGGAGCAGGACCGGTTTCCCCCGCCCTGGGAGGAAGATCTCCTCGCGCTGCTTGGCGAGCCCGGCCACGGGGATCCTGTCAAGCAGGTCGAAGGCCTTCAGCACCTCGACCGCCACGCCTAGCTGCCCCTTGCCGCCATCCACGATGAGCAGATCAGGCAGCTTGGCCCATCCCTTGATGTCCCGGCTACCCAGCGCCTCGTCCGACGTGGCGATCTGCCAGCGGCGGAAGCGTCGCTCGAGCACCTCGCGCATGCTGGCGTAGTCGTCTTGCCCGTGGACGCTGCGCACGACGAAGCGCCGGTAGCCCGACTTGCGCGGCACGCCTTGCACGAACACGACCATGCTGCCGACGATCTCTGTCCCCTGCGTGGTGGAGATATCGTAGCACTCGATGCGTGCCGGGGGCTTTGGGAGTTCCAGTGCCTTCTGGATCTCGGCCAGCGCCTGCTCGTGCTTGTGGGCGTCGGCCTGCCACTGGGCACGCAGGGCGGCGAGCGTCTCCGTGGCGTTCTCCGCCGCCAGCGCCACCAACCGGCGCTTCTGGCCCCGGCGGGGGACCTGGAGCGCCACCTTGGCTCCGCGCTTGGTTCTCAACCACTGCTCGATGATCAGAGCTTCCTCGATCTGTTCCGGCAGCAGCACCTCGGGCGGGATGTACGCTGCCTCCTCGTAGAACTGCTTGAGGAAGGCGGCCATCACCTCCCGCTCGTCTTCGTCCTGTGTCCCCTCCAGCAGGAAGTATTCCCGTCCCAGCAGTTTGCCGCTCCGGATGAAAAAGACCTGCACGCATGCGTCGTTCTCCTCGCGGGCGAAGGCGACCACGTCCTGATCGGCGCCAACCGACGAGACGATCGTCTGCCGCTCGACGACCTGCCGCACTGCCTGCAATTGGTCCCGCAGTGAAGCCGCTTTTTCGAAGTCCCACCCCTCGGAGGCCGCCTTCATCCGCTGTTCCAGGTCCGAGATCACCTCCTCGCTCCGCCCTTCGAGGAAGCGAGCCAGTCCCCGAATCATGGCCCGGTATTCCTCCTGCGTCACCGCGCCAATGCAGGGTCCCAGGCACAGCTTGATGTCGTAGTACAGGCAGGGACGCTCGTCGTGGCCAGTGATCTCCCGATTGCAGGTCAGGTACGGAAATGACTTGCGCAGCAGATCGAGCGTCTGGTGCATAGCCGAACTGGAGGTGAAGGGGCCGAAGTAGCGGCTGCCGTCCTGTTCCATGCGGCGCGTGATGAGCACCCGGGGAAAGGGGTCGGCCCAGGTGATCTTGATGTATGGATAGCGTTTGTCGTCCTTGAGGCGCACGTTGTAGCGGGGACGGTGCTCTTTGATCAGGTTCGCCTCGAGGATCAGCGCCTGCAGCTCTGAGTCCGTGACCAGGAAATCCACGTCGGCGACCTCAGACACGATCGCGCGTACCTTGGGGATGTCCCAGGCGGAAGGCTGGAAATAGGAGCGTACGCGGCTGTGCAGGTCCACCGCCTTGCCGACGTAGATGACGGTGTTGCTGACGTCGCGCATCAGGTAGACGCCGGGCCTGCGGGGGATTGTCTCGATCTGAGTCCGGACGTGATCCGGGACGTTCACCGATCTATCTCCGATGGACGCGACAAGTGTCCGAGGGCGCTATTCGCCCATGATCTGCACGACTAACCGGCGCGACCTGGGACGGGTGTCGAAGTCGAGGAAAACGATCTGCTGCCACGTGCCGAGTGTGAGATGGCCCTCGACGAAAGGCACCGTGAGTGAGGGGCCGATGAGGGCTGCACGCACGTGAGAGTGGCCGTTGTCGTCGCCCCAGCGCAGGTGATGGCGGTAGGCCCGGTCAGGTGGCGCGATCTCGTCGAAGACCTGCTGGAGATCGGCCAGTGCGCCGTCCTCGTACTCGATCGTCGTCAGACCGCCGGTCGAGCCGGGGCAGAAGATGGTGGCGATACCGGCCTGCAGGCCCGAGTCACTCACCAGGCCAGCCACCTGTGCGGTGATGTCCTGGATATCGCAGTGGCCGCGGGTGTGTATGCGTAGTTCCTGAGTGACAACCATCCTCCCCCCTGATATGTGGTGCTATTATAGTCCATGGCTTGCCGAACGGCAAGACTGGCGCGCTGTGTGCACCTGTGTTACAATCTGACGCCGTGGACACTCTCAAAGGACTCAACCCTCAACAACAGAAAGCCGTCACCGCATCCGACGGCCCGGTGCTGGTGCTGGCCGGGCCGGGCAGCGGCAAGACCCGCGTGCTCACACACCGCGTCGCCTGGCTGGTTCTGGAGCTAGACGTCGCCCCCTGGCGCATCATGGCGGTCACCTTCACCAACAAGGCGGCCCGTGAGATGCGAGAGCGGCTGGAGCGGTTACTTGGACCCTCTCGCGCTCGCAGTCTCACGCTGGGCACGTTCCACGCCACGTGCGCCCGTATTTTGCGCCGCGATGCCGACGCCGCGGGTATCCCGCGCGACTACGCCATCTTCGACGCCGATGACCAGCGTCGCCTGGTCAAGCAGGCGATCCGCGACCTGAACCTGGACGACAAGCGCTATCGTCCCCAGGCGGTGCATGGGGCCATCTCTCGGGCCAAGAACGAGCTGATCACGCCGGAGGCATACACCACCGGCTCCTACTACGGTGAGGTCGTCAAGCGCATCTACGAACGCTACCAGGCCCTGCTGGCGGCCAACAGCGGGCTTGACTTCGATGACTTGCTGATGGTGACTGTGCGGGCCTTCAGGCAGAACCCGGATGTACTGGCCAAGTATCAGGAGCGCTACCGGTACATCCTGGTGGACGAGTTTCAGGACACCAATCAGGCTCAATACGCGCTGTTGCAGCAGCTTGCGAGCCGTTATCACAACCTCTTCTGCGTCGCCGATGAGGATCAGTCCATCTATGCCTGGCGAGGCGCGGACTATCGCAACATCCGCCGCCTGCGGGACGATTACCCCGACCTCCTCACCATCCTCCTGGAGCAGAATTATCGCTCGACGCAGACGATTCTGGACGCCGCCCACGCGGTGATCCGTCACAATCCCGATCGGACGGACAAGTCGCTGTTCACGCGCCGGGGGCGTGGCCCCGAGATCGTCGTCCACGAGGCCTACGACCAGGACGACGAGGCCTTGTTCGTGGTGAATACCATCGCCCAACTGGTCGCCCAGGAGGGGGGGCACCCCGGCGACTGCGCGGTGATGTATCGGACGAACGCCCAGTCGCGTGCACTGGAGGATGCCTTCATCCGCGCGGGCCTGCCCTACAAGCTGGTCGGGGCGACCCGGTTCTATGCCCGCCGCGAGATCAAGGACTTGATCGCCTTCTTACGGCTGATCCACAATCCCACAGAGGGCGTGAGTATGGCGCGGGTGATCAACGTCCCGCCCCGGGGCATTGGCCAGAAGACGGTGGCGGCGCTGGAGGAGACGGCGCGGACACGCGGCGTTTCGGTTTACGAGGTGATCCAGGACGTGGTCGACGCGACGGGCCAGGGCCCGAAGCTGGGCGCGCGGGCGCGGCGGGTGTTGGAGTCATTCCTGGAGATGCTGGAAGGTTGGATCTCCGCACGCGATGCCATGGATGTGGCGCAGTTGATAGATCGCGTGTTGCAGGACACCCGCTACGGCGATTATCTGCGCGATGGCACCGAGGAAGGCGAGGATCGCTGGGCCAACGTGCTGGAGCTCCGCAACGTGGCCGCCGAGTACGAGGACATGACGTTGACCGAGTTCCTGGCTGACGTCGCGCTCGTCTCGGACGTGGACAACCTGAGCGACGAGGCGGATGCACCGACTTTGCTCACGCTTCATAGCGCCAAGGGACTGGAATTCCCGGTCGTTTTCATCACCGGCCTGGAGGATGGCCTGCTTCCTCACAGCCGCTCCCTGGACGATCCCGAGCAGATGGCCGAGGAGCGGCGACTGATGTACGTCGGGCTGACGCGTGCCGAGGATCGGCTCTTCTTGACCTACGCCTTCCGGCGTACCCGCTACGGCGAAAGCGAGCCCTCGGTGCCCAGCCGGTTCCTGGAGGACGTTCCCCCTGAGCTGATTGGTGGTTCGTGGGGACGTAGAGGCGCGCGCGCACGATCAAAGCCCGCAACGGGCGTGGTGGCCGCGCCCAGGAGCAGAACCCAAGGTTTTCGGGAAGGCCCCGGTTTCTCCCGCGTTCGCGCTCGCCCCTCTAGCGAGTTGCAGTTCCGTGCAGGCCAGCGCGTGCGGCACGCGACCTTCGGCGATGGATTGGTCATCCAGAGCCGGCCCGACGGCGGCGACGAGATGGTGACGGTGGTCTTCGACGAGGCCGGGCTGAAGCGGCTGATGGCGGATATCGCGCGCCTGGAGCGGCTGGACGCGGAAGAAGCGTCACCGGATGCACGATGAAACCTCATCCGCTGGCGGAATGATGGTGCCGTCCATAGGCACAGGGTGTCCTCACAGCCTCTGCGTTGACTGCAATGATGGATATGGATACTGGGTGTTCGATCTCCTTGGATGATCTGGACGGGCCGCGCCTCCTCCGGCGGGAGGAGCTGGTGGCCTCGCGGCGACTGGATGCGTTGTGCTTCCCGGAGTTTGCGGGGGAGGCTGAGCAGGCGGACGGACTGCATCTGGGGGAAACTGCCTCCGCGTGCGGCGAATCCGCGCACACCCCGCCCCGGCGTGGTGGGATGCAGGTCATCTGCCACCAGGGGGAACCTGTCTCCCAGATCGGCATCTGGCACAGTCAGGTCAGCGTGTACGGCAGCCCCTTGCGCGTCGCCAGCATCGGCAGCGTGTGTACCCACCCGGACTACCGGGGTCTAGGACTAGCCACACGGCTGCTCGATCACTGCGCCCGCCAATTGACCGCCGAAGGTGCTCGTCTGATGCTCGTCTCTGGTGACCGCGAGCTCTACAGGCGGGCTGGCTGTGTCGCTTCCCAGGAGTTTGAGCACGTGGTGCTCAAGCCCGGTCAGGTCGATCTGAGGGTAGACGGCCTTGCGCTCCGCCCGGCGACCGAGTCGGATGCCTCTCTGTGCTCCCGTCTTTACCAGACAGAGCCGGTGCGCTTTGTGCGGTGTGTAGAGGTGTTCACCCGGCACTTCTGCCAACCTGAGGAGTTCCCCCAGGCGGAGGATTGGATTGTGGAACTGAGAGGTCGCCCGGTGGCCTACCTGTTCCTGAGTTTCCCCTGGGAGAATCTGCGCGAGCCGGACTCGGGCGTGCGGGAGGTGTACGAGTATGCTGGCAGCCGGGTTGCGCTCGCCGGCGCGCTGGCCGAGGTTATGGCCCGGCTGGATCTGCGGGGACTGCGGATGTTCGTGCCTTGGCAGGATGCGGACTTCCTGCGTCTGCTTCACGAACGGGGTGTCGCCGGAGTGCGTCTGCCTCTGCCCGAGCACACCATGCGCATTGTCAATCTTCCTGGCCTGATGTCCGACCTCCGGGACTACGTTGAGGCGTGCTTCGACGCGCGCCTTTGGCGCGGGCTTCGCTTTGAGCAGGAGGGGGACCGGTTTCGCGCCGTGCTGGGTCGGGAGCGGCTCGAACTGGACGGGGGTGAGATAACGCGGCTGGTGATGGGAGCGCCAGCGGACGGACGCAGCCGACCGCAGACGGTCGGTATCAATGTCCGCGGACGCACGGTCAACGTCCGCGGACGCACGATCAATGTCCGCAGTGTCTCAGGCACGTTGGGTGAGATCATCCCGGCGCTGTTTCCCCTGCCCTCGTTCCTGCCGGGGCTCAACTTCCGGTGAACGCGGACGTCCGTGTCTGATTCCTGGCCCCGCTGCAGAGAGGAACCACGAACCAGGGCGAACTCGACCGTCACCATCCTGCCGTCACCCTTGTCGTGAGCAGAATCGCGGGCATAAGGGGCGTCAGGCCGATTGCCAATCCCCAGATGGAATCTGTCTGGACGAAGCGAGGCAGGCCACTATCTGTCAGCCTTCCCCACCAGACGCGCGGTAGTCTGCCGCGGGGTGAGCCAGCCTAGTGTCTACTCCCCACTCCGATGCAGCCAGTGATGACGTGGGATGTGGCACTCAGTATCCTGCAGGGGACACGTTCGGTGTCAGTCGCGGCGGAAGACCGGAGGGACAACTTCCTGCAGCAGAGACGGCAGGAGAAACTGGCGCTTTCTCAAGACCTTGGTGTCTCAGCCAGTTTCCTAGCTCTGGGCCGAGCAGCATGGATGGGAAATAGATTTCGTCGCCCTGTCCAAAGACATACGTGCCCAAGTGGTGGACGCAGGTACTCAGCCGGTTCATCTCCAGATCGTGTCGCTCGACCGGGTGGTACACACGTTGCCAAAGGCCGTCTGATGCCAGGCTATACAGGCCCAGGCCGCTCTCGTACAGCCCTGTCACCTCCGTATCGCTGTACTGCCAGGTGACGGTGATGGGACAGGATAGCGTTGGGGACACAGGTTCGCCACCCCGATAGGCGCGCAGGTCAAACGCCGACACGCCCAATGGTGGGCCTGGGGGCAATTCAGACGTCAGGAGCGGCGTGAAACGTATCTCTGTGGGCAGCGTCACTGACGTGGCCGGGAACAAGAAGGCTGTGTGGCCGCTGGCCGAGGTTAGCGCGCCGGTGGCGGTGGGTTGCAGCGTGGTCGTGACGACGATGGGAATCGGAATCTGGGCCTGGTTGTTGCTCTCATCCTGCTCGTCCAGGACCGCAGCGCTGTCTACGTCAATCGTCAGACGGTACAGATCCTCACTGGAACCGGGAAGGGGCATCTCCTGGAGCGAAACTGCTCGAGCACGAGATCCCATGGCCGGGACGGAGACCTGCCGCACCGTCGGGACCAGGGAGCCTTGGGCGTTGTTCAAGTGCAGCGCGCCGGAAATGGGCGGCGTGGGCCAGAGCCCTTCGTTCTCCACCGTCAGGGTGACGGAGAGCACATCGCTCGCGGGCTCCTGGGAATGGATGCACCAGACTGCTTCCAAGACCGTCAGATCGGCTCTAGCGTCCACGCTGACGGTGCTTGAGTTGTTCCAGCGGCGTACGTCGGGCAGCGACTGCGGCGCGTCGGCGACGAGCGACAGATCGTATACCCCGGGTGCGGTGATGGCAAGCGTCGGCAGCGGCAGCGGGGCGATGTCCTCCACATATCGTCCAGGCACATCCTGGATGAGCTGGCATCCCGACCCTGGGCATGCGATGACCACGCCTGTGGCGGTCAACGGACCGAGATTGGCGACGATTCCCGTCACTGGAAGCGTCGCGGTCAGCGCACCGCTATCTCCACAAAGGCTCCATTCTGATGGCGCGTCGTAGGGTAGGGTTGGGGTGAGGTGTGCCAGCGGCTCTACGTCCGCCCACAGTTGGGCGGTCAGGTCGGTGTACTGCGTGTCCGTCAGGGCGGCGGTGTAGTCGGCGTACGCTTGACCTATTGGGGAGATTTCCTTGGAGTTGCTGTGGAACAAGTAGCCGTTGTAGTCTTGGTCGTCGGACAGGCTGTACCAGGCCCAGGCTTGCACCAGCCGGTATTCGTCCTGGGGAAGACCGATATCCGGGTAGGTCTCGTTTAGAAACAGGTCATAGGTCTGGGTCATGAACTGGCTCACCCGGGCAGCCGTGAAAGCCTGTCCCCGCTCGTCCACGAACCACTCTGGCCACAGCACGCCGTACTCGCTGATGATCAGGGGCTTGTTCTGTTCTCCCTTGTCCTTCATCCATTGGCGCAGGGCCACGAGGTGATCTCGCATCACGTCCACGTTATCGCCGTCGTAGACAGGATAAGCGACGCCGCAGCCTGGGTCCACACCCGGTGGTGTGCTGGCACCCCATGAGCCGTACACCTCGCGCAGGATGAAAGCGTGCGTGTTCCACACGTCCACCGGCATCGGCTCGCCGTAGGCCTGGACATACGTATCCCACACGATGTCCAGGTACTCCAGACGACAGGGCGTGGGCTGGACAACAGCGCCGTTGGCGATCAGTGCGCTGGGGTCCAGTGCCTTGATGGTTGTGTAGACGTCGTGGTAGACGTGGGCGTACACTGCAGGGTAGATCGGACTGCCGCAGTAGAGGGAATCCGGCTCGTTGCCCAAGAGCCACAGGGATCCCGGGTGTGCGGCCGCGATCTGGGCGATGATCTCCGGGCTGGGAGCCACTGTGACCTGGGTTGGGTCTTGCGGATCGGCCCCGGCGTGGAGCCGCACCAGTTGGACGTAGGTCAGGCCATCAGGGTGGGGTGGGTTGAGGTTGGTATTCCAATCGCTATACCAACCGGCCTGGAGTTGCTCCACTGCGTAGGTGGTCAGGTCGCTCCCCGAGTCGAAGCCGAAGCGGTCGCGGGGATTCGCGTAGGGTGGGAGGAAGTGATAGCCGGAGTGCAGAGTTCGCACCGGCCATTCCTGTTGGGACGTCGCTATTCCGCTGTAGAGGGAGCCGAAGCGATCCATTCTGTGGACGCTGCGGCTGTCCGTGCGCCCGATGGCGTGCCACCTCCTATCAGGCGGCGCGATTCCGATGGCGCACCGTTTTGATGGCGCACCGGCAGCCACCAGAAGCAGCAAGGCCGCGACGCACATCAGAACCAATCGCTTCACCGTGTCTTTACCCCTTTTGGACTTGCCATTCTGACCAGTGGCGCACCATCCATCATCAGACGGCGCGATTCCGATGGCGCACTATCCCCCATCAGGCGGCGTCATTCCGATGGCGCACTATCCCCCATCAGGCGGCGTCATTCCGATGGCGCGCCATCCATTATCAGACGGCGCCATTCCGATGGCGCGCTGTCTTTCATCCCTGTCCCTTGCCTCCTGCTTCCTGCTTCCTGCCTCCTGCCCTCTTGTGCCGATGGAACGAGTGTGCTATACTCTTACTCGGATCGGAACAATCCGTTCTCACTTATCGCGGTGCTTGTGTATTCCACGCGCTCGATGAACGCGTCCTCGCTGAGTTCACCTGCGCTGAAAGATGACAGGTCAGCCGTATTGACGATCGCGCTGATCTGCGTAGTGGTGGTGTGGCCGTGCGCCAGAATCCTGACTTCGACCTGTGTGAATGTGGCGCATTCCTTCTCCTGTTCCAGCAAGGCCAGTGCGATGTCGAAGGCTGTCCATACGTATTGGGCCGCTTCGCTTCCCTCTATGGTGGAATGGGCGGCCTCGTCAACGGACCTGACAGGTTCTCCACCGGGTGCATGCGTCCGTGGCATCTGCCCTGTCAGGTCTGTGGTGATCTCGACCTGGAGCGGTCCATCAGGAGCCAGGGTCAGTTTGCCGCCCAGGCCGGCTTGAGCGAGCAACTGCGTGGCTTTCCATTGGCACACCAGCTCAACAGGGGCGTGGTCTTCGTGGCCGGGGGCCGCTTCGCTTCCCTTCACAGTGGTAGGAGCCGCTTCGCTTCCCTCCATAGTGGAATGGGCCGCATCGCTTCCCTTCACGATGGAATGGGCACGGTCACTGCGCCCACCGGTAGACGGTGCCACGAGCACTGACAAGGCGAGAATAATGACGATGTTGGCGATCGCCAGCGCGGCAATCGTATGTCTTTGTCTCTGAGTCATCAAGCGCGAGTGTATCACAAACGCCGTCATCGCGCAATAGGATGGCGCCATTCCGGTGGCGCACCAGTCCTGTTCAAGGACGCCATTCTGATGGCCCTAGTCAACCCAAGAAGGCCATTCTGATGGCCCCGATCAACCCAAGAAGGCCATTCTGATGGCCCCGATCAACCCAAGAAGGCCATTCTGATGGCGTCCACAAGCCACCGCGTAGGGGCGCGGTCCCCGCGCCCGCCTGGAACCGATGGGAGTGAGATGGACCATTTGAGCCGCGAGCAGCGTCATGGGATCGTGAGCACGTGTATGGCCAGTTTCTTTCTTGGCTGGGCGCCCATTCTGGGCAAGTTCGCTTATCGGAGCGGGGTCACGCCCTTCACCCTCGCCGCACTTCGGACGGCTGTCGCAGCCGTTCTGATCTGGCTGGCCTTCGCGCTCTTGTGGCGTCGAGAGATTGTCATCTCCTGGCGTGGGCTGCTTGGGTGCATCAGTGTGGGGGCAGTCAATGGTTTGGGCTCCCTGTTTTACTACACCAGCCTCTCGCGTCTCGACGCTTCCCTCGCCGCGTTGCTCAACACGCTCTATCCGCTGTGGGTCGTGTTATTCCTCTTTGCATCTGGGCAGCCACTGACGATGCTCACGTTGGCTCGCCTGGCGCTTTCGATGCTGGGAGTCTTTCTGTTGACGCGCTCAGGGACGGGCAAGTTGGACTGGCTGGGAGTGACTATGATGGTCGCGTCGGCGGCTATCTACGGTTGGCATCTGGTGTTGGGGCAGTGGGTGTTGGCCGATGTGCCATCCCGTACCGCTACGCTGTACATACTGACCGCCATGGCGGGTGTGGTGGGTCTGGCACGGGTGTTGGAGGGACAGCCGGTGGAGCCCGTCACACCTTCCGGTCTATCCGCTATATTGGCGCTAGGACTGACGACTGCCCTGTCGCGGCTGGCGATGTTCAGTGGATTGCAGCGGGTGGGAGGCGTGGAGACAGCTTTGTTCGGCCTGCTCGAACTGCTAATCAGCCTGGCGCTTGCCTTTCTGCTGCTGGGTGAACGTCTGTCGCCGGTGCAATGGATCGGCGGCGCGCTGTTGGTCGTTGGCATGGTATTGATGATGCGCGATCCGGGTATGCACCTGGCGCAGGGCAACGAGCCCCTGGAGTGGAAGCACGGTTAGGCCTGCCGCGGGATATCCACGGATTGGAACGATCCGGACCGTCGGTTTACGCTAAGGCCCGCCGGCTCACCAATCTGTCAGCATGTCCGGCGACCCCTCTTGCCTCTTGCCTCCCGCTTCTTCCTGTCTCTGCGGCAGGAGGATGTGGAAGGTACTGCCCGGCAGCCGCTCTTCGTCGTACCCTTCGCTTTCTGCCCAGATTCTGCCCCCGTGCGCTCTGATGATGCCCCGTGCTACGGTGAGCCCAACGCCCAACCCGCCCCCCTTGAACGCCGTCTTGCTGGAGCAGTGGAGATCCGTGTTCTCCAGCACGTAGAAGCGATCAAAGATGCGTTCCTGATCCTCTGGAGGAATTCCTACTCCACTGTCCTGGACGACCACGTGCACGGACGCAGCCGGCGTCGACCGCGGACGGTGCCGACCGCGGACAGTCGGGGGCAGACGGTCGGGGTTAATGTCTGCCGTCTCCCTGCCTCCTGCCTCCTGCCCTCCGCCTCTCCCATCGTGTATTTCTCCTATCCGTGGTACTCCTGTATCCTGCCCCCTATTGTCTTGGACAGCCACGTGCGCCGTATCCTCGATCTGATCTCCTGTGATACGGATACGCCCTCCGTCGGGCGTGTACTTCACCGCGTTGCTGATCACGTTCCACAGTGCCTGGTACAGGCGTTTCGAGTCCCCTGTCACCCGCGGGAGGTTATCTAGCCCTCCGAGATCGAAGGTCAGTTGCCGATCAGGCGCTGAGTCGCTGATGCTCCGCACGGCCTTGTGTATCAGAGAGTCCAGGAAGACCGGCTCTGTCGCCAGGTCCAGTTCCCGGGCGTCAAGCAGCGCGACGTTGAGGATATCGCCTATCACCTGGTTCAAGCGCCACGTCGCTTCCGCCATCCTCTCTACGATGCAGCGTGGACTGCCAGCATCATCGGCGGAGCCGGGGATGGCGGGGTTGGATCGGAGAATCTGGGCGTAGCCATAAATGGCGGTGAGAGGGGTGCGAAGTTCGTGACTGGACAGGATGATGAAGTCCGTCTTCATCTTATCCAAGCGCTGGAGATCCGCATGAGCCTTCTCCAGCTCGCGCAGTTTCTTTTCCAATCGGTCCACCAGCCTATGGCTGTACTCGACCAGGTACCCCGCTTTCTCCTCCGCCGACTCAACATCCTCCTTGGTCCCCCGGAGGAAAGAACGCACTTGCTCCGAGAATGTATCTACGTCGATGGGCTTGGGGATGTAGCCAGTGCAACCGGCTATGAGCGCTCGTTCTCGGTCGCCGCGCATGCGTGCGGCAGTGACGGCCACGATGGGTACCTTCTTCAGTTCCTCGATGCTCCGTAGCCTGGTGCTCACCTCGTAGCCGTCCAGTCCTCCGACGTCGATATCCATCAGGATCAGGTCCGGCAGTTCCTGCCTGGCTGCCTCGATGCCCGAAAGGCCATCAGGGGCGGCGACAATCTGGTAACCTTCATTCTCGAGCACGCGACGCACCAACGTCACACTTGCCGGATCGTCTTCCACGTATAGTACTTTGATTGCTTGATCCATGCTCTATCTGAAGGCGCCATTCCGATGGCGCTCCATACTCCATTTGAAGGCGCCATTCCGATGGCGCTCCATGCTCCATTTGAAGGCGCCATTCCGATGGCGCTCCATGCTCCATTTGAAGGCGCCATTCCGATGGCGCTCCATGCTTTTTGTTCGCCCCGTCAGGTCTCCGCCGGAGTGCCGTCACGATGCCCGCTTCAGAATCTCTTCCAGCAGGTCCTCGTCGGTGAAGGAGCCTTTCTCCAGCAACTTCTCGGTCTGCTTGCTGAGCCGATCTCGCTCCGTCGCAGTCAACTCCTTGGCCGTGATGACGATCACTGGCACGTCGCTTACCTGCTCGTCATCCTTGAGCGCGTCCAACACCTCAAAGCCGTCCATGCCTGGCATCATCAGGTCCAACAGGATGACGTCAGGCCGTTGGGCGCGCACCATCTCGAGCCCCGCAGCGCCATCGGGAGCCTCGAAGATCTGGTATTCGCCGCGCGTCTGTAGAATGCGCCGCAGCAGCAGCCGGGCTTGTGAGTCGTCCTCGATGATGGCGATTGACCGGACCCGCCCGTTCAGTTGCCCCAGCGTCCCGAGCAGCCCTTCTGTTGCAAAGGGAAGCAAAGCGGCTCCTTCCTGGACGGTTGGCTTCTCCGCAGGCAACTCCACCGTGCGCGCCCATTCGTTTCCCAGGAGGTGCTTCTCGACCGGGAACGTGTGACCCGAGCAGTTGACAACGATGACTTCATCGCGCCCGATGACGCCCTTGTTGAGCAGCTTGAACAACCCGGCGAAAGCTGTCGCCGCCGCTGGTTCCATTGATATGCCGTCTAGCTTGGCCATCACGTGCATGGCACGGAACGTCTCATCGTCGGTGACTGCCTCGAAAGCGCCGCCATGCTCCCGGATAACGTGGGCCAGGTAGGAATAGGCCGGGCCAGGGCTCCCGGTGGCGATGGTGATGACCAGTGTCTGAGGGTTGGTCACCGTCTCCGCCTCGTCCAGCCCTTTCTGGAATGAGTGGACCATCGGCGCGCAGCCCGCCGCCTGAATGCACGCCAGTCTCGGCATTCGGTCGACCAGGCCCAGCGTCATCAACTCCTCGTACGCTTTCCACACGCCTACCGGCCCCATTCCTCCACTCACTGCCTGGATGTACCAGTCCGGTGTGCGCCAGGGCGTGTCGCCATGGCTTGGCCTGAGGCCCAGGAGCGCGGGCAGTTGTTCAGCTGTCTCGAAAGCGACCGTCTTCATGGCCTCTCGGGCCGAGATGCCCCGGATGCCCCGGTCGAGGAACAGCCCCTTGCGCGCCGCGAACTCCGCTGCGACCTTCTTGGTCTCGTCGTAGGTGGATGTCACTTTGACCACTTCGCTGCCGTAGAGAGCCACCTCGCGCATCTTCTCCGAGGGCACCAGGCTGGTGAGAAACGCCCACATCTTGATGCCGGCCAGTGCAGAGTAGGCCGAGTATGAGATGGCGACGTTGCCTGTAGATGCCACCACCGCCTCCATCACGCCGTGCTCCTTCATCACCGAGATGGCCAGCGCGGCCTGTCGGTCTTTGAAGGAGCCCGTCGGTCCCTGGCGTTCGTCTTTGAAGTAAATGTGCGGACAGCCCAGCATCATTCCCAGGTTGGCTGCCTGGAGCAGGGGGGTCCCGCCTTCGCCCATAGTCACCTTGTGCGCGTGGTCACGAACCGGGAGTAGCTCTCGATACCGCCACATGTCGAAAGGGCGGTCGCGTAGGGCAGCGGGCCATAGTTTCCGTACGGCTTCGTAGTCGTAGCGGGCGTCTATCCAGGCCCCTCCGCATTGCTCACACACCTTCACGGGATGGGTGAATGGGACTCGATGGCCACACGCTTTGCACTCCAACCAGACTTGGTGTCTGAATCGCTCTTGTTCAGTAGATTCGTTCATTTCTCCTAGACTCCGTCTTCTGCCTCGGACGCAGCCGACGTCGACCGCGGACGGTCGGGCAGACGGTCGGGATCAACGTCCGAATGATCAAGGCCCTTCCGCTGACGCCCGACGCCAGATGTCGACGTCTGCATCCGCTCAAGAGCCGCAGCCACGTCTGCCAACAGATCCTGCCGTTTGAAGAGCCCTTTCTGCAACAGAGACTCTGCGCCTCGATGCAGGGTGTCCTGTTCCTCCGGCGTCAGGTCCTTGGCAGTCACGATGATTATGGGAATGGAGCGAGTGGCTTCATCCCCCTTGATGGATTCCAGGACAGCGAAGCCATCCATGTCCCGCAACATGAGGTCTAGAATGATGATGGTGGGACGGGCCTCCTGAATCAGGGTGATGGCCTCTTCGCCTCCGGCGGCTTCCATAACCTCATATCGACGCTGCCGTTCCACGTCCGTACCATCCTGCCCCTCGATCATTCGGCGTAGGAGCTTTCGGTCGTCTGCATGGTCGTCGATGATCAGCACCCGGCACGCTTCTTCTTCCAGACGATTTCTTCCCACCGTTGAGGGAAGCTCAGCGGCCGCTTCCACTGACGCTTCATGCCGGGCATCCGCCTGGTCTAGACGTTCCAAGGCATCTATCAGGTCGTCTTCGAGGATCGGTTTGATCAGGTAGCCGGCGGCACCCAGGCTGAGGCCACGCTCTTTCTTGTCACCTACGATCGTACACACAATGACCGGGATATGCCGTGTCGCCGTGTCGGCCTTCAGTTCCTGAATGATCTGCCAGCCGTCCTTGCCGGGCATAACGACATCCAGGGTGATGGCAAACGGCTGAAGCCGCCGGGCGGTCTGCACCACCGCTGCGCTGTCCGTCAGGCTGGCAACCCGATAGCCCTGTCTGCTCAGGTAACGGCGGAAGAGACCGATCACTCCTTCATCGTCATCTACGCACATCACAACCCTCGGATTGGGACGATCCGCTTGATCGGAATTCGGTAGATCGCTAGGTTCGTAGGTTGGTGGGGCGTCTGTTCGTACGTCCGATGGCGCTCCATCCTCCGTCTGACCGCGCCATTCCGATGGCGCTCCATCCTCCATCTGACCACGCCATTCCGATGGCGCTCCATCCTCCATCTGACCACGCCATTCCGATGGCGCTCCATCCTCCATCTGACCACGCCATTCCGATGGCGCTCCGTCCACGCCAGCCGGCCCCGTTTCCCCGGCAGGCTGTGGCCCAGTTTGCCGAAGAGGGCCTGCGATGGGCAATACTGCGTAGAAAGCCGATCCGACGTTCGGTGTGCTCTCCACCCACATCCGTCCCCCATGCAGGTCTATGAAGTGCTTGCTGATTGAGAGCCCTAGCCCCGTTCCCCCGGCGCGACGCGTGCTCGACCCGTCCACCTGAGTAAACGCCTCGAAAACACCCTCTACCTTCTCCGGCGCGATTCCGACGCCGCTGTCCTTCACTGAAAGGACCACTTCGGTGGGCGTAGCTTCGGCCATTACCTGGATGAACCCTTCCTCAGTGAACTTGGCCGCATTGCCCACCAAGTTCAGCAGCACCTGCCGGATACGGCGTGAGTCGGCGCGGACGGTCGGCAGATCGGGAGGCACAGACTGTACCAGCTCGATCGGCTTGTCCTTTACCAGTGCCACCGCTGTGGACATGACGCCCTCAACGATCTCGTTCAGATTCGTGTCCTCAAAGGAGAGTTCCATCTTGCCCGCCTGGATCTTCGATATATCCAGGATATCGTTGATCAGTCCAAGCAAGTGTTGGCCGCTGTCATGGATGGCCTGGAGGTCGGCGCGCTGCGTATCCGTGAGCGGGCCGTCGATGCCCTTGAGGATCACGCGGGAGAAACCGATGATGGAGTTGAGCGGCGTGCGCAGTTCGTGGGACATGTTGGCCAGAAACTGGCTCTTGAGCCGGTCCATTTCCTTCAGGACCGCGCTCGTTTCTACGGCCTCCTGATATAGTCGCGCGTTCTCCAGTACCATACTCAGGTTGACGCCGATGGTCTCCACAAAGTCAAGACCTTCGAGAGGTCGCCCGTCGGGTTGCGCGAGGGCCAGCATTCCCATCAACCGGTCGCGGCTTGTGAGAGGCATATACAGACCGTTCTGACACAACCAGGTTGCCTCCTGCGAACCAGTTCGCGCCGAATCGATTCGTGCTAGAGGAGCCGTTTCGTCGCCCGCCTGAGCGCTGTCCAGGACGCAGATGCAATGCCCATCCACAACCTCAGAGAAGAGGGAAGGGTTCATCTCGCGCGTCACACGCATATCATCGGGCAGCAGGACATCCTCGGCCACTCCGTTGTGCACTGCAACTGGACGGAAGGCGCTGGCCGCCGGCTCCCATACGAAGAGCGCGGACGCTCGCCCCAGGCGACGGGAGATGACCTCACCGGCCTCGTGGAGCAACTGGCTCGGTTCAAGAGACGCTGCGGCGGCCTGCTGTACCTCGAGCGTGAGCGTACGGCGCATGGCTTCGGTTCGAACCTCAGCGAACAGGCGAGCGTTTGCGATGGCGGTCGCCAGTTGGTCTGCCAGCGTCTGCAGTACGGCCACGTCCTCCTCTGAGAAAGCCGCTTCCTCGGTGGATTGCACGTCCAGCACGCCGATCACTTGTTCGCGTACCTTCAGTGGCAGCCCCATCTCCGAGCGCGTGTCCGGGAGGTCGGGGTTGACGAAGTGCACCGCGTCCTCTCCGACATCGAGGGCGATACGCGGTTCACCGGTACTGGCCACGTAGCCGACAATTCCAACGGACGCCCGGGCCCCTCCGCGCTTCCCAATAGCCAGCTTGTGACCCCGCTCCAGCATGCGGCGTCCCCCTTCTGAGGCTGCCGCGCGCAGGACGGCGTACTCGCCCGGATGCTTGCTGTCCGCCTCGTCCACGAGGAAAACCCCGGCGTGGTAGAAGCCGAACTGCGCGGAGATGAGGCGAACAGTCTGGTCCAGCAACCGGTCGACATCTAGAATCGCAGTCGCGTCCCGTGCGACGTCCGCGGCCGCAGCCAACTGGGCTGCCCTTCGCTGTGCCTCTTCGAACAGCCGCGCATTCTCCAAGGCTACTGCTGCCTGGTCCATGAATGCGGCCAGCATCTGCACTTCGTCCTCGCTGACACTTTTCTTCTCTCGCTTGTCGTAGCTGGCCTCGACGACGCCAATGACACGGTCGCGCATCTTGATGGGCATGAAGATGCGTAGAAACCGTTCGTGCCCATAACGTTCCCACACTTCGCGATTGAGGCGCTCATCCCATTCGCCGATGATCTCGGTGCGCCCTGTGCGGTAGATGTCGGCCAGAATGTCTGGGTGGTCGAGAGGATACCGAGCTGCCTGGATCCACTCGGGGAACACGTCGAACCTGCCTTGCCAGATGCCGTGTTGGACGCCGATGGTCCCTGCCTTCTCGTCTACGATGGAGATGAGCACGTGCTCGCAGCCGAGAGCGCGATGCACGGCCTCCAGGACAGCCCGTATCAGGTGCTCTTTCTGCATTGAGGAGGTGAGCGCGCGGCTCGACTCGTACAAGATCTGCATCTGGTGAGCGGATCTCTGTGTGGTCGCAAAGAGGCGCGCGTTCTCCAGCGCTTGCGCTACCTGCTCGCTCACCGCCTCGACAAGAGCGATTTCGTCGGGCGACCACTCCCTCGCCCCATCGGTTTCCTGGATACCCATTGCCCCGATGGCCTGCTCACGCAGCTTGAGCGGCGTCGCCAGCATGGTCTCTCTTGTCTCGGGCTGAACGAGGGTGACGGTTTCGCCCCGTTCCAGTGCCAGGCTGGAGGCCGCGACAGACAGCTTCTCGACCGGCACGACGTCGACCCGGTCATAGATGTAGCCCAATGGGCGCTCCGGTGAGGCCAGCTCAGCCCAGGTAGCCGCGTCGTACTTGCCCTGGAGTAGCGTTAATTCGTGCAGTTGAGCCTCCGTGCGTTCCACCAGGCGAGCGTTGTCTATGGCGACCGCCAACTGATCCGCCAGGGTCTGCAGCACCGTCAAGTCATCCTCTGAGAACGCAGCCTCCTGGGTGGACTGAACATCTAGCACACCGATTGTGTTCCCACGGACCTTGAGCGGCAGGCTTATCTCGGAGCGTGTGGCAGGAAGGTCGGGGTTGTTGAAGAAGACAGCGTCTTGGCCCACGTCGAGCGCGATACGGGGTTCACCAGTCGCTGCGACGTGGCCAACGATGCCAACGGACGCCTGCTGTCCGCGCCCGGCCTGCAGTTTGTGGCCCCGCTCCAGCATCCGGCGTCCCCCTTCCGAACATGCCGCGCGCAGGACGGCGTACTCGCCTTGCTCGTCCACAAGGAAAACCCCGGCATGGTAGAAGCCGAATCCCTCCGAGATCAGGTGGACGGCCGTGTTGAGCAGTTGGTGCACGTCGAGGATGGCAGTGGCCTCCCGGGCCACACGAGCGCCTACTTGAAGCTGTGCAGCCTGATGCTCCAGACTATTCGCATATCGCTCCAGTTGCTGGTGTGCGTTTTCTAGTGCTTCCTGTGCTCGTCTCCGCTCCGTGACGTCGCTCAGGAAGTTCACTGTGGCCGGTTGGCCTTCCCACGAAATCGCGACTGCGTTGACCTCGACCCACCTGAGGTTTCCATCCCTGTCGACTGCCCTGAAGGTATAGGTCGGCGGAAGCGGCTCACCTCTGAGCCGTTTCAAGTGGCGCTCAAAGACCATCTCCTTATCGTCTGGATGGACGAACTCGACGAATTGTCTGGAGGTCAATTCGTCGGCGGGATAGCCGGTGATCGCAGCGGCCGCGGGGTTGACAAACTGGAACGCGCCATCCTGAATCACTAGAATCGCCTCGTTGGCATTTTCAACCACGACGCGGTATCTCTCCTCGGAGATCCTCAGCGCCTCTTCGGTTCGGACGCGCTCGGCCAGCTCTTCCTGAACCGCCTCGTACAGTCGCGCGTTCTCGATGGCCGTGGCGATTTGGTCCGCCAACGTCTCCATCAGCATCACGTCGGACTCATCGAAGCTATCGGACTCGTCATCCTGAAGATCAAGCACGCCGATGACCTTCTGCCCGCTCTTGATCGGCACGGCAAGCTCTGACTTCGTTTCCTCACCCGCTTTGCGCACGTAGTGAGGGTGCTTGGTTACTGCGCCGCTGACCTGAACTTCGCCCGTCGTAGCTGCCTGTCCGATCATCCCTTCTCCGACAGCGAGCGTGAGATCATCGGGGAAGACGCCGACGTATCCGCCTGAGATAGCCTGCAGATTCAGAGAGCCCGCGTCCTCGTCCAGCAGTAGTATCATCACGCCATAGTAGTCGAAGGCGTCGCGCACTGCGGTCACGACCGCAGCAAGAAGCGCCTGCGCATCCAACTCACTGCCTATGCGTTGGCTCACCTCGTACATCAGTGTAGCCTGGGCTGCTCGGCGTTCTGCTTTCTCCTCTGCCAGCTTGCGCTCAGTGGTATCTCGGCCAAGGCCCACCATACCGACCACTTGCCCGCTTTCGTCGGTGATGGGCGTCTTGTGCTCTGATAACCAGCGGGTCTGGCCTGCTCCGTCCGTCACGTGCCACTCCCTGGCGACCACGGGCTGGCCTGACTGCATGATGCGCTGTTCCTCGGCGTAGAATCTCTCGGCATCGTCCAAGGGGAACAGATCGAAGTCTGTCTTGCCAATAGCTTGCTGCGGGTCCGAAAGGCCCAAGAACCGAGCATGTGCCTGGTTGGTTCTGATGAAGCGCGACTGCTTGTCCTTGAAAAAGAGGAAATCGGGTGTGCTGTCCATCAGAGCCTGCAACAGGTCGCGCTCGTGGGTCAGTGCCGCTTCGGTTTCGATGCGCTCTGCGATTTCCTTCTGGGCCTGGTCGTACAGTCTGGCGTTGGCGATGGCATTTGCCAGTTGATCGGCCATCGTTTGGAGCGCCGTGATGTCTTCCTGACTGAACGCACCTTCGCGGGAGGATTGGATTGTCAGTGCCCCAATGGCCTGGCCGCGGTTGACCAGCGGCAGCGCCAATTCGGAGCGGGTGTCCGGCAGCACAGGGTTGTCAAACCGCACAGCCTCCGCGCCTACGTCCAACGCGATGCGCGCTTGTTCGTTGGCTATACACCAACCGATCATAGAGGTGCCGCCAATCTTAAGCTTGTGGCCTTGCTCTACCATCCGCTGGCCTGCCTCACCCGTGCCAGCCTGCAACACGGCCCACTTCCCGGTCTCGTCCTTCAGGAACAGTCCGGCATAGTACAGGTCGAAACGCTCACGAACCAATTCCACCACCTGTGGGATCAATTCGTCCAAGCTGAGGATACTGCTGGCTGCACGCGCAACCTCGGCGGCAGTCTCAAGCTGGGTGCTGCGGTGCTTCAGCACAGTCAACAGCCGCTCGCGCTCGGCTTCCGCCCGCTTACGTGTGGTGATATCTCTGGAGACGCCGAAGGTGCCAACTATGCGCCCTGCCTCGTCACGCAGGGGCATTTTCGCAGTGGCTACCCACGTCTCACGACCATCGGGCCACGTTTCTTTCTCTTCCTTGATCAGAGCTCGGCCGGATTCTCTGACCTCTCGCTCGTCCTCGAACGCCGGTTGGGCATGATCCTGTGTGAAGAAATCGAAGTCTGTCTTGCCCACCGCTTGATCGGGGTCGCTGAGGCCGAACCATTCGGCCTGCGCCGCACTGACTGCTATGAAGCGGCTTTCGGCATCCTTGAAATAGATATGGTCCGGGACGTTGTCCAGGAGGGCGCGCAGCAGTTGCCGCTCCTGAATCGGCGCCTCTGTTTGCCGGTGCTCGTTCACCTGTTTCCGCAACGTGGCCACCTGTTGGCGCAGCGTCTGCAGCTCCTCAACCAATTGTCCCTTGGTCTTCTCTTCGTCGTTTATCTCGACCATCGCGTGTATGCTCCCGCTCTGTTGGGGCCCGGCCCCGTGGTCCGGCTGGCTGTCCCGGACGCACGGCCAATGGACCGCCCGGATGTTGCCGACCGCAGACGGTCGGGCATCCGCTGCATCCCTGCCGGTATGATGTCCGCAACATCCCCGGTGTTCGTCTTAGCCCCCTGTTTCCTCATGCCCCTGTCTCTCTGTTCCCCCGTCCCCCTGTTGCTCCATTCCCCTGTCAATTCCCAGATGTACAAAGGTCCGGTCTGTGCCAAGGGCTGTGCCCAGCTCGCGCACGGCAGTTTGCAGAATCGTCTGCGGATCCATGGATGCGCGGATCCGGGCGGTGATGTTGGCCGTGATACGCTCTCTTTCTGCCCGTTCGTGAGTTTCCTCCAACAAGCGCGCGTTCTCTAGTGCAAGCGCTAGACGATTGGCGATCTGCTCGATCAGGGAGATGGTATCCGACGAGGCGGGTTGGCCGTCGAACCGGAGGTTCAATACGCCCACTACCTGATCCCGTAGCTTCATAGGCACGGCCAGGCGGCTGACGGTGCTCTGCTCAGTCGCTGGTGTTTCAACCATCACCGGACGCCCCTCGCGCCACGCCTGGCGTGTCTCCGGCGCTTGCTCGATGGCTGGCTCAATCCCCAGCGAGCGGTAACGATATCCCAGCGGCTGCGCCGAGCGACGGGCGAGACCCTGCCACGATTCCTGCGTGTAGAGGCTGTAGGCTGTCTCCAGTTCTCTCAAAGCTTCCTGGGTCTCCTCCAATAGGCGGGCGTTCTCGATCGCTGTCCCTATCTGGTCTGCCATCGTTTGAAGGATGGACACGTCTTCGTCCGAGAAAGCCCTCTCTTCGGTGGACTGCACATCGAGCACCCCGATCACCTGGTCCCGCACTTTCAGCGGTAGGGCCATCTCCGAACGGGTAGTGGGCAAGTCTGGGTTGTCAAAGTACACGCTGTCGGCCCCAACGTCCAGCGCGATGCGCGGCTTTCCTGTCCCTGCTGCATATCCCACGATTCCTACTTCGCCGACCTTGAGTTTATGTTCACGCGCCAGCATCCGCTGCCCGCCCGGCGACGATGCAGCCCGCAAGACCGCGTACTCCTCCCGTGCATCCAGCAGGAAGATGCCCGCATGGTAGAAACCGAATCGGTTGGAGATCAGGTGCACTGTCTCATCCAGGAGCTGTTTGACATCTCGGATCGCCGCAGCGCCTCGCGCTACTTGAGCGGCTGCCTCTAGCTGTATGGCTCGTTTCTCCAGGTCTCGTGTTTGCTCGGCTACGCGTTGCTCCAGGTTCTCAATGAGATCGCGAAGCTGCGCGGTCATACCGTTGAAGGCGCGGGCCAGCACGCCGGTCTCATCGTCGCTTTCGACCGACGCGACGTAAGATAGGTCGCCTGCCGCAACAGCGGTCGCTGCCTCAGTCAACGTGCCGATGGGACGGATTGCCTGGCGAATGGTCACGGATACCATGGTCCCCACCAGGACTGTGGCAACAATCAGCACCAACCAGGAAACCCGCTGGAACAGTCGCAGCGGCTTCAGCAATTCGGCCTCTCGTTGCTGGACAACGACGCCCCATCCGTTGTCGAGTTCGTCCACGTAGGCCATCCATCGTTCCCCGGACGCTGCCGACCGCGGACGGTCGGGATCAACGTCCGCGGACGCAGGATCAACGTCCGCATCGTCTTCCGTGAATCTAGTCAATCCTCGTGTGCCCCCTCGCAGGGCATACACAGGCGGATAGGTGTCGAAGTCTTGCAGGGCCAAGGAAGGCACCATCGCGGGCGCTTGACTGGTGTGGGCCACCACCCGGTTTTGGGCGTCCACGACGTAGACAGAAACGGTCTCTTGCGGCTGGCTGGTCTGCACTTGCTGGGTTATGTCGTTCAGGTTGCTGGCGAACATCGCAACGCCGACGATGCCGGAGAACTTGCCGGACACGCGCTGGATCGGCACGGAAGCCACCAGAGCTGGTTGCCCTGTCGCCTGGTCCACGAAGACCTCATATGTCAGAGGCACCCCATTCCTTGCACTGGTGTGCCACAGCTCACCGCGGTAGTTTTGGCGTGGCAGGTCGTCGCTACGGGCCACGTTGCTGCCGCTCCAGTCGGTGGTACTGACCAGGACCATGTGCGGGTACGACGCCGCCATCGCCTCCAACAGCGGTTCTTGACGTTCCGGCTCCATGCTGATGATATCGGGCTGGGAGGCAAGCTCTTGAAGGGCTCTCGCGTTCAGCTCTAGCCATATAGATATGCTGGACGCGACGGCATGATTGGTCTCTTTGAGCCGCTGAAGCGCGTTTTCCTCAATCAGCGTTCCCGCGCGTGTGCTCACGATTGTCACGACCATGATGAGGAGGGGAACTGTCGAGGTCAGGACGAGAGCTGTCAAGCGTGGCCCTAGTCGCCCTCTTTGAGTGCGCCGCTCCCAGCTCATCTGCCGCAGCGTAGCGTAGGCATACGCAAGCGCAACGAGCGTGCTGCCCAGCAAGGGCAGGATTGCCTTGCCTGCACCGCTGAGGAGGCGCGGAAAGACTGTATCCGTAGACAGGCCGAACCGCGTGGCGAGGGCGATGATACCTGCTCCAAGCAGCAGCATAGCCAGTCTGCGCGTCGAAGGCCCTGTCTGCTTGTCTCGCAGAGCAGCGTGCAGGGAAGGGCAAATGGCCAGCACGGGCATTATCCACAGGTTCAATACCGTGATAGGCAGGGCCAGTCTGCCGGCGGCGAACGCGCTCAGTGGCACGAATCCTCCGGAATAGGTCGCGGCGTCCAGACCGGTATACCACAGGCCCGAGCCCAGTTGCCGTTCCGCTGGCGCTACGGCATGTGCGAAGACTAGCAGAGCCGGCACAAGGCTTACGCCGACGACCACCCACCAGGCCCATCGCCGGACGCGGCCGACCGCAGACGGTCGAGACCGGTGTCCGCTCCGACCGTGCGACCAATCGGGCTTCAGCAAAGCCATCGAGAGTAGAAACATCCACGGTCCGATGGCGGGGTCTATCGCGGCGATGAGGTAGGTTGGCAGCGTGGCCTGGCCGATGTCCATGGTGCCTTCGATGAGGCCCAAGGCAAGGGTGCTACCTGCGGAGAGCAGGAGAAAGACGCTTGCGTGGCGGTTGGTCGTGTGCCATGCATTGCGCAGCAGGATGTAGACACCCGCCATGGCCTCCATCGCGGCGACAAACCACGCGATGAGTTGAATAGCCTGATCAACAGGAGCCATGCTCATAGGAGCGCCTCCTCACTCGCGCTCTTCGCTGACGCTTGACGTTTGACGTTTGACGCCGGATGTCGCCGACCGCTGCGGTCGGCGCGCCCGCGACGTCGGGCGTCTGCGTTGACCTCATCAGCGTCCGCGTCGACCTCGTCAACGTCTGCGTTGACCTCATCAACGTCTGCGTTGACCTCATCCGCTTGGCACGGTGGTTCCGGTGCCCCCACGTGTACCGACACTTCCGCCACGTGGGGCAATTGCCCTAGCTCGTGTACGGCTGTCTGGAGCAGGGTCTGTATGTCCAAGGAGCGGGTGAAGCGGGCTGTCATCTGGCTGATCATCTGTTCCCGCTCTGCTCGCTCTCGCGTCTCTTCCAGCAGGCGGGCGTTCTCCAACGCTAACCCAATCTGCGTGCTTAATTCCTCCACCAGTGCAGCTTCCTCACTAGACCAGGCTTCGCCTTCTGGATCCTGCCGCAGGATGATCTCGCCGAGCGTCTGTCCGCGCAGGCGGATGGGCGCGATCAAGCGACGACCATCTGCCTGGTGCACGACATCCTGATGGCGCGCCTCCGGACGCACCGGACGTTGATCGTGCGTCTGGACCAACTGCACTGTCCCACTTTCCGGCATAGTGGAAGAAGCAATCGCTTCCACGTCCACGCCAGTGTAGCGATAGGCGACTGGCTGGCGAGCCGCTCGCTCTTGCCAGGCTTCGCGCAACTGCCGCCCGTAGAGGGTCTCCAGTTCCCGCAGCGCGCGCTGGCTCTCGTCCAGCAATCGTGCGTTGTCAATCGCCAGTGCCACTTGATCCGCCATCGCCTGGAGGACCGCCACGTCTTCCTCCGAGAAAGCGGCTTCCTGGGTGGATTGGACGTCCAGCACTCCGATCACTTGCTCGCGTACCTTCAATGGCAAACTTAACTCTGAACGGGTATCCGGGAGATCAGGGTTGTCGAAGAACACGGCGTCGGTGCCCACATCCAACGCGATGCGCGGCTTCCCTGTCCCGGCTGCATATCCCACGATTCCCACCTGGCCGACCTTCAGTTTGTGCCCGCGGGCCAGCATCCGTTGCCCGCCCTCCGACGACGCCGCCTGCAGGACTGCGTATTCCCTGGGCGCATCAAGTAGGAAGATGCCCGCGTGATAGAAACCGAAATGCTTCGGGATTAGACGGACCGCGACGTCCAGCAGGCGATCCACAGTACGGATCGCGGCCGCTTCCTGCGCCACCTTCGCCGCCGCTTCCAACTGCGTGTTTCGCCGCGCCAGGTCCGCCGTTCGCTCTGCCACCTGTCGCTCCAGCCGCGTGTACAGGTTCTGCAGTTCGTTCGCCATTGCATTATAGGAGCGAGCCAACAGCCCTAGCTCATCCTGCCTAACAACGGGGATGCGCTCCTCGAAGTGCCCCTCTGCCAGCCGCTGTGCTGACTGGCTCAACTGCTCGACTCCCATCGCGATGCTACGAGTGGAAGCGAAGACGGTCAGTGACGCGATGAGCAGAGCAATGAACGACAGGGGGGCCGAGACCCTCGCCATGCTCCACATCGCCTCGTTCGCACGCGCTTCGGCCTGAGTCCGCCGGTCTCGGGCCAGTGAGACCAGGCGGTACAGTTGCCAGTCGGTGTTACCCCGACGTTCCAACAGCAGGGCTGCACGGACATCAGCCGCGGGCCAGTTGCCGTCCTCCACGTGGCGGACCGTGCCCTCTGCGATGTTGGTCATGTTCTGCAGGCTCTCTGTCGCATTTCCGATGCGTTCGCGCATTCGGTCCCCTTCCGGCAAGAGGGCCATCTGTTCGTTCAGTTTTTCTCTTCTCGCCTCAACCGCCCGGATCGACGCGCCTACCTCCTCTACGAAGATGGCCGGGATGTGCTCGGCAGTCTTGTCCTGAATGACCAACAGCATCCGGTTCTCATGGCGGACAGTATCAAGCGCGAGCGCAAGCCGGTCCTCCTGTACTCGCAGATCGCCGATGGCATCTCTGAGAGTGGACACTTGCCACATGAAGTAGAGTACGGACGCAGTGATGAGGATGGCGACAAACACCAAGCTCATAATCATACGGCGACGCAGGGTGCCGCGGTAGCGTCCTATGTCAAGCCTTTGCATCCTCATACTCCTCATTCCCCGGTGTGCCTAAGAGCCCCTCATCGCTGTCACACGATGCCTCTTGTGGCGGCGCTATTCCGCTGGCGCTCAATTCTTCTTCTTGCGGCGCCATTCCGCTGGCGCTCAATCCTTCTTCTTGCGGCGCCATTCTGATGGCGCTCAATCCTTCTTCTTGCGGCGCCATTCTGATGGCGCTCAAGCGAATCATCCCATCTGAGGCGCGTAGTGCCTGGCCCAGTTCCCGTATCGCCGTCCGCAGAATCGTGTCCACGTCGGTGGATGCTCGGACTCGGGCGGCAATGTCGGCACTAAGCCGCTCACGTTCCGCCCACTGCTCGGTTTCTCTCAGCAGACGGGCGTTCTCGATGGCCAGCGCCATCTGGTCGGCTACAGCCTCGATGAGCGCGACTTCGTCATCTGTCCACTGCCGACGTTCTGTGTCGTGCAGCCCGAGCGTGCCGAGAATTTCACCGCGCAGGCTGATCGGCGCTACCAGTGCGGCGTTGTTTGTCCCATTGCCTGTGGCAGTTTGCACGACGATTTCCTGCTGGGTCATAGCCCGCTCAATGGCTTGCCCGAGTTGGTCGCCATCCTCGGACGCCGTGGACTGGGCAAGGGGTGCGACGTCTTGTTGGGTACGCTCATAGCGGGCGGCGCCCGCGGACATAGAGTCCCCCCACTTCTGATGCGCATAGCGCCTGTGGCGTATCTCCGCCTTCTCCAGCTTCTCCTGTGCTTCCGCGAACAGCCGCGCGTTGTCGAGGGCAGCGGCCGTCTGGTCGACTATTGCTTGCAGCACGGCGATATCCCCTTGAGAGAAGGCATCGCGTTCACTACTCTGTAGATCCAGAGCACCGATGACTCGATCTCGCCCGCCAACCTGAGACCGCAGTGGCAGCGCGACCTGCGAGCGCGTCTCAGGCAGGAGAGATTGGATCTGGGCGTGGTCTTCGTTGAGATACTCCGTCGAGAGATCGGCCACACCATTGGGTGGCGCGCCATCGCCCTTACCAAGGCGCCATTCTGATGGCGCGCCATCGCCCTTACCAAGGCGCCATTCTGATGGCGCGCCATCGTCCTTACCAAGGCGCCATTCTGATGGCGCGCCATCGCCCTTACCAAGGCGCCATTCTGATGGCGCGCCATCGTCCTTACCAAGGCGCCATTCTGATGGCGCGCCATCGGAATGGCGCCGTTTAGAGTGGGGTGGTGCATTGCGGCGGACGTGAACGCCGGGATCCGGGCCGATGCGCACTTCGCCATTGGCGATGCACCAGCCAACGGTGGAAGCTTCGCTGACCTCCAGCCGGTGGTCCCGAGCTAGCATCTGGTTGCCAGCCTCGCCCGTTCCTGCTTGCAGGACCGCCCATTGGCCGCCGACGTCTGTATAGCTCTCATCAACCGCCCGTTCGCGTAGGCGCTGCCATTCCGCTGAAGCCGGACGCCGGACGTGTGCGTTGGGGACATCCCCGTCCGCCTCGTCGATCAGGAACAGGCCGACGTAGTATAGGTCGAGTTCTTCTCGGATCACGTTGACTGCCTGTTGCGCCAGTTGCTTGAGCTCAAGAATCGGTGTGATCCTTGCACCAATCGAGGCGGCGCCCTGAAGTTGATATGCGCGCCTTTGCAGCAGAGCGTTGGCGGTGGCCAGCTCGTCTGCCCGTCCCTCGGCGACTGATTGAGACTGCAATGCTTCCGCTTGCCCGTTTTCTGTTTCCCTGAGAGCCTTGGTCAGGGAGGAGTTGAGGACCCATTGTACCAGCGTGATGGCGATGGCCAATGCGTAGGCAGCGAAGTACAGGATGTGAAGTCTGGGCTCTGTGCTGGCATTGGGCCAAGCGAAGCGAACCAACAGGAAGATGAGCAGCGCTCCCCCGACAATCATTGCGCCGCGCAGCAGGACGCTGAGTGTCTTGGCCTGCCCTTCTCCCGCAGGGATTTGCCAGGATTGGGCGCGCGATAGGAGGCTTCGGGGCAACTCCTGCGTGTCTTCGACTCCCCCTGGCTCTCCCTCCGCCTCTCCCGAGACCGTTGGAGGGAACCCAAGTGCAGTCGGCACAGCCACTGTCGTTTCTTCTGCTCTCGGTTGCTCTTCGAGAAGACCGGCGACGGTTTCCTCCAGCAGCAGTTCGTCGTCCCCCGCTCTGGTGTCCGACTCCGGAACCGCATCGGCGAACAGCCCCTCGAGTTGACTGCTGAGATCCTTATTTGTCATGGTTCACCAACTCCTTGGCCAGGGCGCGGTACTGTTCGGCTCCCCGCGTACTGGGCGCATAGAGTGTGATCGGCTGGCCGAACGCTGGACTCTCCCGTAGCTTGGTGTCCACTTCTATGATTGTGTCAAAGAGAACGCTGTTCAACCCTCGTTTCATCTGGTCCAAGATAACCCGGCAGATCTTGTTGCGCCGGTCGAACATGGTCACCAGCACACGGTAGGTCAACCAGGGGTTGGTTTTCTCTCGCACCTGATGGATCATCTTCATGAAGTGGCGAAGCGAATAGGCGGCATAGTAATCGCACTGAACGGGGATAAGCAGCAAGTCGGCCGCGGTCAGTCCGTTGAGGGTCAGTGTTCCAAAGGATGGCGGGCAGTCAATCAGGACGAAGTCGTAGAAACCTTCTCCCATCGTATCGAGCCCCTTCTTCAAACGGAACTGATAGCCCGGCCGGCCATAGAGGATCTTGTCAAGCACGATCAGCATCCGGTTGGCGGGGATGATATCCAGGCCGAAGACCGGGCTTTCACGGCTGACGCTTACCAGAGAGGTGTTCCCCAGAAGGGCCTCATCCACCGCGTGACGAATGGCATCGGGCTTCAGCCCCAGCGAGATGCTGAGGTGAGCTTGGGGATCCAGGTCGATGAGGAGCACGCTCTTCTTCATCTCAGCCAGGCAGGCCCCCACCGATAGACACGTGGTGGTCTTGGCTACTCCTCCCTTTTGATTGCTGACAGCGATTGTTGTAGTCATAGTCGTCGCCCTTCCGTTCCTTGCGACTGGGTCACCGGTCGCAGCCGTCCTTCCCTTGCTCTGTAGAGGGAAGCGAAGCGGCTCCGTGACCCTGCGCTGGCGGACTTGCGCCCAAGTGCACGAAGGCGCGCGATGTCCCCAGGATCTCAAAGAGCTCATCCACTGCCGTCTGTATGATAGCTTCCACATCGGTGGCGCGGCGCATCGTATCCGTGATCTCGCGCGTTAGCTGCTCACGCATAGCCCGGCGTTGTGCTTCCTCGTAGAGTCGAGCCCCTTCTACCGCGATGCCCAGTTGGCCAGCCAGGGCCTCCAGCAGTGCGATTTCATCGGTCGTCCACTTGCCGGCATCCGCCCGCTTGTAGGTGTCGAGCACGCCGATCACCTCACCACGCACCTTGATCGGCACAGCTAGGGGCTGTTCGTCGTCTGCATCGAACCGCCGGCATCCTGCCGGCATGATGTCCGCGGACACACGGACGGACGCACGGTCAACGTCCGCAATGTCCGCGGACGCACGATCAATGTCCGCGGACGCACGATCAATGTCCGCGGACGCACGATCAATGTCCGCAGTGTCCACTTCAGCGTCGACGCCGTTACCGCGGATAGTCTGCGTCCACTGGATCGTTTCTCCCCTCTGCAGAGCATCTTCCATCTCAGGTCGCCATACGTCGCCCGCGTTGGTGATGCCGCCGATGCTGCTGCGATAGCCCAGATTGGGCTCGGCATTCAGCAGCTTGCCCCAGGCTTCGCGGCCGGATTCTCCGTAGGCACGGATCGACGCCTCCAGTGCTTCCTGGCTCTCCGCGAATAGGTACGCGTTGTCCAGCGCTACCGCCACCAGGTCCGCCACTGTCTGAAGGACTACCATCGCGTCTTCAGCGAAGGCATCGGGCTGATCGCTCTGGACGCTCAACGCACCCATGACCTGACCTCGTGAGCGCAGAGGCAGAGCCGCTGCGGACAGCAAACGCCCGTTCGAGCGGGTTTCTGGCAACTCCGACGTGGCCACCTGCTCGGCGCTTCCGAACCTTTGCTTCGTGCCTTCTGCCTCTTGCTTCCTGCCTCCTGCTTCCAACGCGACCCGTGCCTGGGCACGTGCGATGCTCAAGCCGATCATCCCCTCACCAACTCTGATCCTGTAGCTCTGAGCCAGCATCATCCGCCCGGTGTCCCCCGTGCCTGCGCGAAGCACCGCCCACTTCCCCGCCGCATCCAGGAGGAATAGACCCACGTAGTATAGGTCAAACTGCTCACGGATCAGCTCGACTGACTGTTGGATCAATTCCTCTGCATCGAGGATTGATGACACCGTGCGGCCCACGTCGGCCGAGGCTTTCAAATGGGCCGAGCGTCGCTCCAACTCCCGTGTACGGTCGGCCACACGTGTCTCCAGACCACTGATCAGGTCCCGCCATTGCTCCGTCATCCGGTTGAAGGCCCGTGCCAACGAGCCGAGCTCGTCCCCTCGTCTCGCCACGTTCCTTCTGACGGTGCTATGCTGGTGGAGCGCCGTCACGCGGTGTGCCAGGTCACCGGCGGCGATCCGATTGGCATCCTCGACCATATCCTTCAGCGGATTAGCGATGCCTCGGGTCGCAAGCCACGCGGTGACCCCAGCAACCGAGAACGAGAGCAGCGCAATGCCTCCGATGATGCGTAGAGATTCGCGCGTCGAAGCGAGTGCCTCTGCCTGGGCCTGTTCAACCAACAAGGCCGCTTGAATTCCTGGGAGCCAGTGATAGCTCCCGACCACCGGCAGACCCTGATAGCCTTCGTACAACCCGGAGCCGTGGGCGTGCTTCTCTATCGCTGTTTCCGTTCCTTGGGTGTGGATCTGCCCGCCTGTTTCCCCGTACCGCAGGGCGGTCAGCAGGGTGTAGTCAGCGCCGACCAGATACGTCTCACCTGTCTCTCCCAGGCCGGAGCGTTCCAGCATCAGCTCGTTTAACCGCTCCAGGCCAGCGTGGCCGACCAGCACGCCTACCGTTTGCCCCTGGTCGCTGACCACCGGGCGGGCCACCACCACCGCTATATGGCCCAAGGACGTGGAATAGTAGGCCGGGTTCATATACGGGCCTGCCTTCCCGTGCTCGAAGAACGTGATGCCGTTGTAGACCTTGCCCTCCTGCGCTGCATCGGAGGAGACCACGACTTCTCCTTGGAGATCCATCAGAGACAGTTGCTCGAAGTGCGGCCTCTGCGCGATCGGCAGACGTAGTTGGTCTCGCAGTTCCCGGCGAGCTGCCGACCGGATAAGGGCGGGTGATTCCTCGCCTAACAGGGTGGACGCGTGTGTTCTGTCCATGGCGTTCAGCGCGTTGGCCAACTCCGTCTGTAGGGTCTCCGTCCAGCGCTCGATTTCGGCCTCTTTGAGGCTGGCCACCGCTTCGAGGCGATTGAGCGCATTCTCTCGATCTGACTGTCCACCTCCCAGGAATCCACCGACGCCGGTCGCGGCTACCGGGATCAGCACCACCAGGGCGAAGGCTATGAACAGACGGGTGCGGATCGATAGAGTGCGCTTGAGATGCGCTTGTGCGGACTCCGCGGGCACTGCCCCCGGCTGAAGCCGGGCTTCCGCGTTGCCAACACCCGAGATTGATGCCACGGACAAGGCTGACTGTCCTGATGGCCCTAGCGTCCGCGCTCGACCACGTCCGGTTGCCTTCTCTTGCCTAGGCATAGCTACCTCCAGCGGGCCCGTGCTCCCTGCCTCCTGCCTCCTGCTCCCCGCCTTTCCCATCGCGTATTTCTCCGATCCGTGGTACTACTCCTGTCTCTTGCTTCTCGGCTCCATTCTCTGGTCTACCGGCTGACCGGGGGAGCAGCCTGACTACGACTTCTGGTAGATCCAAAGCCTGGCGTACCTCTTGAACCGTCGTCTTGAGCACGGTCTTCAAGTCCAACGTCTCACGCATGCGGGCCGTGATCTCGCTGGTCACCTGTTCGCGAGCAGCGCGACGCTGTGTATCCTGGTGCAGCCGCGCACTTTCCAACGCCACGCCCAGGCGGTCGATCAGTGTCTCCAGCAAGGCAATCTCTTGTGGCGACCATTCCCCCTTATCGTCGCGCTTACAGGCGTCGATCACGCCGACCACGTGACCGCGCACCTTGATTGGTACGGCCAGAGTTCCCCTTTTCTCATCATCGGACGCGCGTTCGCCTGAGCGCACCGCTTTCTCCATGGCAGGTCGCCATAGGTCACTGGCGGGGGAGAGGCCCTGCCTGCCCCTGATGAAACCCGTGTCGGGTTGGGTGTGGATGAGCTCTCTCCAGGCCTCACGGCTGAGCTCGCCATAGGCCCTCCGCTCCGTCTCCAGACTTGCCTCAACCTGTCTTAGAAGCCGCGCGTTGCTGATGGCTACGGCTACCTGGTCGGCCAGCGTCTGTAGCACAGCCACGTCCTCGTTGGTGAACGCGGCAGGCTCCGTGCTCTGCACATCGAGGGCGCCAATGATCTTGTCCCCCGCCTGCAGCGGCAACGCCATCTCAGAGCGGGTGTCAGGAAGGTCCGGATTGTCGAAGAACACGGCGTCGGCCCCGACGTCCAGCGCGATGCGGGGCTCACGCTGACTGACCACGTAGCCTACGATGCCTTCCCGCCCTACGCGCAGCCGGTGGCCGTGCGCCAGCATGCGCTGCCCGCCCTCGCTGGAGGCGGCACGCAGTACTGCCCATTCATTCGTTGGATCCACCAGGAAGAGCCCTGTGTGGTAGAAGCCAAACCGGTCGCTGACGAGTGTAGCAACACGGTCCAGCAATTCCCTCATGTCCAGCACTGAGGTCGCATCCCGTGCAACCTCGGCGGTCGTCTCAAGATATCGGGCACGACGTTCGATGCCTCGTGTTCGTTCCCTGACCATCTCCTCCAGGTGTTCTCTCTGCTCCTCCAGTTCGGCGGCGTAGCGGCGGGCACGCCTAAGTGCTTGATTGATGCTCCGGGTAGCGAGGTACAGCAACGCTACGGCCGCGGCGAAGCTCACTATCTGCACGGTTAGCAGGGAGGTTGGGGTATTGGCTATGAGAGGCTCGGGTAGCAGGCCTATGGTTTCAGCATAGACCATTCCAAGGCCGCTAGCGACGCTCAATGCGATGAAAACAACTGCGGTGCGCACGCCCAGGAGCAGCCCTGCGACGAGAATGACGAGTATATAGATGCCGAAGCTGGTACTGCGCAGCCCTCCGGCAGTGGCAGCCGAGAGGGTGATGATTCCCCACAGCATGGACGACAGAAGTATGGAGGCGAGTTGAACCCGCCCACGGTGCATCAGATACAGTGCGCATAACTGGGGCAGGATCAGTGCGCCGGTGAACACTAGGCTAAACCCTGGATTGGGTGAGATAACCGGTGTCACGATGGCAAAGGCCACAGAGAGCGTTAGCGTAGCTAGCACAATAGTGTTGAGTATGCTGGCGACGCGTGTCTTCTCCTCGTCGTCCGCGAAGACGGGCGCGGCCAGGACACGCCTAATTCGATCGAGCATGGTCATTCTCCTTGACTTTAGACGCATCGGCAAAAACTCGTCCGATCTGACCGAGCATTAGCCTTCTTCCCTTTGGCTGCCGTCCGCGGACGCAGCCGACCGCGGACGGTCGGGGTCAACGTTCGCGACGGCTGTCTCGTCCGTTGCCAGACGGATCACAATCTCGTCCAGATCCAACGCACGGTAAATCTCGTCTGCCGCTGTGGTGAGCACGCTCTCCACGTCCAAGGACTCGCGAATGCGGGTCGTGACTTCGCCAATCAGGCGCTCGCGCGTAGCACGGTGCTGCGTGTTCTGGTACAGGCGTGCGCTCTCGAGGGCCACGCTCAGTTGATCGGCCAGTGTCTTCATCAGCGCCGTCTCTTCTGGTGTCCACTCTCCGGCGTTACTGGGCTTGTGAGCTCTGATCGTACCCATAGCCCCTCCCCACTGTCCAGTCACAGGGATGGAAACCCCCGAAAGCTCTCCGTTCCTATGTGTATCAGGGCGCTCTGTGATCGGCGTGACGCCTTGAGCATCGCAGTAATAGCCTAAGTCGGGTTGTTCGTGCAGTACGTCGGACCACGCTTCACGGCTCAGTTCACCGTAGGCTCTCTGTACCGCCTCCAGGTTCTCCTGTGCCTGGCGGAACAGCCGTGCATTGCTGATAGCCATGGCTACCTGGTCGGCCAGCGTCTGTAGCACAGCCGCGTCCTCGTCGCTGAACGCGGCGGGCTCAGTGCTTTGCACATCCAGCGCACCGATGATCTCGCCCCGCGCCCGCAGTGGCAGAGCCATCTCTGAGCGGGTATCGGGCAGGTCCGGGTTGTCGAAGAACACGGCATCGGCACCGACATCGAGCGCGATGCGGGGCTCACCCCGGCTCGTTACGTAGCCCACGATGCCCTCCCGTCCTACGCGCAGTCGGTGACCTCGTGCCAGCATGCGCCGTCCTCCCTCGCTGGAGGCGGCGCCAAGGACGGCCCACTCCCTGGTGGGGTCCAGCAGGAACATGCCGGTGTGATAGAAGCCCAGCCGGTCGCTGATCAGCGTGGTGACACGGGACAGCAGATCTTGTATATCCAGTACCGAGGCTGCATCCTGCGCGACCTCGGCCGTCGCCTCCAGATATTGAGCGCGGCGTTCCAGTCCAGCCACCTGTTGCTCCAGGCCCAGATACAATTCCTGCAATTCGGCTCGCATGCGTTCCAGTGTGGTTCCGAGCAGTGCAGTCTCCTTCGCGCCGCGGATGGGTACAGCGGAATCCAGGTTGCCGTGTCCGATTCCCTCGGCTGCAACTGTCAGCGCGCGCAAGGGGGATGTGGCCGTGTGCGCAAGCATGGCGACCAACAGAACAGCCGCGATGGGAAGCGCAATGAATGCAGGGAGCATGGCCTTCCGCACATGCTCACCTGCGGCTTGCATTGGCGCTCGATCGAATACCAGCTCCAGCGTGCCGATCTGTTCTGATCCTACAGCGATAGGACTGCACAGGACCAGATAGCCCTCCGTTTCTTGCTGGACGGTGTCCTGCAGCTCAAGTGCTTGGGTAGCCAGTTGGCGGGCGGCTGTTTCGTCTGGGACCCACTCCTGCCCCGTCGCTGCTACCTCGGTGACACTTCGCCCGGTCGTATCACGTACTGTGGCGTAGACAATGGCGGCGTCCTCGACCATCTCATCCAACGTGCTCTGCAAGGTCCAGACGTCTAGATTGTACAGCGGGTTGAAGAGCAACCGGGCTGCCAGGTCCACGATCGCGCGATTGTTGCCCGCAAGCAACTGTTGCGCGGCCGTGTTGCTGGCCCGTGGGCCGACGATCATCACGGTGCCGAAGGCAAGCAAGATGATCAGTCCGACCAACACGGGACCGATGATGCTGAGTTTGAATCGTCTGCGACTCATAGCAGTCTCTCCATCTTGTACAAAGGGAAGCTCAACGGCTCAGTCTGTGGAAACCAGGTTTCTCAGGAAAACCGGGTTTCTTCTGACGGCGCCGCGAGTTGTATACTCACGTCGTGTAGACCCATCTTCTCGCGGATCTCGCGCGCTGCGGTGCGCAGCACTACGTCGACGTCCAGCGTCTCACGCATACGGGCGGTGACAGTACTGACCATCTCCTCGTGAGCGGCACGACGCTGCGTCTCATCCATCAGCCGGAGCGTCTCGATGGTCAGTGCCGTCTGCTCGGCCACGGTCTCTGCCAGCGCGATCTCATCCGCCGTCCACGACCTTGTCTGGCGCGTCTCCTGCAGGCTTATCGTGCCGATTACTTCTCCGCGAAGCTCCAGCGGGACCACCAGCGTGGCGGCGGGCGCCGATATCCCAGATGATGCGGATGGTCCGGATGGTCCGGATGGTCTGCCATCCGCTCCATCCGCTCCATCCGCGCTATCGTGGACGACAGTACGCTGGTGCGCCCGTGCTGTCTGTTGAGCTTGTTGCAGCAATTCTCTGGACGCGCGGACGGACGCACTATCAATGTCCGCGATGTCTGCGTCCAGCGACTCATCTTCAACTTGGGTGTGGTCAACCTGAGCCCCTGGTTGTTCTGCGTGGACTGTCGAAGACGCGGAGAAGGTCCGTCCAATCCGCAGGAAATCCTTCCATGCCTGGGTCACGTAGCGCTGTTGAATAGAACGCACTTCGCTGAGCGCAGCCTTGTTTTGCTGGAAGAGCTGGGCATTGGCAATCGCCACGGCGATTTGATCTGCCATTGTCTGCAGGATGGCAACGTCAACCTCGCTGAAAGCCCCCTCTTGCGTGCTTTGCACGCTCAACGCGCCCAGGACGCGCCCACGTGAACGCAGAGGCAAGCCAACTTCCGACCGTGTGTGGGGCATCGAGAGCGCGTTGAACTGGAGTACGTTCTCTCCTACATCCTGCACAACCCGCGGCAGTTGGTGTGCGATGCACCATCCGATCGTGGATATCTCGTTCATTCCCAGTTGGTAGCCCATCTCCAACAATAAGCGCCCGGCCTCGCCAGTGGCGGCTGTCAGCGTGACCACCTGTTCTGACTCGTCGAGCAGGAACAGACCCACGTGATAGACGCCCATGGCACTGAATCCGTCCTGGATGCGGTTGACCACCTCCTCCTGCAGCCGCTCAAGGTCCAGGATGGAGGAGCCGGCTTTCGCGATCTCGGCTGTCGTCCGCAGTTGGGCCGATTGCCGGCGTAGGTGCTCGTTTGTCGCCTCCAACTCCTGTGCCTGGGTCTGAAGCTGTTCATTCACCCTGCTGGCCGCTTTCAGCGCGTCCATCCATCCCCTGTTGGACGACCACAGGCTCAAGGTCAGACTGAATGAGATGATCAGGAATGATGCCCCCTCACTGATCCACGTCTTGAGCACGGCGGGATCCTCGACTACCAGCGGGACGAGCCATTTCTGGCTGAAAGCTGCCGCAGCTGCGGCGTAGGTCAGAAAGCTGACGGCTCCGGCACAGATGCCGGACCGCAGGCCGCCCAGGAGGAACGCTATGGCCGGCAGCGCCAGCAGCCAGACGCGTCCGCTACCCGGCAGGCCACCCCGGCGAAAGGTGAAGATGCTCAATGCATATGCCAGGGCGATGACAATCGATGCCCGAGTGCGATAGCCCAGACCGCGCCAGATCGTGGTAATCAGCACTATGAGCCAGCCGATGGCGAAAGGTGCTATCTCGACCAACCGTTCCTGGGTCGCCATGCTTTCTGGAAACGCGAGGTAGGTCAAGATCAGCGCGACGAAGCCGACGCCCACAGCAGTCAAGAGCAGATGCCTCAGAAAGGTGGCGCGGTGGCGTTGCGTTTCGCTCTCCCCCCGGATGTACTCATCCGGCTTTGATATGGCGTGAGTGTTCATTCACGTTCCCCTATTCGCACAATCTGGTCATCTGTCTTTGTCCATTTGTGATTGATCGCTGGATGTTGGCGTATCGAGGCTCAACTCGATGGAAACGTGAGGCACTTTGATCGCTCGTGAAAGCTCGTCAACCGTTGTCTGGAGAGCTTGCCGTACACCCATGGCCCGGCGGATGTGGTCAACCGCTTGGCGGGTTTGCTGCTCCCGGTCGGCACGTCTCTGTGCCTCATCCAACAGTCGAGCCCTCTCTAGCGCCACTGCTGCCTGGTCACTCAACATCTCGTAGAGGCGCAATGCGCCTTCTGAGAAGGGGCCGGCACTGGCGCGGAGCACGACCACCTGGCCGATCACCTGTTCCCCGACGCGCAGCGGGATGTTCACCAGCGCCCGTGCGCCGGTCGCGATGAATACCTGGCGCGCGCTTGAGGGCAAGAGCTGGCCTTCCCCGGACGCAGGATCAACGTCCGCGGACGCAGGGTCAACGTCCGCGGACGCAGGGTCAACGTCCGCGGACGCAGGGTCAACGTCCGCGGACGCTTGATCAATGTCCGCCACGTCGGCCACTGTCCATAGCGTGCTTACCATCTCGAACGGGAACGGGCTTTCACCAATCGGTAGCCGCATACCACGCCGGAACTGGGGCTCCCGGTCTCGTCGCCATACCCCCAGATAAAGAAGTGCCTGGGGCGTGCCTTCGGGCGAGTATTGGAATTGCACTACCGTGCATCCGTCGGCCCCGGTCTCGCTTACGGAGGCGATGATCGCGTCCGCGACTTCGTCCACAGTGCTTGCCTGAGCCAGGCGGCTGCTGGCACGATACACAGGACTGGTCGCCTCGAGCAGCCGTGTCTCGTCTGCTACCCGCCGGGCGTTATCCAGAGCCACGGCGACCTGGTTGGCCATACTTTGGAGCGTCCGCACATCGTCGTCGTCGAAGGCGGCTTCCTCGGTGGATTGAACGTTTAGCACGCCCAGGATCTCGTCTCCCATAATCATTGGGAGCGTCATCTCCGAACGTGTGCGAGGTAGGAGCGGGTTGGCAAAGCGCACGGCGTCCTCTTGAGCGTACAGGGTGACGCGAGGCTGTCGATGATACACTGTCCAGCCAACCATGCTGGTATCTCCCACAGCCAAGCGGTGGCCTTGTGCCTTCATCTTGGCCCCCGCTTCCCCTGTGGCTTCTTGCAAGACGGCCCATTTCTTGGTCTCGTCCAGCAGGAATATGCCCGCGTGGTAGAAACCGAAGCGGTCGCGGATGAGGTCTACCGTCTTGCTGAGCAATCTCTTGGCGTCAAAGATGGATGTGATGGCCTGTGCTACCTCGGCGCTGGCCTCCAGTTGGATAGCCCGACGTTGAAGTGCGTAGTTGGTCTCTTGGAGCGCTTGCGTCCGCTCCTCCACCTGCTGCTCCAGGTCGCGGTAGTAGACCTGGAGCCTTTCCGCCATCTCGTTGAAGGCAGTGCCAAGGTGACCGAATTCGTCTGCGCGGTCGAAATGGACCCGCTCCTCCATATCTCCGGCGGCAAGGCGGGCGGCCGAATCGGCCAATTGCTCGACCGGACGCGCGATGCTCTGGATTGCAATTACGGTGCTTCCCGCAACCGCGACGCCTATCAAGAAACCCCACGCCAAGGGGATGGCCTGTGTCGTTTGTCGTGCAGCCTCGACCTCTGCGAAAGCGGCGCTCTGCCATTTTGCCGTTTGGGCGTCGCTCTGGATGATTGCCTCTTTGAGGACGGCCACGGACCGATCGAGATGGGAGAATGACAAGGAGTAAAGAATCGCAGCTACGCCGAGCAGAATCAACGCGACCAGCAAGCTCCCGATAAGCCGGGCGCGGATGTTTGTGACACGTGCGGCCAGAATTGACTTCGGTGTCTCGCTCATGCTCTTTCCTTTTCCTCTTGCCTCTTGCCTCTTGCCTCTTGCGTCCTACAGGGCAGCGTCAGCGTGAAAGTGGAGCCTTTGCCCAACTGACTCTCTACCCAGATCTCTCCGCCGTGCATTTCCACGAACTCCCTGCTCAGCGCCAGCCCCAGCCCGGCCCCGTTCGGTCGGCCACCGTTCTTCAGCCCTCCCTGTTCGAAGTGCTCGAAGATGCGCTTCTGATCCTCGGGTGGGATGCCCACGCCGGTGTCCTGGACAGCCACGACCACCTCGAGCGCGCGGCCCGCAGAGGCCAGGTCTTTTCCGAAAGACCCGGTTTCTCCCCTGGCCGCAGCCGACGTCGACCGTGGACCGTCTGTGCTCGGCGTCCCCTCGTCTTGCCGTCGCCTTGACCAGGACCGGACAGTGATCGTCCCCTGCTCCGTGAATTTCGCCGCATTGGCCAGGAGCCGCAACAGGACCTGGCGGATACGTGTCTCGTCGGCCTGCACCGTGGGCAGGTCAGGCGCGATCTCCTCTCGCAGCTCAATATCCTTGTCTCGCACCAGCGCGCTGGCGGTGGCCATGACGCTGTGAATCAAGTTGACCAGATCCACTTCTCGGAACTCCAGTTCCATCAACCCGGCTTCGATGTGCGAGATGTCCAGCAGGTCGTTGATCAAACCTAGCAGGTGTTGGCCGTTGTGGTGGATGATTTCCATGTCACTGTTCTGTTCCTCCGTCAACGGTCCATCAAAGCCCTTGAGCATCATCCGGGAGAAGCCAAGGATGTTCGTGCGCGGCGTGCGTAGTTCGTGCGACATGTTGGCCAGGAAGCGGCGTTTGGACCGGTCCAGTTCTCGCAGGCGTTTGGCCGCCTCCCGCTCGACGGCGTAGGCGCGTGCGTTCTCCAGCGCGATCGTAATTTGGTTGGCCACGTTTTGCAGGACAGAGATGTCATCTGCGCTGAACTGCTCGTCGTCCGTGCTCAGGATGTCGAGAGCGCCGATGATGCGGACATTGCGGCCGTTGGTCGCGTGACCATCGTCTGCAAAGGGAGGCGAAGCGCTTTCTTCTGTGTGTTCCTGGTCGCCCATCCTGAGCGGCAACGCTGCCTCTGTACGTATGTAGGGGGACCCAAATGTCTCTTGTGCACGTTTGGCATCCCAGTCGACCGTGCTCGGCTTCCCTGTTAACAGCGTCTGGCCGCTGGCGCTTCCGTCCCCCACCACTACCGGCCTGGCCGCGGACGCAGGATCAACGGACCGCCGGCATCCTGCCGGCACAATGTCCGCGTCAAGCGTCCTATGCGCCATGCCACCGCTTGCTGCCTGGAGCAGTGCCTGCTCGACATCATCGCCCAGGAGGTAGATGCCGACGTACCAGTAGTCGAAGCGCTCGCGTACGAGGTGCACGACTTCTCTCAGCAACTGATCCGGCTCCAGGATCGAGGTCGCTGCCTGGCTGACCTCGACTGTGGTGGCAAGTTGGATAGCTCGTCGCTGGATCTGATAATTGGCCTGCTGTAGCAGCGCTGTACGTTGGGCCACTTTGTCCTCCAGGTCATCGTACAGGGCCTTCAGCTCCGCTGCCATGTGATTGAACACGTATGCCAGTATGCCAATCTCGTCTCGCGAGGCGACCGGTACGTGCTGCCGCATATCCCCGCTTGAGATGCTGACTGCCGACTCCGTCAGTTGCACGATAGGACGCGTGATCTGCCGCGTCACGAGCGCGGCGATGACCGCGGTGGCTAGTGCCACGATCAACGTGGCGCCGATAACTGCCGCCCCGACGCTCTCCGTCGGACCAAATGCCTCCTCTTGCGTTTGTTCTGCCACCAGTGCGAGATGCAGTTCCGGCATCCAGCGGTACACCCCGATCACTGGGACGCCCGCGTAGTTCTCATAGAGCCCTTCAGTATCCGCGCCATCCAGCGCAACTGCGATTCCTGTGCTGTTCACTTTGTGCCCCTGGGGCAACGCGACCCCGCCCGTGCCCACCAGGTAGATCTCCCCTGTCTCTCCCAACCTCACGAACATGCCTCGCGCCAGCCTCTCCAAGTTGAGCCAGCCACTCAGCAGCCCCAGGAGTTCGTCATCCGGGCCCGCGATGTGTTCGACCATCACGATGTCCCAGTCCTCGCCTGAGCCAGGCGCGGACGAACCCGCGACCAATGTCCCCCACGCAGGGGCGCGGTCCCCGCGACCATCCCCACCCTCGCTGTAGCTGAGCGCGATGGCGTGCGCCTGGTCCGCCAGTCGGTCCTCCGCCTCCGTGCTCGGGCACGTGTCAGTCGATAGCAGTATCCGACCTGCGTTGTCGTGCACGGCCAGGCAACGAAAGCTGGGATTATGCGCCATCAGCGTATGCAACTGGGCATCCAACGTATTGAGCCCCGCACTCGCGGCGGCAGTGTCGTTGGCCAGAGCCGTGACGCTTTCTCGCGTGCTCTGCAGAGCTGCCACGACTCTCATCTGTGCGTTCTGCTGCTCGATCCATTGACCGATCTGGTTTTCTGTGATCGCCGCTACAGAGGATAGCTTGGCGATGACCTCCCGCTCAATGTCCCGTCGCTCGCACCGTGTTGCATACCAACTAATCGTGCTCAGCGGCACGATTGCCAGTATCAGGAACGCCGTCAACAGCGTCCTGCCCAGCCCGCCCCGCATCCCGGTTGTTGGGATCTGTGGTCGTCCCATCTGCTCTGACGACGACATGATGCCTCTTGCTTTCTGTTGCTTGCTTCCTGCCTATTGCTTCGTCTACGAACGTCCACGTTCAACGTCTGCTGTCAATGTACGTGCTAGTCCTATCCCTGGGCTAGCCCAGTTCCCAGACTTCCTCTCCCTGGAGAACCGTGCGGATCTGAGCGGGAAAGCGATCGGGGTCAATCGGCTTGCCGATGAAGCCGTTGAAGCCAGCCTGGCGGGCGTGTTCCATGTTGGATTTGGAAACGTCCGCCGTAACCGCGACGACAAGCGTGTCTCGAAAGCGAGGATGCGCGCGCAGCTTCTCGAGTATCTGGTAGCCGTCCTCCTCTGGGAGGAAGATATCCATCAGGATCAGGTCAATGTGCGGCAATGCCTCGGCAAACTTGAGCACTTGCCATCCTGAGGCTTTCCACTCGCAGTTCTTCACCCCCAAGAAAGCCAGCAGGCGAGTGATCAATACGAAGTTCTGAACGTTGTCCTCGACGACAAGGATAGTCGCATCCCTTGGTTGTATGCTCATATTGGCCTCTATGTGCATGGTTTCCCCAGCGCGGCTCGTACCTGCTCAGGCAGTTGGTCCACGTCAATAGGCTTCTGAATGTAACCGTCGCAGCCCGCCTCCAAGGTGCGTTCTCGATCCCCTTGCATGACATTCGCCGTCACTGCTATGATCGGCACCTGCTGCAGGCCAGCCGTATCCCGGACGCGCCTGGCTAGGTCATAGCCGTCCATTTCCGGGAGGTTGATATCCAACAGAATCAGATCTGGCTGAATACGAGCGGCTGCCTCCAGACCGCTCGGGCCGTCTGTTGCTTCAACGACCGTGAAGCCTTCTGCTTCGAGGACGCGCTTCACCAGCATGCGGTTCCCGGCATTGTCCTCTATGTATAGGATGCAAGCCTCGCTCATTCAGTGGATCCCCCTGTATTGACTCGCCGCCAAGTAGGCGGCGTGATTGCGCTCCCTTCGGCAGCACCGACAAGCGATTTTCATTATAGCAGATTCAAGTACCCACAACAATGCATCTGGGTTACAGATTGGTTACAGTTACCTGCATCGGGGCTGTCTGCAATCGGGCAGCCAAGTCGGCCGAGTGCCAGAGGGATTTGCCTTTGCCCGGCAAAGGTGTAGAATTGGCACCTGTGTACGCCCCTCTGGCACAGTGCCATGGAGAAAGGCCCTCGACGTGCCTGGCGAATGAATTGTCGGAACGGGACAGTTCAGCGGTCTGTATTGCCAGTCGATGACCTGATACTCCCATCTGGGGCGGTGCGGAGCCTGAGAAAACCACTAGGGAGAACAATCATGCAAGTGTTTCGTGTGTTCTGGGATGCGCTGAAGAACCTTTGGGAGGAACTGTTTCTGCTCGTGCTGATGAACATCGTCACCATCGTTTTCGCGATTCCCGTGCTGACGTTTCCGCCGGCTCTGGCTGGGTTGTGGACGGCCGCCAATCGGGCGGCGAACGGGAAGTCCATTCACTGGAGTGACTACTTCGAGGGCTTCCGCCGTTATCTGTGGAAGGCGTGGGGGCTGGCGTTGCTCAACATTCTGGTCGCGCTCGTCGTGTTTGTCAACTTCCGTTTCTATGCGCTGGACGTCGTGCCGTTTGATATCAGCCCAACGCTGAGCATGTGGATACGCGCGTCTTTTGTGGGGTGCGCAATCCTGTGGCTTATGGTGCAGATGTATACGATGGCGCTATTGTTGGAGCAACACGATAAGCGCTTGCGAGTGGCCTTGCGCAACGCCGCCGTGCTTCTCATCGCCCATCCAGGTTTTTCCATCGCGCTGGCGCTATTGCTGTTGGCTGTGGCCGCCCTTAGTACCGCTATCCCGGTGCTGTGGGTTTTGCTGACCCTGGCGCTCTTTGGGGTCGTGTGCAACAAGGCCGTCATACACCTGCTGGAGCCGTATCGGGAACGGGCACGGGCGGAGGAGGAAGCGGACACTGCGGACGTTGAACCCGACCGCCTGCGGTCGGCTGCGTCCGCGGACGAGACTGCCGAGGAGAGCGAAGGGCGGAGTGACGGGGAGGAACTGGAGGAGGCTGTTTGTGGTGACGGCGGACGTAGTGGACGTTGAGCGTCTATGCGTGTGTCCGCGGAAACCGACCACAGCCATCTACGACATCCATTTGTCAGGTCCATCGAAGTACCGATCATCAGATTGGTATCGGCGCGATGACCTGCGAGGACGTGAACATCCAGGCCACAAGCCCTGCATTGACTAACGCGCCGAGGTATGGTCTGCCAGTGAGTTGGTAGAACCAGGTCGACAGCGGGACTGTCATCAGAAGCACGCCGATGATGTGGAATAGGTTCATCGTGAACGAGGCCAGCATCCCGCCCGGCCCGACGAAAGGAATCACCCCCGCCGTCAGCAGCGGCACATACTGGATCATCAGGAACAGGATCAGTGGCACGACCATGGCAGCCGTGTTGGAGAGTGTCCAGGACGCGTAGGTCTTGAGCCACGTCCGCTGCTTGGGCCTGCGAAGCTGCCCATGCAGGAACACGCCCATCAGCAGGAAACCGATCAGGATGAACGGGAAGTACTCCAGGAACATCGAGAATCGGTAGGGGGTCAGATCGCTGGCAAAGGGCACCAGGAACCGGAAGTCTACGATGAAGATGCGTTCCAGCAAGTGCTCGCCGAGGCAGGCAAAAGCGACCAGTATGGCGGCCAGGAGCGCGGTCTTGCCTATCTCTGCCCAGTTCAGCATGAATCGGTCGGGGCGATACGAGATGCCCAGGTCGGCCAGCGTCAGCCCGGTCTCCTGTGCCTGCTTCCTGAACCAACGCCGGAACAGCAACAGACCGATCAGGTTGCTGACCACGAACCACCAGACGGTGCCGTTGACCATCATCATGGGAAAGGCCCTGTCTATCCGCACGACGTAGACGTGCAGGCCGAACATGACAAAGATCAACGGGAGATACAGCCACATCAACAGCCCGTTGAGCGCAGCGAACTTGAGGTACGCGCTTCGGGAGCACGCGTATTCGCCTGACGCGGGCCCCTGGAGGGCGCTAAATGGGGGCGTGCGCAGCAACATAAGGCCCAGCGGCATGAGCGAGGCGAAGCTGGCCAGCATAGCGACCAGCGTAGCCCACTCCTTGATTGGCCAGATCTGGCTGTGCGAATCGATCCAGAGCCGCTCGTCCGGTCGAAGCGCGCTCTGCATCCACTCCAAGGCTTCCGCCACACAACCCCTGTTGTGCGATTCCTGAATGTGAATCGCCGCCGGCACGAAGACGCGGCGCGCTGTCCCTTGCGCGAAGTCCCCGTACGTGACGCCCAGTTGCGGGTTCCCCACGGGGATCACTTGCTGCGTCTGTGGCGTGCTCATCCATTCCTTTTCGATGTCGTCGGTGCCCGTCATGCGCTCGCGGTATTCATCCCACTTGCCGATGATCATCAGCATGTTCTTGGGATTGGTCTCAGACGCGTCCAACGTGTAGGCAAAGCCGGAGATGACCAGGCCCTTGACGCTGCGATCCTCCAGCGCGACGTTATAGGCCATCTCCGCCCCCAGGCTGTGGCCCATCATGCCGACCCGGTTGGCGTCCACGAATGGCAAGGCCTTCAGGTAAGCCAGGGACGTTCGGCCGCCGTACGTGTCGTCGAAGTCGGGATCGTCCAGATCCCCGGGTATGCCCGAATTCCCGCGTCCGATGGCGTCTATGTTCAGCACGACGATTCCCCGGCGTGCCAGTTCGATGCAGTAGGCATCGTTCGTCTCGCGGTTGTTCTGGTAGCCGTGGATGTACACTGTTCCGGGCATGGGGTTGTCCGCTGTCGCCTCGATCGGCCTGAGGAGCTTAGCCCGGACCCGAATACCATTGTAGTTTTCGTAGGTCACGTTTGTGACCTCGACGCGCCCGAAGCCCCGCTGCGTCAGCGAAGCGATCAGGACCGAAGCGATCAGGGCGACGAGACAGGCGGCGAAGGCCACTGTGGCCTTGCTGCGACGATGCGTATTGAAGACCTCGTCTGTGTTCACCTTCCCTCCTGTAGTGGTAGCGGCTGCCGTCTTTCATCTGGCCGGGCCGCGAGCAGGATGCTGCGAGCATTCTACTCGCAGCATCCCTTGTTGCGCCGCCACTCAGTATACTCCAGGAGGGCACGGGAGACAAGCAGCAGATTGGCTCCCGTTCGTGGCATGTATGGCTGCCCGTGAGCGCTAAGGATCCGTCATAGCTGCCGGTAGGTACACGTTGTATGCGTTGACGATGATCGTGGCCGTGGAGCTGATTGGCTCATAGCCCGACGCGGCGACAATCGCCGTGTTGCTGATGATGCGGGGAAGGGTGATGGTGCCGACAGTGTAGTGGTTGACCGTGACCGCGTAGGTAACCGTGACGGCAGGGGTAGGGCTTAGCACGCCCGACCAGCGCAGCGTCGGTGCCTCCCCATCGTCTACCGTGCCAAGCGTAGCGGTGAGCGTGCCGGGGAGATAGGATAGGCCGGTGGGCACGTGATCGGTCAGTTGGACCGTGGACGTGAAGCCCTGGGCGACGACCGTGTAGGTGACAGTCTCCCCTTCTGCAGGTGTCGGCGTTGAGGCGGACTTCGCTGCCGCGCCTCCTGCTATGACGCCTCCGTCCCATCCGGCGAGCCTGGCCATCATCCACCAGAACGCCTGTCCCTTGAGTTTGCAGAACAGTCTGTCCTCTGGGTGGTTGCTCGAATGCGCACACGAGCTTGGAAGATCGGTGCAGTCCTCTGGATGGTTGCTGCACCAATTGACGCACCACGTGCAGTTGCCCTGACCGTCATTGACGTACGGCCCTCCGCCGTCGGGATCGTAGGTCTCAATGTCCGCGAAGTCGAACAGTACCATGCCGTTGTCTGTGGCGTACTGCCTCACCATGTCGTTGTTGCGCGCAAGGGTCGCGCTGCCACCGTCTGTGTGACCCGTCATCAGGATGTAGCGCATATCGGGGTATTGTGCCTCGAAGCCTGCCATCGTATCCAGGTACACCTGTACCGTGCTCGTTGGGTTGGATGACTGTTGGCCGCACCACGACCACATGGAGTAGTCGAACAGGCTGGTGTCGGCGACAGACTGGGTCCTTGATATGCCTCCCGAAGTGCTCCAATAGTCATCCGGTTGGATGTACGTTTCCGGGGGATTGCCGTCGTATATGCGCAACTCACCTGGGTCGCCCGGCAGATCGGTCGGCGGCGTGGAACCCGCATTGGTGATTCTGATGGCGTATTCTGGGTCCAGTTGCTCCAGCTTCTGGATGCCGCTTCTGATTTGCCCGCCGTGCGAGGTATGGGCGTAGTGAAACGTCAGCTCTCGGGCTCGCTCTATCCAGTAGTCAGGTATTCTACTCAGGTCTGTGCACGTGTGGTCAATGATAATCGTCTCTTGCGTCTGCCGAACCCCTGCCGTGCTCGTCGCACCCCCTTCTGCCGTGGCATAACTGCTCTCGGCAGGCATTTGACCGAGTACCGGGTGGGCGATGGGTAAGGGTGGAACTATGCCCTGGTCGGCGGTGGAGGCCAGAGTGATAGTGCCCTCGCCTGGTGTCGCAAGCAACGCCAGAACGAGAGCCAGTCCAAAGACACGCATTCCTCTCATTAACGTCCGTGTTGACCCCATCTCGAAACTCCTTTCCTCTTGGTTTGTGATTGCTGATCCCAGTTGTCAACGGCGAAGCCCAGATCCATGGCATAGGATAACAGGTACACGGCGGCATGGCAATAGCTCCGCGGTACTACGCGTTGTGCAGTGGTGTGACGTTTGTCATAGCGGGGCGACGCGAGACCGGCTATACTGTAGGTGAGAATAAAGGGAGGTGGGGGCTAAATGATCTACATGATGTTGGTGGCGCATTTGCTGGGGGATTACGTGTTCCAATGGGATGCAATCGCCCGCTGGAAAGCACGGTCGCCGATAGGAGGCCTGGCACACGGGGGGATCGTCACGCTCACAACACTGGTCTGCGCGGGACTGGTGGACGCCTCATGGTGGCCATACGCGCTGCTGATTGGACTGACCCATACACTCATTGATCTGGTGCGGGCGCGGTTTCTGCGCACGACGAATCCAGCACGGGAGTTGACGTGGTACCTGCTGGACCAATTGGCCCACCTGACGGTGATCGTGCTTGTGGTGATGTGGAGTGGGACCTCAGTTGGATCGGGTATAGTGGGTGTGGCGAGGCTGCTGATGGATCCGCGCACACTGCTCTACGTCGTGGGTTATCTCCTGCTGCTCAATCCGGCATGGGTCTTCATCCGCTTCGCTGTGCGGGGTGTGTGGGGGGCGGACGCTGCTCCTTACCTGGGTCAGGGGGAGAAGCATGGGCCGATGGTGGAACGTGTGTTGATTGCGACCTGCGTGCTTGCCGGGTGTTTCTACCTGGCGCCGCTGGTTCTACTCCCTCGGCGCCTGGTTCCCCTGCGTGTAGAGGGGATGGGCGTGGGTGTGTTGGTGCGGCCAACCAGCCACTGGGCAGAGACGCTGATGAGCGCCTTGCTGGCGCTGGCGGTGGGGCTGACCCTGCGGTTGGTGTAGCCGGGAGAGGAGGAGGCCCATGCACTGGGTTGACGGCGGAATCATAGGGGGCTACAATAGGCCTATGCAGGGCGGAATCGCGGAGCGGGTAGCTTATCTCCGATCACTGCCCCTCTTCCGGGGGCTGAGTGACGATGCGCTGCGCCACCTGGCTCGTGAAGCCCGGTGCTGCCGGTTTTGTCCAGGGGAGGCCATCTTCTATCGAGAGGACCCCGGTTCTACCTGCCACATTATCAAGCGAGGCCGGGTGCGGGTTTTCTTGATTGGATCAGATGGGCGGGAAGTCGCAGTGCGTATCCTGGGTCCGGGGGACATCGTTGGCGAGATGGCTCTGTTTGAAGACCTGCCTCGCTCTGCCAACGTGGAGACGCTGGAGGCAACTCAGACGCTCGAATTGCACCGCGACGCGCTCCTGTACTGCCTGCGCAATTCGCCCGCGCTGGCGTTGAGCTTGCTGCGCTATCTCAGTGCACGGGTGCGATATGCCACAGAGGAGGTCGAGGGGCTGGCCTCTCTGACGGTCTCCGAGCGGCTGATGCGACGACTTCGCAAACTGGCCGAGTGGTCAGGGATGCCGGTGCCGGATGGCGTGCGGATTGTGCCACCGATGACCCAACAGGAGTTGGCCGCTCTCGTCGGCACCAGCCGGGAGAGCGTCAACCGGGCCCTGGTCCAGCTACGACGGCAGGGAAAGGTGCGCATGGAAGGTGGGTGGGTCGTGCTCCTTGACGGGGAATGAAGAGAGCGTATCGCCACTCCGGTGTCGTCCCATCCGCTGACGTTTGACGCTCGACGTTTGGCGACCGTGTTGAACTCATCAACCTTTCGAGCGCGCGTCGCCATTTGGATGTCTCCTTGTCCCCTTGTCTCCCCCTCTCCTTGTCCCTCTGCCTCCTCTAGTTGAGCTTCTACATGTCGGCCAGCTTCTGTGACAACTCCTCAGGCGTTGTGGCCGTAATGGGCCGGTACGTGACGCCGGGATAGAACTTCTTGAAGAACTCCTCCAGGCTCATGGTGCCCGGCCACTCGTGGGGGTTAACCGCGATCACGTGCCGTGTTTCCAAGTCACCGATGCCTGCGTCGTCGGCACTGCTGCCGACGGTGTAGCGTTGCTCGTCCCACCCGCCCTTCACCACGGCCCGCGCCCATCCGGCGCCCGCCTTGGGGGGCAGCAGCACGTAAACACGCTCGTACTGAGCGCGCGGAAGCCCCCGGACTTTGTCGCTGATGAAGTCTTCACCACCGAACTGTGAATAGGCGAAGGGCCGGGCAGGGTCCGCCTGCGTGTACGCGACCAGCTTCTTGGCCACGTTCGTGCCGGCCACGTCGAAGTCCTTCCACGCGCCGCCGAAGCTGCCCCAGGTGAATACCGTTGCGCCGACGACGTAGTCATCCTTCTGCAGTTCTTTGTCGTACCACACCAGTTGTCGGTAGTAGTAGTCGGCCTTGTCGCGTTCGCCGTCGTGCTCTGCCCAGAACCCCCCCAGTTGTTTCCATGCCCCACTCGCTGCCCCTGGTGGCTTGGGATTCACCAGCGGATCTATGCCGCACTCCGTGATCACCAACGGTACGTTGCCCAACCCATTAGGGATCAGATGCCGGCGATAGATCTTTCGGTAGCGCAGCGTTGTCCAGCCTTCGTCTCCCTCGTCTGCGTTGGGATCCATCTGGTGTTTCCCGGTCATCCACCAAATCCAGGGGCAACTGTATTCGTGTATACCCAGGAGGGCCTTGTATTCCAGAGCGGCCTGGAGCGCCGGGAGGAAGGCCGGCCAGAGGTCTAGTTTCGGCGATCCCGTGGCGAAGTTTCCGAGCACACATTTCAGCCCCATCTCCGCCATCAGTCGCATACGTTCAATTTCGAATTGGGCGTACCAGCCCATACCCTCCTTGTCGTTCCAAACCGGCTCGTTGTGCCCTTCCCAGTACTTGATGACAGGGTTAGTCTCATAGGTCGGTAGCTGGTCTTGAATGAACTGCTGCACTGCTTCGAGCGGTGTCTTTCCCGTGCTCCTCTGGTGTTGAGCATCGTACCGCCCCTCATGCCTGCGACCGATCACCAGAACGCCCGCTGGCACGTCTTGAGCCATGCCCCAGTCCCCCACAAACTTGACCACCGCCGGGCGGGCCTGGATGTACTCCCCGATATCCGGCGCGACCCGCAGGATGTGGGCACCCAACTTAGTAGACATCGCGCTCCTCCTTACAATCTGGCTGTTGGCGGTCAGCTCTTGGAAGCCTACCGGTCCTCCGGGCACCAACCGCCGTTGTTAATGGCCGACGTGTCCTGTGTAACAGATTGGAGTGTACTACAGAATGGTCTGGGAGGCAAGGTTGGCACAGTCTAGGCTCGTGGTATAATTGCACGATAGCCTATGTTTATTCCAGATTGCCTATCGAAATTGCGAATCTCTCTGTCGGGTGAAACATGTCTGTCTTGACCGTCAGCAGCCTGGCCAAGTCGTACGGCCCTAACGACATCTTCGAGGGCGTGTCCTGCGGGATCCCGCACGGAGCGAAGGTCGCCCTCGTCGGCCCCAACGGTTCGGGCAAGACGACCTTGCTGCGCACGATAGCCGGGTTGGAGGAACCTACGTCCGGCACGATCCACCAGGCCAAGGCATTGAGTGTCGCCTATCTGCCTCAGCAGGCCGACTTCTCTGGTACGGGCACGCTGTGGGATGCGATGCTGGAGGTCTTCGCTGATCTGCGGAGTCAGGCCTCCGAGTTGCGCTGCCTGGAGAGCCGCATGGCCGATTCCGGAACATGTGAGGAAGTGCTGGCACGATACGGCGCAGCCCTGGAGGCGTTTGAGCTGGCTGGTGGCTACACGTATGAGCGGCGCATCAAGCAGGTGCTCTCTGGACTGGGTTTCAGCGAAAGTGATTTCCGCTGTCCCATTGTACAGCTCAGCGGAGGGCAGAAGACGCGTGCTCTGCTGGCTCGCCTTCTGCTGGAAGAGCCTGACCTGTTGCTGCTCGATGAGCCGACCAACCACCTGGATCTGGCGGGCATCGAGTGGCTGGAGGACTATCTCAGGGCCTGGGACAGTGCAGTGGTCGTCGTGGCTCACGATCGTGCTTTCCTTGATGCCACTGTCGAGCGAGTGTGGGAACTGGCCTGGGGCCGACTCGAACAGTACCGCGGCAATTACAGCGCTTACGTCGTTCAGAAAGCCGAGCGCCTGGCCTTTCAGCAGGCGTCGTACGAGCGGCAACAGCAATTCGTTGCCCAGACCGAGGACTTCATCCAGCGCAATATCGCCGGCCAGCGCGGTGCCGAGGCAAAGGGCCGGCAGAAGCGCCTGGCGCGGGTGGAGCGGATCGAGCGAGCACGTGAGTACCGGCCAATGGCGCTCAACTTGGGCGACGCGGCCCGGAGCGGTGACCTCGTGCTGGGGCTCTATGATGTAGCTGTGGGCTATGACCCGTCGGACATCCTGTTCACGGTCCAGGAAGTCGAACTACGGCGCGGGCAGCGGGTGGCATTGCTGGGGCCGAACGGCTCCGGCAAGACCACACTCGTGCGCACCATTCTGGACCAGGTCCGGCTACTTGAAGGGCGCGTGCGGACTGGGGCAGGCGTGCATCTGGGCTACTTCGCCCAGGGGCACGTGGGACTTCCTCTTGAGAAGACCGTGCTCCAAACCGTGTTGGACGCCAGTGATCTGCTGATCGGTGAGGCGCGAAACCTGTTGGGCCGTTACCGCTTTTCTGGGGATGATGTGTTCAAGTGTGTGGGTGACTTGTCTGGAGGCGAGCAAGCGCGTGTTGCGTTGGCGCTCCTGACCCTCCAGGGTGCCAACGTGTTGATCCTCGACGAGCCGACTAACCATCTTGACATTCCCTCTCAGGAGGTGCTGGAGCAAGCGCTGTCTGAGTTTGGCGGCACGCTGTTGATGGTGAGCCACGACCGCTATCTGATTCGCCGGCTGGCCACCTGTGTGTGGGCAATTGGGGATGGGCAGTTATGGGAATTCAAGGAGGGGTACGAGCAATACCATGGCTGGGAGATGCAGCGGCGTCAGCAGGGCGGAGCGCGCGACGAAAGCGCGGATCGTTCCAATCTGCTGGTCAAGTTGGAGAGAGAGCGCGCACGGGAGGCACGGAGGGCCGCAGAGCGAGCGGCTGCCCGGCGGGTTCATCGTCAGGTTGAGCTTGAGCAGACGATTCACCGGCTGGAGACACGCCTGGCGCATCTGGAAGGTCAACTAGCGGCGGCCAGCGAGCAGCAGGCTGTGGATCAGGTGCGCCGGTTGGGAGTCGAGTACAGTCAGGTGGAAACGGAGTTGAACACGGTGCTTGCAGCGTGGGCGGATATGGGGTGATGGCCCGTTGAGCGCTGTCGAGAGCCGTGCCGGCGGCGGGGAGATGGAGACGCCGGGTCAGGAAGGGGGGCGTCGCCCGCTGTTGATCGGCATCACGGGCAACATCGGCACGGGCAAGTCCACGGTCGCTCGCATGTTGGCCGAAGAAGGCGTGGCCGTGATTGACGCGGACAGGGTGGCCCATGGGGTGATGCGGTCCGGCACTCCCGTCTATGGCCGTATCGTCGAGACGTTTGGCCCGGAGGTGGTGGGGCCGGACGGCCAGATTGACCGGGGACGCCTGGGAGCGCTCGTCTTCTCCGATCCACAGGCGCTGGCCAGGCTGGATTCCATCGTCCATCCCGCCACGATTGATGCGATTCAGCAGCGCATTGACGCTGCTTCCGCCGGCGTCGTGGTGGTCGAGGCCATCAAGCTGATCGAGGCGGGGATGGCCGATATGTGCGATCGGGTATGGGTGACCACGTGCCGGCCGGAGCAACAGATCAGCCGCATCATGCAGGGACGCGGGTTGAGCCGGGCTGAGGCCGAACAGCGCGTGCGAGCGCAGTCGCCTCAGGAAGTGAAAGTCGCCCGCGCTGACGTGGTGATTGACACTTCGGATACGCTGGCGCGGACGCGGGCGGAGGTGCAAGCGGCCTGGGGACGGCTGATGGGGTAGATGCCGGCGCGTGCGCGCCTTGGAAGTGGGGGAGATTCGGAGTATAATTGCAGCGGGGGTTGCAGTTCAGTCGCTAGGTCGCGATGACCGGGGGAGAGACATGGTGCAGCAGATAGAGATCGCGGTGCGACGGGCCAAAGCGGGCGATGCGGGGAGGATCGCCGCTTTTGTCAATCGTGCCGGGCGAGACCAAGCGTCAGTGGACGAGTTTGCCGTCATCGAACGCTTTGGCAGCGTGGGCTTCCTGGTGGCCGAATCCGCTGGCACGCTCGTAGGATTGCTTGGGTGGCGGGCCGAGAATCTTGTGGTCAGGTTGACGGACTTCCTGGTTGGTCCGGTCTCCGATCGTGTCGCCGTCGGCCAGGCCTTGCTCTCCGAGATGGAGCGATCGGCGGCTGAATTGCAGTGTGAGGCCGCATTGCTATTCCTGCCGCGCCCAGCCCCTGCCGCCTTGATCACGTTCTTCGAGGGGTTGGGGTACGAGTCTCGCGTCGTCGCCGACTTGCCGAGCGTGTGGCGGGATGCCGCTCGTGAGGGCCGGCTTGCAGACCACGATACAATGCTCGTGAAGCCATTGCGGGATAGACGTGTGATGCGTCCATTGTGACGTGATCGCGCACGTCAGAAGGGTTCTTTCTTGGAGGTGATTATGTCTGGGCTGAAGCAATTCGCTGTGCAACACCCACGCTTGACCGCCTGGCTGGTGTTGGCCGTCGGGATGGTGGCGATTCTGGTCTGGTCCGCTCGCGATGTCGGGCTGCTGCCGACGCAGTGGGCTGCCTTGATCGTGGCCACCATTGGCTTGGCTGGTTTGTGCGTCTGGATTATCGGTTGGGAAGATGAGGAGGAGGAAGAAGACGGGGAGGAAGAAGACGGGGCGGAAGAGAGCGAGACCAAGCAGAAAGAATAGGGGCAGGCCACGATTCTCCTGTGGCATAGTAGGTGATACGGGCGACATGGTCCGATTCAGACCTTTTCTTACATTGACCCTTGTGGTCGTCATACTGATGCCTCTGTCGCCATCGGGGATGGTCCAGGCCCAGGAGGTGGACGAAGTCGATCAGTTGATGAAGGGCATGTCCAGTGCCGCCAAGGTAGGGCAGCTCTTCCTCGTCACCTTCCCGGGCTCCGAGGTCGCCGAGGATGCGCTGATCGCGGAGTTGATCCGTGACTACCACGTGGGTGGGGTTGTGCTCTTGCCCGATAACGGCAACGTTGCCAACGAGGGAGACACGCCCGCGCAGGTGGCTGCGTTGGTCAGTCAGCTCCAAGAGGTCGCTTGGGCGGCGACACAGCCGGTCAGCGGCACGGTGCCGGTCGGCGAGGGAGAGCCATCCTCAGATCCTTTCATCCCGCTGTTCGTGGCCGTGAGCCACGGGGGTAACGGTATGCCCTTCACCAGCATCGTCAATGGGACAACCCCGCTGCCCTCTGAGATGGCGTTGGGGGCTACCTGGAACCCGAGCTATGCCGAGACCGTAGGCCGGATTGCCGGCCAGGAACTGCGCGCTCTGGGCATCAACGTGCTGTTGGGACCGTCGCTGGATGTGCTCGAAGACCCGCGTCCCGAGAGCGCCGGCGACCTGGGGGTGAGATCCTTCGGCGGTGATCCGTTTTGGGTGGGGCGCATGGGGCAGGCGTACATCCGGGGGGTGCACGAGGGCGGCGGCGGGCGTATCGCGGTCATAGCCAAGCACTTCCCCGGCCTGGGCGCTTCCGACCGTTCGCTCAATGAGGAGATCTCCACGGTGCAGCGCACGCTGGAGAAACTGAGGCAGGTTGACCTGGCCCCCTTCTTCGCCGTCGCCCAGGCCGACGATCCTATGTCGCGCCCCGACGGGGTGATGGTCTCTCACATCCGCTTCCGTGGGCTGGAAGGGGGGCGCTTCGTGACCACGCGTCCTATCAGTGTGGACAGCCAGGTGCTCCAGCGGTTGTTGGGGCAACCAGAGTTGGCCGGTTGGCGCGAGCAGGGTGGGGTGACGGTCTCGGATGGGCTGGGCGTGCGTGCGTTGCAGCGCTTCTACGACCCCAGCGAGGAGAGCTTCAACAGCCGCCGCATCGCCCAGGATGCGTTCCTGGCGGGCAACGATCTCCTGGTGCTCTCGCAGTTCGCGCCCACTGCCGACTGGGCGGATCGTGTCGCCAACGTCGAGTCTACGGTCACCTTCTTCCGCGAGAGATACGAACAGGATCCTTCGTTCCAGGAGTTGGTGGACGCGGCTGTGGCGCGCGTATTGCGACTGAAACTTGCGCTCTATGACGGCACGTTCCGAGCTGCTTCCGCTCAGCCCGACGTACGGAGAGCCGGCGACCGGGTTGGGCTGTACGGAGAGGCGCTGGCAGGCATCGGTCGTGATGCCGTCACCTTGCTGTCCCCGCCCTCGTCTGACCTGGTGGCGGCCCCGCCTACACAGGAGGACAACATCGTCATATTCACGGACGGGCAGCAAGGGCGGCCTTGTGCCACGTGCGCTCCAGTACCCTACCTCGATCCCCTGCTGCTGCACGATACGATCCTGCGGCTGTACGGCCCGGATGCGACCGGGCAGGTAGACCCCTTGTTGATGACCAACTTCACCTTCGACCGGCTGGAGGAGTACATGAGCGCGCCGGCGGCGCTTCCTACGCCGACCGTGACGGCCGGTGAAGTCGTCACGACGAGCCAGCTTCATCCTGTCGAAGCGGCGCTGCGGGATGCCGACTGGATTATCTTTGCCATGCTTGACCCGACTGATGATGGGTCCCAGTCCGAGGTCGTGCGGCGCTTCCTGGCTGAGCGGGCCGACGCATTGCGCAATCCACATCTGGTCGTCCTGGCTTACGATGCGCCCTATCACCTGGACGCGACCGAGATCAGCAAGCTGAGTGCCTACTACGTGGCCTACAGCCGGATTGAATCGCTCGTTGAAGCATCCGTGCGGGCGCTGTTCAACGAGTTCGCGCCGGTGGGCACTCCGCCCGTCAGTGTGACCGGCATCAACTACGACTTGCTGGTCCAGACGTCCCCTGACGCTGAGCAGGCCATAGTGCTCTACTACTACGTCGGCGAACCGCCCGAGGAAGGTGTAGTGACTCCAGAGCCGACTGAAGAGAGCCAGCAGACGCCAGAGCCTCCCAGGCTCGAGGTCGGTGACGAGTTGAGATTGCGCACTGGGCTCATCGTGGATCACAATGGCCATCAAGTGCCCGATGGCACGCCGGTGCAGTTCATTTTTACCTATCCGCAGGAAGGGCTGGAGCATTCCACTATGGTGGAGACACACAATGGCGTGGCCGAAACCATGATCACCTTGGATCGCACGGGGCAGCTTGACATCTCCGTCCAGGCAGACCCTGTCCCACGCACGATTGCCCTGCAAATCACAATCCAAGAAGGAGAGGTAGCCGTAGTTGTGCCTGGCACACCTACGCCCAGCCCCACGCTCGTTGTCCCGACGCCGACGGCGACAACGAAGCCGGAGCCTGTGCCTCAAGAGACGCCAACGTCCACGCCCAGCCCGGTGGAGGCTGAGGAAGAGCCACCCGTCACGCGTGAAGACGCAGCACTGCTGGATATGGTCTTGGCGCTGCTCGGTATCGCAGTCTCCGGAGGCGCAGGGTACTACGTCGTGCGCCTGAACAACGGACCGGTCAGCCGGGCGCTGCGCCTGGTACTGTGGTGTGTGGTATGTGGGGCTATACTGTATACGGCTTACGAGCTCCGTGTACCCGGAGCCTCTTGGCTGCGGGAGCAGAGCGGCGTCTGGGCGGCGGGGTGGGTCACGCTGTTCGGCAGTGTCTTGCCGATAGTCGTTGCGTGGATCGGCCACCAGCAGAAACGGCCCGCGTAGTGCGTTTGTCAACGGCCGCTCACTGCGGCCTAGGTGAGGAGGGTTGCCAGCACGGCGACGAAGACCATCAATCCAGCGAGCGCGAAAAGCTCTCGGTTTTCGCGCATCGCCTGTCGCCACTCGCCCTGCGCGGGCACCAAGGGCCGGAGCGCTGGCGGGAGCGAGCCGCCGCGCAGCATCTCGCGTAGCTCGCTCACGCTTGACGGACGTGGGTCGGGATGCATAGCGATAGCTGCCAGCATGGCGCGTTCCGTGGTGGGCGAGATGCGGGGGTTGATCGCTCTTGGGAACAGGAGAGCGTTGGGGTTGAGGAACCGTTGCTTGGCATCTGCAGGAGGTTGATTGGTTAGCAGGTGATAGAGTGTAGCGCCGAGCGAGTAAATGTCGGAGCGGACGTCGGTGTGCCCGGTGTCCCCGCCATACTGCTCCAGTGGGGTATAGGCAAGGGTGCCCCGGCCCTGCAATACCGTGACGGTGCGGGAATCATCGGTCGCGAGCAGCTTGACCAGCCCGAAATCTACCAGTTTGATCAACCCGCCAGGGGTCAGCTTGATGTTGGCTGGTTTGACATCGCGGTGGAGTACGGGAGGGTTCTGCCCGTGGAGATACTCCAACGCATCGCACAACTGATCGGCCCATGCGAGTACTTTCTCCTCCTCGATGAACCGCCCGCGACGCCGCCTCTCCTCCATGACTTGGCGCAAGTCCTGCCCACCAACGAAATCCATTACCAGGTACTCTCGCTGGTTTTCGGTGAACGTGTCAGAGACTTTGGGCAGATTGGGGTGATCCAGGCGTGCCAGCGTAAAGGCCTCGCGGCGGAACTGCGTCTGGGCCTGAGCCAGCTCTTCGGGCGTGGCGTCGGGGTCTGGGCGGACCTCTTTTACGGCGCAGACGCGGCCTTCGAGCCGGAGGTCATCGGCACGGTAGACCGCGCCCATACCTCCCTGGCCGACAGGCGCGATGATCTTATACCGGCTGCGCAGAACGGTCCCGGGTGCCAGCAGGCGGGCCATGATTACTCTTCTTCTCTTCTCCGTAGGGTTCGTGTTTGCGGCTACGTGCATCATAATGGAGAAAGGCCATTCTGTCAAGGAGGCGATGAATGATACGACAGGATATGCCAATGATCATTGTGTATGAGGGCGACCTCGAAGGGCAGCGATGGCTTGTGGATCAAGATCAGACGATCATTGGCCGGGGATCAGACTGTGACATCGTGATGCCGAAAAGGCAGATTTCGCGCCAGCATGCCCAGATCGAACGGGATGACAGTGGCTATCTGCTGCGGGATCTGGGGAGCAAGAATGGCACGTTTGTCAACGGTAAGGAGGTGCGCGACAGGCCCTATCGCTTGAAGGATGGGGACGAGATCCAGCTCGCGCTGTGCGTCAGGATGGGTTTCGTGGGCACTGACGCGACGTTGCCGCTTGAGCTGACCGGCCCCAACCGCGGGCTGCGCATTGACCGGGCGGCCCGGAGGATCTTCATCGGGGGCCACGAACTGACCCCCCCGCTCTCGTTGGCTCAGTATCGACTGCTGAAACTGTTGATTGATCAGGAAGGACAGGTCGTCTCGCGGGATGCGATTGTGGAGGCCGTTTGGCCTGAAGAGGAAGACATGGGGGTGTCAGAGCAGGCCATTGACGCGCTCGTGCGCCGCCTGCGCGACCGCATCTCGGGCGTGGACCCCGATCACGCCTACATCGTCACTGTGCGGGGGCACGGGTTTCGGCTGGAGAACCGCTGAAGTCCTGCTGTGCTATGAAGCGTGTTGTGTGCCAGCCCTCACGCCTCAACCGGAGGCTCGCTCGGCGTGGCTGTCGGAGACGGGGCCTTCGCGTGCACGAGGCGGGCGAAGAGCAGCGCGGCGGTGAGTCTGCCCGCGCCAGATAGGGCGAAGACGGCTTTGTATCCCCACGTCTCTGCGACAAGGCCCCCCAGGGCGGCCCCGCCGGCAAGCGCCGCCATGACGACGACTTGGTGCAGCGCTGAATAGCGCGCCTGCTGTTCTGGCGGGATGATCGTGAGGAGCAGGTTGAAGCTGGCGAGGTTGTAGCCTGCCCACAGGAACCCGCCGGCCAGGTTGAGCGGTGCCGCTTGCCACGGTGAACGGATCACGACCCAGGCCAGCGGGAGCAGCGGGATGAGCAGCCCGGTGATGAGCTGAACCCGGCGTGGCCCCCACCGATCGGCTAGTGGGCCGAAAAGCCGTTGCCCCGGCAGCGCGGCCAGACCAGAGACTACCGTGAGAGTCCCCACGATGCCCGCGCTGGCTTTGAGCTCTTCGACCAGGTAGACGCTGAAAAACGGCCCCGCTATGTTTAGCGAGACGTTCCACAGTGCTGCCGTGGCGCACAGCATCACGAATTCGCGGTGTGCGCGCACGTCCTGAAGGAGCGGTACGCGCGAGGTTCGATCCCGCGCCTGCGGGATGCCTGGCGTAGGGCATTCCTGCATGCGGGCGAAGCTCCAGGTGGCGAGCAGGCCGATGGCGAAGGCCAACCCCATTGCCAGTTGATAGCCCCCGGCATCTCCAACGTAGGTGATGAGCTGCCCGGCAAGGAAAGCCGTCAGCATCTGAGCGATGCTCATAGCGGTGTTGCGCGACGAAAAATAGCGACCGCGCCACCTTAGCGGGACGATGTCGGCCGTGAGTGATGTCCAGGCCGGCATTGACAGGTTGCCGAAGGCATTGCGGACGACGGCCAGGGCGATGGCGGCGTAGACGGCCACCGGTCCGGCAAACGCCAGCGGTATCAGGGCCAGCAGCAGCAGCGCAGCACGGGAGACCCCACCCCCACCGAGCAGAACCATCTGCTTGCGGTGGCCCCACCGTTCTACAGCGAGGGCTCCGGGCAAGAGGAGCAGCGCCGCGCTCAGGTTCGAGAGACTGTTCATCAGCCCGATCTGCGCGCGGTTGCCGCCGAGCGCCAGAACGAACAGGGGCAGGTAGGCCAGGACGATCGCGTCGCTGGCCATGGAGAAGACCCCGTCGGCCCAAAACCAGCGCAGGTTGTGCCTGGCCGAGGGAGGCATCTGCTCGCTCCAGCGACCGCCGGCCGTGAGCCGCAGCGCGCGCCGCCACACGTGCGACCGAGCGTGGCGCAGGGCGGGGCGCAGTTGCGCCACCCACGCGTATACCTGGGATCTACACTTGTTCAGAATGGGGGGCATTTACAACGAAGATGGTGGCACGATGCTGCCCGGGTTCGGGGGGGCTACACGTATGCCTGAAGACGTCGATGACGGGCTGCACGTCCTGCTCCTCTACGCCGATGAGCAGAGTGACGTTACCCCGCCGGAGGAATCCGCCTGTGCTGGCGACACGGGTCACGCGGTAGTCGTGTGCCACGAGTTCATCGATCACCGGGCCAGCGTCTACGTCGCGGCAAATGGCAATAACCAGTTTCATCTGAGCCTCACTTCACAGTTGCTCAAAGCGCTCAACGTCGAGCACGTAGACCGATGCTCCACCAACCTCTGCCTCAATCATCATGGGTTGGATCTCGAGCATTGGAGCCTCGACGTGGGCCGGGATGAACCGCCGGCGCGTGCGGCAACACTCGCGAACGTGCCCCAGCAGGCGGGACAGGCGGGATTGGTTGAGCCCGATGATCAATGAGACCGTGGCCTCATACAGAATGCCACCGCTGGAGTCCACCTGGGTGACGTAGAAGCCGTCCCGGGTCAACCTGTCCGTTAGGGTCCCAGCCTGGGCGCCGGAGATAGTGGCGACGACTAATTGGTTGACAAACCTATCAGTGCTCACGTTTCCTCCACGTTTTCATTGTACCAGATTATGCGGACGGTGTAAAGTCTGGACGGACATTTGTACACAGGCTATGGTGTGTTATAATCTTCATCTCGATGTGAGATGATGGGCGAATACGCATGCTGATTGACTACCGTGTCCGGCAAAGAGAATACCTCCTGGAGATCAGCCGCGCGCTTACGGCACAACTCAACCTGGATGAGTTGCTGCAGATGGTTCTCGGGGCGGCGACGAAGATCCTGGCGGGGCAGGCTGGGTTGATCGCTCTCCGTGGCGTTGATGGCAGCTTCATTGTCCGTGCCAGCTATGGCCTGCCCGAGTCTCTGGCACCCTACTTCGAGCCGCTGCTGACGGATATTCCCGACGATGTGGACCGCAGCCGATTCCGTATCCCGGGCCTGGCGGACAAGCTGAGTCGAGTCGTGAACAGCCTGGGACTGCGCCTGCAACAGGTGGTGGCGCTGCCGATGTCCATCAAACGGGAACTGATCGGCGTGTTGTACGTGTTTCGTGCCTACGGGACTCGTTTCACCGCCGATGATCGTCAGGTGCTCGGCAGTTTCGCCGATCAGGCGGCCATCGCGGTTTACAATGCGCAGCTCTATGAGCGCATCTCGCAGGAGAAGCACCGCCTCGACGCGATTCTGGAATACAGTGCTGACGGTGTGTTGATACTCGACGCGGGTCACCGCATCGTCGTCTTCAACCGTGCGCTGGCGCGCTTGACGAACTGGCTGGCACGTGACGCCTTGGGCCGCCAGCACGATGAGGTGATCCGCTGGGCGCGCTTGGAGACACAGCAGTCACTGGATACCGCAGTCGCCGGTGGTTGGCCCCTCCCGTCCGCGCGCCATCAGAATGGCGCCTCTCGATCTGTTCACCCCCTCTATGTCGAGGGGGATCTGCGTCGGCGAAACGGCGGAACCGTCAGCGTCGGCATCACGTATGCCCCGCTCTTCGACCGGGCGTCTGGCTTGGTCAACATCATCGCCAACGTGCGTGACATCACGCGTTTCCGCGAGGCCGACGAGGTCAAGTCCACGTTCATCTCCGTTATCTCTCACGAGCTCAAGACGCCGGTGGCTCTGATCAAGGGCTACGCCGACACGCTGCGCCGTGACGATGTCTGCTGGGACCCGGAGACGACCCAGGAAAGCCTGACGGTGATCGTAGAGGAGGCCGATCGCCTGAATAAGCTGATTGACAACCTGTTGGACGCGTCGCGACTTCAGGCCGGGGCATTGCCCCTGGAGATGGATCAGGTCGCGCTGGATGCGCTGGCCGCGCGCACGGCTCGCCATCTTCAGATCCAGACTGAAACCCATCGGATCGTCGCGGATTTTCCCTCGGATTTCCCTGTCGTGGACGGAGACCCCGGTCGTCTGGCGCAGGTACTCGACAACCTGGTATCCAATTCCATCAAGTACTCTCCCGGTGGCGGTGACATTGAGATCAGCGGTCGCTCGTTGCCCGACGAAGTGATTATCGACGTGGTGGATCAGGGAGTCGGTATTCCGTTGGACGAGCAGCCCCGCGTGTTTGAGCGCTTCTTCCGTGGGGTGCGGGAGCGCCACCAACGCACGCCCGGGGCTGGCCTGGGCCTATACCTGTCGAAAGCGATCGTAGAAGCGCACGGTGGCCGCATTTGGGTTGAGAGCAACCCCGGAGAGGGGACCGTCTTCTCATTTTCCATTCCCCGCCATCAAGGTTCTGATTGAAAATTCATCCAGATTGAAAATTCATCCAGATTGAAAGGAAGTCAACTATGCCTCAAGTACTACTAGGCCGCATCACGTGTCCCGAGTGCCAACACCAGTTTCAGGTCCCTGTGGAACAGGTCCTGGACGTCAAAGCCGACCCCAATGCCAAGATGCGGGTGCTCAACGGATTGGTAAACGTGGCCGTCTGCCCCCAGTGTGGCGCGGGCGGGACGCTTAATCTGCCGTTTCTCTACCACGATCCAGATAAGGAACTGGCCTTGGTCTATATGCCGATGGAGGCTGGGCGCGACGAGCTTCAGCGTCAGCAGGCCATTGGCCGGTTGACGGGTGCGGTCATCGATGATCTTGCGCCTGAGGAGCGCAAAGCATACCTGTTGCAGCCGCAGGTCTTCCTCACGTTCGAGAACATGGCAAACAGGATCCTCGAGGCGGATGGCGTTACCCCGGAGATGGTCGAGGCGCAGAAAGCGAAGGCGGAGCTGCTGCAGCGGATGCTTGAGACCACCTCTGAGGAGGTTTTGGAAGCGATGATCCGGGAGAACGACACCGCCATTGACGCTGACCTTATGCGCCTGCTGGCCATGAACCTGGAAGTCGCGCAGGCCACAGGGCGTGTGGCAGATGTGCAACGACTCCTGGCGCTTCGCAACAAGCTATTGGATTTGAGCACCGAGGGGCGGGCGACGCGTGCGCGGGGTGAGATGTTGGAAGCCCTGCGGGCTGAACCGGACCGTGACAAGCTGTTGGAGTTGCTGACCCAGGCCCCGGATGCGCAGACCCGGGAGCTGCTGGTCACCTTCGGTCGCCCACTGTTGGACTATCTCTTCTTCCAGGCACTCACATCTCAGATTGAGGCGGCGTCCGATGAGGAGGAGCGGGAGCGCCTGACCGCGCTGCGCACCGAAGTACTGGGTATTCGAGACCGGCTGGACGAGGAGGCGCGCGCTTTGTACGCGGAGCGTTCTGCGCTCTTGCGGGATCTCCTGCTGAGCGATGATCCCGAGGCACTGGCGCTCACGCATTTCGAGGATTTCGACCAGACCTTCATGAACGTGCTGACGGCGAATCTCGAAGAGGCAGAGGCCAGTGGTGACGAAGATGCAGCCACGGCGTTGCGGGCGATCTGGGGTCTGGTGATGAGCTTGATGGAAGAGACGCTCCCCCCAGAGCTCCGACTCTTCAACAAGCTGATGTCTGCTAAGGACGAGGCGGAGATCGAGACTCTCCTGCGGGAGAACCAAGACCTGGTGACGGATCGTCTCTTGAGCTTCATGGAGGAAGCGCAGGCAGGTTTGCGGGAACAAGAGCAGCCCGAGACCGCCGAGCGGCTGGCGCTGGTGTTGGACAAAGCGAGATCTCTGGCAGTCGGGTTGGAAACTTGACAAGATTGGTCCCTATGTGTTATGATGGGGCCACGTGCGCCCGTACCTCAATTGGATAGAGGAGCGGTCTACGAAACCGAATGTTGTGGGTTCAAGTCCCGCCGGGCGCGCCATTTATATGCCCTCCTAGACAGGAGGGCATAGTCATATAGAGAACAGCCTCGTGGATCACGATATCATCATCGTCGGAGCAGGGCCGGCCGGACTCTCCACCGGTCTACACCTGGCGCAGCTAGCGCCCGGGCTGGCCCGGCGCACGATCATCCTGGAGCGAGAGCACCATCCAAGGCCCAAGCTGTGCGCCGGCGGGCTGATGCCCGGTGGCATCGCCTGGCTGCGGAATCTGGGCCTTGACCCCGGTGATGTCCCCTCCGTCCTGGTCCACGAGGCCCACTTCCTGTTCGAGGGCAACGGCTTCGTCGTTCGCCGCCAACCGTATGTCTTCTGCATCGTCCGGCGCGATGAGTTTGACGCCTGGCTGGCCGGTGCGGCGCGCGAGCGAGGATTGCGTCTTCAGGAAAACACGCGCGTCCGGCGGGTGCGTTGCCTCGATCACGTCGTCGAGGTTGAGACAGATCGGGGCACGTATCGCGCGCGCGCCGTGGTGGGCGCTGATGGGGCTGCCGGTGTCGTGCGGCGTGCGATGGCCCGCGATCGCGTTCCCCAGGTCGCTCGTCTGCTGGAGACCCTCGTCCCGAGGGATTCCGGTGCTCCATCCCCCGTGCTCCAATCCTCTCTCTCGCCTTCTGACTCCGGCGAAGGCTGGGCCACGCTGGATTTTTCGTGGATGGGCGACGGGGTGCAGGGCTACGTGTGGGACTTTCCCACCCGAGTGCAGGGACGTCCAATGCGCACGGTGGGGATCTTCGACAGTCGCGTCCATCCCCGTGCCCCACGTGCATCCCTGAAGGCTGCGCTGGGAGAGGCGCTGGCACGTGGGGGTATGGACCTGGATCGTGGCCGATTGGGCGGGCATCCCCTGCGTTGTTTTCACCCGCGCGGTGTTTTCTCTGAGCCCCGTGTGCTGCTGGTAGGCGACGCGGCCGGAGTGGATCCCCTGTTGGGGGAGGGGATCAGTTTCGCGCTGGGGTATGGCGACGTGGCGGCGAGAGCGCTACGAGACGCGTTCGCGCGAGATGACCTCTCCTTCGCCGGTTACCGGGAGCGGGTGCTGACGCACCGGGTGGGCCGCTTCCTACGACGGCGCGCTGCAGTGTCACGGCTGCTCTACGGCACTCGCAGCCGCCGCTTGCTGCATTTCCTCGGTTGGAGCCTCGGTCCCCTCATCGGCTGGGTTGCCGAACACTACCTGGTCGACTGGGGTGGATCGTCCAGAGTTTGACCTCTTTCCAGAGTTGGACTATACTGATCCTGCGCCTGTGCTTGGATAGGTTCGAGTCTGTCGAGCCAGGTCTGGTTTGCGACTCGCTGTGACGGCTAGAGGAGCCTTTCGGCGTGTCCTTTGGCGGCCGAGTACGGAGCCTGGCGCTCGCCGGGATAGGCACAAGCCAAAACATGGATTCATCGGTCCGATCACACCTCCTGGAGATCCTACACGAGCATCGCGAGGCCATCGCTGAGCGCTGGTACCAGGCCGTAGCGCAAACCAGTTACGTGCCGTTGGGTACGTCCGAGGTGCGCCAGCGCCTGAACGAGTTGGTCGGCGAGGCGGTCGCTTTATTGTTGGCGGAGGATTTCGATCACCGCGGCGCTGAGGGTGTCGGTGAGACGCTGGCGTGCCTGCGTTTCCTCCAGCCCGAGGCCTTGGGTGGCACACAGGAGGTTCTAATCCACGAACTGCTCCAAGGTCTGCTGCCCGAACAGGCTGATGAGCTCCGCCCCCGTCTGGCAGCACTGGTGGCCAACCTGGCCATCGGCTATTTTCGGCAGGCCCGCCAATTCATCCTGGAGGAGCAGGAGCAGATCCGCAACGCGTTGCTGACCCAACTTCGCCAGGCGCAGGACTCGCTGCGCGCGAGCGAGGAGACGGCGCGGGTGCTGCTGAATGTCCCGACGCAGGTGGCGCTTCTGATCGATCCTGAAGGCACGATCATCGGCCTTAACGAAGCGGCAGCAGTGGCGCTGGGCAAGAGCAAAGATCAGCTCATTGATACGTGCGCGTATGATCAGTTCACACCCGAGGTTGCCGCGCGCAGGCGGGCTTTGGCCGAAGAAGTCATGCGTTCAGGTAAACCGGCCCGTTTTGAGGATGAACGCGTTGGCAGGTGGCTTGACAACTGCATCTACCCTGTCTTTGATGCTCAGGGGGCGGTGAGGCGGCTTGCAGTCTTCGCCCTCGACATCACCGAGCGCAAGCAGGCGGAACAGGCTCTGCGGGAGCACGCCGAGCGACTGAGCGTCCTGCGCAAAATCGACAACGCTATTCTGGCCGCGCAGTCGCTGGAGGAGATCGGCCAGGCCGCGTTGCGCTACATCCAGCAACTGGTGCCTTGTGAGCGGGCCAGCCTGGTCGTGTTCGACCTGGCAGCCGGCGAGGCGCTGCTGCTCGCCGTCCTCGGCGACCGGGGGGACGGGATGGGTGCAGGCACGCGCCTGAGTCTGGAAGGGGCGGATGCGGGGATCAAGGCGCTCCGCGGGGGTGAAGTCCGGGTGGCGGACGACATATCGGAGCCCCCCCGCTCGGGCGTGGCGGTGCAGGCGGTACAGGCGGAGGGGATGCGGGCTTGCATCGCCGCACCGCTCATTTCCCACGGGGAACTGCTCGGCTCTCTCAATCTGTGGTCGGACCGACCTGCTGTCTTTGGCCCCCAGCACGTGGAGATCGTCCGCGAGGCGGCGGGCTCGCTGGCCGTTGCCATCCAACAGGCACGCCTGTTCCAGTCGGTCAGCCAGAAGAGCGAGCAACTTCGTGTCCTCAGGGCCAAACTGGCGGACGCCGAGGAGGCCGAACGGCGCCGGCTAGTGCTGGAGCTGCACGATCGAGTCGGCGACGATCTGACCGCGTTGAATCTCAGCCTTAGCCTGGTGCGCGCTGAACTACCTGAGGACATGCCTACAGAGAAGGCAAAGCAGCTGGGCACACGCCTGGACGATTCGCTGGCGCTGGTGGGGCAGGCGACGGATCATATCCGCGATGTGATGGCCGATCTGCGGCCGCCGATGCTGGACGACTATGGGCTTGTGGCTACGCTGCACTGGTTCGGTGCCCGGTTCGCATCCTTGACCGGGGCCTCAATCACGGTGGAGGGCGAGGAGCCTGTCCCCCGCCTGGCGGCACGGGTTGAAATCAACCTGTTCCGCATTGCCCAGGAGGTGTTGACCAACGTGGCCAAGCATGCGCGGGCCGAGCACGTGCTGGTGACGTTGAGGGCGACCGACGATGTCGTGCGGCTGGTCATCGCCGACGACGGCGTGGGGTTCGACCCCGCGCAACTCGCCATGCCCGACGGAGACCGGGGCTGGGGACTGATGAACATGACCGAGCGGGCCGAGGCGATGGGGGGCACTTTCCGCGTCGAATCGCGCCCCCGCCAGGGTACACGTGTGATAGTGGAGGTGGGCCGATGATTTCCGTCTTCTTGGCCGATGACCACGGGGTGGTCCGGGATGGTCTGCGGTTGCTGCTGGAGTCGCAGGATGACATCGAAGTGGTCGGCGATGCGGCCAATGGGCGCGAGGCGGTGAGCCGGGTGAGGGAACTCTGTCCCGACGTGGTCGTCATGGACATCGCCATGCCTGAGTTGAACGGCATCGATGCGACGGAGCAGATCCACGATGCCTGTCCCTCGGTTCGACTCGTGGTTCTCTCGATGCACTGTACGACCGAGCACGTCTTTCGGGCATTGCGGGCAGGGGCTCTGGGCTACGTGCTGAAGGAATCGGCGGGCGGCGACGTGGGGAAGGCCATCCACGCAGTCTACCGGGGCGAGCGGTACCTGAGCCAGAAGGCCTCAGATAAGGTGGTTGAGGCCTACCTACGCCAGCGTGAGGCTGCTGGGGCCGGGGGCCTGTTGGCGGGCCTCAGCCAGCGCGAGCGCGAGGTCCTCCAACTCGTGGCTGAGGGCAAGACGCGGGGCGAGATGGCCGAAATCCTGGGCCTGTCTCCCAAGACGATTGACACGTATCGCAGTCGCCTGAAGCGAAAGCTGGGCGTCAAGGATCTACCCGGCCTCATCCGGTTTGCCGTCCTGAACGGCATAGCCTCACTGGAATGACCGCTTACTTTCCTTGGTCGATTCCTCCTGGGACGGTAACGCCCGTGGTTGTAGGGCGTGCCCTACACCAAGTGTCAAGCTTTCCCTACACGAATTGTCGTGTTTTCCCTACAGACAAGGGGCGCGATCTGTGGTAGAATAACATGTGCGCAACCGGGACAGCCTATTGCAAGTTGCGAAAGGAGGGCTGAACCAAGAGACGCCACTGTTCCTAAACTGGAGCTTGTTCGAGAGGCGCTTGCCGGTGATGTTGAAGGCAGGCGGTCCTCAGAGGCGGGGTCTGGGGCAGTCTCTCGCAAGGCTCCTGGATAGGCACGGGGGTGTTGTGCGTTGGAGGGGATCACATCAGAACACCGGTGCCTGAAGACCGGAACCTGGTGGTCGGCACCACTGGGGCTGAAGGCACCGGGTGGCGGAGCACCCCGTGCGGCTCTGTAGACCGCGGCCCGCATACGTCACCGTCCCTTCATCCAGGACCCTGACGTCTGAATGGCATTGTTGGGTCCTGGTGCGCGTTGATCGAGCTCACGGATGTCTCTCCGTGGGCTTTTTGCGTCTACCGGCTGGAGGGCCGGGTATTGCGAAAGACGCCTTTTGCTTCGTGACATAAGCAGCCTTGAGTGGCCGGCACCACCGGGCTGACCTCACCGGATGGCGGAGCATCCTGTGTGTGCGATTTGCGTCCCTACAAACAGGTTCACGGGTGCTGTCGCCCCTTCGGCGAAAGGGTGGATGGTGCCTGTGTGTGGCTGGGTCTTGGTTGTCGTTTGATCAGGCTCACGGGTGTGCCCCGTGGGCCTTTTCGTTTTTGTGGTGTCGCCCACTCTGGATGAGCGGGGGCGGTGGACGGGTCACTGAGGGAGGCCGATACGGATCAGCCCGTTGAGGCTGGGAGCTCTTGTCCACCTCAACACGGTGGTTCCAACATGGTCGTGCGGCGAGCAGTGTGCCCGTGCTGAAGGCGAAGGGAGGTGCTGCCATCGGAATCACGAGCGGTGAGACATGTCCTTCAAGGGATTTCGCCAAACAGCTTATGCGCGTGAAAGGAGAGACAAGATGAAGGCGAAGGTCAAGGTCTCTGTGATCGGTTTGTTGGTACTGGCGATGCTGCTGCTACCGGCGACGGTGAACGCTGCGCCGCCGTGTCCGTGCGGCGAGGGTGCCACGTTGGAAGACTCGATTGACATTGGCAGCGGTGATACGACGCACCATATGAGCGGCTGGGGGCCGGTGGAGCCTGCCACCAGCGGCGGCACCTGGGGTGGCGTGGCAAATCCACCGGAGGATGGAACCTGCAGGGCAGCTTGGGAGCCGGATAGCAAGGGCAGAGCCAAGAATGGCCGGCGGATTGCCTCCTTCAAGATGGCCGTTGGCACCGGCAGGATAGCCAACCGGCTGGAACTGCGGGTGCTTGACGGCCTGGCCGATGACTCCTTCGAGGTGTATATCAACAGAGAGAGCACGCCGAGGTACACTTATACGGGCGAGCAGAGCGGTACCGAGGACTGGAAGACCCACTCCGTGGATCTGACGGGCCTGCGCGGGACGATCAAAGTGAAGGTCAAGGCCACCGGGCCTGCCTGGTCAAGCTTCAGCACCTACGGGCAGCTTGGCGTCGAGTGGGCCAAGCTGTACGCTTGCGACGCCCTGGACTACGTGGACATCGGCAATACTGGCAGTGAGTTGTCGAGGCACAAGATGCAGGGCTGGGGGCCTCCCGAGCCCTCCACCAGCGGCGGGAACTGGGGCGGCATCGCTCCGGGAGATTGCCGGGTAATCTGGGAGAAAGGCAAGGGAGACCTGTACAGAAGCGCCTACATCAGGATGAAGGTGCCGAAGGGCATGACGGCCAACAGTCTCAAGCTCAGGGTGCTGGATGGACAGGCTGACGACTCCTACGCGGTGTTCGTCAACAATCAACTGGTTCACTGGGCTACTTTGGCTCCGGGCGGTGGTGAGACATGGGGCACGCACACTATTCCTCTCAGTGGCCTGAGTGGCACGCTGCATATCGTGATCCTGGCCACAGGTCCTGCGTGGAGCAGCCACGGCACCTACGGACAGGTGGCCTTCGACTGGGCTGTTCTGTGCCCATAGGTGCACGTTGATGCCGATAGAAAGCGTTCGAGAAGGGGGACTTGCCCCCTTCTCGAACTGATGGGATACGAACGCTCCGTTATGGAAGAAAGGAGATCAGACTCATGGGATCGAGAAAACTGCTTCGCTTGCTAGGACTGACGATCGGCCTGTTCCTGCTGGCGGTCATCCCGGCGGCGGGTAGCGGCCAGGACACCGTTGATCTGGAGGTGGCGGACACGGCGTGGTGCTATCCCGGGAGCTGCAATCTGCCCGAAGTCGACTATCCCGATGTAGATGCGCAGGTGACTTACAACGTGTGTGATGACTCGCTCACCGGCTCTATAGTTGCCTCGGGCATGCTGGCGTCCAGGCAGTATCAACTCAAGCTGGAAGGTAACCCCACATGCCAGTACGGTGCCACGGGCAATGACGCTGCTAATCAAGCCCTTGGCTCCGTCGGGCGCTGGTGGTGCAAGTCGTGCACGCCAGAGCAAAACGTAAGTGATGCTTGGGTAGCAGCTCATCCGGAGGCCTGTGTCCTTGGTTACCTTCTTTTTGACTGTACCTCCTCCGACGCCGACGGCAATCTGAGCTTTGATTTCGACGTCGACTATAGCTGGCACGTATGTGGTACGCCCCAACGTGGCGATATATCGATGCCTGATGGCGATTACGATGTGAGCTTTCTCGTCACCGAGGCGGGCGATCCATGGCGGACCGTCCTGATAAGCCGCGACGTTCACTTCACGGTCGACCACGACGATGGCGATAGCGACGGAGTGCCAGATGCCTGCGACCCCGTCTGCGACATGCGCATCGAGATACCAGAGGAGATCCAGGGCATCGCAGAAGTGGAGATCAGTGGCCTGCCGGGCCGGTTTGAAGACTCTGACACGGTAGAACTGCCCACCTGCACAACCACCAGTTGGCGGCTGTGGCTCAATGGCAAGGTCAGCGGTTGGAAGACCAAGCACGTGGACTGCCAGCCGCTGGTGGTAGAGCCGGGTGACTACTGCTGGATGCACATCGAGGTGCCGGAGGACATCCGGGGCATCGCCGAGATCGAGATCAGCGGCCTGCCGGGGCGCTTCCATCACTGCGACCACGTCTACCTGCCGCAATCCATCGACATCTCGTGGCGGCTGTGGCTGAACGGCAAGGTCAGCGGCTGGAAGACCAAGCACGTAGACTGCGACCCGCTGGTGGTGCAGCCGGGTGACTACTGCTGGATGCACATCGAGGTGCCGGAGGACATCCGGGAGATCGCCGAGATCGAGATCAGCGGCCTGCCGGGGCGCTTCCAGCACTGCGACCACGTCTACATGCCGCAATCCATCAACATCTCGTGGCGGCTGTGGCTCAATGGCAAGGTGAGCGGCTGGAAGACCAAGCACGTGGACTGCAATCCGCTGGTGGTGGAGCCGGCTGACTACTGCTGGATGCACATCGAGGTGCCGGAGGACATCCGGGAGATCGCGGAGGTGGAGATCAGCGGCCTGCCAGGGCGCTTCCATCACTGCGACCACGTCTACCTGCCGCAATCCATCAACATCTCGTGGCGGCTGTGGCTCAATGGCAAGGTCAGCGGTTGGAAGACCAAGCCCGTGGACTGCAGTCCGTTGGCGGTGGCGCCGGGTGACTACTGCTGGATGCACATCGAGGTGCCGGAGGAAATCCGGGAGATCGCAGAGGTGGAGATCAGCGGCCTGCCGGGGCGCTTCCATCACTGCGACCACGTCTACCTGCCGACCTCCATCAACATCTCGTGGCGGCTGTGGCTCAATGGCAAGGTGAGCGGCTGGAAGACCAAGCCCGTGGACTGCGACCCGCTGGTGGTGCAGCCGGGTGACTACTGCCCGATGGGCATCGTCGTGGCGGATAGAATGCGGAAAGACGCGAAGGTGAACATCAGCGGCGTCGGGACATTCGTCCACGGCGACACTGTGCACCTGCCGACCTCCATCAATATCTCGTGGCGACTCGAAGTCAACGGCGTGGTGTGTGGCTGGTACACCAAGCACGTCGATTGCACCCTCCTGGAGGTGGATCCCAAGGGGACGGTGAAGATCCCGGAGGGCCTGGCACAAGCTGGTGCCAAGGTCAACATCCGTTACGATAGTCCCAACAAGGACTACGGCGATGGAGACGAGTTTGACTACGTCCCGGGTAAGGAGTTCCAGTGGCAGCTCAAGGTAAACGGTTTCTCCAGCGCGTGGAAGAAGGCGACGCTCGGCTGTGATGGCATCCTAGAGGTGACTGAGGCGGACTACTGCCTGATGGCCATCGACATGCCGGACGGTCTGGCGGCCGCCGGGGCCAAGGTCAACATCCGCTACGACCGTCCCAACACGGACTATGGCGACGGCGAGTCGGTCTACCTGCCCAAGTGCATCAATATCCAGTGGCAGCTCAAGGTGAGCGGCTTCTCCAGCGCGTGGAAGGAGAAGCACGTGGACTGCAACCCGCTGGTGGTGGATGGTGAGGACTACTGCCTGATGACCATCGACATGCCGGACGGTCTGGCTGCCGCTGGGGCCAAGGTCAACATCCGCTACGAC
>Ga0180432_10000225_pt1 | contig 90334 bp, 67 predicted proteins | sample SS_ome_10_FD_132414 | JGI IMG/M metagenome (GOLD analysis project Ga0180432, IMG submission 132414) | Hypersaline lake sediment archaeal communities from the Salton Sea, California, USA - SS_1_MS_2 metaG | ecosystem: Environmental > Aquatic > Non-marine Saline and Alkaline > Hypersaline >... | reverse complement strand
GCTCGGGCGTGATGGTCGCGGCGGAGATCACGGCGTCGAACTCGCCCGACGCCAGCGCGACGAAGATGCCGTCCCAGCGCGTGTTGACGAACTCGAACTCGAAGCCCGCCGCCTCCGCGATGGCGGTCATCAGGTCGGGGTCGAAGCCGGCGATGTCGCCTGCCTCGTCCACGAACTCGAAGGGTGGATACTCGGCGTTCGTACCGATGATCACCTTGCCCATTTCGGCGGCCGGCTCCTCCTCAGGAGCCTCCTCGGGAGCCTCGGTCGGCGCTTCCACGGGAGCTTCCGTAGGAACCTCTGTTGGCTGGGGACCGCACGCAGCCAACATCGCTACAATGATCGCTAGGATCGTCATTAGGGGCAGTACTCTCGTTGCCTTGCTCATTTTCTTCTCTCCTTTTCCGCTCGTGTATCAGCTACCTCTTGCCCTGTGCACAGTGTGTGACTCCCTCAGAGTGGACAGATATCGCGTTTGCCCATCACCTCCTTTCGTGGCGCCGTGAAATCAGGTGAAATACCCCGACCTGCTTCGAGTTTATCACGGCTAGCACGCGAAGTCAAGAGCCAATCTGACCGCAGCGTGTATCTCAAACTTGCAATGGATTCGCCGGACGGCGCAGAGGCTGATCTAGACACACGACCCATATTCGCTGCGCCCGCCTGCACTGATTGGTATGAATCACAGCCAACACGTGCAGAGATGATCGAGTGCTGCTTCCACTGGTGCGCGGTGTCGCCCCACGCCGTCCTTCCACATCTGCCGCCTTCGACAGCCGGCCAGAAAAGCGAAGCGCGATGGGCGAGTGTCCATCGCGCAAGAGAAGAGCCAGCCCCTGTCTGGAGGCTGGCTCTGGATTTCCCTTCAACCACGCAGGTCAAACGAACCAACCCAGACAAGTGTCTGGCCCTTCGTAGGCTGGTCGCTTGATATTCCCGGAGGCTGTGTACGCTATACCAATAAAGCAATCTACCATCATGTCAACCTGATTCATAACTGGTAGCAGTCTACCACGACAGCCACACTTTGTCAAGGAAGGGACGGCACGAGGGAAAGACGACCAATCCTACCCCCGGTACAGCGCAACGCCTCCCGCCAAGCGCGCCAGCCGCGCCCACAGCCGGGCCAGAATGAACGCCTGTTGCACAACGAGAACGAGCAGCCACCAGTTCAATGGTAGACAGGGACGTATGCCCCAGTGATAGAGCGCGTGCAGCAGGCCCAGCAATACGAGTGCCGGTGCATACAGCCCGGCCACCGCTGGCACGTGTCGGAAGAGGTAGCGCGCAGCCCTGCCGAAAGCGCGGGCGACGTTGCGGGTGCCCTCAACGACGGCAACGATGCGCGTGAACTCGATCCACGCCAGCCAGAGCACAGCCAGGAGCACCAGCAACGGGGCGAGCACCCACGCCAGCCATCCGCCAACGAGCGCAACGGCCACCAGTGCCAGGCCGGTGAGCGGAACAAACACCAGCAGGAACGCCACCCCACGCGCCGCACCCAAGAGCAGGAAAGCGCCGAACCAATGCCAGCAGCCCCACAGGAAACGGCGCCAGCGGAAGGGTCGCGTGATCCCCTCAGGAGTATCCGACCGGGCAGCTTCCGCCACAGTAAGCAGCACGCCACCGTTTAGAAACGAGGCCAGCAGCCAGGCCATCACGGGCACGATCAGGAGAGTAAGCAGCCCGAGCAATGACGCCTGCTGCAACCGGCGTGTCAGGTGCGGCCAGGGGTCCTTCCCCAACACCGTGCCGCTTAACGGTGCCATCAGTGTCTCGACGACCAGCCAGGGATCCACGCCGTCGGCGGCCTGCCGTATCGCAGGGCGCTGGCCGAATACGTCGCCCAGCCCCAGGGCGGGGAGCGCAACCAGGGGCAGCGCGCTGGCAAGGTTGACGAGCAGCAGGATCAACAGCATGCCTCTATAGCGGGAAGCCTGGGAGAGACCAGAGCGGAAGGCGTTCCAACCTCTTCCCATTCTTACAGTCCTCCCAGCGCCAGCAGCGCGCTCTGGAGACCATACATCATCCGGGTGACCAGCGCCAGCGAGGCGTACCCGTCCACCTGCCGAGAGAGCCCGTTGTCGGCCCAGCGAAGGTCCACCGCCAACCTGCCCTGCGGGTCAATCCTGGCGCTCTGTATAGGCGGGCGATCGAGGTACGTGAGCGTCAGCTCGTCCGCCGTCCCATCCCACGTTTCCAGCACCGTGCTGCCGTCGGAGAAGGCAACCAGGACCTCGGTCGGGATGACAAGTTCGCCCTGGCGCACCAGGGTCACACTGTGCTCATCCACGCGGCCGACCGCATAGTTCAGCACGGCGTCGCTATAGACGAGACCGTCGAAGAACCACGAGAGATCCCGCCCGGAGACTTCCTCAGCCACGCCGCGGACATCCTCGGTTGTAGGGTGGGCAAACTGGTAACGCTGGAAGAGGGTCCCCATGACATCCACCATCATCTCCTCCCCCAGGACGCGCTCCAGCGTGCGCAGCGAGACGACGGGCTTGGAATAGGCCGCGATGCCATACTCCAGCATGTCGAAGTCCCACGCCCGGCCGTACATCGGCAATCCGGGTGTCATCAGGTATTCCATCCGCCGGCTATCCAGGTAGCCCATCTCGAACCTGCCCACGTCCAGGAGGGACGCATCTGGCCCGTAAAGCGTCTCCACCAACCGCAGCGCCGAGTAGTCGGTGAATCCCTCGTCCAGCCACGGCTCCTCGGCCTCGTTGAAGCCGACCATGGACTGCCACCACTGGTGGCCGAGTTCGTGCGCCACGAGCAGTTCGAGCGAACGATCCATCCCCGTCCGTGACAAGCCCGGGCCCAGCCCGAGCATGCTCATGGTGCCGGCCACGATCAGGGTAGGGTATTCCATGCCCCCCGCCCCTGGCGCATCGTCGGGCACGTCTACGATCGTGATGCGCGCGTAGGGATAAGGGCCATACCAACTGCCATAGTGGCGCATGGTCGCCTCGGCTGCATCCAGTACCCGCTCGACCGTCCACGCGTGCTCGGGCAGATACAGGTACACGATCTCGAACGCATCAACCTGGCGGGTGGCCTGTTGAAAGCGAGGCGACGCGGTCCAGGCGAAGTCAATCACGTCCCCGGCGTGGTAGTGCACCGTCTGAGTGCCGTCCCCGTTGTCCACCGTGGAGACGGGCAGTCCCGTCCCGCCGGTCACGTAAGCAGCAGGCAGGGTGATGCTCACGTCGTAGGTGCCGAAATCGGCGTAGAACTCGGCGTTGGCGTGGAAAGGGTGCGCGTTCCAGTCGCCATCTTCCCAGACGCCCAGCTTGGGGAACCACTGCCCGACCATGAAAAAATAGTCGCCGTCGTCAGCGCTGTAGCCGGTGCGGGCGAAGACGCGGGGCAGTTGGGCCCGAAACTCCAGCTCAATTTCCACCATCTCACCCGGTGCGACGGGCGCGGGCAGATCGGCGCGGGCCAATGTGCCGTCCTCGATCTCCTCCAGTGCCAGAGGAGTACCGTCGGCCAGCCGCACGTCGGTGACCTCTATCCAGCCAGGGTGCTCTGGGTCCCAACGGTGGCCTCGATGAGCTGGCCCCGACTCCTGCAGGAAAACGCTGTTCTGATCGCGGAACGCGTTCAGGTACAGGTGGAAGACTAGATCGGGAATGGGGCCAGCGGTGGTGTTGACGTAGGTGACAGTCTCGTGCGCGGTCAGCATCCTGGCCTCGACGTCAAGCGCGACGTCGATAGCGTAGGACGCCACCGGCGTGGTGAGCGCGGCGTGGGCAGGAGGGAGGAGTAGGCAGGGTGCAAGAAGCAGGAAGCAGGCAGCAAGAAGCAAGATGCAAGAAGCAGGAACGCGTCCGCGGGGATGAAGAATGCATTTCACAAAGCGAATTCCTCCTGCAGGCGGCGCGCTCATAGTTCACTCCTGAATGCCCTTAATGCGGTGTTGTCAATCAGGCCATCCAGTGTCGTCAGAGTGAACACTTTCCCCTGTGTTGCCTTGAGCAACTTGCGCATGTCCTCACGGCGCACACCGAAACCGCGTCCGTCTATGCAAGCGATAACCTCGAAGCCAAATTGACCCCGCAAGCGACGCTGACGACTGATCTCTGCCAGGTGCTGGATACGGGTCACTTTGTCCCTGGCCGTGCCGTCGTCCTCTGTGATCTTGGCCTCGATGACAATACGAGGACTCCACTCGTCGGGGATGATGAAGTCAGGGGCCTGGTCAAATCCATCTACACGCTCCGCCCGCTTCGTCTTGCGAAAGCTGATTCCTGCCCGACGCAACCGCTGTTCCACAGCGCTTTCCATCACGTTTCCCACCAATTCTGATACAGAGTCACGATGTCCGGCGAAAGGGCGGCCCAGGAACCGCTCATACAATAGCATTGCGTAAGGAACCCCATCGTTAGCCAGGTGTCTGATGCTGACGAGGCCGGAGCTAGTGTCTGCCTTGTCCAGCCGATGGATCATTTCTGGATCAGTTTCCCGCACCCCATCCTCAAGCAACTGACAAGCAGCAGATACCATTGCAATGATGCGCTTCTGGCTCCGGGCCGTCAGAGAAAGCACTTTCCCTCGCTCGATGCGGACCTGGCGGTCGAAGCGACGTGCGAAACTCTGGGAAACACTCACGGATTGCCCTAACCCTCTCTCTGCCCGCTGATTGGCAACGTACGCAAGTTCGGATGGAGTGAAGCCCAAGATTGACCGCAAGACGACGAAGGTCAGGGCATCTTCTTGGAGAGCAAGCATCACCCTCTCCGTCTTGACCGCCTTGAAACCACCGGTGTACTGCTTCAGCACTTCGTAGGCTTGCTGGAATTCTGGGTAAGTGACAAAATCCGGCCCCCGTGGCAGAGCTATGAAGGAGGACTGCAGCGTGTCGAACACGGCGTTAACAAACTCGTCAACCTCTGCCTCGATGTCTGCATACGGGACCTCAAAAGGGTATCTCGTCGTCTTCGTCATAGGTGTTACGTTCCTCCCCTACGCGCATAGAGGCCAACAAGTCTATGTCCAATAGGTTGGACAGGACTCGCGTCGCCAATCGCTGCAGCAGATCCAACGGGTAGATCCGCTGCAAGGCAGATTCGACCAACTCCAGCTTGTCGGCAACAGGCGTATCGCAGTGCCAGGTGGGACGCAGTTGCCACAGGGCCAGGCGGGTCAGGTGTCCAAACAACAGGCAGCGAGCATCGCCAGACGTTGGCGTCATCCCGGCCAGTTGCAAGCTTTCCAGGTCACTCCGCAGCATCCCTTCCAGGGCGTCATGGCCAGTCCTGAACCGGCCGGCCCGAATCGCACCGGTCGTCCGGCAGACGAAGATAGTGTCTGTCACCGATGACTTGGTGCCGTTGATGTGAATAGAGGCTCCCATTTCGGCCGGGCACGGCAGTGTCGTCGTGCACACCAGACCGGCGTCGAGCAGGGCGACGGCAATAGGAAGATATGCCTCGATGTCGTTGTGGTGGTAGGTGAAGGCAAACGGGCCTCCCGGCTTGAGTGCACGTGCAAAAGCGACGAATACCCGGCTCAAACCTTCGGTGAAATGGCTGATATCCCGCCCTTCGGTCAGATTGACTGTCAGCTCGTCTTCGGTGCGAGTGGAAGGAAGCCGAAAAGCCGGGAAATCGCTCGCCAGGTGTTTCCTGAGCCAGACGTAGCAGAAATCCATCAGCTCGGCGTATTGCACGTTGGCGAAGTAAGGAGGATCGGTCAAGACAGCATCCAGTGAATCGGGGGGCAACGCCAACCCGTCCGCCGAAGCCGCCTGTAGATAAGCAGACTTGGAGGCCTGGATATTGGGGAAACCGGATACCAGACGGGCACCGATGTGTTCCTCCGGAACGACGATCTTCCGCCTGGGCTGCCCCAAGGTGATCTCAAAAGGCTTCTCGCAGTAGGCCTTCGCCTTGTCATACTTCTCCACGAAGTGGCGGAAGCCTCCGCTGCCAACCTTGGGAGTGCCCAGCAGCGAATTTTCGCACTGAACGAGGCTGACGGGGAAGCCGTGGACGGAGAAGATGTCAACGATCTTGAGGGCGTACGAATCGTATCGGCATAGCAGGTTCTGGTAGCGCAACGTATCGGAGAAGACGGTCAGCAAGGCATGGCGCGCCGCATCGTTCTGGACATCGGAGATGGCTGTTGCCAGCGTGTTGAGCCCCAGCAGTTGTCGAGGAGTGAAGAGCTCTCTGTAAGCATGATAGCCCCAGCGGTGCAGGCGAGCCGTCTCATCGCCTGGCGGGATGCTGTCATCTGGGACAAACTGCTGGGAAGATGATTGCAGGCGGCCTTCCGCCTCGGACAGGCGTGAGAGATCCGCCGCGTCAGGAGCCTTGAAAAAGCGCCCCTGATGGGTGGGCTTGCAGTCCGGGCAGTGATACTCCAGCGCAAACAGGTGGTGAGTGGGCGGCCCGTGGTGGGTCTGCGGATACGGGTTCGTGTGGCCGCAGTGTGGGCAGGTGGAGCGGTTGCGGCGGGCTGGTCCCTTAACCACCAGATGGGCCTGACACGCGGCGCAACGCATAGCGCCGGGGGATTCGTCCAGCTCCTCCACTTCGTTGAGCGCCCCACAGCGCGAACACAGCAGCACGTACTTAGGGTGGCGTTGGTTCTTGGCCACCAGGTACCTGGGGAACAGATTTATCGTCTCGCCGCACGAGACACATGGCTGTTGCTTGACCCACAGGAAGTACTTAACCTGGGCATGGGGATTGCCGCAGTGCGGGCAAGTCGTTTCGTAGAGGGGCCCTACCTCCATTTCGACAGAGCTTACCACTTGTTGGGCAGCAGCGCGAAAGGCCTCACGGTCCAGATCCGCCATCTCCTGGCGCACGATCCAGTACGCCATCGGGTTGATGTCGGCACCGACGACGTGGCATCCCACCCGGTTCGCTTCCAGCAGCGGCGTGCCACCGCCCATGAAGGGGTCTCCGACGGTCAGAGAGCGCAAATCATGGCCATCGAAGAAACGGCTTGCCAGTGGCTGCCCATTGGCAAATTCCGCCAGCAGCAAGGCGCGGAAGAGTGCACCCGGTCGGCGGGCGAACCACTTGTGCACGCCAATAACAGGACGGTAATGCTGCTGAATCTGCTTTTCCCGCTGGGCCAGCCGGGCCACGAAGGGAATGTCAAAGTCTTTCTCGATCATCAGGCTTTAGCCACCGGCATGATTCATCACCCAGATACATCGCGATGCGGATACCTTTCATCCCGCGAGCACGCGCCCGATTGTAGTCCAGTCTGGACATGTGGTCAACCTGCCGATGGCACTCCTATGCTTACCGATAACGCGCCATTCCGATGGCGCACCTACGCTGATTCATAACGCGCCATTCCGATGGCGCACCTACGCTTCTGACAACGCGCCATTCCGATGGCGCGCACCTATGGTCTCGCATCAGGTGACGGAGCCGCATAAAGCGAGAGTTCTCCGTCGGACAGAGTGACCCGGAGTCGCAGGCCTCTTGCCTTAGGTGACGCAGCCATGCCCCGGAACAGGTCCAGCAAACCCTGGGCCTGCTCTCCAGAGGGCAATGCAGCTTCGATCTCGCGGGTAGCCTCGTCCCACCGGCCCTGCTGCCCGTAGGCCATACCCAGGTTGGCACGTGCCAGGTTGTAGTCGGGGTCGATACGCACCGCGGCCTGGTACTCGTGGATTTCATCATCCAGACGGCCCCGCGCGCCGTAGGCCATGCCCAGGTTGTAGTGTGCCTGGGCCAGGTTAGGATCACAGCGCAGCGCGGCCTGGCATTCGCGGATAGCCTCGTCCCAGCGATTCTGCGCCAGGTAGACCGCGCCCAGGTTGGAACGCGCCAGAGCGTCGTCCGGGCTGATACGCAGCGCGGCCTGGTATTGGCGGATAGCCTTGCCCGAACGGCCCTGCCGCTGGTAGACACTGCCCAGGTTGACGCGGGCCTTGACGTCGTCCGGATTGAGACGCAAAGCGGCCCGGTAAGCGCGGATAGCATCGTCCAGTCGGCCCTGCTGCCCGTAGGCCAACGCCAGATTGCAGTGCACCTCGGCGTCGTCCGGCTGGATGCGCAGCGCAGCCCGGTAGGCGCGGATGGCCTTGTCCCAGCGGCCCTGCTGCTCGTACACATCAGCCAACCTGCAGCGTGCCTCTGAGTATTCAGGGTTAACGCGCAGCGCAGCCCGGTACTCACGGATGGCCCTGTCCAACTGGCCTTGCTCTTGGTAGGCCATACCCAGGTTGTAGTGCGGTGCAGCGAGATTCGGGTCAATCCGTAGCGCGGCCTGACACTCGCGGACAGCCTCATCCGTCCGGCCCTGCTCGACATAGGCCACGCCCAAGTCAGCGTGTATCGCAGCGCTGTCTGGCTTGATGCGCAGCCCGGCTTGGTACTCGCGGACCGCTTCATCCAGTCGCCCCTGGTACTCGTAGAGCAAGCCCAGCCGGCGGTGTGCTTCGGCATCGCTCGGGTCGGCGCGCAGCGCGGCCTGGAGTTCGCGGATCATCTCCTCTGACTGATCGGAAGTGATGTCCAGGTTGCCCAAGGCCAACCCCGCTGCTTGGGATCGTGGCCCCGCCTCGCGTGACGAGGATAGCTGCTGCAGTTCGTCCAGCAGGTCGCGGGCCGGCCGAAAACCCAGGCGCAGGGAGGTTTTCGCCTCGCGCATGGCCTCGTCCAGTTGGCCCTGTTCAGCGTAGCATGCAGCCAGGCCAAAGTGTGGCCTGGCATAGTTCGGCTTGATACGCAGCGCGGCCCGGTATGCTCGGATCGCCTCGTCCCACAGGCCCTGCCGCTCGTAGGTGCCGCCCAGGTTGTTGTGCGCCCGGGCATTGTCTGGGTTGATGCGCGTCGCCGTTTCGTGTTCGCGGATAGCATCGTCCCACCGTTCCTGTTCCGCATAGCATAGGCCCACATTGGTATGCGCGTCGTCGTGGTCAGGGTTGAGGCGCACCGTGGCCTGGTACTCCGGGAGCGCTTTATCCCATCGCCCCATGTCTGCATAAGCCTGGCCCAGATCGTAGTGTGCTTGAGCGTCGTCTGGGTTGGCCTGTACCGCGACCTGGAATCTGTGGAGGATTTCATCCCATTTGTCCAATAACTGGCGGGCTGGTTCAAAGCCTAACCGGAGGGCGATTTCTGCCTCACGGATCGCATCGCCAGGGCATTCCCGTTGCACGTGGACCCTGGCCAGGCCATAGTGTGCGCGGGCGCAGTTGGGATCGATGCGCAAGGCGGTCTGGAACTCGTCCGTGGCCTCATCCAAGCGATACCGCTTCAGATGTGCCATGCCTCGCCTGACGTGGCTCTCGGGTGCCCCCTTCCGCCTGGCCGAACGGAGCCACAGGAAGGCAATGACCAGAAAGACCAGGAGCAGCAGAACGATAACCAATGGCAGGATGGGAGCCGCCTGGGCACTGAACGCCATTGCCAACCCCATTATGCCGAAGAGTCCGCCACCACCGCCCTGCTGCGCACGTACCAGGCCCAGACCGATAATGAGAATCGACACGGCCAGGAGCGCAATTCCCAGCACCACCCAGCCGGGCCTAATGCGTAGCCGCTGGCTGGGTTTCGCCACGGAGGAGGAGCGGTCCTGCTGAGCTTGCCGGGCGCGAACTGCTCTCACGTCCTCTGGCGCCTCGGCGGATGTCACCTCCGCTGCATCCGAGGGCACCGATGGCGCGGTCTGAATCCCTGTCGCGCTTCGCAGCGCCCGTGCCAGCTCTTCCGCCGTCGGCCGCTCTTCCGCCCGCTTCGCCAGCGCCGCCGCCACCGCCTCCTCAACCCACGCCGGCACGCCGGGCCGCAGGACGCCAACACCCTCAGGCTCCCGCTCGCAGACTGCCTCCGCCAGCAGCTCGTGCAACTGCTTCCGGAACGACACCGACTCGGAGCCTGCCATCTCCCGCGCTCGCTGCTCCAACAGGTCCAGATCCACGTAGTGCCGCCCCGTCAGCATCTCATAGAGCAGCACGCCCACCTGATAGACGTCGCTCCGTTCGTCCACCTCTTGCTTCTGGATCTGCTCCGGCGATCTGTACAGCAGCACCTCCGGGCGGAACTCGCCCGCCCTTGCTGCGCTGAGAGCCGTTCCAGCCGTGCCACGGGGTAGATACGCGACCCCGAAATCGCCCACCTTCGACCGTCCATCCTCCGTCAGGAACACGTTCTCAGGCCTCACATCACGATGGACGATGCCTTTAGCATGCGCAGCCGTTAATCCCTGGCACACGTCCTCTGCAATGCGCATTGCCGCCTTCACTGCCAGAGGAGCATGCCTATCCAACAAGGCCCGCAGGCTGCCGCCCGCCAGGTACTCCATCACTAGATAGACATCAGCCGCCACGACCCTGATGGCGTAGATGGGAACAATATGAGGATGATCAAGACCTCCGGCGGTTCGGGCCTCCTGGAGGAAACGCTTGAAGGCCGCCTCGTCGGTTTGAGGGGTGACGCTCAGTTCTTTGAGTGCGACTGAGCGGTCGAGAGAGGTGTCGTGGGCCAGGTAGACGGTGCCGAATCCGCCCTGGCCCAGGACGCGCGTGACGCGATATCCGAGCAGTTCTTGGTCAAGATCGAGAGGCATTTTCCTCCTCCTGATGCCTGGGCAGTGCGCCCAGAGCTCCATGTATCCTCGATTCCGGCCGCACGATCCCCTTGAACTGATGCCGGAACTGTCCCGCACAAGTCCCCAAGATCCCACAAGTGAGATAGCTACACGCGCTTTTTGCCATCAGTCGGCGCTGCGCTCGAACTCGTCGAGCACCTCCCCCTCGACAGAAATGGCCGTCGCCTGGAGACGGTCGCCGTGGATCGCTACCCGCACGAAATGGTGCGCCAACGCGAACACAACTTGCGTCGGCTCCCGCTCCTCCATCGCGTACAACGGCGCGCCGCCCCCGGCTGTGACGACATAGGTTACGCCGTTCACCTCGTTGCGTTCGTAGTTGTGCTTGTGGCCGTTGAAGACGACGTCTACCCCGTATGTGGCGAATAGGGGCGTGAGCGCCCGGCGCACGTCGTCCTCCAGGTCGTCCTGCACCGAGCTGTAGGGCGGGACGTGGAAGTAGACGAAGAGCCAGGGCTGCGTGTTGGCCGCCAACGTCTCCTCGAGCCAGGCATACTGCTCACTGCCGGGGTGGAAAGCCGCGATGCCGTCCACCTGCAAGCACACGAAGCGGGCGTTGCCGTAGTCGAAGGCATACCAGCGCTCGTTGCCCGGCAGGTCGAACAGGTCGAAATACTCCTGGGCGTTCTCCTCGTGGTTGCCCAACGCAGGAAAAAGGGGCGCTTGAGCCAGGAACGCCCTCTCTATCTCGAAGAAGGCATCCCACTCACCGCCGTCGCTGCCGTGCGCCACCAGGTCGCCTGTGTGCAGCACGAAGTCAGGCTTGTGTGCGGTGATCTGCGCCGCCACCGCCTCGTGGAACTGGTGCTGCGTGCGCGTATCACCGAGGACGGCGAATGTGAACTCGGTCTGATCCGGTCCGGCGGCAGTCCGAAAGGTCGCGCCCTCGCTCAAGGCCGCGCCGCCGCTTTCGACGCGGTAGTGGTAGGCCGTGTATGGCACGAGCCCCATGAGGCGTACGGCGTGGCGTGTGCCCATCGCCGGGCTGACCACACGCGAGCCGAACGCCGCCGTCTCGCCGTAGACCAGCCCTCCCTGGCTGGGCCGGTCGGTCTCCCAGACGACGATGGCCGTGTGGGGCGTGACCGACTGGACATACGGCCCGCGCGCGAGGGCGATCTCGGGGGAGGGGGAAGGCGGGGCAAGGGTCGCGGCAGGTGGCGACGTGGGCGTAGGCATTGAGACGGGGACGGTCGCAGCAGCGGCACCCGGATCGTCCTGATGTGCTTCGCCTGGCTCCTCGGCAACCCGGGCGAAGCGCTCAATCTCGCAGGCGGACTGGGCCGTGGGATTCTGCGGCGCGAGGTCCATCCCGACGGTTGGTACAGGTGTTGGGCGGGCGGTTGGCACCGGAGTCGGCGCAGGCGTCGAGGTAGACGTGAGGCGCCGTGGCGCAGGCTGGCATCCGGCCACGCCCAGCGCGGCCGCAGACAAGAGAAGCCACCACGCGGCACCCAATACGAGCGCGCGCCTCGAGCCCCTCGTATCACGTTTCAAGCCAGTATCCATCCCACGCGCTCCGATCTCCCCCCACTGCCCTCGATTCTCCGCTCTCTATTCTCCAATCTTCATCCTCCAGTCTCCATTCCCCCACTCCCCACCGTATGCCACACATCCACGCACAGGGCCAACCCGCACGGACCCCGTCCGCCTTGTACCCCACACCAACCTCTGGTATGATGAGCCTATGTCAAAGTCACGCTACGTCCTTCCGCTGGTCGCGGCGTTGGTGCTGTTGGGGATCGGCCTGCTGGTCTCCCCAGAGCTCATCCGAGCGTTGCCAGGCCGCTATGCCTACTACCTGCCGGAGCCACTGCAGGACTTACGCCACAACCCCCACCCGGACACCCTTCCCAGCCCCGTTCTTACTCCCATACCTCCACACCCCCACACCCCCACACCTGCACATCCCCCCACTCCCTCCCCCACGGCCACACCTGCTCCCACCTCCACGTCCTCGCCCCTCCCACCTACTGCTTCCCCCGCCCCCACAGCGACGCCATCCCCCACGCCGCCAGTGAGCCTTGTGCTGACAGGCTTACGTCACGAGCATCAGGGTTGGAACAACTGCGGGCCGACCACGCTGGCGATGGCATTGTCCTATTGGGGGCGGACCGAGACTCAGTACGACGTCGCACCCGCCCTCAAACCCGACCCGGAGGACAAGAACGTCAGCCCGTGGGAGATGGAGAGCTACACGCGCGGGCTGGGCTTGGGCGCGCTCGTCCGCGTTGGCGGTACGGTAGAACAGCTCAAAGCGCTTGTTCGTGCGGGTTTTCCCCCCATCGTGGAAACCTGGTATGTCCGGGATGCCAGTGACCAACTGGGCCACTATCGACTCATCGTCGGCTACGACGACTCGGCCCAGCAGTTCATCACGTACGACTCGCTCCACGGTCCCGACGTGACCATCGGCTACCAGGAGTTGGACGAGCTGTGGCGCGTCTTCAACCGGGTCTACCTGATCGTCTACGCGCCGGAGCGGTGGGAAGAACTCGCATCTGTCCTGGGCCCCGATCTAGACGCCGCGACGGTGTACGAACAGGCACTGGAAGTGGCCCGCAGCGAGGCAGCCAACCCGCCGGAATCCTGCGTAGCCTACGCCACAAGCGCCGATTGGGTGACCTTCTCCTGGTTCAACGTCGGCTCCAACCTGACCTCGTTGAGACGGCACGCCGAGGCCGCAGCCGCCTACGATCAGGCGCGGCAGTTGGGGCTGCCCTACCGCATGCTGTGGTACCAGTTCGGCCCCTACGAGAGCTATCACGCCACGGGGCGCACCGATGACGTCATCGCGCTGGCCGACGCGACACTGGTGACGACCAATAACCTGGAGGAGTCCTACTACTGGCGTGGGATGGCGCGGCTGGCGCAGGGCGACGGCAGCGGAGCGCGAGCCGACCTCGAAGCCGCGCTCCGCTACCACGCAGGCTGGCCACCGGCGGTGGTTGCGCTTGCAGAAATACAAGACTCCTGATTGCCCTCGTCAGTTCATTCGGACTTCTTGCGCGCCTGCACCACCATCGTCAGCCCGCCCCATACGACCGTCTGTGCCAGTAGAGCTGCCCAGTCCAAGAGCAGATGCTCCTCTGAGTGCTCGTAGTCCAACCCCAGGTCTTCCTCCGCCCTCGCAGCCGAGTCACAGACGACTTCTCGCTGCACACCCGAGCCGTCGGGGAGCGGCACCTCGACCACCGTGCACCCGATGCTCTCATCATTTAACTTCCGCACGTCCACTGTCGAGCCCATTGCATCCATCGTCCAGTAGGATATGACGAGCTTCTGGGCCGGGTTGTCGGGCAGGGGGAACAAGGTCCCCGACAAGATGATCTGGACAAATAGCTGGACCAGAATCACGTAGAGCACAACGTCTTGGGTGGGCACCACCGCCGAGACGAAGAGCCCTAGCATGATACTGGCGAGGACGGCAAGCAGCAACGTCACAAACAGTTCCGCAGTGCCCGATGGGAAGAACTCGAAAACCGGATCCAAGCTAAGGTCCACTTTCAGACCGATAATGAGCAGCACACTGATGACCTGAATCACCGCAAAACAGCCCAGGACTAACACCTTGGAGACGACGTAGGCCCCAACGCGCAAATTGACCGCGCGTTCTCGCCTGAAGATCGCCCGCTCTTTCACGATTTCATAGGCCGCACCAAACGTGCCTGCCTGGGTGATGGCCAGGCCCAGCATAGTAAGGAGCTGTGACGCGGTGGGCTCGGGCATGTAGTTCGCCTTCTCGTCCACCTCTGCATCGGTCAGTTCTTCCTTGAGCTCCGCCTCAATCTGAGCGGGCGTCAGTTGCTTGCCCGTCAGGTCATCCTTATGGCTGACCAACATGAACAGCGACGCGATGATGGGCATCATGAGCAGCAGGATGAACAGGGTACGCAGGTCGTGCCGGATCAAGTCAAACTGGCGGCGGGCCAGAATCAACAACTGGCGCAGTACAGAATCGCGGGCACGTTTGGGCCGTCCAGCGGCGGCGCTTGCGCCAGGCTGCGCGACCTGGTCCGCCTGAGGCAGGCGGCTGGCCACGAACTGCTGGTAGAGCGGTGAGTGACGGAAGTGCTCGGTCCAGAGCAGGCCCGCCGGCATGCTGGACGAGCCGCCGTCGGAAGAGGCCTGTTGAGCCTGGACAGTCTGGTAGTAAGGTTGCAACTCGGGGGACGGCATCTTGCCCGCGGCCGGGTTAACCTCCTCGGATAGCTTCAGGTAGATATCAGCGAAGTCGCGGGCCTGGAAGAAGGAGATGGCATCACGCGGTGGGCCGTAGTATGCCATGTATCCATTGACCAGGAAGGCGACGTGGTTGCACTGCTCGATGTTAGCCGTTGCGTGCGTGATCAACATCACCGTCCGCCCTTGATCCGCCAGGAGATTCAAGTCGTACATCATTTTCTTCTCCAGGCCCGGATCGAGGCCTGACGTGGGTTCGTCCAGGAAGAGCAGATCCGGCTGGGCCAGCAGTTCGACCGCGATGCTCACCCGCTTGCGCTGACCGCCGCTGAGCACCTTGACGGGCTTTTCGGCGTGCTCGGTCATCTCCACCATGCTCAGCACGTCCTGAATCCGCCGTTCGATCTCGCCGGCACTCGCGTCCGGCAAGCGCAATTTGGCCGCGTACCACAGCGCCAGGCGCACTGGCAGTTCCTTGTGGATGATGTCGTCCTGCGGCACGTATCCCATCAACGTGCGGTAGGCACCCAGATTCGGGTACAGGGGTTCTCCGTCTATCAGCATCTGACCGTGCGTGGCCGGATTGAAGCCGTTCATAGCCTTCATGAGCGTGCTCTTGCCGGCCCCGCTACCCCCGACCAGGGCCACGAACTCGCCCGCCTGTACCGAGAGCGAGATATCGGTCAGAATCATGCGCCCGCCGGATACCTGCCGGCCCAGGTTTATCGCGTCCAGGCGGTGGCCCTGGCTGATCGACTTCGCCAGGCCCTGTGCTTTGCCGTCATAGACCAGTTTGAACGGGCCGATCTGGATGACGTCGCTGACGCCCAGCCGGACCATGCCGGACACTCGCTGGCCGTTGACGAACGTGCCGTTGGTGCTTCCAAGGTCGCGGATCGCAAACCCCCCGTTCTGGCGCAATATCTCCGCGTGATGCCACGAGATCACCGGGTGGTCCAGGTGCAGTTCGCTGGACGGGTCGCGCCCGACGAGCACCCGGGAGAACTGTGCCAGATCTTGCATGCCTAGCGCGCGTGTGCGCAGGGCCTCCCCGGCGCGCCCCTTGAGCGTCATGCTCACCGAGTTTCCTCGCAGGTCGCCTACACGGATCACGTCCGCCGGTCGCCAGGGCTGCGCGACGTTGGGAGGGACTCGCCGGCCGTTCAACTGGGTGCCGTTGGTGCTGTTCAAGTCTGTGACGCGCACCCCGCCCGCCGACACGTCCAGCTTCAGGTGCTGGGAAGAGACCGTAGGGAAGTTGAGCACGAGGTCGTTGCTGGAAGCGCGTCCCACATAGACAACCTGTTTCGAGAGCGCGTGTTCCTCGGTTTGGCCGCCGGGCCAGCGGACAACGAGCGTCGCCACGGCGGCCGATGGGGCTTTCTTGGCGGCCGCGGGTATGCCTTTCAATGGATACCCGCAGGTGGGGCAGAATCGCGCCCCCATACGCACCGGCACCCGGCACTGCGGGCAGAAAACGGTCGTGCCACCGCCCGGGCTGCCGGCCAGTGCTTGGCCGCACTTGATGCAGAAGCGGCTTCCTGGCCGGTTCGGAGTCCGGCAGTGTGGGCATATATTCTCGCTCATACACTCCCCCTCAATCGTAGGTGTAGAATCCCCTTCCGGTCTTGCGTCCCAGGTGACCGGCGGCGACCATGCGCTTCAACAGCGGACAGGGGCGGTATTTGTCGTCCCCCAAGCCGGCGTGCAACACCTCCATCACGTTGAGCACGATATCCAGGCCGATCAAGTCGGCCAGCGTCAATGGCCCCATTGGGTGGTTCATCCCCAACTTCATCACCGTGTCAATCGCCTTGCGCGTGCCCACTCCCTCCATCAGCACGTAGACCGCCTCGTTGATCATGGGACACAGGATGCGGTTGGAGATGAAACCGGGGTAGTCCTGGGCCTCGACCGGTGTCTTGCCCAGTCCCTCCGCCAGGGCCACCACGGTAGCAGTCGTCTCGTCGGAGGTGGCAAGCCCGCGGATGACCTCGACCAGCTTCATCAGCGGCACCGGGTTCATGAAATGCATGCCGATGGCCCGATCCGGGCGGCCTGTCACGGCCCCAAGTTCAGTGACCGAGATAGACGACGTGTTGCTCGCCAGGATGACCTCAGGGCGGATGCACGCGTCCAGTTCGATGAAGACCTGCTTCTTCACCACCAGATCCTCGACCACGGCCTCCACGACGAGATCCGCACCGGCAGCGGCAGCGATCTCACCAGCGGTCGTGATGTTCGTCCGGGCTGCCTCTAGCTGCTCTTCCGTCAGGCGCCCCTTGCTGTGCAGCTTCCCCACAGACCTCTCGATCGCGGCCATCGCCCGTTCCAACTGCTCCGGGACAACGTCGACGAGGGTGACCCGATAGCCAGACGTGGCACAGACCTGGGCGATGCCGTTGCCCATGGTGCCGGCGCCGATCACAGCGATGTGGTTGATGTCCATCTGATATCCTCCTTACGGAATACGCAACACGGATCACGTGAGAAGTGCCAGGTGTTTCGTGGTGCGTGGTACCTGTAACGTGTCACTCCAGTTCGATAGCCATGGCCACAGCCTCGCCCCCGCCCAGGCACAGGGTAGCGATGCCCCGCGACAGACCACGGTGGCGCAGTGCATAGATGAGCGTGACCAAGACACGAGCGCCAGAGCACCCGATGGGGTGGCCCAGGGCGATCGCTCCCCCGTTGACGTTGACTTTCTCCCAGTCCAGCCCGAGCCCCCGGCCATCGGCCAGGCATTGGGCAGCGAAGGCCTCGTTCATCTCGACCAGATCGTAGTCATCCACGCCGGTACCCGTCTTGGCCAGCACCTTCCGAACGGCGAAGATCGGAGCCGTGAATATCTTGATCGGCTCGACCGCTGCCTGGTCGTAGGCCAGCACGCGGGCCAGCGGCTGGATGCCCAGTTCCTCCGCCTTGGCCCGGCTCATCACCACTGTGGCGGCGGCCCCATCGGTGATCCCCGGGGAATTGCCGGCGGTGACGATGCCGTCAGCCTGAAAGGCAGGCCGTAGGCGGGCCAGTTTCTCCAGGCTGGTTTCACGTCGTGGGACCTCGTCGGTGTCGAAGAGAACCGGTGGGCCCTTCCGCTGCGGCACATCGACGGGGGTGATTTCATCTTTGAAGCGGCCCTCGTCAATGGCGGCGATGGCCTTCATCTGGCTGTTATAGGCGTACTCGTCCAGTTCCTCCCGCTCCAGCTTGTACTCGCGGGCGATCCACTCGGCGGCGTTGCCCATGTGCTGATCCTGAAACGCACACCACAGCCCGTCGTGGACCATGGCGTCCACCAGCTTGCCGTCGCCCAGCCGGTAGCCGAAGCGGGCCTTTGGGAGCAGGTAGGGCCCGTTGTTCATGCTCTCCATCCCGCCGGCGACGAAGACGTCGCCATCACCGGCGGCGATCATCGCTGCCGCCAACATAACCGTCTTCAAGCCCGAGCCGCAGATCTTGTTGACCGTGGTGGCACCGATGGTGGGCGGAATGCCGGCCTTGATGGACGCCTGTCGGGCGGGTGCCTGGCCTTGCCCGGCCAGCACGACGTTGCCCATCAGCACCTCGTCAATCGAGGCTGGGTCCACCCCGGCCCGCTCGACGGCAGCTCGGACTGCCACCGCCCCCAGTTCGGGAGCGGCCAGGGGCACCAGCGTGCCCTGAAACTTACCGATGGGAGTGCGAACCGCCGATACGATGACGGCTTCACGGGGATTCCTGGACATTGTGCCTTCTCCTTCTTTGTGAATCGCTGTGGTTATCAGTGAAATCAATGACGGCGATGCAGACGCGCAACGCTAACCCCGTAGCCAATGCCTCCGAGCAAGGGTGTGTCATGCGCTCGCTCATTCCCTGACTCGGTCACTCGCCCCGCCTGCATCCAAAGCGTTCGACTGCGTTGACGCACTACAGCCGTCCTCTGTCCCGCTCCCGCTTCTTTCAGCACTCATCTGATCGAACAGCGGCCGCAACCGCTGGTAGGTCTGGTCCAGCCACTCGGGGATGACCCGGGTCTGACCGGTGATGCTCAGATAGTTGGTATCACCTCCCCACCGGGGGACGACGTGCAGGTGGATGTGCCCCGCCACGCCCGCCCCGGCCACCTCGCCGATGTTCATGCCGACGTTGAACCCCTGTGGCCCGTAGGCATGCCCCAGCACGCGCAGGCTGAGTTGGGTCAGCGCCATAAGCTCGGCCAGCGTCTCTGCATCCAGGTTCTCCAGCGTCGCCACGTGGGCGTAGGGGACGACCATCAGGTGGCCGTTGTTGTAGGGGTAGCGGTTGAGAATCACGTAGCACAGCCGTCCTCGGTGGACGATGTGCGCCTCGGCGTCCTCCAGTTGGGCCTTGAGACAGAACAAGCACTCCTCTGGAAGGGGATCGTCGCCGCGAAGATATGCCATCCGCCAAGGAGTCCACAGGTGGCTCATTGCTCCCGATTGTACCTCAGATTGCCTCTGGGCGCAATCGCGCAGATTGCCGATAGTGAGACTCGTTTCGTAGTAGAGCCAGTTCGTAGTAGGGGCGGATGCAGACATCCGTCCGTAGGTCTGCCGGAGTGCCGTCGAGAAAGACGAGGAGACAAGAGCGCATTGCCGATAACGGAGAGCCGGGGTAGAATTGAGGCGGTATATGGAACATGGATTGTGGGCATTTGCGGAGGATGCCGGTGAATCGACTGAGCGCGGAGCGCGTCAAGACGTTGTTGAGAACGCAGGTCTTCGGGCAGGAGTTGCTCGCCCTGGCCCAGGCCGGCTCGACCAACGACGTGGCGGCCGACCTGGCGGCACAGGGCGCTCCTGAGGGCACGGTGGTGCTGGCGGACGTGCAGACGGCCGGACGGGGACGCCTGGGGCGGCGGTGGGTGGCGCCACCCAGCACGTGTCTCCTCTGTTCCATCCTTTTCCGCCCCGACCTTTCCCCGGCGCAGGCCCAGCAATTGACCATGCTCTGCGCGCTGGCGGCCGCTGACGCGGTGATCGAGGTAGGCGGGCCGGGTGTGGCACTGAAGTGGCCCAATGACCTCGTCGTCGAATCCCGAGTTTCAAATCCCAAAGCCCAAGGGCCAAAGCCCAAGCCCCAGAGATGGAGGAAGTTGGCCGGGGTGCTGACGGAGACAGAGGTGACGGGAACGGCCCAAGCCCGGAGACCAAAGCCCGAGACCCAACCATGGCGCTTGGAGTACGTGATCGTCGGCATCGGCATCAACGTGAACGTGTCGGCTGCGGATCTACCGGGGTTGGCGCCGGACGCCACCAGCATCCTGGCGGAGACCGGGCTGACGGTAGATCGGGCCGTGTTGCTGGCAGCGCTGCTGGCGGGGGTGGAGGCCCGCTACGCACGAGTGCAGGCTGGCGAGAGCCCTCGCGCCGAATGGGCAGCCCGTCTGGCGACGCTGGGACAGCCCGTGCAGGTGCTCACCGCCACAGCGACGCTCGTCGGCGTCGCAGAAGCAGTAGACGAGGACGGCGCGCTGCTCCTGCGCACCGCCGATGGCGCGCTTCAAAGGCTTGTTGCAGGAGACGTGACCCTGAATCAGCAATGAGCTAGCGCCGTACTGCGCAGCCACCATCCGTGGAGAGGAAGCGCCAGGCTACACACATTCTACGAGGGAATGAAGGCACAGGAGTTCTTGGACGCAGTCTACATCTCGCACGAGAAGCGACGGTGGGTAGAGCAGCCGTTGCCTGTAGACTGACGGAGCCGTTTGTGAGACGAGAATCGGTTGAGTGGGTGGACGGGATGTCCACCAGAAGACAAATCGCACATGACAACAGTCGTCAAGGAGAAACATGAAAATCGCAGTCGTCTATCATTCTGAGAGCGGTAACACTGAGAAAGTCGCCCAGATCGTTGCAGAGGGTGCAAAGATGGGGAATGGAGCGGATTGTGCCAATCCGATCGAAGTCGTGCTGATGAGCATCGAAAGCATTGACGATCAAGTCTTGTCTGAAGCCGAGGCCGTGATCTTTGGCTGTCCAACATACTGTGGGACCTTCTCGTGGCAGATGAAGCGGTGGTTTGACACAGCGAAGGTTGACTTGGCGGGAAAGCTGGGCAGCGCCTTTGCCACGGAGAACTTCGTCGGCGGCGGGGCGGCGGTGGCCGAGTTGGGGCTCATCGGGCAGATGCTGGTGCGTGGAATGCTGGTGTACACAGCAGGTACGAGCAAGGGCAAGCCGATGACGCACTACGGAGCCGTCTCAATACGAGATGGCGACGAAAAACAGAAAGAACGCGCGAGGCTCCTGGGAAGACGGGTGGCCGAGAAGGCGCTCGAGCTGTTTGGCCAGGAGTGACGGCATCAGATCAAAGCGCCAGGCAAGGTGGTGATGAACTGCCCGAAGCCGGAATCCTTGCTAGAGCATCCACACACATCGCCGGGAGGGTATGAACGTCGTGCACGCACCGCTGTCCCAGTTCAACCGGAATACTCGGCTGTTCATCGCCGCGTCGGCGATATTCGCGCTCGGTTTCTTCGGCATCCAGACGCTGTTGAGAGTACTCTACGTCTTGCGGCTGGGTCACGGCCCACGCTACGTCGGTATGTTCGAGTCTGCCGGGGCCTTCACCTACATGAGCATGGGCATGGTCAGTGGTGCGATGGGCAGGCGACTGGGTATACGGAGAACCCTGCTCCTCGGCGGCATCGTCACGGCGATAGGTATGACCGCGCTGCCCCTGAGCGAGTTCGTGCCGCCCTGGGCCCGCGAATTCTGGCCCATCGTTTCCAACGTGGCTACGATCGCCGGCTGGTCCATACTCAACGTCAACCTGGTTGCTGCCATGGCGACAACGACCACGAGACGGAATCGCAACAGCGCCTACGCTCTGGGCAGCGCGACTCGAGGGGCAGGCATGCTCGCGGGAACGGTGTTCGGCGGAGTCCTGCCGGGCCTTTTCGCCCGGGTTCTCCACCAGAACCTGAACATGCCAGGCCCTTATCGCTGCGGGCTATGGGTCGGCGCAGGTCTCGCCTCGTTGGGGCTCATCCCGTTGAGCTTGGTCGGGCCGGTGGAGCCGGTTGCGTCCAGGCAGCCAGCGAGACCGCGGGCGGCTTTGCCACTGCTCCCGATTGTCCTGATGGGCGTGTATGTGTGCCTGCGCCACGCCGGGTGGGCCACCTCCCAGGCCTTCTGGAATGCCTACATGGACACTGCACTGAGTGTTCAGACCTCTTCGATCGGGCTGATCACAGGAGCAGGCCAGGTCCTCGCGATTCTGGCTTCTCTGCTCACACCCCGTCTGGCCAACCGCCATGGCAACGGTTGGCTAGCCATGATTTCGACGCTGGCTGTCGCCATCGGTCTGATCCCGCTGGTGCTGATTCCCCATTGGACCGCAGCCGCTGGAGCCCAGTTGTGCGTCCTGGCGATGTCGGCTGTGTGGCTGCCCGCCCTGCAGGCATTTCAGATGGAGATGGTTGACAGCACGTGGCGCTCAACCGCCTATGGTGCGGTGTCTATGGCGATGGGCCTTGGCTATGGCCTGGTGAGCCTCGCGGGGGGCTACGTCGTCGAAGCGGCAGGGTATCGCGTTCTATTCCTGGTCGGTGTCGTTCTCACCGCGATGAGCGTGGGGCCAATCTGGATCGTGCTCAGACGTCGAAGCGCGAGAGCAGCACAACCTGATTCCAATCCTGGCACGCCAGGAGACGAGGAGCGTGCCATCTAGACGACGGTGGGATGGTAGGTAGATCGGTAGATCGGCAGATTGGCAGATTGGTAGAATGGTAGATTGGTAGATTGGTAAATTGGTAGATTGGTGAGGAGATGCGATTATGAATCACGAGGAGGGTCCCTCGACCCGTTCGGTACATCTGACGAGCCGCCCCGATCCCGCCACCGGCGCGATCTCACCGCCAGTGGTCGAGAGCTCAGGGTTCGCTTACCCGGATCTAGATACCTGGCGGGCCGTCGCGCTGAAACAAGCTGCGGGACACATCTACAGCCGCAACTCCAACCCCACCACCTGTCTTCTGGAAGAGAAGGTGGCCGCCCTGGAAGGCGCGGAGAGCGCTACCAGCTTCGCGACGGGCATGGCAGCCATCAGCACAACCCTGTTCGCGCTGCTCAGCCCGGGCCAGCGCGCCATCGGCGTGCGGGACGCGTACGGCGCGACGTATCTCCACTTCACGCAGATACTCCCCCGCTTCGGCATCGAGTGCCAGGTGTGCGCGACAGAGGATCACGCAGCCATCGAGACGACTGTTGGCGAGGGCTGTGACGTGTTGTACCTGGAGTCACCGACCAACCCTGTCCTCAAGGTGCTCGACCTGGCACGGCTGACTGAGGCCGCGCACCGGGTGGGTGCCATCACGATCGTTGACAACACCTTCGCTACGCCCATCAACCAGAACCCCATCCCGTTGGGCGCCGACCTGGTCATTCACAGCGCCACCAAGTATCTGGCGGGGCACAACCACGTGTTGGGCGGCGTGCTCTGCGGCGATAAGGAATTGGTCGAAACGGTCTACCGGTATCGCGAGCTCACCGGCCCCTCGATGCAGGCCCACACCGCCGCGCTTTTGCTGCGCAGCATCAAGACGCTGGGCTTGCGTGTGCAGCGGCAGAACGAGAACGCGCTGGCGCTGGCTCGTTTCCTGGAGGGCCACCCCAAGGTGGAGAGGGTCTACTACCCCGGTCTGGAGAGCCACCCGGGTCACGAGATCGCCAGGCGGCAGATGCGGGGGTTCGGCGGTGTGCTCAGCTTCGCGGTCGCAGGCGGGCTGGAGGCCATCGGACGCCTACTGCCGCGCCTGCGGTACGCGTATATGGCCGCCAATCTCGGCCAGGTCGAGACCGTCGTTGGCCCGCCGGCCGTCACCAGCCACGTGGAATGCTCCGCAGAAGAAATGGCCGCGGCCGGCATACCGCCGGGACTGGTGCGCTACGCCGTCGGCATCGAGGACGTCGAGGACCTCAAGGCCGATCTGGAGCAGGCACTGGCCGCGTTGTAGCGCTATTGGGCCGCTGCCCGCGCCTGTGTCGACTTGGGGTTACCATCCTCGTAGATCGTCGCCACGGTGTTACCGGGCAGCGTCCCGGGATCACTTGGGGTATCCCGGTGATGGATGAACGTACCAGAGGCCCGGTCGAATTGGTCGAGCCCGCTGTCTTCCGTTCCCACCCAAGCGTTCTCTCACTGTCCTCGTGGATCGCTACGTCCAGGCCCGTTTCCTCATCCACAGATACATGCCAATAGGCGTCATAAACATCGCAGCGAGCGTTAGCCCAAACGCTATCCGGCCTGTCCAGACATCGAGCGGCGTGGTGGGCTGGAAGAAGTTCATGCCGAAGAAGCCACTGATGAAGGAGAGCGGCATGAACAACGTAGTGACGATGGTCAGCGTTTTCATCACATCGTTCATACGGTTGTTGACCACCGAAAGGTACGTATCCAGTACGCTGCCTACCAGATCCCGCAGGCTCTCGTTGATGTCGTGCAGCCGGACGAGGTGATCGTACACGTCGCGGAAGAAGACACGATGATCGGCATCAACCACATCGTAGTCACCGCGCGCCAGCTTGTTGAGCACCTCGCGCTGTGGCGCGATCACGCGGCGTAGCCGGAGCAGCGCTCGCTTGAGTACGAAGAGCCGCTCCGGCAAGGCTTGGGTGGGGTTGTCAAAGACTTGATCCTCGATCCAGTCGATTGCCTCGTCGAGGTGCTCTATTGCCGGCATACAGTCGGCCACCAGTTCGTCAACCAGCCTGTACAGCAGATGGGATGCGCCTCTTCCCAGATAACGCAGATCCCGCTGGCAGGCCGACCAGACACGGTCGACGGCGGCGATGGGCCGAGCCTGATAGGTGACCAGGTAGTTCTTGCCCAAGAATACGTCTAGTTCCGATGTGTCCAACTCCAACGTGTCCAACCGGTTATCGTCGTGCTGATCTACGATGATGGCGTGCAACACCAGATAGAGATAATGCCCCCAGTCATCCACTTTGGGGACGTGCGTCTCCCTAAGAGCATCGTCCACGGCTAAGGGGTGAAATCCAAACGTCTCGCACAGGATAGGCTCACATGTATTCGCCGGTTCGATACTCGTCTCCGGCGCGGAGATGTCCACCCACAGCAAGCCGCCGGTATCCTGGAGTGCAGCGCTGAACTGCTCTGGGCGCAGGTCGGTCCGAATGCGCCCATCCTGTTCGCGGTACAATGACCGTATCATGTCGCCTCCTTCACTCTCGCCTGTCTGCGCCCTCCGATTCTACGCGCGGAAACGGGCAATAGCATCTCGGTTATTCATAGCGCGGGTTCTCTGCGCCAGGATGTCTGCATCCGCGCCGTCTGGCTTTGTTTCGATTCGTGAGACACACTCACTTTTCGCGCAGGGGAGGGAAGCCGACGATTTCCATAGTCACCGACGCGACGGTGATGCCGGATTCTGACTCGAAATGCTGGAGGAGTTCTTGGTGGAGTTGTCCCTTGACCCGACGACGCGCGTAGGCATCAACGACGTAGCGCAACGTCAACTCAATCCAATTGTCCGTCATAGCGATGTATAGCGTTGGCTCTACCGTCGTCTCACGCACCGGATAATCCTGGACCAGGTCACGAAGTTCGGCCTGAGCTTGCCCCTGGATATCTGCTGTGTACTCCTGGCCGTGATCCAGCATGATTTCGCACGCCAATCGCCAATCGCTGCTGTAGGTGACTGGAATCACAACCTCATCCCAGAGGTAGTGCCACCCTTGCGTGTAGTTGAACACCGGGTCGGAGAAGACCACGCGGTTGGCGATCGTGACCATGCGTCCTGTGTACTGGTCCGCATGCACCCACTCCCCGATCTCCATCACTCGTGTGCGCAGGATGCCGATATCCAGCACGTCTCCAACGACGTTTCCGATGCGCACCCGGTCGCCCACGCGGAACAGGCTGCCGGTGACGATGTTCACGTAGCCCGCGAAGGAGCCGATGACCTCCTGCGATGCGAAGGCGATTCCCGCACCCAGGATGCCCATCGTGACCGTGAGGTTACTTCCGGAGCCCAGCCAGATGAATAGGACGACGATGCTGCTGACGATGAAGACGGAGTTGCGAACTAGTGTGTACAGGGTGCGCATCTGCGCCGGGTCCCTGATCTGCATCTTCAACAGGTTGCGCAGGGCGCGATTGGCGACCAGTGAAACCACCAAGACCAGGAGGGAGAAAACCAGCTTCAAGACGATGCTCACATAGCTGACAGGCAACTCAGGCATGTTTGACCTCCTATGCGCACAGCAGGAATGTGCCCTCCATCGTCCCCTCTCCATGGGGGGGGATGGGAAAACCGAAGGCTGGTACCGCCAGAGTGTACACTATGGGATGGCAACGGGCAAGCGCAGCTGGCACAACTCCTGCAGCACACCGATTTCTGGCGACAATGCGGCATGTATGATGAAGTTGGGGCGTAGCAAAGCATCCTGGAAGATCAACCAGGATGCTTGAACGCGAGTGCCTCATATTTCAACAAGTGCTGCGTACCTGCACCGCTACCCTCAGTGGTGAATGACGACCAACGTCGGCCTGGCAGGAAGGCTGGTGGAGGGGACGCATGTCGTGCGCACTAGACAGACGCAGGATTCTGTAGCACGCTCGCAGATCGTCAGCAACTGCTCCGACAGATCTGCCTGTGCCCTACTCGGCGTCAGTACGGGGCAGCTCGATCACGAAGCGACTGCCCTGGCCTAGCTCGCTCTGGAGAGTGACGCGCCCACCGTGCGCCTGGACGATGCTGCGCACGATGGCCAGGCCCAGGCCGCTGCCTTCAGCCTGGCTCTCCCGGCCCCGATAGAAGCGCTCGAAGACCCGAGGCTGATCAACTGGGGCGATGCCAGGGCCGGTGTCCTCTACCCACAATTGGACGCCCTGGTCGGTCGTCTCCGCGCCGATCTCCACCCGGCCACCGGCAGGCGTGCAATTCAGCGCGTTGTCCAGGAGGTTGGACAGCGCCAGCACGATCCGCGCGCGGTCACACGCGAGCACCACGGGGGACGGTGGGGGCGTGACCAGGAGTGCGACGTTCTGCTGGCGCGCCGTCCCCGCTACAGAGGCGCCATTCTGCTGGCGCGCCGTCACCCCTACAAAGGCGCCATTCTGATGGCGCGCCCGCGGCCTGAAGGCAGCCACTGCGGCCTCGATCAGTTCGCCCACGTCGTGGTCCGCCACATCCAGAGTGACCAGCCCGGCTTCGATTCGGGATAGATCAAGCAGGTTGTGCGTGATCCACTCCAGCCGCTCCAGTTGAACCTGGCTTTCGGCCAGGAACTCATCACGGGCGGCGGGATCGTCCGCCGCCGCGCCCTGCAGCAACTCGTTGAAGCTCTTGAGCGCCGTGATCGGCGTGCGGAGCTCGTGCGATGCGTCCGCGATGAAGCGGCGCAGGGTGTCCCGTTCGGCCTCCAATTGAGCGAAGCTGGCCTCCAGTCGCTCCGCCATCTGGTTGAACTGCCGGGCCAGTTGCCCGATCTCGTCCCTGCCGCGCGCGGGCGCACGGATGGACATGTCGCCGTCACCCCTACGAAGGCCCCATTCTGATGGCGCGCCTTCGCTCATCTGGCTGGTGGCGGTCATCAGTGCCCGCAACGGCGCGGTCAACCCCTGGCCCACCAGCAGGCCGACGATCACCGCAAGCAGCGTGGCTCCCCCCGCGGCGAGCAGGAAGGCGCGGCGGGCCGTCGCCAGTGCCTGGGCGGCGAAGTCCGGTCCCTTGCTCAGCTCCACATAGCCCAATATCTCGGTCCCGGTGCTGATCGGCACGGTGACCACGCGCTCTGAACGTGGTCGAGACTCACCCATTGGCGTCTCCGGCAACGGCAAGTCATCGACATCCACCGGCAGTTGCCGGACCACCCCCAGATGTTGCCGGGGTCCGAAGATGAAGCGATGCCCCCACGGACCCTCCAGCCGGCGCGCGACTGTGAACTCCGTGTCGGGGGAGAATTCGTCAAAGGGGAGCCGTTCGAAGAGGCCGAGCGGGTCAGATAGAGGTATCCCCACGCGCGCAGGCTGCACGTTGGGCACGAGCATGATCGAGACCGTGCCGCTCAGGCCGGCTGTATGAGCGCCCATCTCCACCGACGTCAGGATCACGACGAATTCGTGATCCTCGGCATAAGATCCAGAGTCGGCCAAGACCCGGTATTCGCTGTCCAGGATTCTCACCTGGGTATTGCCCAGGAAGGAGGCGGTGGTCACCAGCTCGAGCAGGCCCTGTGAACGGACAGCGGTCTCCAGCAAGGGCACAGCCTGGCGCGCCACCGCCTCGGCGTTCTCCGTCAGGTAGTCTCGCTCCTGCTGCTCCATGTATCGCTTGATCAGCGAGAGGGCCAACAGCCCGACCAGGCTCACCGTCAGCAGGGTCAGGAGCACATAGCTTGCCACCAGCCGCCAGCGAATCGAATGGAACATAGCGCATCACCTGCCACCCGGCGCAAAGCACCACCAGCTACGTATTGAAGCAATCCGGCGGACCGGTACAGTCTGCCGCGTTCCTCACCTATAGCGCGCCATCAGAATGGCGCCTTTGTGTGGATGATGGTTCGCCACTGTCAGGCGACACAGGCGGGAACTCGAACTCGAAGTCGTGGGGTACATCGTCGAGATCGAGCAGGTCGCTCCAGGCCGGGGGCACTTCATCGAACGGCGCATCGAAATCGAAGTGAAACTGGAAGGGGTACCTGCCGCGGAACCGCTCGCCGCCCTCGAAACGCCGGATACGGAAGAAACCGCCGATCGTGACCCCCAGGTACGCCGCGCCATCAGAATGGCGCCTTTGTAGGGGGGACGGCGCGCCTTCTTCGTCAGGATGTTCGCCCAACGTGACCTGGATCTCCATCACGTTGGCATCCTCAGAGGCGCCCTCAGACCCTTCTCCAGACCGGTAGACCGTCAGTGTCACCTGATCCCCTGGCTCGCGCTCGGCCACGGCGTCGGAGAGGTCTTTCGGCGTCTCGACCGGCTCGCCGTCGATGGCCGTGATCACGTCTCCCTGTCCCAGGCCCGCCTCGGCAGCCGGGCTGTCCTCGGCCACGCTCCGCACGATCACGCCCTGTTCCGCCCCTTCAAACGGCAGGTCGTGGGGAAGCCCTTCGGGCAGAGGCAGCCTGTGGCCCGGAAACGGCAGGGGCTCGATGTCGAACTCGTCAACATGGATACGGACCGGAGACGATGGCTGATAGCGCACACCCAGGTAGGCCACGCCCTCCTCCTCGGGGTGTTCTCCCAGTTCAATCGCCACTTCGTGGGACTCCTCACCGGGCTGTTTCACTTCGAGCGTCACCGCGTCGCCGGGTTCGTACGCGGCGATCACGTCCGCCAGATCAGCCTCACCATCCAGCTCTGTCTCGTCAATAGCCGTGATCACGTCTCCCGCCTCCAAACCGGCCTGGTCCGCCGGCCCATCGGGTTCCACGCTGGTGATCAACGCCCCCGGCTCCATCGCGCGGACGAACACCTCCCGCCCCGGCCCAAACGAACCACAGCAGGGAACAATGCCTAGATAGGCCCTGCCGTCGTGGTCGCCCAGCGTCGCCTCGACCGTGCGCTCGTCGTCACCGTGCATCACCGTCAGATTCACCGCGTCGCCGGGCTCGTGCTCACCGAGTACACGCATCAGCTCGGCCAGGTCGTCCACTGGCTCGCCGTCCACCTGGAGCAGGATATCGCCCCGCGCCACGCCAGCCTCGGCCGCCGGTCCATCGGGCGTCACCGAAGCAATCACGATGCCCGGTTCTGGATCAGACGGCTCGGTGCCAATCAAGGCAAAGGGCTTGCCGGACTGCGTCAGCGCGTAGACCACGCCCCCGCCGGCCGCCGCACCCACGCTCAGAACCACCAAGAACGCGAGCACCCAGCCGATGATCTTCAATACGCGTTTGTTCATTGGGTCATACCTCCTCTACCAAGTTCTGGTTGCACTACACGCGTATTGTATCATGGAGACATTGCGCCGTCGTTGTGATGACGTTAAGGTTTCGCAACAATTCCGACTCACGGCTTGAACTTGTAGCCCACCCCGCGCACAGTCACGAGCCAGCGCGGGTCGGCGGGGTCGTCCTCCAGCTTCTCCCGCAGGTGCCGGATGTGCACGTCCACCGTCCGGTCGCTGCCGATGTCGCTGGCGTAGCCCCAGACTGCCTCGATCATCTCGCACCTGCTACACGGGCGGTTCAGGTTGCTGACCAGGAAGCGCAATACCCTGAACTCGATGGGCGTCAGATCAACCGGCTTCCCCTCCCGTGTGACCTGCAGCTGCTCCAGGTCTACCTCCACCGCGCCGAACCTCACCCGACCTCCCGGAGTTGGACTGGCAAGTTCCCCGTAGGCGCGGCGCAGGAGCGCCCGGATGCGCGAGGTCAGTTCACGCAGACTGTAGGGCTTGACCACGTAGTCGTCGGCCCCCAGTTCCAGGCCCAGCACCTTGTCAAGCTCCTCGTCCCGAGCGGTGAGCATCAGGATCGGCTGGCGCATCCCCTCGACGCGCAACTGGCGGCACACGTCGAAGCCGCTGATGTCGGGAAGCCGGATGTCCAGCAGAACCAGGTGCGGGTCGCGGCTGCGAGCCAGGTCGAGCGCCTGCTGTCCCGTTTCGGCCCACATCACGTTGAAGCCCTCGTTGGCCAGCCCGTATTCCAGGCCACGTGCCACCGCGCGCTCATCCTCGACGATCAGAATCCGCTCCCCAGCCATGCTATCGCCTCACTGCTTGTCCAATCCGGTTCGCCCAAGACCTATGACCAGTGTCCGGCTAATCCTAGCACACCCAGCGGTACAATACAAGTCCCGACCGGCACACTGGTGTGCCTCGCTTCCTGAGAACTGCGCGAACTCCCCGACAAGCAGACCTGGTGTTCTGCAGGAAACCGTACCCAAGCCGCGTCAGGCCCAGGAAACCAGATTGACAAAGCGCTCCCAAAGCGGTACAATTATCGCACAATATGATGTCACGATCGACATCGAAGAAGGTGGTGTATATGGGTACGAGAATAGTGCCGGTCAGTGACTTGCGTCGCAAGACCCGTGACGTGATCGACGCGGCTCGCGAGTCAGAGAACGCAGTCTACATCACCCAGCATGGCCGTCCTGTCGCGGTGATCGTCGGCTACGAGCAGTACGAACGCCTGATGGCCCGACTTGAAGCGTCCACCACGCGTGCCGCCGTCCGAGGGGCAGTTGCCGAACCCTCACGGCCCTACCCGGCACAGCGCTATCCCACGGTGGCGACCCCGGCCTCCAGCCTGAATGCCTGGGTGAACCTGATCCCTGATGGCTGCGGTGGGGATGCGTTGGCGGACACAGAAGCCCTCTACGACGAAGTCTGAGCAATGAGAACGCACGAATCGAAACAATCCACAATCGTCGTGGATTCCTCCGTGTTGGTCGCCCTGCTCGACCCCCATGATATCTGGCGCGCCCAGGCCACGGCCCTGGTGGCTGCCCTGCTGGAGGCCGACGTCAAGCCCGTTTACTTCGACTGCGTGGCGACAGAGGCGGTCAGCGCGGCCGCCCGCCGCCTGTGCGAGAAGAACCGTGCCGCCGAAGTACCCGCGCTCTTGGACCGCCTGAACGCCCAGGTGCCGCTTGACGCGCTCACCTGGATCCTGCCCGACGTGCCCGATCTCTATTCCGAGGCACTTGACCTCATCCAGACCTCGCAGGGCGAGCTGAACTTCAACGATGCCCTCATCGCACTGGCTTGCCGTAAGCGGGGAATCCCCGCGATCGCCAGTTTCGACGCCGATTTCGATCAGATCGCCTGGATCAAACGGATAGCCAGGCCAGCAGACGCCTCGGCCATGTCATTGTAGCTCTGACAGGGCAGACGGCGCGGACGCAGACGTCCGTTCGGCAGACCTGAGCGCGGAGACCGCGGACAACATGCCGGCAGGATGCCGGCGGTCCATTGATCGTGCGTCTATCCACGCATCCACGCCCCCATAACGGGTCACTCTCCACCAGCAAAGCACCTACCACATCTTGACAGACGTCGGGTTTGCTGGTATAATGTAAGCGCTTTCAGAAAGCGCTTACATCCTCGCAGGAGCCCAGTGGACCATGACCGAACAAGAGACCCCCTCTCGCGTCACGATTGCCGATGTAGCGGAGCGCGCCAACGTCTCCATCGCCACGGTCAGCCGCGCCATCAATCATACGGCGCCCGTTTCTGAGAAAACCACCGCGCGCGTCCAGGCCGCCATCGTGGCGCTCAACTACCGGCCATCCGCGGCCGCCAAGGGACTGGCCAGCCAGAAGACAAACCTGATCGGGCTTCTGACCACCGAGATATCCGCGCCCTTCTTCGCCCCGATCCTGCGCGGAATCGAGGCCGGTGCCCGAGAGACCGGCTTCGGTCTGCTGATCTATTGCACCCAGGGTGAGCCAGTTCCTGAGACAGGTTTCCACCGCCCAATGGGGCCGCACAACACCGACGGCTTGCTGGTGTTTGCCGGCAGCCTGGAGGAGACGGAATTGATCTACCTGCACCGGGTCAGCTTCCCGGTAGTTCTGCTGCACCAGTCGCCACCCGAGTCCCTGAACATCCCCTACGTAACGTCCGAGAACAAGTCCGGTGCCCGTAAACTCATAGACCACCTGATCGAGACGCACGGCCACCGCCGCATCGCCTTCCTGCGGGGGCCGGAGAACCACGAGGATTCCTATTGGCGCGAGTTGGGGTATCGTGAGTCCCTGGAGGCGCACGGGATACCGTTCGATCCCGCGCTGGTGGCGATGGGTGGGTTCGACAAGGAAATGGCCCAAGTGCCGGTAGAGCGGTGGCTCAGGGAGGGCGTACAGATGGACGCGGTCTTCGCCGGCGACGACGAGGCGGCCACGGGGGTGATTGCCGCTCTGGGGCGAGCCGGCAAACGGGTACCCGAGGACATCGCCGTCGTAGGGTTCGACGACGTTCACCTGGCCGACTACCTCATGCCCGCTCTGACGACCGTCCGCGCACCCATCGAGCAGGTGGGTAGCGAGGCCGTTCGCCAATTGGTACGCCTGATCCACACGGGCCAGGCCGACGACTTGGTGTTGCTGCCCACCGAGTTGGTGATTCGCCGCTCATGTGGCTGTCCCTGACGTGACCGCGCTGTGCGTAGGGGGTAGGGAGAGGGCCAGGGCAGGCACGAGACCTGCCCCTACCGGTCCTGGAGGATGAACCACATGAATACGAAACGGCAACGGCTTCTCAACACGCTCAACTTCGAAGACACAGACCGGGTTCCCCTCCTCGGTGGGTGGATCATCGCCGACGGCCACGAGCAAGCGATTGCCTGCACAACGCGCGAACGCCCAAGCCGGGTGGAAACGAGGGACTGATCAACATGCGAATCGTAGACGCGGCATATCGGAGTGCCCGCACGGGAAAGGTGGTCGAACTATGAAAGTAACATCCAACAGCGAGAAGACAACAGAAACGAGCGCTATGAAGATAGCCGTCATCGGTGGTGGATCGTCCTACACCCCCGAGCTGATCAATGGTTTCGTGGAGCGGGTGGGGTCGCTCCCGCTCACCGATCTGTGGCTGATGGACATCTCGGCGCAGCGGCTGGACGTCGTGGGCGGCTTCGCCCGGCGACTGGTCCAGGCCCGGGGCGCACCCTTCGCGATCCATCTGAGCACGGAGCTTGACCAGGCACTGGACGGCGCCCGCTACGTGATCACGCAACTGCGGGTCGGCGGAATGCAGGCACGGCGCGAGGACGAGTACCTGGGCCGGCGGCACGGCCTGATTGGCCAGGAGACCACCGGCGTCGGCGGCATGGCTAAAGCATTGCGCACCATCCCCGTGGTGCTGGACATCGCCACCCGGCTCAGGCGACTGGCCCCCGACGGGCTCCTGGTCAACTTCACCAACCCGTCCGGGCTGATCACCGAGGCCCTCAGCCGCTATGCGCCGGACGTCGCGGCGGTGGGTGTGTGCAACGCGCCGATCACGACCAAGATGGGGATACTGAAGGCGCTGGAAGAGCAGCAGGGTGTATCGATCTCTCCAAAGCGGGCCGAGCTGAATACCTTGGGGCTGAACCATCTTTCGTGGCACCGGGGATTCGTCGTGGACGAGGCGGACATTGCGGACGTTGACTCCGACCGTCTGCCCGACCGTCCGCGGTCGACGTCGGCTGCGTCCGCGGCGGCAAACAAGAAACCAGGTTTTCCATGCGATGGTACATCGCCAAAAACCCAGTTTCACCGTGCGTCCGTGGACGTGTGGCCCCAGGTGCTGGAGGGCTACCTGGAGCGGCTGCGGAACGAACCGGACCCAGAGTGGGATCCGCGCACCATAGAGGTGCTGGGGATGATACCCAACTACTACCTCCAATACTACTACGAAACCGAGCGTAAGCTGGCCGCACAGGAGAAGTGGCCGCCATCCCGGGCGGAGGAGGTGATGAGCATCGAAGCGGAGCTGTTGAGCCAGTACGCCGAACCGGAGCGGACGGAGCCACCCGAAGGGCTGATGCAGCGCGGGGGCGCGTACTACTCGACAGTAGCGACGCAGTTGCTGAACGCTCACCACAACGACCTGGGAGAGACGCACGTGGTGAACGTGCAGCATGGCGGCGCGGTGGCGGGGTGGCCGGAGGATTGGGTGCTGGAGCTGCCGTGCCGGGTGGACGCGAGTGGAATCCATCCCCTCCCGGCTGAGCCGCTGCCCGCGGTGTGTTACGGGCTGTTGGCGCAGGCGAAGATGTACGAGTTGCTGACGGTGGAGGCGGCTGTGCACGGCGACCGGGACTCGGCCTACCGTGCGCTGCTCGCCCATCCGCTGGGCCCGTCGGCCGGCCGCGTTCAGGCCGTGCTCGACGATATGCTGGAGACCCACCGAGACTACCTGCCGCAGTTCTGATCAGGCCGTTCTGACCAAGCCGTTCTGACGGCCGACGTCGAGAAATCGGGTTCTATGCGACGGCACGTCGCCAAGAGCCTGGTCTCTCAGGCAGTGGCCCATCCAGAGATAGGGGCAGGCGCGGATTGCTCCAACGGATTGTTTCAGTCCGCCGGATTGTTTCAGTCCGCCGGATTGTTTCAGTCCGCCGGATTGTTTCAGTCCGCCGGATTGTTTCAGTCCGCCGGATTGTTCCAATCCGCTCCGTCCGTGCCTGCCCGTCAGGGAGACGAGCATGCCGCAGATTGCCCCAATCCGTCGATATTACCTCGGCGTTGACGTGGGCGGTACCAAGAGCCACGCGCTCGTCGCCGACCAGTCCGGGCGGGCGCTGGGCTTTGGCGAAAGCGGTCCCGGCAATCCCGAGAACGTGGGCTACGACGGCCTGGCCAAGGTACTCCAGGCCGTCACCGAGAGGGCGCTGGCCGCCGCCGGGATCACCGTGGACCAAATCGCCGGCGCCGGCTTCGGCATCGCCAGCTACGATTGGTCCTCCCAGCGGGAGCCCACACTGCAGGCCATCCAGACGATTGGGCTGCATGCGCCGGTAGGGTTGGTCAACGACGCCCTCATCGGCCTGCTGGCCGGGGCGGCAGAAGGCTGGGGAGTCGCCGTGGTGGCAGGCACGAGCTGCAACTGCTGGGGATGGGACCCTGACCGGCGCGAGGGCCGCGTCACCGGCATGGGATTGTGGCTGGGCGAGGCGGCAGGTGGACACGAACTCGTCGCCAAGGCCATCCAAGCCATCGCCCTCGAGTGGACCCGTCGCGGCCCGACCACCGATCTGAGCCAGGCGTTTGTCGAGTTGACAGGCGCGCGGGACGTCGAGGATCTGCTCGAAGGTCTCACGCTGGAGCGCATCAACCTGGGCTCCGAGGCGGCCCCACTTGTCTTTCGAGTCGCCGCTGCAGGAGACCCGGTGGCCGTCGGCCTCATCCTGTGGGCCGGGCGCGAGTTAGGGAGTCTGGCAATTGGCGTCATCCGCCAACTCAACCTCGAGCAGGCGTCCTTCGACGTGATCCTAAGCGGCAGTTTCTTCGACGGCAGCCCGCAACTGACCGAGACCATGCGCCATACAATCCACGCCGTTGCACCGGGCGCTCGTCTCAGGCGGTTACGCGTGCCGCCGGTTGTCGGAGGCGTGCTGTTAGGTATGAGAGAGGCAAGAATGAATCCATCCGCCGTGCGCGAGGCGCTGATCGCCTCGACGCGTGCAATCGTCAAGCAAGCAAGATAGACCCGTCGCTATACTGGTTGTGCACAACTTCCAAGGAGGTTTTTCCATGTCCGACTCTATGTCCAAATTGGCGATTCTGGGCGGCACGCCCATCCGCACCCAACCCTATCCCGCCTGGCCCGTCCACGATGCGCGAGACGTCGCGGCCGTCACCGCCGTCGTGGAGTCCGGCCGCTGGGGCGGTTACCCCTTCCCGGGGCCACGGACCGCTGAGTTCGGCCGCCGCTTCGCCGAGATGCAAGGCGGCGGCTACGCCGTGCCCATGGCCAACGGCACGGTCACGATGGAGGTTGCCGTGCGCGCGGCGAACATCGGCTGGGGCGACGAGGTGATCGTGCCGGCCTACACCTTCCAGGCCACCGCCGCCGCGCCCATGGCCGCCGGGGCAATCCCGGTGATCGTGGACGTGGACCCCGAGACCTACTGCATTATCCCCGAGCGCGTCGAGGCGGCGATCACGCCCCAGACGAAAGCCATCATGCCTGTGCACCTGGGTGCGCAGATGGCCGATATGGACGCGATCATGGAGATCGCCGAGCGCCACGACCTGATCGTGATCGAGGACGCCGCGCACGCGCATGGGGCCAGGTGGCGCGACCGGGGCGCCGGCACCATCGGCCATTTCGGTTCCTTCAGCCTGCAGTCGTCCAAGATCCTGACGACGGGCGAGGGGGGTGTGCTCCTGTGCCGCACGCCAGAACTGGCAGCCAGAGCCGCCGGTATCATCGATTGCGGCCGTGCGCACGCCGTGGCCCCACCACACCACGAAATCGAGTCACCCGACGAAGCGAGCATGGCGGACCCTGATCCAGACGAGCGATCACAAGCCGCTGCGCCCGGCGAGGGGACGTTCACCTTAGGCGCCAACTACCGCATGACCGAACTCCAGGCCGCGCTGGGCATCGTCGCGCTCCAACGCTTTCCTGACCAGATGAAGGAGCGCGCGGAGATGGCGTCCTACCTGGAGGAAGGGCTCAGCGAGGTCCCTGGGGTCCGCCTGCTGAGGCGCGACCCGCGCCACACGGTCCGCTCCTTCTACCGCTACGTCTTCGCCGTCCAGCCGGAGGTCTTCGGAGTGGCACACGACGTGGTGTGCTATGCCCTGACAGCCGAAGGGATACCGTGCTGGGAAGGCTACGAGGCCATGCACCACTACAGCCTCTTCCAGCCCCAGGCATCCAGGCTGCCAGTGCCGAGCGCCTTCCCAGAGCGCTTTGCGTTCGACGAGATGCACTTGCCACACGCCGAACGCGCCTGTGAGCACGAGGCCGTCTGGCTCGATGAATGCATCTTCCGGGCGGGCCGCCAGGGCGTGGACGACGCCGTCGCCGCCATCCGCAAGATCCAGGCCCAGGCCGGGGAACTGGCACAGGCGGTTCCGGCCGGATAGCGCAAGCGACCCTAAAGGTGCGGATTGTTCCAATCCGTTCCGAAACCTTTGGGGTCTGCACCTACCCCTCCGCTAGCGCGCCATCAGACCCTAAAGGTTTCGGAAAACCTTTAGGGTCTACAGCGCGTCGTGGCGATTTGCACACACGAGCCGGGCAGGGTAGAATTGGACCGTACGTATGGTGGGGGTTTCCGATGATGCGGATGCCGGCATCCAGGCGCGACAGACAACGGATGGTCCTTCTCTCGCTTCTGGCTGTGGCCGTGCTGGCCATTGTCCTCCTGTCTGCCGGCGTGTCTCAAGTCCGTCTGCTCCCCGGGCAGCCCTTCTCACTCAGACGTGGCGATCTGGAGTGGAAGGGCGAGTATGGCGCGCTGCCCGGCGGTGAGGCCCTCCTCACCCTGGCCCGGGCGATCTTCATCGGCGCCCTGCTGCTACTGCCCGTGGCCATCGTCTACTTCGTCATCTCGCCTGAGTTTCGGAAGCAGGTGCTCCGCGGGCTGGTCTCGTTCCTCCTGTTTTTCGCCATCGCCTATCTGTTCTCACACGCGCTGACCGACTTCCTCAACGTGAATGAGGAGAGCGCGCACTCCGGCGGACCGGGGCCGGCAGAGGCGCTACCTCCGGTGCCCATCGCCGAGTTCATCGCCGCTCCCCCCCGCTGGCTCGTGCCAGCAGTCAGTCTCGTCCTTGGCTTGATCGCTGCCACGCTGCTCGCGAGCCTCGCCTTGGCCATCTGGCACCGCACTCAAGGTCCGGCGAACGCGCTGGGGCGTCTGGGCCAGCAGGCCCAGGACGCGCTCGACTCACTGCAGGCCGGCAGCGACGTGAGGAACACGGTGATCCGTTGCTACGTCGACATGGCGCGCATCCTGGACGAACGGCGGGCCATCAGGCGCCAGCAGGATATGACTCCCAGGGAGTTCGAGGCCCGCCTACAAGAAGCGGGCCTGCCAGATGAACCGGTGCAGCGACTGACACGGCTCTTCGAGGTCGTTCGCTATGGCGTCAAGGTGCCCGGCGAGCGCGAAGAACGCGAGGCCATCGCCGCTCTTGAGGCCATCGTCGAAGCCTGCAGGAGCCCGGCATGAGCGAGGGAACGAGCAACCGGGCGAGAAGTCTGCTCATTTTCGTCGGCTTGGTGTCCCTCCTGGCGCTTCCTCTGGCCCTGGCCTTCGGGCGCGTCGTGCGTGAGCGAGTCGCGGTGCCGCTACTGTACATGATCTGGTTCGCTCAACTCCTTCTCCGCCGCATCCCCCAGTCACTCCTGTGGGCCGCGTTTCTCCTCGGCACGCTGCTCGTCGCCGCCCGGAGCCTGATCAGGCGCCAGCGCGTTAGGTGGCCCGTACGTGGCGCGGAGACGTCGCGCCGCGGGCGCGTGTACGTCTGGGCGAGACGGATTCAATGGGCCACCCGCAGGCGCTATGCCAGGTGGCACCTCGCCCAGCACGTGGCACGACTGGCCGTCGACGCGCTGGCTTACCGCGAGCAGATAGCCCATGAGCACGTCAGGCAGCTCGTGAGGAACGGCGAACTGGACGCCCCCTCACAAGTGCAGGCGTACCTGCAGGCCGGCGTGGTGCCCTTGTCTGTCTCTGCCTGGTCGCCCGGGCGCCCCCTGCTGGCAAAGCTCCGGCACCGTCTCCGGCGCGCACAAGTTGCGGCCCCCAACCTTGACGTAGAACAGGTGCTTCAGTTCCTGGAGCGCCAACTGGACGTGAAAAGCAGTCCACCGACAGGAGGTGGGACATGACGATTGACGTCGCCGAAGTATCCGCGCTGGCCGGACGGGTCATCCAAGAGGTCGAGCGGGCCATCGTTGGCAAGGGGCCGCTGCTGGAGCAGATCATGGCGGCGATCCTGACCACCGGCGGCCACGTTCTCCTGGAGGACTACCCTGGGCTGGCCAAGACGCTTATCGCCAAGAGCTTCGCCATGGCGCTGGGCCTGGATTTCAAGCGCATTCAGTTTACGCCGGATCTGCTGCCCGGCGACATCACGGGCGGATACGTCTACGAACCTGCCGGGGATGGACAGCCCGGCGGACAGGCGTACCGCCTCACGCTGCGCAGAGGCCCGCTCTTCGCCAACATCATCCTGGCCGATGAGATCAACCGCGCCTCGCCCAAGACGCAGTCGGCCCTCTTGGAGGCTATGCAGGAGAACCAGGTGACGTTGGAAGGCGAGACGATGAAACTGCCGCAGCCGTTCATCGTGGTCGCCACGCAGAACCCCATCGAGTACGAGGGCACTTTCCCCCTGCCCGAGGCTCAACTCGATCGGTTCATCATGAAGCTTTCGGTCGGGTACCCCTCGCCGGATGAGGAACAGGAGATCCTGCGGCGCCGGCGGGAGCGGGGGCACGATGACTTCGACCTGCGGCAGGTGACGGATGCAAGCGAGTTGCTGCACATGCGCCAGGCCGTGGAGACCGTGCACGTAGACCCGGACATCGAGCGCTACATCGTCTCGCTGACAGATCGCACGCGCAGGCATCGGCAGGTGGCCGTCGGGGCCAGCCCCAGGGGCTCGCTGGCCCTGCTCAAACTGGCCCGCACGTGGGCCGCTATGCACGGCCGCGATTACGTGATCCCCGACGACGCCAAGCTGTTCGCCGCACCGGCGCTCACCCACCGGCTGATCCTGGAGCCCGACCTGTGGATGAAGCACCACGCCGCCGACGAAGTGATCTCCGACGTGCTCCGCTTGGTCCCCATCCCGGTCGTCGAGGGGGCTTGAGCGGTGTGGACGAGGCGGCTCCTGCTGTTGGCGGGCCTGGCGTATGCGTTGCTCCTCCTCGGCCTGGCAACGCTGGATGGCAGGCTGCTCGCGCTGGCCCTGCCGCTGGTGATCTACCTGGGCGCGACGTTCGTATACGGGCCGCACGAGCTCCGGCTGAGCGTCACGCGGACGCTCAGCGCCGAACGCGTCTCTCCGGGTACGCCCGTCGCCGTCGAGATCTCGGTGATCAACGCCGGCCCACGGCTTGAGGAGGTCCTAGTCGAGGCTCCCATCCCCCGGAAGCTCGAGCTGGCCGATGGGGAACCAAGCATGATCGCCACGCTGCCGCCTGGTGAGGCGCTGGCGTTGGCATACACCGTGAGGGGGCCGCGCGGGAAACACGACTTTCCCCCCATCCGCGTGACGGTGAGCGACCACCTGGGTCTGTTCCGGCGGCGGACACGTCTCCCGGCCCGGAGCCAACTGATCATCCTGCCAGAAGTCTCGCGCCTGAAGCGCGTGACGATACGCCCACTGCGTACGCGGGCCTACGCCGGCCCCGTCCCCGCCCGGCAGAGCGGCTCCGGCGTGGAGTTCTTCGGCGTGCGCGAGTACCAGCCGGGCGACCCCAGGCGCTGGATCAACTGGCGGGTGAGCGCCCGCCACCCCCGCGCCATCTTCACCAACGAGTTCGAGCAGGAGCGCATCGCCGACGTCGGGCTGATCCTGGATGCCCGCCTCCGGACCAACGTCCGCTTGGAAGGCCAGGCGCTCTTCGAGCACGCAGTCCAGGCCACGGCTTCGCTGGCGGACGCGTTCTTGAGCGATGGCAACCGCGTCGGGCTGCTCGTCTACGGCCAGTTTCTAGACTGGACGCTGCCCGGCTATGGCAAGGTGCAGCGGGAGCGGATCCTGCGCGCGCTGGCCCAGGCCGAGACCGGGGAGGGTATGATCTTCGAGAGCCTGGACCGGCTCCCAACGCGCCTCTTTCCCGCCCGGTCGCAGGTCGTCCTCGTCAGCCCTCTGTGCAACGACGATCTGCCCATGCTCGTCCGGCTCCGGGCGCGCGGATATCAGATCCTGGTCATCAGCCCTGACCCGGTTGCCTTCGAGGTGCAGGGGTTCGGCGTGCTTGAGGGAAAAGGCTCGCGACCGAACGCGCCGCAGGCGGCACTCGACCTCGCCGCCAGAATCGCCCGCCTGGAGCGCGTGCTCCTGATGCGCAGGCTGCGCCAGGCCGGCGTCCAGGTCGTGGATTGGCAGGTGGACAAGCCTTTCGGCCAGGTGGCCCACGTCGCGCTCAGCCGCGCGCCGCGCTGGTTCCAGGCCGTGGGGATGACACGCTAGGCTGGGCTAGCCGTCCCCATGAAGGATGTAAAGTGAGGATGTAACCATGGCTACGACCGCCAAATCCCGCTCCACCGGCACGACGCTGACCGGCACGATTCTGAGCATCATCCTGACCACGGCAGCGCTGGGGGCGAGCTACGGCCTGGGTGGCCGCTGGGCCGGGATGCTTGCGATCTTGAGCGTGGGCCTCGTCTGGCTGCTGGCGCAGTGGCGCGACTGGGGTTGGATAGCCTCCCTGGCGCTGGTTTTCTCCGTAGGGGCGGCGGTCTTCGGGCTGTGGCTGGGGATGAGGACCGGGTGGATGCTGTGCGCCGTGGGGGCGGCGCTCTCTGCATGGGACCTGGATCATTTCGCTCAGCGTTTGCGCTCGGTGGGGCGGGTCGAGGGGCAACGAGCGTTGGAACGGCGACACCTGCAGCGGCTGCTGGTTGTGGACGCGCTGGGACTCCTCCTCGCCGCGCTGGCCACCGCGCTCCGGCTCAGGTTGGGCTTCGGCGCAGCGCTCCTCTTGGGTGGGCTTGCCGTTCTGGGGCTCAGCCGCGTGATCGGGTTCCTGCGACGCCAACATACTTGAGCGCCGTTGCTCGTCGCGGCGATGCTCGCAGCAGGCGCTTCAGCGCCGTCCTGACCAGCCTGACCCGGCGGGAGATTCGCCCCGTGGCCATCGGGTGGTTTGGCTTGGGACCGCTCGGATTGGAACAATCCGCAGCATCCCTGCTCGCTCTTCTGGCGGCCATTTGCGCAGTGGCCATTGGGTGGTATCATAGCTGTTACACCGCGCCCCCGCGACGTTGGAGGCAGGAGACTTCTGACTTCGCCTGGCGGGGGACAGTGCAAATCCGACTTAGGAGGTCATTGTGAGCAAAATCGCTTTCATCGGTGCAGGGAGCCTGGGATTCACGCGCGGCCTGGCGCGTGATATGCTCACCTTCCCCCTGCTCCAGGACGCCACGTTGGCATTGATGGACATTGACGCCGAGCGCCTCGAATTCTCCCAGAGGGCCGTCCAGCGCATCGTCGATATGGGCAACTACCCGGCCAAGGTCGAGGCGACACTGGACCGTGCGGAGGCGCTGGAAGGGGCCGACGCGGTACTGTGCACCATTCTGGCCGGCGGCACCGACGTGTGGCGGCACGACATCGAGATCCCCAAGAAGTACGGCGTGGACACCAACATCGGCGACACGCGCGGCCCCTCGGGCATCTTCCGCGCGCTGCGCACCATCCCGGTGATGCTGGACATCGTCAAGGACATAGAGCGCTACTGCCCAGACGCCATCTTCCTGAACTACACCAACCCCATGGCCATGCTGTGCCGGGCGATGCAGCGTGAGTCCTTCGTCCGCACCACAGGCTTGTGTCACAGCGTACAGGGCACGGCCATGATGCTGGCCCGGTGGATCGGCGCACCGTTCGAGGAAATCACCTACACCTGCGCGGGCATCAACCATCAGGCCTGGTATCTCAAGTACGAATGGAACGGCAAGGACGCCTATCCACTGATCCGCGAGGCAGTGCAGAAGCCCGAGATCTACAACGAGGAGATCGTGCGGAACGAGATGTTCCTGCACCTGGACTACTACGTCACCGAATCCAGCGGGCACAACTCGGAGTATAACTGGTGGTTCCGCAAACGCCCCGACCTGATCGAGAAGTACTGCACCCACGGCACGGGCTGGAATCCGGGCGAGTACGCCTATATCCTCAAAGAGTACCAGAAGAAGGAGAACACCTGGAAGGACGAGGCCAGGAAGTGGTTCGCCGAGGACACCCCGATCAGCCTGGAGCGCGGGCACGAGTACGCGGCCTACATCATCAACGCCTGGCAGGGCGGCGAGATCTTCCACTTCAACGGCAACGTGCCCAACACCGGCCTGATCACCAACCTGCCGCAGGGTGCTTGCGTGGAGGTTCCGGTCTTCGTGGATAAGGCCGGCTTCCACCCGGTCCACGTGGGCGCGCTTCCGCCACAATGCGCGGCACTGACGAACCTGAGCTCCATCATCGAGGAGATGGCGGTCGAGGCGGCGCTGACCGGCGACCCGCGCCTGGTCTTCCAGGCCATCGCCCACGATCCATTGACCGCTGCGGTCCTCTCGCTGGCCGAGATCAAGGACATGGTCAACGAGATGTTCCGGCAGAATCAGGACTACCTGCCGCAGTTCACGCATTTTGACGTGTAGGAACCAGTTTTTTAGACGATGATCGATGCGGGAGATAGCGACTGATCTGGCTCGTTGGCTGGCGGCCGGTGAGCGGGTTGCGCTGGCGACGGTGGTGTGGGCGCAAGGCTCGTCCCCCCGGCCGCCGGGCGCTCGCCTGGCGCTGACCGCCTCCGGCCACATGGCCGGATCGGTCAGCGGCGGCTGCGTGGAAGGCACGGTCTTCGCGGAGGCGCAGGAGGTGCTCGCTAGCGGGCAGCCGAAGCGCCTCCGCTACAGTGCCTCCGACGAGAGCGGTTGGGAGGTCGGCCTGGCCTGCGGGGGCACCATCGAGGTCTACGTTGAGCCGCTGGCGGACATCCATTGCCGCGTGCTGGAGGCGGTAGAGGCGGAGGAGACCATCGCGCTGGCGACGCGCCTGGGCCGTTCAACTATCCCTGCGGAGGCGAATGTCGCCACTGCCGATGCAGACCGCAGACGGCACTCCGGCATAGACCTGACAGGTTTCGGTACGGATGTACCCATCCGCCCTGTCAGGTCTACGAACGGTCGGGGGCAGACAGTCGGCGGCCACCTGCTCGCCTGGCCCGACGGCCGCCTGGAGGGCGACGGCTCCCTGGCCCCCTTGCTGACCCTGCTGTTCCCCGGCCCGGCCGCCGACCTGCATCGAGACCCCGAAGGGGACGTGTTCCTCGAGGTCATCACCCCACCGCCGACGCTGGTCATCGTCGGCGCGGTGCATATCGCCGCGCCGCTCGTCACCCTGGCGCAGGCGCTGGGCTTCCACGTCCGCCTGATAGACGCGCGGCGGGCCTTCGCCACCCGGGATCGGTTTCCCACCGTGGACGACCTGGTGATCGCCTGGCCCCAGGACGCGCTACACGCCGACAAGCTCGGACCACATCACGCGGTCGTGGTCCTGACCCACGATCCCAAGTTCGACGTGCCGGCGTTGCAGATTGCGCTTCGCAGCCAGGCGAGCTACGTCGGCCTCATCGGTTCTCGCACCACGCAGGCAAAGCGCCGCGCCGCGCTGCGCGAGGCGGGCTTCGGCGAGGCCGAGGTAGCACGCATCCACGGCCCGGTGGGGCTTGACCTGGGTGGACGGGAGCCGGCCGAGATCGCGCTGGCGATCCTGGCCGAGGTCGTCGCCGTGCAGCATGGCCGCTCGGGCGGGATGCTGAGCGACAAGGGCAAGGATGCAGGGGAGCCGGTCAGCACATGAAGCGGGCAATCGCGGGCGCGCTCCCCCGGCTGCTGTTCCTCGCCGCCGCCGTCGCTGCCGTCAGCCCCGTGATTCTGGCCTGCCTCTACCCCGCCGGACCTGACTTCCTCCACGTGCGCTTCAACTCCTGGTTCGTCTTCGTCCTGGGCGCGTTGACGCTGGCGCTCGACGGGGTCGCCGGCTATCTGTGGTGGCGGCTGCGCAGGACGGACCGCGCGCTCACGGACCTGGCGGCTCAGCCCCTGCGGGGGGACATCCCGTCTATCGCCGGGCACAAACACCTGGATCGGGCCGAATTCCTCTCTCTCCTTCAGATCCTGTTCAGCCACCCTTCCTATGCGAAGGGAAGCGCAGCGGCTCCTGCGGACGTCAAGTACGTGCAGGTGGAGCCCCTGCCGGGCGGGCACGGAGGCAGCGCGACCGTGCTGGCCAGGCTGCGGCGCGAGCAAAGCAGTGCTCCCTTACCACAGTCCCTTGTGGTCAAACTGGGCCAGAAGCGGGAGATGGCCGGCGAGCACGACAAGTTCCAGACGTACGTTCGCTGGCATCTCCCTGGCGCGGCCCGCTTCGTCCGGTACGCCGAGTGGGAGGATTTCGCCGCCATCGCCTACGAGTTCGTAGGTCTGGACCCAGATCACGATATACAGAGCCTGCTTCAGTTCTACGAAGGCCACACGCCCGCCGAGGTGTCGGAGTTGATCGGCGAGGTCTACGGGCACCTCGCCCGGGCCTGGTACAGATCCGGGCGAACGGAGCCCACGGACCTATACCAAGAATACGACCTGCTACGGGTGAAGCGAGAGCGCATCATCGAGCACGTGGAGCGGCTGGTGGACGAGGACGACCGCTACCGCCGCAACTTCACCGTCGCGCGGCAGGAGCTCCAGCGCAGCCTGAGGCCCGGCTTCTGTCCTGCGCTGGACATCCCCTGGCGCGACCCCGTGGCGTTCCTCCGCACCTGGCCCAAGCAGGACCTGACCATTCCCATCCACCGCTCGACCGTCCATGGCGACCTGCACGCCCGGAACGTGTTGGTGGAGATCGAAGGGGGTGGGCAACGGCACGCCTGGTTCATCGACTTCTCCCACACCGGCAACGGCCTGTCGCAGGATCGGACCCGCGAAGCGGAGCGGGACGGCACGCTCCCGGGCCCAGACGCAGGGCACACACTGCGGGATTTCTGCCGCCTCGAGGCGGACGTCAAGTTCGTCCTGACCCGGCTGTGCGACGGGGATGACCTGGGGCTGGCCGTTGCGTTCGAGCGGGAGTTGATCAGGCGTGGCATGGCATTGCCCGAGTGGCAAGTGGCGCTGCCAAGCGTCGAGGCCCTGGCGGACGAGCGCTTCAAGAAAGCGTGGCACGCCATCCGGGAGATCCGCCGCCGCGCCTCCACGTACCTGGTCAACGTGGGCGATCTACGGCCCTATCACCTGAGCCTCCTCCACGCGACGCTGCCCATCGTCTACTATCACCGCGATCAGTTCGACAGCGAGGCGTGCGAACGGCAGCAGAAACGGTGCGCGCTGCTCTCGGCTGGCATGCTGTGCAGCCAGCTCTAGGTGTGCCTCATTTGAACCGATAGCCCACGTCCCGCACAGTCTCCACGCACGTGTACGTATCGTCGCCGGTCATCCGCCGCACGCAGGGGTCCAGCCGTCCCCTCAGCCGCTTGACCAGTTGCGACAGGGCGGCGTTGGTGACGCCGGCCGCTTCGTCTCCGTAGACCTGTAAGATAATGTCGTCGGCGGGGATAGCCTGCCCCCGTCCCGCCGTCAATGCCAGCAGCAACGCGAACAGCTTGGGAGAGAGCGTCACGGACTGCTCCCCCATCGCGGTCTCGACACGCGCTCGATTCGGGAACACCGCCGTGATGCGAACCGTGCCCACACCGGGGGATTGGCATTCGTCCACGTAGACTTCGAACAAGGGGCAGAATACGCGCACGCCGGATGCGCCCATGGGCGCACCTCCCCCGGTGACGAGTATCCCGCACCGTTCCAGGGCCGCCACGCGCTCGGCGTCCGCCGATCGGAGCAGAGGGGCACCTGTAGCCGCTTTGAGCACCACCGCCTGCTCCGCCGCCGTCAGATCGCCCCACAGATCATCGCACAAGTTCTTGACCTTGCCCGACCGGAGCAACTGCCGGGCCATCTCCCGGTCCGGCAGGCCCCCATCATCCGTATAAGGTCGCGATTCCGATGGCGCACCGCCGCTCCTACAAAGGCGCCATTCCGATGGCGCACCGTCGTCCCTACCAAGGCGCCATTCCGATGGCGCGGAGCCCACCTTCCCGCTGCCCAGCAGTTCGGCCGCGTTTTTCAGGAAGCCCGGATGCCCACCGGTGCACGCGATCAGGCTCTCTCGCTGCCCCGGGCCGAAGGTGCAGCCCAGCCGGGCCTCGTCGCGCTGGACGGACTCCAGTGCGTCCTTGTGGCTCAGAGGCCCGATAGCACATCCGTCGTCCATCAGGTCCTGGAGTTCGTACAGGGGGGGCAGCGGCCTGCGGGTGGCGAACACGTAAGATAGGTTAGCCCGGGGCCGGACGTTTCTGAGGTGGAACAGGTAGTTGAAGAACGGCCTGCCAAGCGCGGCCGCGGCCTGATCGAAGTAATCCAGGACCAGCACCAGGGCCAGGCTTGGCTCCACGCCGAGGATCTGCTCCCTCAACGCCCGGCGGATACCGGAGGGGGCGTGCGGCATCCCGGCATCGTCCGTGGTGAGGCCCTCGCGGTTCATCTGGGCCACCACCTCCGTCAGAAGCTCGGCCTCGTCTCCCTCGGCCAGGCCCGCGCAGTCCACGTGGACCAAGGCGGTGTCCTTCGCCCGCTCTTTCAGGTAGCGCGGTCCGACCTGAGGGTGGGAGACGATGAAGCGCACGACGTTGGACTTCCCCATGCCAGCCAGCCCCGTGATGGAGATACTGCGCAGTCTGTATACGGCATCCATGATCTGCCGGACTTCGGCTTCCCGGTAGTCAGTGGGGAAACGGGCCTCTTTGTACGTCGGCGGCATGCGCGTCTCCTATGTGTGGTTCGGATCTGTGGACATTATAGCACATTTCTGGAGCATTTTGGGAACCACAAGCGCTTTTCAACAACATTGTACCGCGTTTGTTGACAACAGTTGACCGGTTGACCGATCCACGTCACGCAGCGCGCTCGCAATCGTGGTATAATCTCTCCAGTCATGAAGAAGAGCACAGCGACGTGCCAACCACAAGCAAAGGAGAGGAAAATGTCCAGTACAAGCGCTCCCATCGCAGAACACACACGCAACACCGTCAAGCACTTATTGAGCCTGGTCGCGAGCGTTTTCGTCACTGCTATAGGTCTGCTCATGATCGTGGGTAGTATCGTGGCGGCCCTGTCAGGGGACCGGCAGGCGATCCTGTTTTTCGGCCTGGGCCTGGTCTACGCCGGTCCTGGCGCGTTCTGGTTCATCAGCACGATGCGCAAGCGCGATCTGCGCGTTGCCGTCTTCCCGGAAGGATTCTCTTACACCAAGGGGGGCAAGACGGAATTCATCGCCTGGGACGACGTCGAGACTGTCTGGCAAGCCATCACCCAGGTCCAAGGCACGTTCACCGTGCGCTCCTGCAAGATACAGCTCCGCGATGGCCGCAAGATCAGGTTCACCAACGCACTTCGCAACGTGGCAGAGCTGATCACCACCGTTCAGCGGGAGGCCACCTCCCGCATCCTGGGCCGCGCGCGGAAGGCATACCTTGCCGGCGAGACCATCTCTTTCGGCAAATTCGGCATCAGCAAGGCTGGCATTTCCCAGGGCAGCAGGACGCTCCCCTGGGAGCAGGTCTCGGGCGTGACGGTAGACAGGGGCGTGGTCACGATCAAGAAGGAAGGCAGATTGCTCAAATGGGCCTCCGCAAGAGTGTCCGAGATGTCCAACTTCTTCGTCTTCGCACATATGGCGGGATCGGCGGCATCCGGCAGCACCGACCTGGCATTGTTGGTGATGAGCATCCAGGAATCTGTCCAAAAGTGACTTCCCGGACACGGCCCATCGTCCAACCGGCGCGTCACTGAGAGCAAGGAGACAAGTAGATGAACAAGATGAAACTAAGCAACGTGTGCCCACACCAGGCCCTCATGCTCGCGATCTCCGCACTGGCGCTGGCCTCGCTCGCCTGCAGCGCCATCGCGCACGAGACGCCGATGCCGAAGCTCACAAAAGCACCCTCCGTCGCGGAAAGCGACCCGGGCGGCACGACTGCGGACGATGGAGCCCCGGGCGAGGGTGTCGAAGTGGCGGTCACATCATCACCGCTGCCAAGCCCTGCGCCGTCGCCGATACCGAGCCCCACGCCGTCGCCCAAGCCGGCACCGACCACGACGCCAACTCCGGCACAGGTGCCGACCACCGCTCCGGTCGTACCTATGTCCGAATCGGCGATCTCGCCCGCGAACGTGGATCGGGTGACCCAACTGGTGTTGTGGGACGAGGGGCACGGCATGCCCCACCAGTTGGCGTGGTCGCCCGATGGCGGCACGCTGGCCTCGGCGTCCTACAACATCTATCTGTACGACACCCAGGCATTGGAGCCGGTGGGCACGATTGACGCCGGTGGATGGACAGACAGTGTGGCCTTCTCTCCTGACGGTAGCATGCTGGCATCGGCCTCGCACCAAAGCGTGACACTGTGGGAGATGCCCAGCGGGGGCGAGTTGGGCAGCTTTGACGGCATCAAATCGGCCAGCAGCGTCGCCTTCTCGCCCGACGGGACAGTGCTGGCTGTGGCGGCTGACATGGCGGTCAAGCTGTTGGACGTGGCGAGCAGGCGCGAGTTGCGCACGCTCATCGGGCACAGGGGCATGGTGAACACCGTGGCTTTCTCGCCCGACGGAGGGACGCTGGCCTCTGGCGCAGGCGAGATCAAGTTGTGGGACGTATCCACCGGGCGCGAACTGCACACCCTCGACAGACACGAATCATGGGTGCACAGTGTGGCCTTCTCGCCCGACGGTCAACTGCTGGCTTCAGGCTCGGTGGACCAGGCAGTCAAGCTGTGGGAGGTCTCCAGTGGGCGCGAACTGCGCACGCTCAGCGCACACACCGGCCAGGTGGACGGCGTGGCCTTCTCCCCGGACGGACAACTGCTGGCCTCGGCGTCTTGGGACCTCACGGTCAGGCTGTGGGAAGTGCAGAGCGGGCGCGAACTGCGCGCCCTGACTGGTCATACCAATTGGCTGCGGACTGTGGCCTTCTCGCCCGATGGGGAAACGCTGGCATCAGGGGCATACGATGCCACGGTGCGGCTGTGGGGTCTCGGAGAATGACGCCGATCTGTATGGTCATTGGAGGTCTTGCGCTGCGCCGCAGAGATTGGCATGGCTACGTGGCAAGTCGATCTGCCACGAAAGCATAGATGCGCTCCGCCGTCTCTACAGCCGATTGCGCTGGTTCCAGCGGTATCGGGGGTAAGACGTCAGGATAGCGGAACTCAACTGCATAGGGCGTTAGCTCGTCTGCCTCCGCGCGAAATCGTTCGAAACTGCTGTCCAAAGATACGCACAGGTCAATCAGATAGCTCAGATCGTGACGGCGCCCGAAAGCAACTCGTTGAAGAGTTAGATAGCCCTTGAGAGCCTTCTCCGCGCACTGTTGAGCGTGGAAGCCAATGCTCTCCGGCGGCGGATCGTCCATTGTGACCGGGTACCTGGCCACACGCAGGTCATGTTCAGACCGAAGCATCCATTCAGTGGCCAGTTCACGCACTGGGTCGCGCATACAGCACCTTGCCCTCACGTGCCACCGTATGAGTGAAACTGCCGGGGACTGATTGGTAGCGCGCGAATTCCTCCGGCGTGTAGACCAGGATGTCCATAGGCAACCGCATGCCCCAGAAAAGCCGACGCACCTGAGCATAGCGTTGGGGACGGGGGAGAGTCGATTCCTGGATGATCAAGAGATCAATATCGCTGTGGGGACCACGCTCACCCCGCGCCCAGGAGCCAAAGAGGATGATCTTCTGTGGCCGTACTGCCTCCACTATTCTCGCTGTGATACTCTGCAGGAGATGTTCTTCCCTGGCGATTGGCTTGTCCATAGCGATTTCATTCTAGCATGCTTGTTGCCGAAGCGCAAACAGGGACAAGAGCGGGAGCTTGCCCAAGTCAGGCGTATCAGTGTATACTATGGTAGCCATGCAGCTTTCACACGATCACATCGCGCACGCGAATACAAGCTGGCACTGTTGATAGTGAAGCGGATGCGGACGTCCGCAGCCGCGACGTCCGCGCGTGCGTGACCACGAACCATACAATAGAAGGAGAGCCCATCGTGGACAGACGCCTGGACTACAAGAAGACCCTGCTCATCGGCTTCGGCTTTTTCGGCATCAGCGTGATGTGGACACTCTACAACGCCTACGTGCCGATCTATCTGCAGGCGGGCAGCCCCACGTTCGACGCGCCCGGGGAGGTGGGATTCGGCCTGGGTGCAGGCATGACCGGCGTGGTTATGACGCTGGACAACGTCGCCGCCTTCTTCCTCCTGCCACTGATCGGCGTGTGGTCCGACCGGATCTGGACCCGCTTCGGACGCCGCATGCCCTTCATCCTCGTGCTCGCCCCGATCGCCATCGTGGCCTTCGTCCTGATCCCCCTAGCGTTGCGCATGATCCCGCCCGAACTCAGCGGGCAGGTCGACCGCCTGGGGACGCCGCTGGCGCTCTTCTCGATTGCAATCGGGGTCTTTCTGCTGGCTATGGCCAGCTTTCGCACGCCCGTGATCGCCCTTATGCCCGACCTGACGCCCAGCCCGTTGCGCTCCCAGGCCAACGGCATCATCAACCTGATGGGGGGCGTCGGGACGCTGATCGCTACGCTGGGCAGCGGTTTTCTGTACGGCATGGGCCACGCCGTACCTTTCATCTTCGGCGCCGTGCTGATGGCCGTGGCCGTGTTGGTGTTGTTCCTCTCCGTCAAGGAGCCGCGCGACCTGGAGACCGCCGCCCGCGAAGACGAGGGTCTGGGCGCGCTGCGCGGCATCAAGCGTATCTCGCCGGAGGCTCGCCGCAGCCTGGCGTTCCTCATGGGCGCGATCTTCTGCTGGTTCGTCGGCTACAACGCCACCGAGACCTTCCTCTCCTCCTACGGCGTCAGCGAGTTGGGCATGTCCACCGGCCAGGCGCCGCTCCTCATGGGGGTGGCGTCGCTGGCCTTCCTCGCCTTCGCCGTTCCGTCCGGCTACATCGCGGCCCGCGTCGGCCGCCGCCGGACGATCATCTCGGGCCTGGCAGTTTTTGGCCTGCTGCTGGTGACGAACTTCTTCCTGCGCAACGCCACGTTGATCTGGCCCATCATGGCGGTGGGCGGCATGGGCTGGGCTTTAGTTAACATCAACTCGCTGCCTATGGTAGTGGACATCTCCGCCTCCGACGCCGACCTGGGCACCTACACCGGCCTGTACTACATCGCTTCACAAGCGGCCGCCGTCGCCGGTCCCGTGATCAACGGCTACATCGTGGAATGGGGCGGTGGCGACTACAACCTGATCTTCGTCGTGACGCCGGCGTTCTTCGCCCTGGCGATCCTGTGCATGCTGGGAGTGACGAGGGGGGAGGCGAAAGCAGCACAATGATTAGCGGCCAGACTTGACGGCCAACGTAAGGGGGACTTGAGCATTCCCGAGCAATGCCTGCTCTTGGTCAGACTGGAACAATCACGACGTAGGTGGATGCCACCCTACGCTTACCCAGCGACGGCGCGCGTCAACGATGACCTCGTTGTTCATATTCAGCGCGACAATCGTGGCCCGGCCAACGGGTGTCAGGCCAATCAAACGCGTTCCCAACGCAACCCAGGCAAAATGATCTCCCCACTCCTGGTTACGTGGATGGAAGAGAGACACGATTTCGCCTGTCAGCGGGTCGGGAGCTTCAGTGGCACTGCCTTTGAACTCGTTACAACGCCTGCAGGCGAAGCAGAGGTTGTCAAACGTAGTCGTTCCACCTTGCGCCTGCGGGACAATATGGTCAATCGTCATCGGCTGTCCGGTGTTAGCTTCTGTGGTTTGGCAGTACGCACAGCGCCGATCATCGGCTGCAAGTAGCTGCTCACGCAAGTCGGCAGGGAGATACGGCTTGCTCATGCTGCGTCCTGCAGCGCTTCGGCGGGCGGAACCTGATAACCACGCCAACGGAGCAGCGCCGCCGCATGAGCCTTGCGCAGCATTGAGCGATCGTATTCCCACCTTAACTTGGCTAATTCGTCACGTTCTTCAGCCGCCAGGGTGTCGTTCGCGTTCTTGTCCAGTAGCTCCTGGTAGCGTTCCATTTCCGTCGGTGTTGTTCTACTGCGGACGATGTGCCATAGGGTCTCATCGCCCAAACGATCCAACGCAGCCAAGTCGGCCTGGAACTCAGCGGGAGCATCGTCCCACCTGGGTGGGCTGCCCACCTGCACAGCGTGCAGCAGCACGTCGTCCAGTGAACGACGGGTGGCGTCTGCCGCTTGCTGTAGACGGACATACAAGCTCTCCGGCAATCGCACTTTGACCGTTCGAGTACTCATTTCAATCAACCCTCCTGAGGCGGATGTCGCCAGCCGCAGCCGACCATCTGCGTGTCGGTGGTGGTTCACCCGCTTTCACCTCCAACTCCTCCCACCGCCGGGTAAGAATAGCACAAGCAAAACCCAATGTCAAGAACCGGCGGGCCTCGCTCGACAGCGAACGAGGCCCGCCGTGATATGATCCGCGATCTTGCGTCTGCGGTGCCCTGCGCCGTGCAGGTCTAGCGCATCACCAGCGGTAGGAACACGATCCGCACCGGTACGTCCTGCAGCGGCCCGGTCGCCGTGGCGCTGTAGCCGCACGTATCGGTGACCGTAAGCCGGACGGCGAAGGTCCCACCCGTGCTGTAGGCGTGACCGGTGTGCTGCGTGAACGCGTGCGCGCTGTCATCGTCGAAGTCCCACTCCCACGCCACGATCGGTGTGCCGTTGCTCGTGCTCGTGTCCGTGAAGTAGACGGTCTCACCGATGTCGGGTGCGCTCGTGCTCTGCTCGAAGTCCGCATCGATGGTGGGCGCAAGCACGGTGAGTCCCACGGACGCGCCCATCGGGCCGCTCACCCCCTGCTCGCTTCCGTAGACGCCGTAGGTGGCGTTGACGACGCTGGAGCCCGCGGTGCAGGGCAGCGTGCCGTTGAACCAGCCACTGGCCGTCCCGCCGTTCGCGCCGACGTCGAGCGTCCAGGTGACGTCGCCGCCGGCCAGTGTGCCGTCGCTGTGGCCGTAGGTCAACCCCGTCGGGACGGTGTCGCGCACGATGACACCCGTGCCCGTGTCGCTGCCCAGGTTTGTCACCGTCAGCGTGTAGGTGAGTACGGTGCCGGCCACGCGGTTGCCCGCCCAGGTCTTGCCGATCTGGAAAGTCACGTCGGCGACCTTCACGGTCTCCGTGTCCACGTTGTTGTCGTAGAACGGCTCCACGTCGTCAACCGTGTTACTGCTGGCGATCTCCGCACTGTTGGCAAAGACGTCGCCTTTCTGCGCCGTGTCCGCGACGCGCACGGTCAGGTAGATCTCGTTCCACCAGCCGTCGCCCTGCGGGCCGATGTCGAACACCAGTTGGTTCCCGACGAAGTCCGGGATGACGGGCGGGCACACAGGTTGGCCGCAGAAGTGCTGCGTCGAGGTGACGTACGCCAGCCCAGCCGGCAGCGTGTCCGTCAGCCACACCGTGCCGCCCCAGTCGGTGTGATCCTCGCCCCGCTCGGCCCGGTTGCCGTAGCCCAGCGTGAACGTGAGCAGATCGCCCGCATTCACCCACGGCGAGGAGGCTGTCTTCTCTACGTACAGGTCGGGGCCGATGCCCTTGACCAGGGTGTAGGTGTTGTTGGTCGGGTCCACGTCGCCCGGCGGGACGCTGATTTGGATGACGTTCGTCAAGAGCTGCCCTCTCTCAATGGTCGGATCGATGTCTACCTCCAGGCGTCCGCCGCCGCTTTGCCCCGGTCTGATGGAGTCCTCCACCTGCCAGATCGCCTGGCGGCCTGCGGGGTTGTCGGTGAAGGTGATGTTACCCCCCCAGTATATCTGCCCGTTGTTGAACGTCGTCGAGAGCGGGTAGGTGTCGGTGATGGTGAAGCCATCGATGCGCGTGGTGCCGACGTTGAAGAAGCTGATGTCGTACCGCAGATTGTCATTCAGGTCGCTATTCTTGACGATCATCAAGTTAGGGCCGGGGTCGCGGACCGTGAGCGCCACCTGCTCGCGGTTGTTCCTGGGGTCGTCGTCCGCGTAGCCCACGATGATCGTGGGGGCGATCTCGGCCTCGTTGGTCAGTACCGTGCCGGACGCCACGCCCGGGTCGATGCGCAGCACGAGGCGTATGTTGCCCAGGACGTTGCTATCCTGGCCAGGGTTCAGCGTGCCCAGGTCCCAGGCCACCTGGCCGGAGCCAGCCGACGCGGGCGGGAATGGAATCTCCTGCCAGTTTCCGTTCTGCCACACCTCGCGGGTGGAGGTGACGAAGGTCGTACCCGCCGGCAGCGTGTCGGTGATGCGCACGCCGTAGGCCGGCGTGTTGCTGTGATTCCGGTAGTCGATCCGGTACGTGAGCTCGTGCCCGGCAACCGTCGTGCCCTCATGGAAGCGCTTGTCCAGACCGACGTCGAGGCGGGGATCCTGTGCCTCCGTGACCAGGGTGTGATCGTTGTTGGCTGTGCTTCCCGTCTCGTTGCTCGTGGCGATCTCGACCACGTCGGTCAGCGGCGTGCCGACCTGGACTTCGTCGCTCAGGTGGAGCGTCAGGCGGACCTGGTCTCCGCCCCAGCCGGGGATCACGGGCCGCGTGAAGACGACCCGGTTGCCGACCGTGCTGGCCAGCGTCCATAGCGGATCCTGGGAGAACCAGGAGACGTAGGTGGTGGACATCGGCAGCGTGTCGGTCAGAGTGACGAAGCCGCTACCGGTGCTGCCGTCGTTGCGGTAGTCGATGATGTAGGTGAAGTCGTTGCCCGGCGCGGGCCAAAAGCCGTGGTGCCACTTGTCGACCCGCAGGTCCACGTCGCACGAGGACTGAAGGTCATCCTCTTGGGTCCACGAGTTATCCCCGAAGTAGTCTTCGTCGGCAGTGTAGATCTCGACCTGGTTCTGGAGCGGGTCGCTCGCGCCCGCGCCCACGTGGGCGACCAGCAGGAATCCCGCGCGGCCGTCCTCCGGGACGGTGCCCAGCGACCACGTGATCACGCCCCCGCTCACGTGGACCGGGAGGCCGGAGCTGTCGGCCACGTAGGAGGTGCCGGCGGGGAGCGTGTCGGTGAGGACGACGTCCGTGGCATCGGCGTGACCGCCGTTTCCGTAGTCGATCCAGTAGGCGAAGTTGCCGCCGACGGCCGGCTGGCCCTCGCTCTGTTTGTTCAACCACAGGTTGGGCCGGGGCATGTTGAGCCCCACCCGGTTGCCGTCCGGCGCGATGTAGTAGATGCGCATACTGTGGCCCGGCAGCACGTCCGCGCCGTATACGCCCCAGTCGATCACGTAGTCGCTGTCCCCATCGGTGGGCACGAACTCGTCCCGCCCGTCAGGCCCAGGATAGTTGTCCCAGTGGGCGTAGAGCAGCCCCGGCGGCCCCTGGCCCCACATACGGTCGGTGGCGTGGTCCGCGGCTGCGCTCAGGTCCACCACCTGCACGCCCGCCTCCCAGCCGGACGCGCCGGTCACCGTGACCCAGTCGCCGGGCTCGAAGTCAACGTCGCCCCAGTCGTCGATCCAGAACCAGGTGGGGTCCCATTCGTAGCGCGCGTTGTCGTTCTGGGCTTTCTGGACGCCATCGCTGGCGTAGAGCGTGGCCGTTACGGCCTCACTGGGCTCCGCGGCGTTCCCACCCACGCCGTAGGGGATCTGGACTTCAATGTAGGGTGGTTGAAAGTGAATGAACGTCTTGTGCCCATCCGCGTTGAAGTGGTTGAAATCGACCCAGCCGCCGAAGCGCAGGTCGAAGCCGTCGAAGGCTACGTCGAATGGTGAGGCCAGCGTCAGCGCACGAACGGCCTCCCCGTTGATGGGATAACGCCAACTCTCCCATTGTCCGGCGTAGATCTCGGCGTGACCGGCCGGCGCGCTGCCTGTGACCCGATCATCATCGCTGTCAACATCCAGAGAAACCCCGGCCACGGTCATCGAATCGCTCCAGGTGGGCGATTCGACGGTGATCACGTGACCAGCCTGGATGTCCACCTCACCGCCGCCGCCGTCGTCGAACCAGAAGTCCCCGGCAGAGCGATATACCGGGTGGGAGGTTCCGTTCCAGGTGTAGGCGTTGCTGCCAGTGTCCAGCGTGGCTGTCACGGGCACGCCGCCTGCGTCCACCCGTGCCCAGCCCGTGTCCTTGGGAGCAATCACTTCGATGAACGTATCACCGCCCCACAGCGTGGTCCCATCCCCCTCGGCGTCGCTCACGGTGACGTTCACCCACGCGCGCCGGGGCAGGTCCGCCTGGCCGCCGAAGTCGGCCGCGTAGATCCCGCCCGCCGAGGCGGTGGTGTTGACCTCATAGTAGTGATACTCGCCGTCCTCCCACAGGCCGAAGAAGACACGCACCGGCTTCCCCGCCGGGGCGGTGCCGCTGACCACGTCGGCGTCGGCGTTCACGTGGATGCCCAGGCTGGCGACGAGCGTGCTGATCACCGTGCCGCCGCCCAGGTTCACCTCCACCAGGTCGCCGGGGTCCAGCGACGCGCTACTCGGCGCCAGGCGGTAATCGCCGTTGGTACCATCCGCTGCGCCGTGCACGACCTCGTCCACGGACCCCGTGCCGACGTAGATCGTCGCCGTGACGGCCTGCCCCGGCTGGGCATAGCCCCTGACCGAACCGTAGCTGTCAACAACGAAAACCCCTGCCGGCGTCAAGTGATCGCGCACGATGCCGCCGGCGACGTAGTCCACGGTGGCCCAGTACCTGGGGTCAATGTTCACGCTGCCGGAGAAGTCGGCGCTGAAGTTGCCCGCGCTGTTCGTGGTAGCCGTCGCCTCGGGCATACCCGGATCGGGTTCGCCACCGGCCCACGTCTGGAGCGTGACGGTCACACGAGTGCCCGCCGGGACGGCCGCGACGTGGCCCGTCACCCGGTCGTTGACCACGTCCACCTGGCCACTCACGTCCCGTACGGTGACGGTGGCCGCCAGCCCGCCATCCACGTAAAAGTTGATCACGTCGCCGTCGTCGATGTCGATCTCCGTGCCGGTGCTCGCATCCCATAACGGCGTCCAGAAGAAGCCGCTCGCGTCAGCCCGGGCCGCGCCGTACGTGCCGCCGGGGCCGGCGACGGTGACCAGTTCACCCGGGTCGACCACGCCCCACACGCGGTCGTGGAACAGATCCACGGTGAATCCGGGGTTGACGGCCTGGGCCTCGGCAGGGGAGCCCGGTGCCAGCAACCACACCAAGCCCAGCACCAGCCCTACGCCGAGGATCAAGGCCCAGACGAGGCGGATCGTTCCGAGAGTTCCCCTTTCCTTTTCATGTTCCATTTCCATTTCTCACTTACCCTCCCATGTATATATAGACACGCATCAGACAAAGCGATAAAGGGAAACGGCCGATAGGATCATAGGCCCTCCTTGCTTATCCTGACCAAACTTGTCAACGGATGTCTGCGTCCGCGCTATAGGGATTGTAGAATGGATTGTGTACCTTGCGGTGATGTAAGCTACGAGGTCAAGAGCGTAGGCGTGAAGCCAGAGGTGACTCGCGACACAACTCCACTATACAGGAGATCGGTGTCGCTGTCAAGAGTTATTTCCTAAAACCTTGTCGCAGTTCTGGACGCCCCATCTGGGGGTCAATTCCCTGGCCAAGAACGAGGGTTTTGTCTCAGTGCAGGCGGGGCGATCTGTGACTTGCCCCCATTCTGGGACTGAGGCATAATAGTGATTGAGCGGCATAACGTGCGTGTCGTCTGTGAATGGTTCTAGGAGGGATCTCTACCAGCGCCAGATCGAGGCCACCGACGGGCAAATTGACGCGCTGGTGTACGAATTATACGGGCTGACGGAGGAAGAGATCAAGATCGTGGAGGAAGCAGGGTAAGCCTGATTCAAGACCTGACAGGTTTTGGATGCTGGTTTCTGCGGACGAGGCTTCCGCGGATAACGCGCGATCGGAATGGCGACATCCGTTGGAAACCTGTCAGGTCTGGCTTGAGTAGCAATGTTTTCTCTGCGGTCTCTGCGCCTTCGCGGCTCTGCGTTGAGGACCTTGGCTCCGTCCCTGCCGGGTCAGGAGGATGTGATGAGAACTCCGCTTAGATCGTTTGGACTGTCCCTGCTGACGGCGTTGTTGACGCTATCCCTATCGCTTTCCTCGTGTGCGGGTGGCGCTGCGCCGGAGATGCCCGTCATAGAGGAACCCGCCGCCGAGGAGGCGGTCGCCCCGGAACCCACCACCGTCGAACCGATCATCCCAGAGACGACGAAAGTAATGGACGGGGAGACGCTCGGCTCTCTGGAGTCGCTATCCCCGGATAAGTCTACGTTCACCTTCTCGCAGGTCACGCCCGCGCTGGAGGCGCTGGCGGACGGCGACGTCATCGCCGGTGGGGTGACACCTCACACGCCCGATGGATTCCTCCGCAAGGTGACCGCCGTCTCCGTGGACGGCGACCGCGTCGTCGTCCAGACCGTCCAGGCCACGCTCGAAGAGGCCATCGAGCGGGGACGGATCGAGGGCGGGCAAACGCTGACCCCCCAGGACGTGCGGGCGGCCAGTCAGGGGGCAGGCGTGCGGCTAAAGAGCATGCCGAGGGGCACAGACGTGGGTGTCTTCGAGATCGAGGTGAACCACGTGCTGAGCGACGAGGACGGCGATCCACAGACCACGTCCGACCAGGTCCGGGCGGTCGGCACCATCAGCTTTGCGCCCAGTTACACCTTCGAGCTGGACATAGACCACGCGACGATACGGCGGCTCACCTTCGTGTACACGACGACGGAGACGGTCGAACTCGAGATCCAGTCACAGGTGGAGATCGTCGAGGTCCACGAGCGACAGAAACTCGCGAGCTACGAATTCCTGCCGCTTGAGATCCCGGTCGGCATCCTGCCCGTCTTGATCACGCCGGTGCTGACCGTCGAGGCAGGCGTGGATGGGAGCGTGTCCGTCGGCATGAGCACTAGTGCGAGCCACAGCATGACGCGCGCGGCGGACCTGCGCTATGACGCTGGCAACTGGAGCCTGGAGCCGTGTGTGAAGAGGGACTTTGAGTACACGCCGCCCTCGGTCTCCGTGACGAGCCGGGCCCAGGTGTACGCCGGGCCCAAGCTGGAACTGTTGATCTACGGGGTGGTGGGTCCGACCTGCGCGGTGCATGGATACCTGGCCTTCGACGCGGACGCCGGTCGCACGCCCTGGTGGGAACTCTACGCCGGGCTGCGGGGCGAGGTGGGCGTCGAGGTGGAGGTGCTCAGCCGCGTGATCGCCCGCTATTCGGCCACCCTGTTCGACGAGAAATGGCCTCTGGCGCAGGCCGAGACGCCTCCAGAGCTGCCCCCGCCCGCGTCCGGAGGCGGGCGGATTGCCTTTGTCTCGAACCGCGACGGCGGCCTTGAGATCTACGTCATGAACGCCGACGGTTCTGGCCTGATGCGCGTGACGGACGACATGATCAGCAAGGAGGACCCGGATTGGTCGCCGGATGGCACGCGGATCGCCTTCACGGGGAAGCACGAGGGCAATCTAGACGTGTACGTGGTGAGCGCCGATGGCTCTGGGCTGGTGCGCCTGACGCACGACGAGGCCGTGGACCGAGACCCTGACTGGTCGCCGGACGGCGCGCGCATCGCGTTCGAGTCCAGCCGCGACGGGGATTGGGAGATCTACGTGATGAACGCCGATGGTTCCGGCGTCACGCGCCTGACCGACAACGCAGTCGACGATACTCGTCCCGCGTGGTCACCGGACGGTGGGCGCATCGCGTTCACGCGTGAAGGGGAAATCATGATCATGGACGCCGACGGCTCCAACGCCATGCAACTGACCGACAACCCAGGGTTCGACTGTTGTCCCGCCTGGTCGCCGGATGGGAGCCGGCTGAGCTTCAGGTCCAGGCTAAACGGTTCCTGGCACGAGGACGAGATATTCGTCATGGATACCGATGGGTCCGGCCTCACGCGTCTGACCGACAACACGGACTCCGACGACGTTTCTGCCTGGTCGGCGGACGGCACGCGGATCGTGTTTGACACCAACCGGGACGGCAACTGCGAGATTTACGTCATGAATGCCGACGGCTCGGACCAGAGGAATCTAAGCAACGACCCAAGCGTTGACATCGACCCGGACTGGGGCCGCTGCCCTAGCGGTGAGACCTAAGGGTTTCGCAAAACCCTTAGGGTCTGACCAAGCGGGCCTGGCTCAGGAGTGAGCCAAGCCCGCTGTTATGCAACTAGCCCTTTCGCGCGTCCGTCCGGGCTAGGGTGCGACGTCGTCCATGCTCGTGAACGTCCTGGGCGGTTGCGCGGTCTGTCCCTCGGCAAAGAGCAACTGCCGCCCGTCGGCGCTCAGCGACATCTCGAGCGCTTGATCCGGGTGGAGCTGGATGCCATCGAAGCCGACGACGTAGCCCGGTCCGACCATCACCAGATCGGTGCTCACCGCCTTGGCGATAGTCTGGCCGCTGACCGTGACGTCATACAGTTCGTCAGGCTCCTGCAGGGGGAGCCGGACCACGGGGCTCTGCACCCCCTTGAGGTACACGATGTGCGCATCGGGGATCTCGTTGACCATCTGACCTGTCGCCGGGTCGTAGCCGACGTGCCGCCCCTGCACGTCGCTGATCAGCATATCACCGCCGCCGGTGAGCCAGAACTCAACCGCGGAGGCGGTCACGCCGAAGGGGCAGGTGAAGGGTTCCTGGTTGCGCCACGAGATCCGCGTCAGGTCCAGGTTCTTTGTGTCGGCGTCCCCATTGTAGTTTGACGTGTAATACCACGTGTCGGCGTTGGTTTCGAATACGATGTGGTTGGCCTGTCCGGGGTAGTTGTTGTCGTAGACGTATAGCCAGTAAGTGCCGCCGCCCTTGTCCACGATGTTGTACGGCGTGATCGCGTGCCCCATTGTCAGGCTGCCGTTATCGTATTTGTAGATGCCCAAGGTGTAGGGATCGTCGCCGCTCTCCAACGCCTCCCTGATCAGTTCGAAGATCTGCTTGGGGGTGTTGTTCACCCGAATCAGGCCGGTGGGATACCAGACCTCTTCCACAGTCTGCAGGACGAAGTAGTAGGCGATGTAGTTATCAACGGACTGGTCCCGGCCGAGATCGTACACCCGCTGCGCGCCACCCTGGAAGTCGCCGGGTGTGGTGTCGCCGGTGTAGTATGTCTGACCTTTGAAGAAGCGCAGACACGTCGTGGCCATGCCCTCACAGTGACCACCGCCTGCCATGTTGAGTACGTACTGCCGCCACGTTTCGGCCGCCGAGGTCAGGACGCAATCGGCTGGTGTGGACCCCGAGGCACAGACGTTGCCGGCGCCAAACATGTTGATCAGATCGGCGGCCCCCAGGTCGTCCTGCCAGGTGTGCGAGTTGCCATAGTTGGGGAAGCTGTAGCCGTCAGGTTCGGGCAAGAAACCAAACTGCGGGGGGTAGCCGCTCACGCCCAGCGGCACGTACACTTTCTCTTGGTACCCTGCCTGATATGCCCGTAACGTGACGTCGTCCACATAGGCCCCATAACTCCTGACGCTGCCGTCACTCTCAAAAATGAAGGCGATCCACACCTGAGACGCGCCTGTCACGCCAGACACGCTCGTCAGATCAAAGTTGACGTACTGCCAACCGCTGGAACCCCCACTGACAGAATAGCCATAGTAGTCTGTACCGTTCGTGGACGCCGCCCAGGAGAACTTGTCCCAGTTCGACTCTGATTGGTTCCAGTAGTAGAATAGGAGCTCTGCGTCGCTGTAGCCGGACAGGTTAAAGGGACCGTACACCATCCAGGACCAAGCGTCGTTCGGATAGTAGTCGTACTCGGGATCAAATCCGTTGAGACCGCCCCTGGCACACCAGGCGCTCCGGCTGCCCCAATGCGGCTTGTAGTCGTCGTCGTCCCAGTAGTACTCACCGCTAGTGGCACCGTCGTTGTCGAAGACCGTCCATCCTGTGGAGGGGAACACGCCCTCGAAGTTCTCTGTCATCAAGTTGGTCCATCCCGCCAGCGGGGCCTGAACGCCCGGACCGGTCACTTCCTCGTCCGGCAAGGGCGGGCGTTGACCCTGCGTCCAGTGACCGGGCACGCGTGAGCCTGTTCCGACGATCTTCTCACCTGCATTGGGCCCCCCGCCGGTGGCTCTCTCCGCGGAAGGCGGCTGGCCCCAGGAAGCGGGGCCAACGATGACCAACAGCACGGCCGCTAGCGCGATAAGTAGCAAGTACCGGATCTTCACTGCTTAGCCTCCTTTCTGGAATAAGGATTCGGTGGAGCTTGCAGTATAGACCAGTATAACATGGCTGCCATCGAGGAGCAATGGCTCTTGGGTACCATTTCTCAGAGGGGGGCGTTGATGCCAGGAGGGGCTATCCCAGCCGCCCGTAGAGCGCCGTCAGATCCCGCAAGCGTGCGGCAAGCTCATCCGTCAGCGCGCCGGGCAGCAGCCGCCAGCACCAGTTCGGCGGGCCTACCGTGCCGGGCGTGTTCATCCGCCGGTCGTGCCCCAGGCTCAACAGGTCCTGAGCGGTCGTGATGGCCGTGTGCGCCACCGACGCCCACGCCAGCCGGATTATGTCCCAGGCGATGTCTGAGCCATCGCTGCCCAGATACTTGAGCGCGTGCGCCCGCTCCGCCCCCGTCGAGCTTACCCGGTACCACCCCGCGGTCGTATCGTTGTCGTGGGTCCCGGTGTACACCATGCAGTCCCGGGTGAAGTTGTGGGGCAGAAAGGGATCCGCCGCATCCGTGCTGAAGGCGAACTGGAGCACCTTCATCCCCGGGTAGCCAAACTCCGCCTGCAGGGCATCCACCCCCGCGCGCGACTCGGCGTCGAAGTCGCCCAGGTCCTCCGCGATGATAGCCACCTCCCCCAATGCAGCCGTGACGGCGTGGAAAAGCTCGGCGCCCGGGCCGTACAGCCAGCGGCCGTGGATCGCCGTCTTCTCCCCCGCCGCGACTTGCCAGTAGTTGTAGAAGCCCCGGAAATGGTCGATCCGCACCACGTCGGCCTGCGTAAGCGCCATCTGGGCGCGAGTGATCCACCAGGCATACCCGGCCCGCGCCATTACGTCCCAACGGTACAGCGGGTGGCCCCAGAGCTGCCCCGTCTCGCTGAAGTAGTCGGGCGGCACGCCGGAGACGACCGTGGGCCGGAGACGCTCGTCGAGGTGAAACAGGCGCGTGTTGGCCCAGACGTCGGCGCTGTCCAGCGACATGAAGATGGGTATATCGCCGACAATGCGGATGCCCCGCTCGTTGGCGTACTGCTTCACCGCCAGCCACTGCTGGAAGAACTGCCACTGCCGGTATTTCTGGCTTTCGATCTCCCCGGCCAGCGACTCACACCAGCGGGCGAGTGCCCCCGGATTCCGCTTCACGACCTCTGACTCCCACTCGTGCCACGGGCGCAGGTTGTGCACCCCTTTCAAGGCCATGAACAGGGCGAAGTCATCCAGCCAGAAGGCCTGCTCCTCGCAGAAGCGGGCGAAAGCGCTTCGCTGGTCGGCGGGGGCGCGGGCCTGGAAGTTGGCAAAGGCCCGGTCGAGCAGGATCGTCTTGTGGTAGATGACGGGCCCGAAATCGACCTTGTCCTTGGGGAAGTAGGGCACGCCCTCCAGGTCTGCCTGCGACAGGTGGCCGACCTCAACCAGTCTCTCCGGGCTGATGAGCATCGGGTTGCCGGCGAAGGCAGAGAGTGTCTGATACGGGGAATCGCCGTAGCCGGTGGGGCTCAGCGGGAGCACCTGCCAGTAGGACTGGCCGGCCGCGACGAGGAAATCTATGAACCGGTAGGCGGCGTCGCCCAGATCGCCGATGCCGAATCGCCCGGGGAGAGAGGTGGGGTGCAATAGAATGCCGCTGCGGCGCAAGAACTTCATTGAGCTGCTCCGTTACCTGGGCGGATACCCTGTGACGCGTCGAATCTCCTCGTAGAGCGGCCGCAGCCGCCGGTACATCTGTCTATAGACCCGCCGGTACAACCCCTCGTAGATCTCGCGCGCTTCGGGCTGGGGCATGAACGTGCGGCTCACCCGCGTCATCTCCGCAACCGCCGTCTCGAAGTCGGGGTGCAACCCTAACCCGACCGCCGCATCCATCGCTGCCCCCAGCCCCGAGGTCTCGTACACATGGGGGCGGCTGGCCGGCAGGTTGAAGACATCGGCCGTGATCTGCATCGCGGCATCCGACTGCGAGCCGCCGCCGGAGACGCGCACCTCGCTCGTCTGTACGCGCAGGCGCTTCTGCGTCCGCTCCAGCCCCTCTCGCAGCGCGTAGGCCAGCCCTTCAAGGATCGCACGGTAGAGATGCGCGCGCGTGTGCACGTCGCCGAAGCCGATAATGGCCCCCTTGGCCTCGGGTCCGGGGGACCTGAGCCCCGGCGACCAGTAAGGCTGCAGGGTCAGGCCCATTGAGCCCGGGGGCACTGACTGGACCAGGTCGTCGAACAGATCCTCCGGCGCGCAGCCCTGCTCGCGGGCCAGTTGCTCCTCGCGTAGCCCGAACTCCTGCCGGAACCAATGCACCATCCAATAGCCACGGTAGATCTGGATCTCCAGGTTGTAGGCTTCGGGCACGGCGCTGGGATAGGGCGGGATGAGGGGAATGACCTCCACGTAGTCGCGGCTGGTCGTGTTAACGGTGGCCGTCGTGCCGTAGGAGAGGCAGGCGATCTCCGGTTCCAGGCACCCCGCACCGATCACCTCGCACGCCTTGTCGGCGGCGGCGGCGATGAGCGGCAAACCCGCCGGGATGCCTGTCTCCTCGGCAGCCTGCGGTGTGATCTCACCCAGCACCTCGGTGGGCGGGACCAGCTCGCACAGCAGTCGCTCGTCCATGGGCACCGCCTGCCACTTCCAGTCCGATTTCTTCGCCCAGGCCAGCCGCTTGTAGTCGAAGGGCAGATAGCCCACCTGACAGCCCACGCTGTCCACGATGCGACCGACCAGGTTGTAGGTCAGGTAGCCGGAGAGGAACAGATACTTGTGCGTGCGTTCCCAGATCTCGGGCTGGTGGGTGCGGATCCAATTGGCTTCCGCCTCTGCCTGGAGGTAGGCGACTGTGTCCCTCATCCCGCTCAGGCGGAACGCCCACCCCCATAGTCCACCTACCGGCGGCAGCCCTTCGGTACGGCGCTGATCCAGCCAGACAATCGCCGGGCGGAGTGGCTCGCCACGCTCGTCCACGTTGACCATCGTCGCCCGTTGAGTGGTGAGGGCCACCCCGGCCACGGCTTCTCGCAGCACCGGGGCTTCCTGCCACAGGCACTGGCAGGCCGCGCAGAGGCTCTCCCAGAAATACGTGGCGTGCTGCTCGGCCCAGCCGGGATTTTCGGAGAAGTAGGGCTCAATCGGCACGCGAACCTTGTGTATCAGGTCACCGCGCGGGTTGAAGACGAGCGCCCGCACCGATTGTGTACCGCAGTCAATCGCCAGGATATGGTCTTTGGCCATGACGCTCTCTTATAGATGTGTGCAGACCCTAAAGGTTTCGAAACGGATTGGAACAATCCGCACCTTTAGGGTCTTCAGCCTAGAGCTCGGAGGTGCAGTGTGGACACCGGGTGGCTTTGAGCGGGATGGTCAATAGGCAGTATGGGCATTCCTTGGTACTGGGCTCGGCCGGCGCGGGTTCCTCTTCCTTCCGCGTGCGGTTCACCCACCGGACGAACAGGAAGATCACGAACGCCACGATGATGAAGTCCAGCAGGGTGTTGATGAATACCCCGTAGTTGATCGTCGCCGCGCCGGCAGCCGCCGCCTCCTCCAGCGAGGCGTACGACTGTCCAGACAGGCTGATGAACAGGTTGGTGAAATCTACCTGGCCGACCAGCAATCCGACCGGGGGCATCAGGATGTCGTTGACAAAGGAGGTCACGATCTTGCCAAAGGCTGCGCCGATGATGATACCGACCGCCAGATCAATCACATTCCCGCGCAGAGCGAATTCCTTGAACTCTTTAAACATGTTCACTCCTCCTCATCAAAGCGCTAAACCAGTACTGGGCTGATTCGACGCGCATAGACATGGCGCATCGCACGGATTGTACTCTGTTTTCTTAATGAGGGCAATCCTGGTGAAAAAAGACCCTAAGGGTTTGTTAAACCCTTAGGGTCTGCCAGACATCTCAGGAACAGATGCACGCTTATGCATGGGGAAGCGCATGCAACGCGGGTTGCCAGCACCCTCCCACGTTCCTGGCGTACACTATTGATGGCACACACTACGTCAGAACTGACGCCACAGTTCCTCGACGTCTACCTCCGATGAGCTCTGCGCCTGGAGCGTCAGTAGCTCGCGGTAGCTCTGCTGGAGGCCTTCCGTCATCGCCGTTGCCTGATCTGCATTGCGCGCTGCAAAGGCCACGACGAGCCCGACGATCATGGCTGCCAGGCCGGTGAAGGAGGGCAGGTGTGTCTGTGTCGGCCCAGGGCAGACAATCGTCGTCTCGGCGGCCAGCGCCGACGCTGTGACGGCCGACGCCGTGAGCACCAGCGTCTTTGCCCCGCGTTGACGCGCAAAGCTGATGGCATCGGCCACGCTCAGGTCCATGCCGGTGATCGAGAAACCGATCACCACGTCGCCAGCCTCGACCCCCTTGAGATTCATCGCGGCCTCCAAGGGATCAGGCGTGATCGCGACAGCCGGCAGGCCGATCTCCCTCAGCGCCGACGCGCATAGGGCGGCCAGATGAGCACCGTTGCCCTGGCCCATGACCCAGACACGCCCGGCATCCAGAAGTGCCGGAAGGACGCCATTTACCTGCTCCGTCAGGCGGGCTTGCGCCAGTTCGAGGCTGTGTTTCTCGTTCTCCAGGAAGCTGCGGAACAGCCCCACGTCGTCTGGCGCTTCCAGAACAGGGCTGTAGGAGGCTGTCAGTTCTGCCTTGACGACCTGCTGCACTTCCTTGATTAACTCCCGGAAGCCCGAATAGCCAAGCGTCTGTGCGAAGCGAACGACGGTTGCCGCGTCTACGCCCATGCGGTGCGCCATCTCGGTGGCCGTCATGAACGCGGCGTCGAGTTGTTGTTGAAGGATGAAATCAGCGAGCTTTCGGAAACTGGGAGTTAACTCACCATATTTCGCCTGTATTCTTTCTCTGAACATGTGCACATCTCCTTATCCTTTATATATAGATCCGCAGATCTCTGTGTGGGGCCCAATGTTTCACCAGCCAACAAGGCTATCTGTATTTTACCATGGATTGCAGCAAAATTGCAAGTCGCGAATCTGAGCATCACAATTAGCGTAGTCGTCCACCGTCTAGCGTATGCCCTTGTAGCAGGCCCTACGCCACGGCCACGGCTTCGCCCTGCCGAGCGCGCAGTCGCACGACAGCTTTTGTGATCTCAGCGGCGATGCCAGGCACCAGTAGCAGGGGCAGAACTATGGTCCACTCCTCCACCCCCAGCGCCACCGTGTTGAAAACGGACTGGAAGAACGGGATGTAGACCACGCTGAACAGCAGGACGAAGGATACCAGCACCGCGTACTGCATAAACTTGTTGCTGAAAACGCCCAGCCGGAACAGCGAAGCACGCTCCGAACGGGCGGTGTACGCTCTCACCAGCTCGGAAGCCGAGAGCGTGACGAAGGCCATCGTCTGAGCCAGTGCCGGGTTCAGCGGTTGTCGGGCGACCCCGACGTAGTAGGCGGTCAACACCGCCGCTGTGATCGCGATGGTTTGCACGATGATGCCGGCGAGCATAGAGCGATTGATGATGGGCTCGCGCACGGGGCGGGGTGGCTGATCCATAATGTCTGGATCCCCTGTCTCCAACCCCAATGCGAGCGCCGGTGCCCCGTCGGTGAGCAGATTCAGCCATAGCAACTGAATCGCGTTCAACGGCTGCGAATCGCCAAACAAGGTGGCGAGGAAAATCACCATGATCTCGGCCATGTTGCACGAGATCAGGTAGTACACGAACTTGCGGATGTTCGAGTAGATGATGCGACCTTGCTCGACGGCCGAGACGATGGAGGCGTAGTTGTCGTCGGTGAGCACCATGTCGGCTGTCTCCTTGGAGACATCCGTCCCGGTGATCCCCATCGCCACGCCGATGGAAGCGCGCTTGAGAGCTGGCGCGTCGTTGACGCCGTCGCCCGTCATAGCCACCACGTGATCCTGCGCCCGCAATGCCTCGACGATGCGCACCTTGTGCTGAGGAGAGACGCGGGCGAAAACGTCCACGTCGCCTATGCGCTCTGCCAGCGCCTCGTCGGAGAGCTCGTTCAATTCCGCGCCGGTGAGTACCTCTGCCTCGGGCCGCAGGAGATCAATCTCCTGCGCGATAGCCTGGGCTGTGTCCGGATAGTCGCCGGTGATCATCATCGTGCGGATGCCGGCATTCCGCGCTCGGTCCACCGCCGGTCTCACTTCTGGTCGGGCTGGATCTATCATCGCCACCAGCCCGATCAGCGTCATGTTCCGCTCGATCGTATCGGCGTTCACTTCCTGGGGTAACTGCCCCAACCGGCGATAGGCCACGGCCAGTACGCGCAGCCCTCCGCGGCTCACGTCACGGATCACGTCGCCTATGTACTGCCGCCGCGCTGGCGTGAGCGCTAAGTCGGCCCCCTCCTCCAGAATAGCCTCGCACAACGGCAGCATCACGTCGGGTGCGCCCTTGACGTAAACGATGTGCTCGGCGACGCCGCCCTCGTCCCCGTCGGCCTGCTCGGAGCCAGGGGGAGTCCCATTCAGGCGGTGAACGGTGCTCATCCGCTTGCGATCGCTATCGAAGGGCACCTCGGCCACGCGCGGTAGTCGTGCCTCCGTCTCGTCGCGCCACAGGCCGGCCTTGGCCGCCGCCACGACCATCGCCCCCTCGGTCGGATCTCCCACCAGGCGATATTGACCACTCCTGCTGTCGCCATACTCGGACTCCACAGGTTCCAACACCGCATCGGAGCACAGCAAGCTTCCGGTGAGCAAGGACATAATCTCGGAATTGTCGTGCGGGTCGGCGGGCTCGCCGTAATGAGTGAACTCGCCCGCCGGCTGATACCCCTCACCGCTCAAGTCCAGCCGCAGGTTCGCCACGTACAAGCGTACGGCCACCATCTCGTTCTGCGTCAATGTGCCCGTCTTGTCGGAGCAAATGACAGTGGCACTGCCCAGTGTCTCCACCGCCGGCAGACGGCGGATCAACGCGTGGCGTTGGACCATCTCACGCATCCCCAATGCCAGGGAGATGGTGACGACGGCAGCCAACCCCTCCGGCACGGCGGCGATCGCCAGGCTGACCGCCACGATGAACAGGTCTACGATCTGCCCCTGGGTCTGCGCCAGGTACGCCGGCAATCCCTGGCTGGTGATAATCGCCAGATCCGTGTCCTGGATGATTGCCTCCAGGAAGACAATCGCGCAGATGGCCAACGACCCCCAGCCCAGCCAGTGGCCCAATTGGTCCAGCCGCACTTGGAGGGGGGTGGGTTCCTCTTCGTAGGATTGGATCATCTCGGCGATGAGGCCAATCTCCGTCTGCATGCCGGTGGCGACGACGATGCCGCTTCCCCGTCCGTACGTGACCGTCGTGCCCATGAAGGCACTGTTGATCCGGTCGCCCAGCGACATGCCCTGCGCCAGCTTCGCGCTGGCCATCTTCTCCACGGGCACGGACTCGCCTGTGAGTGATGCCTCATCAATCTTGAGGTTCACACTCTCGACGAGGCGCAGATCAGCGGGGACGTAATTACCTGCCTCCAGGAACACGACGTCACCGGGAACGAGTTCCCGGGCCGGGACGGTGACCCGGTGGCCTCCTCGCAGTACCTGGGCCTCGGGAGCAGACATCTTCTTGAGCGCCGCCAGCGCCTCTTCCGCTTTTCCCTCCTGAACCACGCCCAGCACCGCGTTGACGATGACGATGGCCATGATCGCGCAGGCCTCCACGACCTCTCCCAGCAGGAAGGAGACCACGGCGGCGACGATCAGGATGATGACGATGAAATCGTTGAACTGGCTCAGGAGCAGTTGAAAGAAGCCAGGCCGGGGTCGCTCGGTCAGTTCGTTGGGACCGTGCTGTGCCAGCCGTGCATCTGCCTCATCGCGTCCGAGCCCGGCATCTGGGCCCGTCTTCAACCTGCTCGCTACCTCTTGAATCGTATAGGTGTACCACAGAACTGTTTCAGACTGCATCTATTCCTCACCGCTTCATCTAAATATGTCATCGAAACCAGATTATAGCACATTCGTAATTGACGACAAGCCCACACCACTGCGCGGGGTTGACAAGGACACGCTCGCGCAATGGGCCTCACGCTGCACGGCGGATGGGTCCTCGCTCTATCCCCCGCTCATCGAATCCCCCACCAGTACATGTCCGCCAGCTTCTGATGCTCCTCTCGCAGACGCACGTAGCTCTCGTACCGATGGTAGCTGATCTGCCCCTCTTCGACCGCTTGTCTGACCGCACAGTCTGGCTCAACCTTGTGTGTGCAATCGGAGAACCGGCAGTGGGTCACCAGCGGGGCGATGTCGGGGAAGTAGGCGTCCAGCTCTTCTGGATCCACGTCGAACAGCGCCAGAGCGCGGATGCCGGGCGTGTCGGCTACCCAGCCCCCCGTGTCCAAGGGGATGAGCTGCGGCACGACGGTGGTGTGTCGCCCCTTGCTGGTGGATTGGCTCACCGTCCGCACCCGCAGGCCCAGGTCAGCTTGAATTGCGTTGAGCAGGCTCGTCTTGCCCACACCGGACGGGCCCAGGAAGGCCGATATTCTCCCCCGCAGCGCGTCGCGCAACTCGTCTATCCCTTCACGGGCAAGCGCGCTGGTATACAACACCGGGTAGCCAATCTCCTCATAAATGTCGAAGAGTGCGCGGGCCGCCTCGCGGCCTACCAGGTCAGTCTTGTTGGCGCACACAACCGCGGGCACGCGCTGGATCTCGGCGCCAACCAGCAGGCGGTCCAGCATACGTAGGTGAGGGGCAGGGTTCGCACAGGAGAAGATGAAGACTGCCTGGTCGGGATTGGCGACGATCACCTGCTCCCGCTCCGCCAGGTACCCATCCCGGTCCCAACGACGTGATCCGCGTCCACGGGCTATCGGGGCCAGCCGAGCCAGCGCCCGCTCCCGCTCGGCGATCTCCTCAATCATGCCTCTTTCATCCTCGCCCAGACTGATCCACACCCGATCTCCGACGGCGACCAGGTCGGTATCGCGCCGTTCCTGCTTCAGCCGTCCCCGCACACGGCAGACGACGTCGCCGGCCTGAGTGCGGACGGTGAAGAATCCGCTCTGCGCCTTGATAACCAGGCCGTCAAGCAAGTCGGGCATCAGACTCGTTGTACCGGTATTGCATAAGCGTTGCTCTCAATTGTGCGCATCCGCCCCTTCCAGGATTTGCTCATGTACGTGCATTGTAAGCATTTTCCTCTCTCCTGTCAACACGCACGCACGGCCCCTCCGACAGTCGCCACATCGGAGAAGCAGCACTCGCCCCCCCAGTCTCCTCAGCGAGATCTCTGGATGTCAGTTCTCGGTGATACGTGTCACTAGCCCTGAGCCTCATTTTGTGCGATACTCGTTTTTGTGCGATAATGGGCACATCTGTCGAGAAACGGATTGGATTGCGTATGGCCGAAGACGCTGTTGTCAAAATCGTCGAAGAACCAGAAAAGGCAAAGTCGAAGCGGCGGCTGCCGCGTGGGCGCGTGACCGTCTTCCCCAACTGGTGCAAGGGCTGTGGGCTGTGTGTCGAATTCTGCCCTGCCAACGTGTTGGAGCAAGGGCCCGACGGCCGGGTCACCGTGGCCCACCCGGAGAGATGCACGGCTTGCCGCTGGTGCGAACGGCACTGCCCGGACTTCGCCATCTTTGTAGCGGACATCGAGCCGCAGCCGGAGGAAGAGACGCCATGACGGCGGAAACGAACGTCAAGGACGCGCAGCCCGCACCAGCCGTACGAGGGCAGGTGCTTATGCAGGGCGATGAAGCCTGTGCGGAGGGGGCCGTCGCGGCCGGATGTCGCTTCTTTGCCGGCTATCCCATCACCCCGGCCACCGAGATCGCTGAAGTCCTGGCGCGGCGGCTGCCCCAGGTGGGCGGCAAGTTCATCCAGATGGAAGACGAGATCGCTTCCATCGCCGCCGTCGTCGGCGCGTCGGTGGGTGGGGCCAAGGCGATGACCGCCACCTCTGGCCCTGGCTTCAGCCTCATGCAGGAGAACATCGGCTACGCCGCCATGGCGGAGATTCCGTGTGTCATCGTGGACGTGCAACGGCTGGGGCCCTCTACGGGGCGACCTACCAGTCCCTCGCAAGGTGACGTCATGCAGGCCCGCTGGGGTACACACGGCGACCATCCTGTGATCGCCCTGTCCCCGTCATCGGTCGGAGAGGCCTTCACGCTGACAGTCCAGGCGTTCAACTTCTCCGAGCGCTACCGCACGCCGGTGATCGTGCTGATGGATGAGGTGATCGGCCACATGCGGGAGCCCATCGAGCTGCCGGGCGCCGATACCATCGAACTGGTGGAGCGATCCAGCACGACGGTCCCACCGGAGTGGTACATGCCGTACGAGAACTATCCCGCCGACGTGCCACCGTTGGTGCCCTTTGGCGAGGGCTATCGCTATCACATCACCGGCCTGCATCACGATGAGCGCGGGTATCCAACCAATCGGCTGAACGAGGTACAGCCATGGGTGGAGCGCGTCTTCCGCAAGATTGAGCGCAGCCTCTCGGACATCCTGCTCTATGACACAGATGGCATACGGGATGCTGAGACGCTGGTCATCGCCTACGGCGCGACGGCTCGCTCAGCCCGCTATGCCGTCGAAATGGCACGGGAGCGGGGCCGCCATGTTGGCTTCCTCAAACTCAAGACCCTGTGGCCCTTTGCCGAGGAGATCGTGGAGCATGCCGCCGCTCGCCTGCATCGCGTCGTCGTGCCCGAAATGAACCTGGGCCAGGTGGCACTGGAGGTCGAACGGGTGGTAGGCCGGCACAAGGTCCATCGCGTGAACCGGGTGGACGGTGAGATGATCCGGCCGGCTGAGATACTGGCCGCTATCGAGGAGTGGATAAGGTGAAAAGACAGTCTGCCTCGGAGAGGCTTAGAGCGCCAAGCGAGTCGCGGGTGCACGAGCGCTATCTGCGCCACAGCAAGAGATTCCCCAACGTCTGGTGTGCAGGTTGCGGCATCGGCATTGTCTTGGGTGCCATCGTTCGAGCCGTGGACAGCCTTCAGTTGGACAAGAACGACGTGGCGCTGCTCTCGGGCATCGGCTGCACCGGGCGGATGCCCGTCTACGTGGACTTCAACACGATGCACACGACCCATGGCCGGGCGCTGGCCTTCGCAACCGGGCTGAAGATGGTGCGGCCCGAGATGAAGGTCATCGTGGTGATGGGGGACGGGGACGCGCTCGCCATCGGCGGCAACCACTTCATCCACGCTGCCCGGCGCAACATTGGGCTAACCGCCATTGTGGTCAACAACTACACCTATGGAATGACAGGCGGGCAGTACTCGCCCACCACACCCACCGGCGCGCAGGCGGCGACCGCGCCCTATGGGCACATCGAGCAGCCCTTTCCCATCGCCGAGCTGGCTGTCGCAGCCGGGGCCGCTTTCGTCGCCCGCAGCACGGTCTACCACGTGCAAGAGTTGGAACGCTACATCGCCCAAGGAATCGCCAAGGAGGGGTTCGCGGTGGTCGAGGCGATGAGTTACTGCCACACGACGATCGGGCGTATCAACCACTGGGGCACCGCGCCGGACATGATGCGCGCCCTGAAGGATCGAAGCATATCCACCAGGCAGGCCGGCAATATGGACGAAGAAGAAAGACAAGGGAAGATCGTCCGCGGTGTGTTTGTGGATCGCGACATCCCCGAGTACACACAGCTCTACGACCAGATTGTCGAGCGAGCCCAAGAGGTAGACGCCTGATGGCCCGGCGCTGCGAGGTACGGTTGGCCGGTACCGGCGGGCAGGGAGCCATTCTGGCGGGCATTCTGCTGGCCGAGGCGGCTATTCGGGACGGCAAGAACGTCGTTCAGACCCAATCGTACGGGCCGGAGGCGCGGGGCGGTGCCAGCCGCTCCGAAGTAGTGATCTGCAACGGAGAGATTCACTACCCGAAAGTGATCACAGCCGACATCACGCTCTGCATGAGCCAGGAGGCTTGCGACCGCTATGGCGAGCACACCAGGCGCGATGGGTTGCTGATCCTGGACGCCGACCACGTCACCCGCGCTCCCACAACGCGAGCGGTACGCGTGCCGATGACCACCCTGGCGCGCGACGTGGCGGGACGGGAGATTGTCGCCAACGTGGTCGGCCTGGGGCTGCTGGTGGGGTTGACAGGAATCGTGTCGCGGGAGGCGTTGGAAGCGGCCGTGCGGGACCGGGCACCACGAGGGACCGCAAGCATCAATCTCAAGGCGCTCGCGGCGGGCTTCGAGATGGCCGGGCGCGTTCGAGAGGGTAACCTGGGCACATAGCCGATGCCCGTACGCCCAGGCGCACCGGTACGCCTGGCGGGAGCTCTCTGCCATATATCAGGTCACACTTGACTGATTCATAGGATCGGACAGCGATGATGAATGAGAACGGGCAACAGCGATTGACGTTGCGCCTATTGGGGGAACCGTCCATCCTTTACCGAGGCACGTCCCTCGCTGGGCTCCTGGCGCAGAAAGAGCAGGCCCTCCTCGTGTACCTGGTCTGCCAGGCTGAGCAGCGTTTCTCTCGCGAACACCTGTCCACGCTCCTCTGGGGAGATGTGCCCCAGTCCCGGGCGCGCTACAATCTCCGTCGCGCGCTGTGGCACCTTCGCCGGGCCTTTGACGAGACTGACCTCTCCCCTGACGATTGTCTGGTCGTTGAGGGCTCCTGGGTCTCTGTCCCCTCGTCCGCGCCCTGCTGGGCGGACGTCCACGATTTCGAACAAGTACTTCACACCTGCTTCCAGGACCCACAATCGCGCTTCTCTGTCGCTTCCGAAGGCATCCGCTGCATCCGTCGGGCGCTAGACCTATATCGAGGGGAGTTCTTAGCCGGTTTCTCCGTCTCCCATGCGCCTGGCTTCGAGGAGTGGGTCATCGTTGAGCGCGAGCGGCTCTTCCTGCTCCTGCTCCGCGCCCTGACCAGCCTCATCCAGGGCTTCATCGCCCGGAACGAGCGAGATGAAGCCATAGCTGCCTGCCAGCGCCTCCTGGTCCTTGACCCGCTGCAGGAGGACATCCACCGCCTGCTTATGCGCCTCTACTGGGAGACCGGCCAACGAGCCCAGGCTCTCCGTCAGTACAATACCTACCACGATCTCCTGCGCCGCGAGTTGAACATTGAGCCCCTGGAGGACACGCAAGAGTTGTACCAGCGCATCCTCCAGCAAGAAGCTGCGCCGACAAGTACCGCCTCGTCGCTGGTATTGACCTCGCGTGTCACGCCTCCCGCGCCAGCGCCGGAAGCGCTTGCCCGTCCTCGTCTCTTCTCCCTCCTGGATCGAGGCCTGACCGTCCGCCTCACCCTTCTCTCCGCCCCACCGGGCTATGGCAAGACCACGCTGTTGGCCCAGTGGTTGGCCGCCCGCTCGGCGGAATACGGCACAGACCCACCGCGAGGGAAACGCGCCAGGGAACCGCTATTCGCGTGGTACCAGGTGAGTGAGGCAGACAACGCACCGCTTGGCCTCGTGGAAGGCATGGCTGCGTCAGTAGATCAATTGCATCTAGAAGCAGCTTCGTCCCTACAGACGCAAGTCCACGACGTCACCGCCTTGCAGAGGGATCCCCGACAGGCAGCGGGACTCCTGCTACGTGCCGTGGCGGCGCTGGACCCAACGCCGTTCCTGATAATCCTCGATGACGTCGAACATCTGACGGATCCCGATAGCCAGGAGGTGCTCCAGTACATCGTGGAGCATCTTCCGGCCAACGGTCATCTCTACCTTCTGACGCGGGTAGCGCCGCCGCTGCCGCTGCCCCGTCTGCGCGTCCGTGGTCAGTTGCTGGAAATCCGCGCTCCTGAACTCCGCTTCACCGACGAAGAAGCGGCCACGTTCCTCAAGCAAGTCTCGGGTCCGAATCTGAGCCGCACCGAGATCGCCGAATTGACTTCACGTGCCGAGGGATGGGCCGCCCCGCTATGGCTGGCCTCCAGCGCTCTCGGTCGCTTCGCTGCCAGCCTGGACGATGTATGGGAAGGCGTGTTTGCCTATCTGCGGGAGGAGGTACTGGCCCTCCAGCCGCCCGAGATACGCGACTTGCTCCTGCGCAGTGCCGTGTTGGACCGGCTGAGCCCCAGTTTGTGCCAGGCCATCTTGGATGTGCCCAAGGATTCGGATAGCCCGGGCGAGTGGCTGGCCGAATTGGAGCGGCGCAATCTATTCCTCCGGCGCGTACCCCTCCAACCCCAGTCCGCGGAACCGCAGTATACGTACCATCCCCTCTTCCTGACATTCCTGCGGGCGGAATTGCCCTCGTATCTTTCCAATGGCGAAGTCGAGGCCCTGCATCGCCGGGCTATGGCGGTGTGGGAACAGCAAGGCGACCTGGAACAAGCCTTGTTCCACTGCTTCAAGACCGGCGATCAACCGGGCATCGCGCGTCTGTTTGAACAGATCGCACCTGCCTACCTGCACCAGGGACGATTGGAGCCCCTGGCACGCTGGCTGGACCAGTTAGGCCCGGCCGTGCAGGATCAGCATCCACAGCTCACACTGCACGCGGGGCGAATCCGTCAGGCAGAGGGGCGGGTGGAGGAAGCCCGCCAGCTCTACCAGCGCGCAGCGCTTGGCTTCGAGGTCTCCCAGGATCGCGCGTCCCAGGGCGATAGCTTGCTCGCCCTGGCCGAATTGGAACTTCTGCGTGGTCGCTACGCCGAGGGAATCCAGTTGGGAGAGCGGGCGATTGATTGCTGGGACGAGGCGGACATACGGCGGCGTGCGTCCGCGCTGCGGGCCGTAGGCCATATGCAGGCCAGCAAGGGCAATCTGCCCGATGCTGAAGCGATCCTGGGAGAGGCCGAAGGCCTGATCCTCGAGCGCGGTCATCCCTTGCTTGCCTTCCAGGTGTTGCGCACCCGTGCGTGGGTCGCCTACGTCCAGGGACGCTATCGCCGGGCGATGGCGCTGAACCATCTGGCGGAGCGCGAAGCCGGGCCTGAGGTGTCGCCAGAGATTAGGGCGACCACGTACAATCCTGTACCCTCTGTACTGCGAGAATGGGGGGAGGCAGAGATCGCGTGGACGGCAACGCAGCAGCGAATCAAGGCGGCCCGCCAGCTTCACCAGCGCCTGGTACTTGCCCAGGCCCACACCGAACTGGGCAATCTCTACCTGGATCAAGCCAGGGTCGCCGAGGCAGAGACGGCCTTCCGCCATGCCGTTGCCGAGGCCAAGGCAGCCGGGGGCGATGGCCTTCATCGCCTGTGTGGCGAGGTTCATCTGGTATACGCCTGTGTGCTGCAGGACCACGGCGCGGAAGCCGGTGAACTGGCCGAGGCCGCACTTCACCGTTGCGAGTCGCGGGGCGCCGACCTCCTGGATTTGGCCATCGCGCAGACGGCGGTCGCACTGGCCCACACCTGTGACCCCGATTCGGCCCAGGCCTTTCGACAGTCGATCGAGGCATATCGCACGTACCGCCGGTTGGGTGTCATGTACGGCGCGTTCGTGTCGGGCACGCTGGCCAGTCTGACTGCCCTGCGAGCGAAGCACCGGCGGCAGGCGCGGCGCTACCTGGCCGAGGCACTGGCCCTGGCCGCCGCCGAGGGCTACCTCCAGACCATCGTTGCCTCTCGCCAGTTGTTGTTGCCCTTGTTGCTCTTTGGGCTAGGCGAGGGGATAGAGGTCCGCTTCATCGGGCGAGCGCTGGCCCGCATGGAGCCCGAGGTGCTGGCGGACGTTGAGCGTATGACCCGGGCCGCCGAACCTGCTGTCCGCCAGCGCGCGGCTGTCGTGCTGGCAGTCATCGGGGCTGAAAGGAGAGCAGCCAGGACCGCCGCCCCAGACACCGCGCTTGCGGCGTTGGAGCGACTGGTCCGCGACCCTGATCCAACCGTGCGTGCCGCGGCCGCGCATGCCCGCCGCAGCTTGCGCCTGCGCTCCCGCACACGCCCCTAGATCCCAGACGTCAGGCGCTGGCGACCGGCAACTGAAGCACCGGGAGGAGATCCCGGTGCTTGTGCTTTCTCTCGCTTGCGCGACCTCCCCGAGACCGCCCGCTGCTCCTCGTCGGCGGTTTGCCACAGCTACGCAAACTTGTCCCCCAAGACACGGGATTTGCAACGCCTAGTCCACAACTGGCCCACATTCCGACCATTTGACACGCCGCTTGACACGTTCGGAGAAACGGTATGTGAAATGGCGTACTGCTAGCATGACGACGATTCCGGCCACTGTAGCGCCTCGCAACGGTGTGCCACGACGAGAGAAAGGCAGCAAATGGGTCGCAGAAATCATCTGGTGAAATTAGTGGGTAGCATGAGCCTCGCGGCCCTGCTGTTCGTCGGCGCTCTAGCCCAGCCCGGTCACGCCAAGGCTGCCCAGGGATTGGAACGAGCCACGCCTTCTGGCTCCGCCACGAGCCGGGCGCTCGTCCTCCTGACACCAGACGCAGACGTTGATGCAGTCGCCGCTGCGATCGAGCAGGCCGGTGCTCACGTGACCCACATCTTCCCGCCATCCGCGCTCATCGCCGAGATGCCCTCCGGGAAATCGTCCCCGGCCGGGGTCCTCGCGATCTACCGAGACGCGGTGAGTGAATCGGACCTGGCCGAGCTGACCGACGATGCCCGTCGCGCCGCACAAGTCTGGAATGCCCTCCTGACCCCCGAGCCCCCTGTCGCCACCGGGGAGAGCCTGGACACACTCGAAGCCGAGTTGGTGGGCGATGCGATGGTTGCCCCCGCCCCCCAGACGATGCAGACCCTCGACAGCGATCTGACCCCCGGCTACACCGAGACCAGCGAATACATGATCGGGCGCGTGGCAGTGGGAATCGTGCTGCCCGAGAGCGACGGCAGTGTGGACGACTCCGCCGAAGACTGGAGCGAGGACGAGCGGGCACTGGTGCTGAGCGAGATCACCGCTGCGCTCGACTGGTGGGCCAGGATTGAACCCAATGCCCACCTCACCTTCGTTTACGATGATGGGACCGCCGCCCCCGTCCCCACGAGCTACGAGCCGATCACCCGGCGCTACAGTGACCAGTCCCTGTGGATCACCGAGGTGATGGACGGTATGGGCTACACCGGCTACTCTTACTTCGACCAGGTGCGCCGCTACAACAACACAATGCGCGACAGATACGACACGGATTGGGCCTTTACCATCTTCATCGTGGATAGCTCGAACGACAGCGACAACCGCTTCTCTGACGGCTACTTCGCCTACGCCTATCTCGGCGGGCCGTTCTGCGTGCTGACCTACGGCAACAACGGTTATGGCGCTCACAACATGGACGCCGTCGCCGCCCACGAGATGGGCCACATCTTCTGGGCACTTGACCAATACTACTCCGCCCACCAGCCCTGCACCCGTAGCTCAGGCTACCTGGGCGTAGAGAATCAGAACAGCCAGTACGGCGGCTGTACCCTGGACGAGCCCAGCATCATGCGCGGCCAGACGTGGCCCTTCCGCGACAGCGCCGTTGACCAGTATGCCCGCGGCCAGATCGGCTGGCGCGACTCCGATGGTGACGGCATCCTCGACCCCGTGGACACCACGTTGAGTGTCACCAGATCCGATCACGAAGCCGATGTCGAACGCCCGAACATCCTGACCTTCACCGGCTCTGTGCAGGATGCTCCCTACCCCTCACCGATACGCCGTAGCACCATCATCAACACGATCCAGCAGGTCCAATATCGGGTGGCAGGCGGCGAGTGGCTGGATGCCGAACCGACAGACGGAGCTTTTGATACCTACGCTGAAAACTTCACCTTCACCACGCCCCCCCTGCCCACCGGCGAACTGGACGTCGAACTGCGCGTGCTGGACTCGGCGGACAACGAACTAATCCAGTCTGTCGCGACCGTGTCGGTCGTCGACCCAGTGGACGCCATCCTCAACACGACGTTGACGCGGCTGGCACCCCAGGACTCCAGCGAACAACCGAGCGAATTCAATTACAACGGCCAGAGCACCTCGGCGACCAGCCACATCAGCGCCGTCTACTTCCGCATCGACGGGGGTGACTGGCAAGCCGTCGCCGCCGCCGACGGCGCGTTCGACGAGCCTCAGGAGGAATTCACCTTCGTCGTCGACATATCGGCTCTGGCCCCCGGCACTCACCAGATCGAGGCCAGCTCGCGAGATGGCGAGGGGAACGTCGAGACGTCTCCCGCCAGCGACTCCTTCGTCGTCGAGCCGCGCTTCCAATACGTCTTTCTCCCCTTTGTAACTATCGGCGACTAGGCCGGCCAAACCCGCGTTCCGCACTTTGCCGTGCAGACCGACGCCCGACATTTGACCTTTCGGGTTCTCCGCTTGCGCACCCATCAGACCTGCGGTACAATACGTGACGGCAATGACAAGCGGTTTCCTCCATCGCATACGGGTCTGCGAACGAGCATAGGCAACGACGAGCGGCTCCACGGAAGACACACAGACAATGGACACAATCTCAGACTCTCCCGCAGGTTCTACCTCTCTCCTGGAGACCCCTACCCAGATCGGTCCCATGACGCTCGCGAATCGGACCGTCCGCTCGGCCACGCACGAAAGCCTGGCCGAAGACGGTGAGGTGAGCGACAGGCTTGTCACCGTGCTCACCCGCCTGGCCCGGGGCCAGGTGGGCATGATCGTCACCGGTGCGGCAGCGGTCGCCCAGGAGGGGCGCATCTCTCCGACCCAGCTTGCTCTGTGGGATGATCGCTTCGTGCACGGGCTGGCCCGGCTGGTCAGAGAGATCCACATGGCCGGCGACGCTCGTCTCATCGTCCAGATCTCCCACGCCGGCCCTCATGCGCGGGGGACCGTCGAGCCCCTGGCCCCCTCACTGGTGCAGACCCTGGCGCTGCAGGCCCGCCCACGCGCGCTCACCGAACGGGAAGTCGAGCGCATCCTGGAGGCGTACGCCGAGGCAGCACGCCGCGCCCAGAAGGCTGGCGCCGACGGCGTCCAGTTCCACATGTGCCACGGGGACCTCCCCAGCAGCTTCATGTCCACGATCTCCAACCGCCGCGAGGATCGCTGGGGCGGTCCGTTGGAGAACCGCATCCGTTTCCCGTTGGAGGTCTATCGCCGTGCCCGCGCCGCCGTGGGCCCCGATTTTCCTCTGCTAGTCAAGATGAACGCCACCGACTTCAAGGGCGGGTGGGACGTGGACGACGCGGTGGTGCTGGCCCGTGCGCTGGCCGACGCCGGCATAGACGCCATCGAGGTGAGCGCCGGCGTCAGCGAGACGTGGCTGGGCATGTCCAGGGGAGGCGTACCCGTGGACATGATCGTGGAGGGATTGGGCGGCGGGTGGCTGAAACGCTGGATCACAACCCTCTACTTCCGCCTCACCAGCCGGCGCTTCGCCTTCAGCGAGGCATACCTGGCTCCCTACGCGCTGGCGATCAAAGACGCCGTCGCAAGCACACCCGTCATCGCCGTGGGCGGGTTCCGCACTCGGGAGACCATGGAGCGCACGCTGGCCCAGGGCGTGGACATGGTCGCGCTCTCCCGTCCCCTGATCCGGGAGCCTTACCTGATTCGTCACATGTTTGAGGGCAAGACCGATGCAGCCAGTTGCATCAACTGCAACCGCTGCGTCATCGCCATCGGCTTCCAGGAACACCCCATCCGCTGCTACTACGAAGGCTAGCGCCCGTGGAGCACTCAAGCGACGAGCGAAACCCCGCAGACATCATGCCGGCAGGGATGCTGCCGACCGCAGACAGTCGGTGGATGCAGACATCCGGGCGGTCCGTTGACCGTGCGCCCGTGCGTGGGTCCGGAACAGTGTCCGCCGAATCCATCATCCAGCGGGCAAACGTGTGCCGCATTGCGCTCTCCGACGGCGATCAGCCCTACATCGTGCCCGTCAGTTTCGGCTACGAGCACGATACGCTGTACTTCCACTCCGCCCCCAGCGGTAGGAAACTGGACATCCTGCGCAAGAACAACGCAGTTTGCGTCGAATTCGACGTGGACTGCGAGATCGTCCGGGCCGAAACTCCCTGCAAATGGAGCGTCAAGTACCGCAGCGTGATCGGTTTTGGGCACGCCTATCTGGTCGAGGACGTCGCGGAAAAGAAGAAAGCCCTCGATCTCATCATGGCCCACTATGGCGGCCAACCATCCGACTACCCCGAAGCCACGCTCCGCAAGACGGCCATCGTGCGAATCGAGATCGAGCGCATGAGTGCCAAGACAGCAGGGTACTGAGCCAACGGCGATTGGATAGCACCCCGCTAGAGGGCGACTTCTTCTATCGCGTGTACCCACGAGACTTCAGCGCTGGCTGAACCTGCCAGGCGGCGGTCCGCGGTCCAGAAGTGGCCCCCCAGGGTCTCGGCCAGAGCCAGGTAGTGGGCGCCGTAGGCTACCGTGTGCCCCAGGACGCGAATGAGCCGGAGCTTCTGCTCCGGCCCACTCACGAGAATGTTCCAGTCTCTGTCCGATACGAACAGAGGGGGTAAATATATGCTGCTTAGCGGCGCCGCAGGATCAACCCACCCGCGACCAACGCGAGGCCAAGACCGAGCAATCCCAGCGGGAAAATGGAGGTGGGAACGGCTGCTCCGGTCGCCGGCAATAGCGTAGGACTCGCAGGCGAAGCGTCAACACTGGGCACAGCGGTCAGGGACGGTTCACCGCCCGCCAACCCCATCGCAAATACCGTGTATACCGTGCGGTCAGCCAGCGCCAGGCCAGGGACCTCCAGCACCACGGCACCCGTGTCGTGCACGCGGACCTCCAGGTCATACGTCCCGGCGTCAACGGGGAGGTATGGGAAGGCCTGCTTGAACGGCACGTTCTCGAACAGAACTGGGCCACCCTTCACCGCGATGTCCACGTTAGGCGCGTCGGGCGAGGCGTGCACGAACCGCACGTGAGCCTTGCCAGCCGCTGGCAGGGTGTTGTCATCCACCAGGACGAGGGGCTCGATGTCGGCCAGCTTACCCACGGCCACCACCGTGTAGTCCGTGTTGGCGTCCAGGCCGAGTTCCGCCTCGATCACCACCGGCTCCGTCGCCCCTGCAGGTACGACCTTGACGTTATACTTGGCGGGTTCAAGCTCGGCGTAGCCGGTGATGCCCTTGAACGGGGCATTGCTGAAGGCGACAATCGTATCGTTGACCCATACATCGACGGCCGGGGCGTCCGGGGAGGCGTGTACCACGCGGACCCGCGCCTCGTGGCCGGCGGCCAATGCTGTCGTTGCAGCGGCCAGAATGAGGACCAATACCGAGGTTGCTAGAGCTATGCGCTTCATGACTGCTTTCTCCTTTCCTTGTGATTTCCTGTTCTCGCATCGGACTTAGACCTAGAACATATCTCTTAATTCATTGCGAGTATACCACGATTTGAATAAAAAGTCAATATTTATCACAAATATCTGTTAAATTTCTATCGATTTCTAATACAAGACTCTGCTAGTAAGCACCTTCGCCTATCGCGTGTACCCTGGAGACGTCCGTGCTCGCCGAACCTCCTTGACACTCCCCGCACCCGGGGTACAATATCTCCGCCGTGGCACCCTGGGCCACGTGCACCGGCCCAATCAGTCCACTGCCTCCGTCGCTGCCAAACTGAAGGTAGATCGTGCTGCAGACACATGAGCAAACGGAACATCCGCGCCATCCTGATCGCGCTCTCGTCTCTGTCCGTTCTTTTCATATCTTGTCGCGCCCGCATCGTCGAAGCGCCGGGCTTGTCTGAGCCAGAGGCCACCGCCACCGCCACGCCGACCCTCCCTCCCACGCGCACGCCCACATCGGCTCTCCCGATCCCGGAAACGCCCACGTCCACCCAGTCCCCGGACGCTACACAGCCCTCGCCCGCCGAATCCGGCGCGACCACCCACACCGTCCAAAGCGGTGACACCCTGCTCGGCATCGCCACAGAGCACGGCGTCCCCATGGCCGCCATCCAACTCGAGAACGACATGGGTGATTCGACCGTCGTCCAGACGGGACAGGTGCTCTCTATCCCGTCGAGAGATGGTTGGGAGGAAGCCTCTCGTTTCTGGGTCGTGCACGTGGTGCAGGAGGGCGAGACACTGGTGGGCATTGCCAGGGCCTACGGTCTGAAGGCCGCGACGCTCAAGTCCGTCAACGGGCTGACCGACGCCGACATGATCCGCGTGGGCCAGGAGTTGGTGCTGCCCTTGGGCGAACCGGCGGCGACGCGTGCCCCCAACCCCGCCGACACGCCGGTTCCGTCCCCCGCACCGACGTCCACCACATCAGCAGGGGACGCAGAAGCTCTTCCGTCCGCGTCCTCTGCCTCTGCCCCGACCTCGCCCCCGCCCACTGCCGTGCCGGCCGCTGCCCCACCGGGCGATCTGGCCTCGTGGCCTCGCGAGACGGTCCGGCTGATCAACGACGTGCGTGCCCGGCATGGTCTGGACCCGCTGGTCTACAACGAGACCTTGGCCCAAGCCGCACAGGGCCAGGCGAACGACTGTGCCCAGCGCGGCTCGTGCAGCCACACCGGCTCCGACGGTTCGAACATCAAGACCCGTGTCCTGCGCGCGGGATACGCCCCCACCGGCTGGGCCGAATGCTGGGCGCAGCGAAAGACACCCCAGGGGGCAGTGGATATCTGGATGGACGAAGTGCCGCCCAACGACCCGCACCGGCGCACGCTGCTCACAACCTGGCTGACAGAGATCGGCGTGGGCGTGGCCGAGGGCAACTGGGGCTACTACTACTTCATTGCGGACTTCGGTCGGCCCTGAGTCGGTCCCCGAAGTGCGACGCGTCTGAGAATGGGAGGCACTACGATGGCCGAGCATCGTTTCCTGCACCTGACCGCCGTGCTCCAGGCTCTGTTGGTCACGTTCCTATGGTCCACGTCCTGGGTGCTCATCAAGATGGGAATCGAGGACATTCCGGCCTTGACCTTCGCGGGGCTGCGCTACAGCCTGGCCTTCCTGTGCCTGCTTCCTCTCGTGCTGCGCCCCGCCCTTATGGCACCGCTCCGCCGCCTTTCCAGGCAGGACTGGGCGCGGCTGGTGGCCCTCGGGCTCCTGTTCTACGCCGTCACGCAGGGAGCCCAGTTCTTCGGCCTGGCCTTCCTGCCATCTATGACCGTCAGCCTGCTGCTGAACTTCACGACGATCGTCATATCAATGTCGGGCATCCCCCTGCTGGGAGAGCGACCGACCCTTCTTCAGTGGTGCGGCATCCTGCTGAATGTCGCGGGTATCGTGCTATACTTCCATCCCGTGTCTTTCCCCGCCAGCCAGGCCGTGGCGTTGGCCGTCGTGGGTGCTGGCGTTCTCGCCAACGCCGGCTCCTCGATGCTCGGGCGGCGCATCAACCGCTCGGGAGACATCTCTCCCCTCGTTGTGACCACCATCAGCATGGGAATCGGGGCCGGCGTGCTGTTCGCCGCCGGGATCCTGACCCAGGGTCTGCCCCGTCTCGACCCGGTCCACTGGGCCATCGTTGGCTGGCTGGCCGTGGTCAACACGGCCTTCGCGTTCACGCTGTGGAACCACACGCTGCGCACGCTCTCGGCGGTGGAATCCAGCATCATCAATAGCACCATGCTCGTCCAGATCGCCGTCCTGGCCTGGCTCTTCCTCGGCGAGCGGCTGACGCTTCAGGAAGGGATCGGCATGGCGCTGGCGGGCGTCGGCGCGTTGATTGTGCAGGTCCGTCGCCGGGATTGAGGACCGCGAGCACAAGGGCAATTGGAGGCTTGTATGTGGCACAAACTCCGTAGAACGCCACAGGAAAACGCCGAGTTCATCTCGGCTGCGACCGAGTTGCTGCAATCCACGTTCCGCAATCTTATCATCGCCACGGGCATTACCTATATGGCCTGGTATCTCGTGGCCACGATCATGTGGCCGGAAGAACTCAGTTGGAACGTGATGCTCGTCACCCCTGTCATTCTTTTGGCCTGCGTCTTCTCCATCAGACTTCTCCCAGACCGATTTCTGGCATCTCAGGCTGTCTGGCAGGTTGGGCTTGCTGCAGCTATCACCCTCTCTGCGGTCAGGTTTCAGCAGCCGATGGTCATCTTTTTCTACGCACTGCTACCACTCATGGCGGCCGTCACCGGGGGGTGGCAGGTCGCCCTGTTCACAGAAGCCATGGTGGTCGCTTTGATCTGCGGGCTGTATGTCAGTTCGTTGCTGTCGTCGTTGACCGTTTCCCTCTGTGGAGCTGCTATCACCGGCGGGATTCTAACCGGGTTGCTCGGCTGGGTCTCGACACGAGCATTGCTCACCGTGACTCAGTGGGCGCTTTTCTACTCTGAGCGGGCTCGCGAGCGAATGAAGGAGGCACAGGCGCAACGGCTGGAGCTCAAGCAGGTCCAAGAGGACCTGGTCCTGGCCAATCGAGAGCTGGCCAGGCTGTCCGACCGGCTGAAAGTGATGCATCAGGTTGCAGAGGAAGCGCGCCGCACGAAGGAGGAGTTCGTGGCCAACGTGAGCCATGAACTGCGTACGCCTCTAAACATGATTATCGGCTTCAGCGAGATGATCACCCAGTCGCCCCAGGTATATGGTGAGGAACTGCCACCGGCGCTTCTGGCCGACATCGCCGCTATCCAGCGCAACAGCCGGCACTTGACCAGATTAGTGAACGATGTGCTCGACCTCAGCCAGGTCGAGGCCGGACGTATGGCGCTCAGTAAGCAATGGACCCTCTTGCAGGAGATCATAGATGAGGCCGTGCTGGCCGTGAAGGTCTTGTTTGAGTCCAAGGGACTTTCCCTAGAAGTAGAGATAGCTCCAGACTTGCCCCCGGTATTCTGTGACGGCACGCGCATCCATCAGGTCGTGTTGAACCTGCTCAGCAATGCGGGTCGTTTTACAGAGCGAGGAGGGGTGCAAGTGCGAGCCTGGCGAGACAAGGATATGGTTATGGTTGGCGTGACTGATACCGGCCCAGGTATCCCTCCCGAGAGTCGGAAGAGGATATTTGAGCCTTTCCAGCAGCTAGATACCTCAATACGTCGTCGTCATGGCGGAAGTGGTCTAGGCCTGAGCATCAGCAAACGGTTCGTAGAGATGCACGAGGGGAACATGTGGCTGGAGAGTGAGATGGGTGTCGGCACGACCATCTGTTTCAGCCTGCCGCTAGGGATGTCTCCTCCTGTTGCCCTTGCCGACGAGGGTGTGAGGCGGTGGTTCAGCTCGTATGATGAGTACCACGAATATCGAACGCGCGGCCGACGGTCGAGCGCTCCCGCGCCTAAGGTGATCCCCCGGTTCGTGCTCCTGGAACAGGGAGGAACGCTACAGCGGCTGTTCAGCCGCTACGCGCACGATGTCGAGATTGTCTCCATCCAAAACATCGAAGAGGCCGTCGCCGAGTTGAATCGCTCACCAGCTCAGTCGCTGATCGTAAATAGTCCCCCGGTTGGCGAAGCGCTGGCTATGATGGACCAACTCACCGACCTGCCCTATGGCACGCCAGCAGTGGTCTGCTGGGTTCCTGGAGAGAATGAGTCAGCCAAGCGACTCGGCGTGGTGCGCTATCTGGTGAAGCCGATCACCCGGGACGCGTTGCTCACGGCACTAGAGGGACTGGGAACCGATGTGGAGACGGTGCTCTTGGTGGACGACGAGCCAGAAGCGCTGCAGCTCTTTGCCCGTATGCTATCTTCGACAGAAAACGGCTATCGCGTCCTGCGGGCGAAAAACGGACGGCGGGCTCTCAGTCTGATGCGCGAAAGACGGCCAGATGTGGTTTTGCTCGATTTGATTATGCCCGGGATGGATGGGTTTGAAGTACTGTTGGAAAAAAGCCAGGACCCGGCCATACGGGAGATGCCCGTGGTCGTAATATCCTCCAGAGACCCAAGTGGTGAGCCTATCGTGAGCGACACGCTCACCGTAACCCGTGGCGGAGGACTGTCGGTGCCCAATCTCTTGGACTGTATCCGGGCCGTCAGCGATGTTCTGGTTCCACTAGGCGCATCTGCTGATCAAGTGCAGCCAGAAATGCTTGGCGTGTGACCGGCTTATGCACAAAGCCGCTCGCCCCCAGGGAGAAGGCCAGTTCCTCCTGGGCCAGGATGGAGCATATGACGATGGGGATGCACTCCGTGAGGGGATGTTGCCGCAGCCGCCCCAGCACTCTCCACCCGTCTACCTGGGGCATCATCACGTCCAATACGATGACCTGAGGCGAGAATCTCTCCGCCAACGTCAGCACCTTTTCCGGCTCCTGCGTACCGACGAGGTGATAGCGTGTGCCTGAGGTGTAGCGCTGCAACATGTGCAGGGTATCCACGTTGTCATCGACAGCCAGCACGGGCAGTTGTTCGTGGGCAGGGAGAACAAGCCTGGCGCTGAAGGCACCTTCATCGTCTGTGACGTTCAACCTGCACCGGCACAGATCCGCCAGTTGCTGGGCCATGTCCAGACTGCTCGCATCCTTGGTCGACATAGACGTGGGATCGGCAGGGGATTTCCGGCACGCCACCCGGACCTCAACCTCCCAGCGCAGCGGCTCGACCGAGATACATACCCGGCTCCCCAATGCCCGATGGACGGCTACGCCCAGCAGGGTGAGGAGCGTCTCGTTCAGGGCAACCGGATGCACAGACAGATCGGGGAGCGATGCAGGCACCGCGGTTTCCAAGCACACCTCATGCCCGTCGGCGTGCGGCCGCGCCAGATCCAGCACAGTAGACAGGACCTCTCGCAGATCTGTCGGTGTCTCCGGCTGGGTGTCTCTCAGCCAGGCCAGTTCCTCGCTCACGATGGGGCGGGTTGTCCCACGTTCGGCGGAGAATCGGACATCCGGGTCGTCGCGCAGCTTGGCCTCCAGGTCAAACTGCTTCCACAGGCAACCGGCCAGCGTTTCCAAAGCGGCTTTCTGCTCGCGCCTCAACTGGCGGGTGCTGATGCCCAGTTGATCGGCGACCTCATGCTGGCTGAACTGCTGCGCGTACTGGTAGAACAGGGCGTCATAGATGCGCCAGGCGCGCGAGTGAGACGGCTCGTCGGCCTCTGGCTCGAGGGCCTCGATGGCCTCAACCAGGATGCTTCGTAGGGCTGAGGGCGTATCGACCCGGTTGGCCACGCCCAGGATCTCAGCCAGAGGGTTGCTGCGCAAGCGATTGGGATCCTGGAGGTGATTCAGGGCGTCGCGCAGGTGCTTTAGAAACTCTTCTCGCGCTATCATGTCTGCTTTATGACCGAATCATGACCACATCTTGACCAAAAGGGCTCTACACAGATTTGTGGGGTTAAATCAGGCACCGCCGCACTCCACGAGAACCTGTAGCCGGAAGTTGTCGAAGTTCCGAAAGCCGAAGGCACGATTGATGATGCCACGGATGGCGCGGTT